>JABLTR010061211.1_pt1 | contig 15178 bp, 13 predicted proteins | sample 7160071 | NCBI WGS metagenome assembly JABLTR01 (sample SAMN14651230, study PRJNA627086) | human gut metagenome | isolation source: feces | host: Homo sapiens
CGGCGGACCGCGCCAGCGGGTGGGCATCGCCAGGGCGCTGGCCGCCGGTCCGGAGCTTCTGCTGATGGACGAGCCTTTCGGCGCGGTGGACGAGATCACCCGGGGCCAGCTGCAGGATGAGCTCCTGCGCATCCACCGGGAGAGCGGCATCACCGTCCTGTTTGTGACCCACGACATCGCGGAAGCCCTGAAACTGGGGACCCGCACACTGGTGATGGACGCCGGGCAGATCCAGCAGTATGACGCGCCCAGCCGCCTCCTGGCGCACCCGGCCACGTCCTTTGTGGAGCGGCTGGTCCGCCGCAGCCGGGTGTTTCAGACCCGGGCGTAACGTCTCCGGCAGACCGGCCGTCCGCTGGAAATGGACAAAAGAGAAAAGAGGTCCGAAGGACGTACGTCCTTCGGACCTCTTCGCTTATGGGGATCAGCTTGCCAGCATGCTGGGCAGCCAAGTGACCAGCGGCGGGAACACCGCGCAGAGCGCGGTCACGATACAGATGATGATAATGAACGGTATAACGCCCCTGTAGACCTCCTGGATTTTGATGCTCGGAGGCAGGATGCCCTTCACATAGAACAGGGCGAAGCCGAAGGGCGGCGTCATGAAGCAGGTCTGCAGCAGCGTGGCGCTGACGGCCACCAGCCACAGCCGGTCGAAGCCGAAGGTATCCATGATCGGCAGGAAGATGGGGAACACGATCATGACGATGCCCAGCCAGTCGATGAACATGCCCAGAAGGAACATGATGACCATCATGATGGCGAAGGCGCCCCACTTGCCGATACCCATGCTCAGGACCCAGTCCGCGATGATCTGGTCACCATCCAGAGACATGAACACGCCGGTAAAGGCAGCTGCGCCGAAGAGGATGATGAACACCATGGCGGTGGTTTTGGCGGTGTCGATCAGAGACTCATAGAGCATCTTCCAGCTGAACTGCTTGTAGAAGATCGCCAGGATCAGGGAGAACAGGGCGCCGATGCCCGCGGCCTCCGTGGGGGTGGCGATGCCGCCGAAGATGGAGCCCAGCACGCCGAAGATCAGAATCAGCGGCGGGATCAGGTTGATCAGGGAGCCGGTGATGCGCTTCTTCAGGGGCATCTCCGCCAGCTCCTCGGGACTCATGGCCGGGCCCCAGTCGGGATGGATGTGGCAGACCACCATCAGGTAGATGATGTATCCCAGGGACAGGCTCAGGCCGGGGACGATGGCGGCGAAGAAGATCTTGCCGACGGAGACCTCTGCGTAAGAGCCCATGGAGACCAGCATGATGGAGGGCGGGATCAGAATGCCCAGGGAGCCGCCGGCGCACACCATGCCGCAGGCCAGGGAGGGTTTGTAGCCGCTGCGCAGCAGCACGGGGAGAGACAGCATGCCCATGGTGACAACGGAGGCGCCCACGATGCCGGTGGTGGCGGCGAATACAGTGGAAACCAGGATCACGGCCAGACCCAGTCCGCCCTTCAGGGGCCCCAGCAGGTAACGGATGGACTCAAACAGGCCGTCCGCCACCTTGGAGTGGGTCAGGAAGTTGGCCATCAGCACGAACATGGGGATGGCCACCATGGAGTAGCTTTGCATCTGGTCGTAGATCTTTGTCATGGCGATGGTGACGCCGGGGGTACCCCAGGCCAGCCAGCCGACGATGACGCCGGCGCCGCCCAGCACGAAGGCCAGCTCCTGGCCCAGGACAAGGCCCACGACCATCAGGCCGAACAGGCCGAGGATCAGCGCCACGCCAAGCGTGCCGGCGGGGATCTCAGCGGCTGCGACCAGCCCCTGCAGTTGTTCCAAAATCGCAGTCATCCCTGCGCCTCCTTTCCGTTCGCGGAAGCCGTGACGAGTCCCTCCACATGCTTGAGGATCTCAGAGACGGCCTGGATGGCGAGCAGCACCAGCCCCACGAACAGGCAGAGCTTCACCGGCCAGGTGGGCGCGGCCCACACGGAGTAGGTCTGCTCACCGGTGGTATACGCGTTCAGGAAGAAGGTCCAGCTGGCGGGAACGAGACCCATCAGGAAGGGGACCAGGAAGATCGCGTATGTGACGATATGCAGGATGTGCTGGGCCCGGACAGGGAACATGGCGTAGACCACGTCCACCGCCACGAAGGCCTTTTTCTGAAGGCCGTATGCGCTGATCAGAATGATATAGCAGGCGAACAGCATCACGATCAGGTCCTGAGTCCAGATCTGCGGCCGGTTGAAAATACGGCGCAGGATGACCTCGCACATGATGACGGCAAGGATTGCCAGCGACAGGACGGAGAAGATCCGGCCCAGGAAGTCGTTGAACTTGTCGATGCCATTGTAGATTGCTTTGATGGCTTTCATCAGAAATTCACACCTCTTTCATAAACTCTCTCATCAGTTGTTGAAGAGGCGTTCATTCGCCGCGGTTGAAGCCGAAGCCGTAGTCGCCGGTCCAGTCGCGGTAGTTGTTGGCAGTCTCACGGTAGGCCTGCATGGACTCATAGACCATCTTGAAGTTGGGGTTGATCTCGCACTCCTCCTTATAGGTCTCGATGCAGGTTTCGCGGATAAGCTGCATGTCCTCGTCGGACAGGCTGGTGACCGTGACGCCCTGATCCTCGATCATCTGATTGGTGACGGTCATATCATTGTAGATGTAACGGGAGAGCTGCTCACCGCAGCAGAGGCGGGCGGCGCTCTCAAAGGCCACCTGATAGGCCTCAGGCAGGCTTTCCCAGGCCTGTTTGTTCACCATGACGCCGTTGACACCGGCGGACTGATACCAGGCGGGGGCGCACCAGTAGGGGGCGACCTCCTGCAGCTTCAGGGAGTCGTCGGCCTTGGGGCCGGAGAACTCGCCGCCGTCGATCACGCCGCGCTGCAGGGACTCATACAGCTCGGAGGCGGCCACAGTGGTGATGTTGATACCCAGCTTCTGCGCTGCCTTGCCGGCCATGACGCCGCCCAGGCGGATCTTCATGTGCTGCATATCCTCGATGGAGGTGATGGGGGACACGGAGCGGATGCCGGACTCGGAGGGGTTGGTAACCAGCGGGAAGTACTCCATGTTGTACTGGCCGTACATCTCCTTATAGCAGTCCATGCCGCCGGCCTCATAGATCCAGGTGTAGTAGTCCAGGGCGGTGAAGTCGTCCATGATAGTGGACAGCAGCTCAAAGGCCGTGTCCTTGCCGGACCAGTAGCCGCCCCAGTCGCCGCCGCACTCCACGGTGCCCTGGCTGACAAAGTCGAACAGCTGGCTGGCGGAGCACAGTTCGCCCTCGGAGTAATTGGTAATGATGAACCGGCCGTCGGTCAGCTGGCTCACCAGCTCCGCGAAGCGCTGGTCCACGGTGAAGTGGACGTTACCAGCGCCCCAAACGGAACCCATCTTCCAGGTCACGACAGGCAGGCTGCTGTCGCCGCCGGCAGCGGTGGCGTTCAGATTCGCGGTGTCCATGATGCCGCTGTCGGCAGATGCGCAGCCGGACAGCAGCACGGCGGGCAGCAGCAGCGCCATGGTCAGGAACAGTGCAAAAAATCTCTTTTTCATTTCGCTTTCTCCTTGGTCTTTCCTAATTTCACACAGGTGCAGGGGGAAGTCACTCAGTTCCGGGGATCGCCTTCTTTCCGTTGGCCGCAGGGCCGTATTCAAGAAGCTCCCGCTGTTCCGCCGGGGAGCGCGGGAGAACATCTTCCACAAGCTGGGCCGCCCATATTCTGGCGGCGGACATCAAAAGAGCCCGCTCTTTTCTGAGAGTCGGCTCTGCTTGACCGGAGGCTCCTCGCCGCGCTTGCGCAGCTGCCCGCGCAGGCGGCTCAGAGACACTGGGGACATACATAAAAAGGATGCGATGTGCTTGATGCTGACCACGTCCGCCAGCTCGGGATAGCGGCGGAGAAACCACTGGTACCGCTCCATGGCGGAGCTGATGCCGAGAAGGAGCTTCAGCTCCCGTTCCAGCTTCAGTTTCTCCAGCAGGTAAGAACTATACAGCTGCTGCAGCTCTGCGGACTGCTGGAACTGCTCCGCAAGGAGCTGGGTAGGGATGGACAAGAGCACACAGTCCGTCACCGCCTCAAAGTTGATCGGGAAGGAAGCTGTCAAGATGCTGAGACTCAGCACGGCCTCTCCAGGCCGGTAGAGGAAGCAATCCGTGATATCCCGCCCTTTTTCATCCGTCAGGTAACCCCGAATGACTCCGCTGACCAGAAACGGGATCCAGTCAGAGCAGGCGTCCGGCTTGGCGACAAGCTGCCTCTTTTTGCAGGAAAAAAGCCTTGAGGCATCTGCGAGACTGGCGGCCAGATCTGTATCCTCAAGGTGGAGGATCTCCTCCAAACAATCCTGAATATGCATCGCATCTTCCTTTCTTTCGCCGCAATTATACAAAATTGCAGGGAATATTGCATTAACACAGGTTAATTTTTCTGTCCTCAAACAGAAAAAGGTTAACATTTTGTTAAAAAATTTTTCAAATGCAAGAAACGGACGACACACAGAAGGCTATCCTGGGAATCACCTGGGTGGAGAGCGGACTTTCTGTTGAAAATCTATTGACATCGTGTCAGAATACGGCTATAATGTAGATGCTGACACTATGTCAATAAGGAGACCTGCAATATGAGAGCGAATGTCTATTTCACAAGGGAGATCACGCCTGAAAAAGTAGTGGAGCTGTATCATGCCCTGGGCGTGGAGCTGCCCGGCAAGGTGGCCGTGAAGGTCCACTCCGGGGAGAAGGGCAACCAGAATTTCCTGCGTCCGGAATTCTGGTGTCCCATGGTAGAGGAGGTCCACGGCACCATCGTGGAGTGCAATACCGCCTATGGTGATGCGGCTGGCGGTGTCCGGGATCATACGGAGTCCCACCGGAAGCTGCTGCAGGAGCATGGCTGGACCAAGTACTTCGACGTGGACCTGATGGACGCCGAGGGCCCCGACGTGGTGTGGCCCATCCCCAATGGCAAGGTCCTGAAGGAGAACCACGTGGGCAAACACATCCTGCATTATGACTCCATGCTGGTGCTGGCCCACTTCAAGGGCCACCCCATGGGCGGCTACGGCGGCGCCCTGAAGCAACTGGCCATCGGCTGCGCCTCCCGGGCGGGGAAGGCGCTGATCCACTCCGCCGGGAAAACCGATGACCGCTTCAAGACCTGGGAGCAGCACGCCAGCTCCGTGGTCTTTCCAGAGGCCATGGCGGATGCTGCCTCCAGCGTGATAGAGCACTTTCGGGGCAAGATTGCCTTCATCAATGTGATGAAGAACCTGTCCGTGGACTGCGACTGCTGCGCCGTGGCCGAGGATCCCTGCATGAAGGACATCGGCATCCTGGCCTCTCTGGACCCAGTGGCCATCGACCAGGCCTGTATCGACCTGGTAATGCAATCCAATGATCCGGGCAGGGAACACTTCATGGAGCGGGTGAACAGCCGCAACGGCATCCACACCATCGAGGCCGCAGCGGAATTGGGCTTCGGCTCCCGGACGTATGATCTGACCGAACTGTAAGCATTGAAAGGAGCAACCTGCAATGAGCAAGATATTGATCGCCTATTTTTCCGCCAGCGGCGTCACGGCCCGCACGGCGAAGGAGATGGCAAAGGCCGCTGGAGCGGATCTGTATGAGATTTGTCCGGCAGAGCCCTATACCGCTGCGGACCTGAACTGGATGGACCAGAAGAGCCGCAGCACGCTGGAGATGAACGATCCAGCCTGCCGCCCCGCCATCGCGGCACCGGCGGCGGATCTGGACCAGTACGACACCGTGTTCGTCGGCTTCCCCATCTGGTGGTATGTGGAGCCCCGTATCGTGGACACGTTCCTGGAGAGATCTGATTTTTCCGGCAAGACGGTGATTCCCTTCGCCACCTCCGGCGGCAGCGGGATCGAGAAGGCGGAGCGGAGCCTGAAGTCCCACTGTCCCCAGGCCAACTGGAAGAAGGGCAAGCTGCTCAACCACATGGATGCGGCCGCCTGGACCAAAAGCGTGCTGAATTCGGGGTGCTGAAGCGCCGGGGCCGCAGGACACCGGCCTTGAGCAGGCGTTCCCAATACCCGGCCCATCCGGCTGGGTGAGAGCTGTGGACGGACGCCCCGTGTTCTATTTGACACAGCGATGGGAAACCGGTATCATGTGTTTGAACAGCACTGGGACCATAGGCGCGGAATGCGTGCCGGAAACCCATGGAAACAAGAGAGGGAACTGCCATGCCGAGAGGATCAGAAGAGCTGACGAACGCGCGGAAAGCGGAGATTGTCAATGCCTGTGCCGTACTCTATGAGACCAGGAGCTTCAAGGAGATCACGCTGAAGGAGATCGGGGAGAAGACCTCTTTCACCAGAACGTCGATCTATAACTATTTCCAGACAAAAGAGGAGATCTTTCTGGCTCTGTTCCAGCGGGAGTACGAGGCATGGATCGAGGATCTGGACGCCCTGCGCTGCGGACACCGGAAGCTGTCCGTGGATGCTTTCTCCGACGAGCTGGCCCGCACACTGGAGCGGCGGGAGCGGCTGCTGAAGCTGATGGCCATGAATCACTATGATATGGAGGCCAACAGCCGGATCGAAAATCTGGTGGCGTTCAAGAAGGCGTATGGCGGCTCCCTGCTGGCCGTGACCCACTGCCTGGAGAAGTTTTTCCCCCGGATGACGGATGAGGACGTGCAGGGATTCCTCTATGCTTTTTTCCCGTTCATGTTCGGTATTTACCCCTATACCGCAGTAACGGAGCAGCAGCGTACGGCTATGGAGCTGGCGGGCGTCGGCTATGTCCGGCTTTCTGTCCGGGAGCTGACGCGGTCGTTTACCGCCAAGCTGCTGCAGGGATTTCAAATGTGAGGGAGGAGGTCCGCCGGACCCGGCGTTCCGTTTCCTGTCTGAATGACAGCCCTGCGCCGGACCGGCGCGGGGCTGCTTTTCTTGGGTGGAAGCGGCGGAAGACTGTGGGGATGCTGCCTTTCCGACAGGAGCTGCCGGGAAGGGAGCTGAAATCCTGGAGGGCCGGTTGGAAGCACCCGGACGCTGCGGCCCGCTGGCCCATGCGCCCGCCTCCAATCAAGCATAGAAGGCCGCCCTTGTAGGTGCCCGGGACCGTTTCTCAAACCGGAAGGGTGTCATGATCCACCCCGGTATGTTACCGAAAAAGACTGCGGCTCCGCATTTTGGGGTTTCCATTTTGGGAAAATTGGGCTATGATGAAACAAAATGGGCCCCGATACCAGCACAGGGCAGAAAGGCGTTCCTATGGATATCAAACAGTTGTATTATTTTACGGCGGTGGCACAGGCGGGCAGCTACTCCAAGGCAGCAGAGAGTCTGGCGGTGTCGCAGCCCACGCTGTCCGTCACGGTCAAAAAACTGGAGGAGGAGCTGGGTGTTCAGCTCTTTTACGCCTTCAACCGGGAGCAGCACCTGACCGACGAGGGTCTGCGCCTGTGGACCAAGGCCAAGCAGATCCTGGACCTGTATCAGGAGACGCTGGACGATATGAAGACCACCAACAAAAACAGCTCCGGCAAATTCACCCTGGGCCTCTCTCCGCTGTTCGGCGCCTGCTTTTTCGGCGACTTGATCCCCAATTTCTCCATGGAGTATCCCAATATTGAGATCAAGATGATTGAGGACGGCGCCTACCGCATCGACCAGCGGATCGAGCGCGGCGAGGTGGATATCGCCGTCACGCTCAATTCCAAACGCCTGTCCTCCTTTGCTTACTGTCATTTTTCCACCCAGAGGAACGTGGCGCTGCTTCACAAGAGCCACCCGCTGGCGAAGGAGCCCTCCGTCACGGTCTCCCAGCTCCGGGATGACTCTTTCGCCATCTTCAATCAGGACTTCATTCTCCACGAACAGATCGTGGACGCCTGCCATGCGGCCGGTTTCCGGCCGAAATTCGCCCTGCTCAGCTCCCAGTGGGATTTCATGGTGGAGCTGGTGTCAAAAAACCATGCGGTTTCCATCCTGCCCAAGCCGGTGCTGGACAAGCATCCGGATCCTAATGTGTGCTGCGTGCCCATGAGCGACAGCATGAAATACTGGGACATCGTGCTGGCCTGGAACAAGGACAAGTATATGCCGAAAGCCTGCGCGCTGTTTCTGGATTACTGCAAGCACCATCTCCCGCCGGATGACCTTTAAGACGGGTATTGAAGCGAGCTATTATTTTCTATAATAATATTTTTTGAATAATATTATAGAATTGGAATTTTACAATAAAAATTCTATATAATTTTTGATAAATTAAATTATTGAAATTTATATATTCTTCCGCTATGATAAACATTGGAAGCACTGCCGGCCGGCGGCTTTTCTGTGTGAACCCCGGATCCGTCCAGAGTTGTAGCCTGGACCAGATCTACATTCTGATAGCGGGAGGAAGAAAGCCTTTATGTTAAGTTTGGTTGGCATTATTGTCGGCCTTGCGCTGCTGATCTTTTTGGCATTCCGTGGAAAATCCCTGCTTTGGGCCGCTCCTGTCTGCGCGCTGCTGGTGGCCTTCACCGGCGGGCTGGACATGTTTACCGCCTATACGCAGAACTACATGGAGGGTATGGTCGGCTTCGTCAAGGAGTGGTTCCCGGCGTTTATGCTGGGCGCGATTTTTGGCCAGATCATGCAGGATTCCGGCGGCGCGGTCTCTTTGACGAAAGCCGTTGTAAAGCTGGTCGGGCGGGACAAAGCGATCTTTGCCTCCGTCCTGTGCGGCGGTGTGCTGGCTTATGGCGGGATCTCAGGCTTCGTCATCATTTTCTCCATGTATCCCATTGTGCTGGGGCTGTTCAAGGAGGCTGACATTACCCGGCGCCTGATTCCGGCCACGATTATGACCGGCGCTTTTACCTTTGCCATGAGCGCGATGCCCGGCACGCCGACGATCCAGAACCTGATTCCCACAGAGTATTTCGGAACCACCGCCACGGCGGCGCCTGTGATCGGGATTGTGTGCACCATCATCATGTTCGTGGGGCCTGTCCTGTGGCTGAGCTGGCGGGCCAAGAAGTTCCGTGCCGCGGGCGAGGGGTATGACGAACCGGATGAGATGCCGGAGGAGGTGCCGGACGATAAGCTGCCCCCGGCCTGGTGCTGCTTTATCCCCTTTGTGGTCATTGTGATCCTGCTGAATGTGTTCAAGATGAACATCGTGGTGTGCCTGCTGGCGGGGATCCTGCTCTCCCTGGTGTTCCTGTTCCTGATGGGAAAGGTGCGGGGCAGTGTGTATCTGACCAATGTAGGTGAGACCTGCAACAAGGGCTGCCAGAGCGCAGTGTCCGCCATTATGAACACCGCGGCGGCGGTAGGCTTCGGCTCCGTTGTGAAGATTACCCCGGGTTTTGCGTTCCTGTCCGAGCTGGTTTTGGGAATCGGCGGCAGTCCCCTGATCGCAGAATCCATCGCCATCAATGTCCTGGCTGGTGCCACAGGCTCCGCCTCCGGCGGTCTCCAGATCGCCCTGGACGCTCTGGCGGATAACTTTATTCAGATGTCCCAGACCTCCGGCATTCCTCTGGCGGTGTTCCACCGGGTTGGCTCCATCGCCTGCGGCGGACTGAACACCATGCCCCATGACGGCGCGGTGGTCACCTATCTGTCCTACTGCAAGATCTCCCACAAGCGCGGATACTTCGATATGTTCATAGTGGCCGGCGCAATTCCCATCCTGGCCAATATCGTTGCCATCATTCTGGGTACCATCGGCATCGTCTGACGCTTCGGACGAGATCAAGATACAAGATAAATGATTGAGGAGGAAATCATGATGACTATGAAATCCGCATTGATTACCGGTGCTGCGTCCGGTATCGGCAAGGCCTGCGCCGAGCGCATGGCGCAGGAGGGGTACGGCGTCGTGGTGGCGGATGTGAATCTGCCCGCTGCGGAGGAACTGGCTGCCAAACTGGCAGCAGAGGGCCTCTCCGCCATCGCCGTCCACATGGATGTGGCCGATGAGCAGGAGGTGGAGGCTGGTTTTGACAAGATGATGGAGACCTACGGCTCCTGCGATCTGGTCATGTCCAATGCCGGTGTGCAGATCGTCCACCCCTTTGAGGAGTATCCCTTCGCGGACTGGCGGAAGATGATGGCCATTCACGCCGACGGCGCCTTCCTGGTGTCCCGGGCGGCTTACCGCCGGATGAAGGCCTCCGGCAAGGGCGGCCGGATCGTGTTCACCGGCTCCGTACAGTCCTTCGTGGGCTCCAAGCTGAAAGAGCCCTACAACTTCGCCAAGCACGGCGTGGCCGGACTGGCAAAAGCCATCGCCCGGGAGGGCGCCGAGTACGGCATCTACACCTATACCATCTGCCCCAGCTTCATCAAGACGCCGCTGGTGGAAAAGCAGATCCCCGAGCAGGCGGCTTCCCTGGGCATTACGGAGGAGGAAGTGGTGAAGAACATCATGCTGCGGGATACCGTGGACGGGGTGTTCACCACGGTGGAGGATGTAGCCAACACGCTGGTATTCCTGTCCAAGGATCAGGGCGCTCTGACGGGCCAGTCCCTGCGGCTGACCCACGGCTGGGCCATGATGTAATAGAATCATAGGAATCATAAAAGGAGGCAGCTATGGAACGAATTGCGGTTTATGGAGCGGGCACCATCGGTTCCTGCCAGGCCACGCTCATCATCGGCAACGGCCTGCCCTGCACGGTCATCGGACACTCGGAGCGGGGGCTGGAGCGGTGCCGGAAGTCCATCGAGCAGAACTGGGATGACCTGATCGCCGAGGGCCTGGCTACGGAGGGCAACAAGCAGGCCGCCATGGCCCTGGTCACCATCACCAACGACCCTGCCGCTCTGCAGGAGCACACCTTCGTCTTCGAGGCAGTGGCGGAGGGCACTGAGGAGAAGCGGGCCGTCTATGAGACCATCGAGCAGAACGCTGCGCCCAACGTGGTGATCGCCTCCTGCACGTCCTCCATCGACGCAGAGATCCTGGCGGGGCTGGTTTCCCACCCGGAGCGTCTTCTGATCGCGCATCCGTTCCAGCCGGTGCACATGCTGCCCCTGGTGGAGGTGGTGCGCCACGAAAAGACGGCGGAGGACACAGTGACCCGTACGCTGGCGCTGCTGGAGACGCTGCACCGGCAGGTAGTGGTGCTGAACCGCAGTGTGCCCGGCTTCCTGGTGAACCGTTTTGCCCAGGCGCTGTTCCGGGAGTCCATCTACCTCATTGAGCAGGGAGTCACCACCGCGGCGGACATTGACCGGGCGGTGAAGTACGCCGTGGGAATGCGCTATGCATCCATCGGCCTGCTGGAGTATTTCGACGCCGTGGGATACGAACTGGAGAGCGCCATTGCAAAGAACGTCTATCCGGACCTGTGCGGCACCCGGGAGCTCCAGCAGCTGGTGCTGGACGGCCTGGCCACCGGCAAGACCGGGCAGGCGGCGGGGCAGGGCCTGTACGACTGGTCTCAGAAGGACGCGGATGACTTCCGCCGCCGTAAGCAGAGCCCGTACTTTGCGGGCGTTAAAGAGTGGGCCATGCCCGATGTGAAGTGACCGCTCGCAGCTGATTCAAAAGCAGAAGGACAGGCATCCGGAATCTCCGGATGCCTGTCTTTTTGGAAAGAGGGGAGCACACTGCGGCGTGCCGGGCTCTTTGCACACATGCCGTCCTGTCTGGAACGGTTTTCCACTTTCCGGATACGGAGCCGCCTGATCCCACAGGCCGGATTCGGAGAGGAGGACAATTGTTTCCATCAAAACGAAAATATTACTGTGCTTTAATTGGTGAAAAGTAAAATTACATTACAGGAAATTCGCCCTTCTCCCATGCGGCGCGGACGGAGGCGGCCTGTTCAGTGCTGCCGCTGGCCCTCGGGCCGAACCGCCAGCAGGACCACGCCGCTCGCCAGCAGGACGAACTGGACGAAAAGAACGGCCGCCGGCAGCGTAAACGCCGGGTCCAGTGTCCCCAGGGTCAGGGGATACTGGGCGAAGAGGCGCCCGTTCCACAGCCCCAGCGATTCCGGCAGGGGGAGCGCCAGACAGACGGGAGAAACCAGCATCCAGACATAGAGCAGCCAGGGCCGGAGCATTCCCAACAGCCAGCCGCTGCCCAGTGCGAACACCAGCGGAGGGACCAGTGTGACCAGCGTGGGAAATACCAGGCCGCTCCAGCCATACCAGCCGAAATAGATCCCATAGAAGCAGGCGGCTTCTGAGATGCAGGCCAGCGCCAGCAGGGCGGTGCCGGTCAGAGCGGCGGCGCACCGGGCCAGGGCGTACCGGCGGGGCGGAAGGGGAGCCGCGTCTGTGAGCACTGCTGCCCGTCGGGCTTTTTCCGAGGTGAAGAAGGTCAGGAAAAACAGCGCCCCGATCCAGAGCAGCGGGAGCATCCGGCTCAGAAAGTCCCCGAAGCTCCAGGGGGAAAAGGGGGCGGTGTGGGACACCCCCAGGATGGTTACGCGCCGCAGCACCTGCCAGCCGTAGAACAGGAGCACCAGCACAAGCCCGGCGAAAAATTTGTTCCACAGCAGGCGCTTGCACTCATAGAGAAAAATTTTACGCAAGGTTCAGGTCCTCCTCTGTCAGCCCGCAGGCGTTTAAAAAGTCTTGGTAGGTCAGATAGGGATACATGGGATCCAGCTCCCGGTTGAACAGGCCGCGGAGGATCCGGTCCATGGCCTCCTCGCCGCCGACCAGCTGCTCCGCTTTCAAAATCTTCAGGGGCATTTCGCAGTACTGCCGCACATAGCGGAGGCTGTTGGAGATCTCCAGCCGCTCCTCTTCGGGCAGCGCCTCCAAATAGTCCGGATTGCGGACATAGAAGTTCAGGTAATAGTTGTCCACCGCCTGCTGCCACTGGTCCACATAGTGCTCCTGTGCGTAGGACGGGCCGTATCGCTCCTTGACAATACGGTAGGTGGTGTAGACCGTCAGGCCCTCTGCCGACCAGGGGCTGCTTTCATCCGACGCATCAAACATGTTTCCAAGGCCCCACCACTGATGGACCAGTTCGTGGATCATGACTTCTCCGGCTCCGCCGCCCTTGCCGGTATCGCTCAGATTGTCGGCGGTGAAGTCTGCCTCGTCCAGCAGACTGGCGCCGTTTGCGGCGTAGCCGCCGCCGGTCACCCGGCTCTGAATGAGCTTCAGGGTATCGCCGGTGCCGAAGGACAACATGCCGTAGTGCGCTGTACAGTAGTCCACCACCGACTTCACGGCCTCCGCCGCCCCGGCGGCCTCCATGACGGCCTGATGCTTGCGGCCGTAGTAGAATTCGATGTCCATGCCGCCGGCCTGGATATCCTGGCGGATGTAGTCCCCGGCATAGAGAATGCCGCCGGCGCTGTTGGAGTCATAGCGCCAGGTTTTTGTGCCGTCTGTCTGTTCTGCGACAACCTCCGCCTTGCTGGCCCCGAAGGGGATGACCGACATGGACGCGGGAAGCGTGATCTCGATGGTGGTGGGATAACCGTTTTCCCCCGGCAGTACGTTCATCAGGCGGGGAGACAATCCGGCATTTTCCAGGCATAGGTATTCAGAGCTGATCTCCGTGCCGCCCTGCATGATGGACACATTCCGGTTTTCCCGGGGAAAGCCACCGTAGTCCATAGTCAGTTCGATCTCCCGGTCCGACGGGAGGGCCACCTCCAGCATCGCCTCGTTGTACTCCTGATAGTCGCTCACAGAGAAGGGCACTTCGGCGCCGTTGACCCGCACGTTGGAGATGGTATAGCCCGGATTGACGCCGAAGGCCGCTGTCCACGCCTGCCCGGAGGTGTTCCGGAACCGGTAGGCCGCCGTGCCGGAGACCGTCCCAGCGGTGGTGTCCGGGAATACCTGGGCGCTGCGGCTGGTGCAGACCACATTCTCCGCATAGGGAACCTGGTAGAAGTCCATAACCGTCTGGTCGGGGTTGCTGTGGTCCACCAGGGGCTGGGCGGCATAGGCAAAGCCGGAACAGGCCAGAAGCGACAGGGCGATGATAGGCCGGTGGGCTCGCCGCACGCTCCGGGCCAGAGAGCCGGGCAGCCCCTTCCCGTACTGCCGGATGCAGAGATACGACACCGTCCAGATCCCCGCTAGGGCCGCCAGCCAGGTGAGCCGCATCCAGGCTACGGACCGAAAGATGCGGAAATTGGAGAAATCGTCCGACAGCGCCCACACGCAGGGGTTCAGCCAGCAGAGCTGCCAGTTGTCCGCCCAGACAGTCAGGCTCAACGCCGCAAAGGCGGCAAAGAGCACCAGGGACAGGTCCGCCCGCCGGGTGTATTGATAGGCTGCAGAGGCAGCCAGAATAGACAGCGGGAGCGCCAGTCCCATGAACAGCAGGTACGCCAGGACATAGTCGCCCCCGTCAAAGACGGAGCCGATCAGCCCACAGCTGATGGGAAGCCACACCAGCATGGTGAGGACCAGCGCCAGTCCGGCTGCCGCCAGCAGGGCCGGCAGGCGTACCAGCGCCGCGGCTAGAGGAGAAACAACCGCATTGGTAAGCACCTCCACACGGCTGCGGCCGGCCCGGTCCAGCTCATATACTGTGAGCAGGCCGAAGAGAATACCGCCCGCCGCCCCTCCGGCCAGGGCCGGATTGGCCAGGTACATGGAGAGCATGGTGCTGGCAATAACCGGCTTGTAGAGGACGAGTCCTACTGCGGGGGAGATGACGGTCAGAAGAACGATGAGCCAGGTCATGCGGCTGTGCAGAAGCCGTCCCAGCTCCAGGGGGAACAGACGCAGGAGCTTCATTGTACCGCCTCCCGTGAGATGAGATAGAGGTAGGCGTCCTCCAGAGACGGTTCCGACCGCTGGACATAGGCGGGCAGCGCGTCCGCCACTGCGCGGCATCGGACGCCCTGGCTGGTGTTGACCCGGGCGGTGATGTGCAGGCCCTGCTCCTGACCGGCTTCCCGTTCCCAGAACACGCCCACATGGCCCTCTGCCGCCTGAATCAACTGCTCCGGCGTGCCGGTGAACAGGATTTGCCCGTGGTCGATGACCACCAGCCGGTCACACACCGACTGCACGTCCTCGATAATGTGGGTGGACAGCAGTACCAGCCGGTCCTGGGCCGTGCGGGAGAACAGATTGCGGAAGTGGATGCGCTCCTCCGGGTCCAGCCCCACCGTCGGCTCATCGAGGATCAGGAGGGGAGGGGCGCCCAGCAGGGCCTGGGCGATGCCCACCCGCTGGCGCTGTCCGCCGGGCGCTCATCAACCATCCCCTGCTGATCCTGGCGGACGAACCCAC
>JABLTR010068545.1_pt1 | contig 15162 bp, 10 predicted proteins | sample 7160071 | NCBI WGS metagenome assembly JABLTR01 (sample SAMN14651230, study PRJNA627086) | human gut metagenome | isolation source: feces | host: Homo sapiens
GAGGCCGTGGAGTTTGCCGTGGCCGCTTCCGCGCTGAAGCACACCATCGAGGGCGACTACAACATGGTCACCGTCTCCGAGGTGGAGAAGCTGGCCGGCGGCGACGGTTCCGGCCGTATCCAACGCTGAGTTGATTTTGGAATTTCTCCTTCATTCTTATAAGGTTGTATGGATCTTTTTCACTAAAAACTACAAACTACGCATTATGAAAGAATACGGCGAATGAACTCCAATACCAAGTAATATTGCCTAGGCTCCTGCAGGTAGGTTATAGGTGGCTTCAGAGTAAAGCAGTGTCGAGGAAAAGCTTGAACTATAAAAATGCTGAGAAATTGTATCGTGGATCCACGGTATGTAATAAATATGTGCTGCTATGAAAAAGCAAGCGAATGCTATATATCGCAATCTTTGATGAAGCTGAGATTGGCTTGCTGGTAGTTGGATTGGCTTACACAAAAAATGCGTTGGTTGATAAAGGGACCCTCGGTAGTTGGTAAGGATATGGAGAATTTTAAAAATATGACAATGGATACCGTGAGTGGGCAGCAAGAAATGTAGCTCCAGCTACCTTACTCGTTTCCCATAGCGGTGAAAGAGAGAGCCGATGGGAAAACATCCCTTTTGATTGTTCTCCGCCGCTTATGGGTGGAGAGACACAAAACATCATAAGTTACCCCAAGAGGGCGCAAGTGATTATCCAATCACTTGCGCCCTCTTTTTCTTCGACTTTTTTTGTCAAGAAAGAACCAAAAACGCCAAAAAGGGAAAGAAGACAACGGGAGTTTTGCAAAAAATCCAATAAGCCTCCGCCTGCCGGGTCAAATTTCGTAATGGTTCGACATAAGCGGTATCGAGCTGTTGGTTGCCGCTCTCCACCCTCCAAAAGCTTGAAAATAGTTTATTTTCAAACTTTTTGGAGGTAAGAGCAATGAAAATTACATATCTGGCATACACAAAACAGCCTGATAAAAGCACAAGATTGTCTGTAGTTTCTTATGATGAATGGAAACAGGTAGTCCAGAAAAACTGTATGCTTCCCGCAGAGAAACGTCGGTATTTTATAACAGACTGTTTTCACGATGCAGGCACCCTGGATTGCATGGTGATCGAAACATCATATGAGGAATATCGACAGTGGAATCGGGAAAGAATGGCCGCTAAACGAAATCGCAATTTAGGTCAAAAAATCTGCATACTCTCGTTGAATACATATTTGAAGGATAGCCAGAATTGTATTACCCTGGAGGATGTACTGCAGGCGGACGATCATACAGAGAAGAAAATGATTGATAAGGTGCAGCTGGAAGCCCTTCAGAAAGAACTGGAAGACTGGAGACCCTGGGGGGTATTTCTTTTGGAACTATATTTAGCCGGTGAGCATAGGAGCTGCGTCCCCATGCTTGTGCGAAGATATAAGGTGTCGCCTCAGACGGCCCGGAAGTATAAACGCCAATTTGAGAATTTTTTAAAAAAGTTCTTTGCGGATTTTACATCTTAAGTTTATTTTATGTGACTTTGATACTGCTATGTCAATTATAGCTTGACGGACACCAGAATAGAAACAGGCGCATACTTCCGCCAAGGAAAGTGTGCGCCTGTTTCATGAAAGCGGGGAAGTGTCAATATTTTATCCCCTAAAACTGCCTCAGAGCGAAATGGTGCGCTACATTTTTAGCTATTGGAGTGCGGACAGGATTTCATTTGCCGGCCAACTAGGACCTGCCACCCATGGGAAAGAGAGATATCTAATATTTGTTAAAAATTACCGACAGAAAAGTGTTGAAAGATTGGAAACACTGGAGAAAGCTCAAATTTAAATATATTTGTTGATGGACATCCAGCCACCCAATTATGAAACAGATTAAAATATTATGAACTTGTGGAGATGCTGGAAAAGACAATATTATTTAGATTGGAGCAAATATAATGGATAAAAAATTGAAAATTAAATATGATGGGAAACAATTTCAAAATATATATATGGGACCGAATGAGAAACAGGGTCAAACGCTGTATATATATTGTGGACACAGAGTCAAAATATTGACAGGCACACTTATAGTTAAAGATCGAGAAATAATAGAAAGTATAAATGCAAGCTGTCTAATTGCAGATATAGAACACAAGAAATTCCTACGTAAAAAGAAGTGTTGTTGCAAAAAATGGTTTGAAATTGCATCACTTATCTGCTCAGGAATCTCTTCAGTAGCCAGTTTCTTGTTATTGTTTTACAATTGAAAAGTGTGATTCCCCAATCTTTTTGCTTATTTTTTGAACAAAAAATAAAAAACTCAAAAAAGCAACAAGATTACCGTCCTTCAGATCGTATTTTGAAATAACTAGACGGAAACGGCTTCGTGTAGTTGAGCGCTGCGTACTTTTGTTTAAAAGTTTGAGAATAGGATAATTTCTTGAATTTTAAAGGAGAATTGCGGAAAAAATATTTTGTGGACATACATACAGCATCTCCCTACAGATATGAAAATGTAAGCGTTTTCCGCAGACGGCGCAGAAGTATAAATGCTAGTTTGAAAAATTTTTAAAAAATTTCTTTGGAGGTGTTTCGTTTTAAGGAATTTTTGTGCAGTAGGAGAGTGAAAGGCAATTCAGCCTGCCTGCTCCTTGATAAATGCCGTCGAGAGACGGTCATATCCGGTTAGCGAGAATACGTTAGCTGACAGGCCCCTCAAAGGGAAAGCAATGTCGGGGATGCGCCAGGACCTGCCTGTGGAGCAAAACTCCATTAAGCAACGGCCAAATAAGGCGGTGAGCGCATATTCATCCCCGGCGGGCAGCTTTGGTAAGCTGCTGTGCCATGACCCTGTCAGAGCGATAATGATACTTCCGTCCCGTCCCAGCCCCATGATGGGATCACGCAAGGAGGGCGGCCGACAGAGATCCTGCCGGGGGTGAGATACCCATGAAGCGGTACCAACCGCTGTTCTCGTTGCCGCCCATGTCCGGGGAAGTAGTGTCGAATACGGACAAGCATGAGACTGCTTTAAGTCTTGATATTAGAATCCATGGGGGCCGTTCAATCGGTGAGGTTTTGGTTAAATCACTTCGAACCAGGGAACGGCCCCTATGCTTGTAATATCAAGTCACATATTTACTTAGGGTGGAGGGATACAAAATGGTCAATATCGATTTGTTGGAGATTACAGTCCTATTGCGTGGGTTGTGCGAGCAAGGCAAGCTCACAGATAAAGAGGCGAAACGTATTCTCTCCAGAATTGCTGTGGAAACAGGTGCAGACCTTATTATTTCTCTCTGAACTATTGATCTTTTCATGGATATTTCTCTAAAAGTGTGGTAGTGTTTGTGTCGCGCAGGAGGTGAAGCAGCATGGCAAAAAAACGGACAACCGAAGGAAGCATGGCATTGCAGGAAATCCGATTCCGCCTGAAAAATGGGCTGGAGTTAACAGAAACCATAGAAAGGACGATGCGATGATGGGAAACCGAAAGCAGCCCTTTGGATATAGAGTTGTTATGGGGGAAATTGTGATCCATCCCCAGGAGGCAGAACTGGTGGAGCATATCTTCCGGAAATATCTTGCGGGGGCTGCCCTCAGTACCTTGGTCGAGGAGCTGCGAGAACAATCCATCCCATATAACGAAGGAAAAGTCTGGAATAAAAATATGGTGGCCCGGATTCTGGAGGATGAACGGTATACTGGAGAGCATGATTACCCACCAGTGATTGACCGGGAGATCTTAACAAGGGCACTTGCAAGGAGACGCGCAAAGCATGTTCCGTCCCAAAAAACACAGGCTCAGAAAATCCTTCGCCGACTCAGTGGACAAGCTGCTACGAAATCAATGGAACTCCAGGTGCTGAATGTGCTGAATCGTCTGGTTACATCACCAGAGCGAGTTAAGCTGCCGGAAACGATGCCCTCCAATCAATCTGAGGTACATAGATTGCAGCATGAATTAGAGCAGGTGATGGAGGGACAGCCAATTGAGGAAGAGAAAGCCCAAAAGCTGATTCTATCCATGGCTGCCGCTCAGTACACAGCAATCGCTTCCTGTGAATATGAAACCGTTCGCCTGCGCAGGGTGCTTTCCAGACATAATACAGTCTAGCAGAAGTATGTGCTTATGGAAAACGTGTAGAACATAATTCCTTGGGAGGTGTCAATAATACCTGTGGAGAACAGAGAAGAAATGGAACGAACACTGCGCCGAGGAGCAGAGATCTTAGCTGCGTGATTTGGATGATGGCACGGAAGGAATGCTACATGACCGCTGGGGCGCAGTTGCGCACTTGGTGCTGGTAGAACTTACGGAGTGTGATATCGTGTCGCTGGTACCTGCACTAGCTAAGCAAAAGGATCGCGGATTCCTCTGTACCTATGTGGGGTACCTGCTGCTGACAAAACACAATGTGAATTTAATCGCACTTTTGGTAGAGTCAGAGAACCAGGGACTGTTTGATTCCATTCTTCCATATGTTAGCGAGAACCTCCAATTTGCTCCTCATTTTTCTGAAGAAGATCTAAGAAGCCTGTTGACCGTGCTGAATCGACACCTAAATTCTCGACTTTTCTGGACCACGCTGGAAAGCTGCGCCGAGCAGGTTACCGCGCTTGGGGTTCAGTCGGTTGCTGTGGCGTGTCTGGGGGAGTTAACCGGCGAGGCGGAGTGTGCATTTTTGCGTAGCATTGCACAGCAGTGGTACCAAGCCGACCGGGAGCAGGTCATGGAAACGGTGGAGATGCTCTTGTCGCATGCCAGTACATGGAGCAGACGGGCAGGCTTTGCTCTCATTGAGTACAGTCTCCGAGCTTGTGATACAGATTTTTTACAACAGTATCCAAAGGTGGAGGAGATTCTTAGGGAGGAGCCATCCCTCCGGCCAACGGCAATCCCTATGCTGGTAAGTTTTCTCCAGAATTATGAAGATACGGAGCAGAATAGGGAGACGTATCACAGAGTTCTGTCGGAACTCCAGAAGATTCCGGACGCTTCGCTGGAGGAGCGGCGTAGCTTCCTCCAGGCGATTGAATGGAACAAGGACATAAAACCGGTCATCGAAGCCCTCTTTCAGTCCATAATCAGCCGCTCGTTTAGTAAGGATGCAGCTGTGTTAACATCAGTTGATCACTATCTGTATTTTAGGGCGAAAAGGCCAGATGCCGACTGGAATGAGATTTTTCAAACGATGCTTGCTGCCTTCGCTGCTGGAGGCTTCGCACAGGACTTTATGGGGTTTTTCGATAGCATGCAGGGGCTAACTTATGATATTGCACGGCAGGCGCCAGTTCAGGGAACTGCATTTGCTCTTTGGCAGATACTTACAGGAAACGTAGAGGCGTTTTATTTTGGCCTGGGACTGCTGGTAGAGGCAGGAAATATTCCCAAGCTGGCACAGGAACGGGACACATTGGTGCTGGCATTCCCAGATATCCGGGGTGATGAACAACTGATTTCCATTATGAAGGGAATTCTATATTTTACCCATGACAGCAATCGTATCTGTACGACAGCCTTTCAGCTTTTACTGTTGGCGGAAGAACCGGCGGAGAGCTTTCTGGTGTTTCTGCTACAGGGAGTATACGCTCAGTATTCCAGCACCATGTTCGATCTGGCGGAATCATTTCAAGAAAATGGAACAACCCTGCAGATTCGTCTGGCGGATATGGTGATAGAGGAGAACCGATGTGCAGTAAAACAGTGGGAAGCTGTCCGGAAAATTCGAGATTTAGCACCCTCCGCAGAGCGTCAGCGTGTTTTCCTAGAAGCTCAGGCAGAGTTGATGCGGCGGGTGGAAGCGAATAGCCGACCTTCGGTATTTCAAACATTGTTTCCCTCTCGGATGCTTAAATTTGGAGCGCGCATTGGATGGGTAATGCAGAAAAGAGATGGGAAACTTGCGTATAATGCTTCGACACCGGTACAAATTTCCCACCAGATGGAATTGCCCGCGGGGTATGTCGATGATCCAGTAGAATATGGAATGAAACGCGATGCTTATCTAAAGGAGGTGCGTACCCGTGCGATTGATCATCAAGGACTATCTACTGTGCCTGCGAGAAAAGGATGAATTAGATCTGTTACTTTGCGATCTGTTGCTACAGATGGGGTACGCTACCGACAGCCAGCCCAAGACCGGTAGCCGGCAGTACGGAGTGGATATCCGTGCGCACAACGATGAGGAAATCCTTCTGTGCGTGGTGAAACAGGGAAATATGGATCGCCGCATTTGGTCGGCAGATCCCAATGCTGTCCGCCAGAGCCTGGAGGACATTCGGGATGTGTATATGAGATTCCTGCGGAGTGAACTTCGAGGAAAACGATTGCATATAGCTGTTGTTTCTAACGGTGTGATCGAGGAGACGGTGTATCCGAACTGGACCGGATACGTTGACAGTAATGTTGAGTGGGATGGCGTTCCGGTCCAACTGGAATTTTGGGATATTAACATGCTGGTTCTTATGGTGCAAGAGCATTTGCTGAACGAGTGTATGTTTGAAGAGGCCATGCGAAGCCAGCTGCGAAAAGCACTGTATTTTGTGGAGGAAGGAGACTATCCCAACCGATATTTTGAGCAAATTATAAATGGAATTCTGGATGCTGCACCTTGGGATGACAGTGGAAAGAAGTTGGAGAAGCAGTTGGCGGGATTGTATTTGGTCAGCCAAATGATTGCGCATTATGCGGCGGAAGCTAATCTCTTTAAAATTGCTGTCATGGTTTCGGAGTACCTGTTGCTTCGCTATTGGAATGCGCTTTTGACGCACAACTGTCTGGAAAAACACAGGCATGTCCTGTGGCTCTGCAAGTACCTCAAGATGTATGAGAAATGGAACCAAAAATATTATGCCGCTACAAGCGTCTGTGCGGAAGCGGCTACACGGTTTCCTGGGTGTGATTCGGCAGAGCAGCGGATCCTGCTCTATGAACTGCTGGGATACTGGACTTCCTACGCCTACTGGCTTTCATTTGCATATAAACATGATCGGGTGGCCCAAAAGAGTTGTCGACAGGTCTGCGATTCTATCGTGGGTTTGCTGAATCATTATCCACAGTTGTTTTATCCACCCTATGATGGTCATATCGCGATTATCAGTATGGTGTTTCGACTGCTGCTTCGCTTCAGAAGGAGGGAAGAGGTGTGTGCTCTAGTGCAGCGTTTGTGCAATACGGTGGCATATAATTATGTGCTGTACCAGAAGTACCCAGTACCGGATGACTGTTATGAAACAGCGGTAAATCTTTCATTGGGCCTTCCAGTACCGTCATACCAGTGCTCTGCATTTTGGGGAACAATGTTAGAGTGGATTGCAGTCCTAGGGCAGAACAAGTTATATGAGAACTTGCTTCCTTTTTTTCAAGAAAAGCTGCAGAAAGTAACCCATTGTGTTTGGTTCTTGCGTGCAGAAGAAGAGTCGGCCTTTTATGCTCCCCATGCTATCTCTTGTGCCGGAGAGGGCATTGTGCTGGATGTCCCATCGTCATTTATGCAGTTGGAAACCAGTGTCTATTTTCTCCTAGAGCAATTTTCGACGGAACGATTCAGCTATGATACATACGCTTTCCCGGCCCTGGAAATGATCGTTTGCCGGTATTATGGCTATATCCCTCGAATCAACTTGGAAAGCGATACAGTAAATTAATAATGTCTGTTTGGCATCTATAGTGTTGCGATGTTCCCAAAAAAGAAGCACCTGCTTTGCAGGTGCTTCTTTTTTTTGGATACCTGGGACTTTTGAAATGCTCGGCGGAAGAGAATTCCGCCTCCGCCGAGGTTTTGCCTGCGGCAAAACGCTCGTACGGCGCAAAAGCGCCGCCCCAACCTGCGGGGCCCCGGTCTTGTCCGGTATCAATGCCTTACGGAGAGGACAAAAAGAAACACCAGCCAATCGGCTGGTGTTTCTTTTTTGTTTCAAAATGGATCGTCCGGGTTTTAACAGGGCAGGCGCTACGTCTGGCGTCCCTTTTCAGCCGTTTACTGCCTGGTGTGCTGGTTGATGATCCGCTCAATGAGCTGAACAGATCCATCAATGCCATAGGAGGCCGAGTTGATACATAAATCGTAGTTGACCGTGCTGCCCCACTTTCGACCGGTATAGAACTCATAGTATGTCCGGTGCCGCCGGTCCAGCTTCTTCAGCATCTTGCAGGCCCCTTTGTAGCTCAGGTTATCGGTTTCCATGACCCGTCTGGCCCGGAGCTCAAAGGGGGCGGTGATGAAAATGCTGACATGGGGGATATGATGATTGGTGAGAATCACATCGGCGCACCGGCCCATGATAATAAAATCTTCTTTCTTGGCCATCTCACAAATCAGATCGCTCTGGTTGAAAAAGACGGCATCGCCCTTGGGCAGGCCATGATAGCGGTTGAACTCTCTGATCCGCTCTTTCAGCGTTCTGTCCCGATCAATCCCAAGGCACTGGTTCAAATTCTGGTGGTGGGCAAAGCTGGCCCGGTCACAGACCTCGTCCTGTTCCGCCTCCAGGCGCTCCAAAACCTCAGCAAAGATTTCGGAGTCGTAGTAATTGATCTTCAGCTTGTCCGCCAGGGCAAAGCCGATATCCGTCCCCGCGCAGCCGTAAGTACGGCCGATACAGACAATGAGATGCTGGCCGTCGGCAAAGCGCCCCGACAGGCGGGAGCTGTTCAGCTGGGCGGCGCGCTGATCCAGAATATCAATGGCAAAGGACGTGGGCATGCTGTCCAGCATATGCAAGATATTATTGTACTCGGTCATGATGCGGGAACGGTCGTCCTTGTTGGTGATGGTGCGGGCCATGTTGCCGATCAGGGCCAGTTCGCTGCGGAGATAGTGGATCTTGGGCTGCTCCAGCATAATCCGCATCAGATCCTGGATGGTGGACTCCCGGCTGCTGTTGAACACTCGGCCAAGGCCAGATCCCAAAATGCGGTAGACTTCGGCGTCTAAGTCGTAAATGCGTCCGGCAAGTTCTTCCAATTTCTTCTTATCATATTCCATCTTTCAGTTCCCCCTTACCGGAAAAAGATCAAGGAATCCAGCAGAAATACAGGTATAAGACAGGTCAGGGACCAGAACAGGTAGCCGAAGAAAGAGGGCATCAGGATACCGTTTTCGTCGGAGATGGCCTTGACCATAAAGTTAGGAGCATTTCCGATATAGGTATTGGCTCCCATGAACACAGCGCCGCAGGAAATTGCCATGAGTGTCTGGGTGGGAATTTGGCCCAGAGAGGTGGACAGGCCGCTGAGGCCCTCTGCTGCGGCAACGGTGAAAAAGACCAGATAGGTGGGGGTGTTGTCCAGGAAGCTGGACAGGGCGCCGGTCGCCCAGAACATCTGGAAGGCGGTGCTGATCCCCAGGCTGGCGCCGTAGGTTTTCAGCAGCATCAGGGCCGGCTGCATGGTAATGAAGATGCCGATAAACAGCACGGCCACTTCCTGGATGGCGCCCCAGGTAAAGTGGTTGGACTTACGTACGGAAACATCGGTGGTTTTGAAGGACAGCAAGGTGGCCAGCAGGATAATGGCGATCTCAATGATGGCAGGGTAGGTCAGTACCACCTCGCCGAAGATGTGGATTCCCAGGACCTGACCCTCTGCGTCCTGGAACGCAGGAAGAGTGGGCAGAGTTCCGCTGAGAATTACCGCAGCGACGATCATGACCAGGAAGATCAGATTGTGCAGGCCGCGAATGTGAATCTCAGTGCCAGGCTTGCTGATGTCCGGTTTTCTGCCGTGGGCGATGTCCTTGCGGTAGTTGCGCATGTCCACCCAATAGAAAATAAACAGCAGAACGGCGGTGTTCAGTGCCATGACGGGGAACAGACGCAGGGACCAGAAGAAGGGAACGCCCCGGGTAAAGCCCATGAGCAGCGGAGGATCTCCAATGGGGGTCAGACAGCCGCCGATGTTGGAGACGAGGAAAATGAAGAACACCATGATGTGGCGGCGGCGCTTACGCCAGGCGTTCATTTTGATGATGGGACGGACCATCAGCATACTGGCGCCGGTGGTGCCAATGCAGCTGGACATGAGGGTGCCCAGCAGCAGCAGTCCCACGTTGACCCGAGGGGAACCGGCGAGGTCTCCCTCCAGGGAGATATTGCCCGAGACGCAGAACAGGCCGAAGAGCAGGACGATAAAGGTGATATAGTCGTTGACCATGCACTCCAGCGCCGTCTCCGCGGCGGCGCTGATCCCCGAACGTCCGGCATAGGGAATCAGGAACATCAATGACCACAGGGCTACCATTAAGGCCTGATTGCGCTCCCACCAGTGGGGACAGACGAGGGGGAAGATGGCAATGGACAGCAGCAGACCGGCAAAGGGAATGCACATCCAAAAAGAGATTGTGCCGGCCTCACCAGTGTCCCAAAAGGCTGCACACAGCGCCGCCACAATGGAAAGAAGGGGACAAAATTTTTTCCACAAGCGAAAGACCTCCTAAACACACACAGAAAACTACGCAGGATGATATGCTGTCTCACAATCAGAGAAAGCGACAATCTATTTCATTATACTCCTAGTTTCTCGTGAATCAATTTATAATTCTGTATACATTTGATGGTTTGCAATAAAGACTTCGTAAAGCAGACAGAATGTCAGCTTTGGGTAGGGCAAGGATAGATGCCCTTTGAGATTGCCATAAAGATGAAAACCGCACCTTTGGCGTACTTTTTTCACCCCGGCATATGGATGGAAGGAGAGAGCGCAGAAAAAATCGGGCCGAGACTTGCAGTGAATATTACTGCAGCCCTCGGCACACCTTATGGGATACGAAGATTTCCGGCAGCCCCGTCATGGCGCCGCTATTCAGTGTAGCATATTTCGCCCGATTTGCCCAGAGGGTGTTTCTTGTCCCTGAAATTTGCCGGCTTGCTTTGGGTGAAGAAAAAAGAAGCACCTGCAAGCAGGTGCTTCTTTTTCTATTTTCTGAGAAATAGGCCCCCGGAAGTTTTCCACACCCCCTGTGGATAATTGAGAGCGGGGCTATCACCGGGGCGATGCGCATGGGAAAAGGAAAAGTTTTCCCTTCTTGTGCTGGCAATGAGTTGCCAATTTTCCCTTCTCTCTTTATAATAGGAACGGAAGCCCGGCCGGCAGGAGCCGGACCGGCAAGTGAGAAGAGACGGAAGCGGGGCGGAGCGTACCCGGCTTCCCTGGAATACGGAAACAGAAAAGAGGACATGACATGAACGAACAGCAGCGCCAAGGGATCCGTCAGATCCTGGAGCATGAACTTCGTCCGGCCATGGGATGTACCGAGCCCATCGCCGTGGCTTACACCGCCGCGCTGGCCCGCACTCTGCTGGGCCGGATGCCTGAGCATATGCAGGTAGATTGCAGCGGCAACATCGTGAAAAACGTCAAAGGTGTGACGGTGCCCAATTCCGGCGGCCGGAAGGGCATCGATACGGCAGCGGTGATGGGCGTGATCAGCGGCAGAAGCGACCTGGAGCTGGAGGTGCTCAACGTAGTGACGCCCCAGGACATGGAGGAAGTGGAGCGGCTGAAGGCTCAGGGCTTCTGTGAGTGCCGCCTCATTGAGGGCGTGCCCAACCTCTACGTCCAGGTGACGGTGACCGGGGGCGGGGAGAGCGCTGTGGTGGCCATCCAGGACGCCCACACCAACATCGTCAAGAAGGTGAAAAACGGCCAGGTCCTCTTTGAAAAGGAGCAGCTCCAGGCGGGGGACCTGTATACCATGGAGAAGGAGTACCTGAACATCCATGATATCCTGGAATTCGGTGAGACCGAGCCGGTGGAGGACCTGCGCAGCCTGCTGGAGGAGCAGTGCCGGGACAACTGGAACGTGGCCATGGAGGGCCTGTCCAAGCCCTACGGCGCGGGGGTGGGCTACACCCTCATGGCCAACCGGAAAGAGGGCGACCTGCGCACCTACTGCAAGGCCGCTGCCGCCGCGGGCTCTGACGCCAGAATGAACGGCTGCGCCCTGCCCGTGGTCATCAACTCGGGCAGCGGCAACCAGGGCATCACCGTCTCCGTGCCCGTTATGGTCTATGCCCGTGAGACGGGCTGCGGGGAGGAGAAGATGTACCGGGCCCTGGCCATCAGCAACCTGCTGGCCATCCATCAGAAGAAGTATATCGGCAAGCTGTCCGCCTACTGCGGCGCGGTGAGCGCCGCCTCCGCCGCGGGAGCCGCCGGAAAATCCGCCGCCCCGGCTTCCTCCCGAGCCGCCGAAGCCGCCGGGCCCCTGGAAGCCGTTGAAGCCGCCTCCGCCGGGCCGGCCGCCCGGGCCCCGAGGCCCTCTAGGGGGAGGCGGAGGGGGCCGCCGCCAGCGCCGCCGGTACCAGCCCCAGCCGGGGCCGTGCCAGAACAGGATGGGACGGAACACGTAGGGGGGATTGGGCACGCCGTAGTACCGCTGGCGGTAGGAGGTATAGCGCATGCTGTCCAGCACGCTGGCAATCACCAAGAGAATCACCAGCAGGACCACCACCGCGCCCAGCATCTCTCCGGCGCTGCGGCCGCCGTAGACCTGGTCCCCACTGTTGTCCAGATAGCCCAGGCCGTAGTTGTCCAGGTAGAACTCGTTGATCCCGTCAAAGAGGTTCAGCACCCCCACGCCAAAGTTTCCGGCCATGGCGTCCTCATAGAGGTAGCGGTCCAGATAGGAGGACACCTGGCTATCCGTCATGGGGTAGTCCGGCCCCACCGCCAGATAGCAGTCCCCGTTTTCCGCGTTCACCACCAGGATGCCGTCGGCGGAGGCCAGCTCGATCTCAACCCCCAGATTGTAGGCGTAGTCGCTGATGTCCTCCGACAGGGAGGACACCGTGGCCACGGCGATGAGGCTGTCGTACCGCTCCACCCAGTTGGCGTTGTACAGGGCGATCTGGTTCTCCTGGGCGTCCGAGAGCACATCCGCACCGTCGCTGATCCAGTTCAGGTAGGTGCTGGCGGACAGAGAGGTGTCCAAATCCGACGAGGGGGGCGGCACAGCCTCCGCCTGAGCGCCCCGCCACCGGCCGATTCCAATGGCGGCGGCGATCATCAGCACCGTGAGCAGGACGGCCACCCCTGTTTTTCGAAAAATTTTCATGGCGTCTCCATTTCTCAAGTATGACATTTCTGTAAAAGCGTCCGCTGCTCCCGGGGCAGGGACCGCGGTCCAAGCACGCACCCTCATCCGTCTGGTCTTTGAACAGACACCTTTTCCCTGGCAGGGGAGGGCTTGCGGGAGGGGCAAGCCCCTCCCCTACGGCATAACCGCAACGGTTTCGGAGTCGGGTAGGGGAGGCCCTTGGGCCTCCCGCCGATCCATGGAAACCGGGCGGCCCGGTGTGCCGCCCCTACGGTTGAACAGACCGCTCTCATAACCGGGACCGTTCCCCTCATCCGCCCCAGTGTGCGCACTGGGGCACCTTCCCCCAGGGGAAGGCTTATCGGGAATGGTAAAATCTGGCGGTCACCCTCATCCGTCACGGCTTCGCCGTGCCACCTTCCCCCTGGAAGGGGGAAGGCTTGATGGGCGGCCACATGGGGCCGCCCCTACGGCGGAAATGCACCGGGAGCGTTGGTTCGGCAGAACCAGGCGCAAAAGTTGAACTGCACCAGCCGCAATTTTTGCAAACCCAGGGCCCAGTGGCCCGGCGGGAATTCAGACCCGCCACTCAGATTTTGCGCGCCGGAAATTTTCTGTCTGACCCAAGGGGTAACCCCAGTAATGGGGTCCGGGGCCGACTCCCCCTGTCAGGGGGAGATGGCCCGACGGGCCAGAGGGGGTAGGGTAGGCGACTATGAGCACGAAGTGCTCATCGGAGCCGTCCCCGGGGGCGTTTTGGTTCCTTTGCCGCCATGGGCAAAGGAACTCGCCGCCCGCAGGCGGCGAAATCCTCCCTGCGTAACATGAAATTGTTGCAAAACCTGCCCCCTCATCCGTCTGGCCTTCGGCCAGCCACCTTCCCCCCAGGGGGAAGGCTTTTGGAGGGGGAGCACCTCTCATCCGCCGGGGGAAGGCTTAAAAAGGGCAGACTGCAAAATCCACGCGGTCAAAAATAGAAATCAGCCTCTCAGCTCCAGCAGCTTCTGCTTCAGCTCGCCCTCAATGCGGCCCAGCTCAACCTCGGCCTCTTTCCGCTTCTGGCTGCCCTCGTTCTGGATCTTCATCACCTCGTCCAGGGTGGAGATGAGCTGCTCGTTGGTGTGCTGGAGGGTCTTGATGTCCACAATGGAGCGTTCGGCCTCCCGGGCGGTCTCCACGGTGCCAATCTTCAGCATGTCCGCGTTCTTCTGCAGCAGCTGGTTGGTCATCTCGGTGACGGCGGACTGGGCCTGGGTGGCCTGGCGGGAGTGCTCCAGCCCCAGGGCCAGCACCATCTGGCTCTTCCACAGGGGGATGGTGTTCACCAGGGAGGACTGGATCTTCTCCAGCATCAGGGTATCGTTGTTCTGGAGCAGACGGGTCTGGGGGCCCATCTGGACGGAGATCATCCGGGTGAGCTCCAGGTCGTGGATCTTCTTCTCAAACCGGCTGCACAGGTTGGCGAAGTCGTTGTAGGCCTGGGCGTCCTCCTGGCTGCCCGACTTGGCCGCCTTCTGCTTTAAATCCTCCAAATCGTGGGTGCGTAAATACTCCAGGCGCTTCTTGCCGGCGATGATATACATGGTGAGCTCTTTGTAGTACTTGGTGTTCAGCTCGTACATCTGGTCCAGCATGGCGATGTCCTTCATGAGCACCACCTGGTGGTTCTCCAGGGCCCGGACGATCTTGTCCACGTTGACCTCCGCCTTGGCGTAGCTGGCCTTCATGGCCTCCAGCTTGTCCCGCTTCTTCTTGAAGAAGCCGAAGATGCCGCCCTCGTCTTCCTCCTGGCCGAAGCCCTTCAGCTCCACCACCAGGGAGGACAGGGCCTCTCCCACCTCGCCCAAATCCTTGGTGCGCACGCTGTTCAGGGCGTTCTCCGAGAAGGAGGCGATGTTTTTCTGGGCGGCCGCGCCGTACTGGAGCACCACGCTGGAGTCGGTGACGTCGATCTTCTGGGCGAACTCGTCCACCATCTTCCGCTCCGCCTCGGTGAGCATGGACTCGTCCAGCTTCACCGCGTTGGCGTCCCGCTGCTTCTGCCGCTCCTCCTCGGAGAGGACGGGCTCACCCTGCACCGGGGCGGCCTCCTGGGTCGCCGCGCCGGGGTCCAGGGTCAGGGCGGGGGCCTCCGGTTCCTTCGAGGAAATC
>JABLTR010077538.1_pt1 | contig 15160 bp, 11 predicted proteins | sample 7160071 | NCBI WGS metagenome assembly JABLTR01 (sample SAMN14651230, study PRJNA627086) | human gut metagenome | isolation source: feces | host: Homo sapiens
AGCCCCTTTCGCGTTCAATCAAGCAGTTTTCTGAACTTTTTCAAGTTCAGAAAACTGGACGGTCAGCGGGGCGAAAAGACTTTTTCGACACGCTGGGCGTGCGGCCATTGGCCGCACGCTTTCTTTTTCAAAATCGTTCTGTATTTAGGATCGAAGTACAGTTGTGTCTGCAGGTGTGGGGAGGAGGGCGGTGCGATGGCGGGCGTAATAGGTGAAGCCGGTCAGGTCGGCCAAGGCCCAGCCGATGGGGATGGCGAGCCAGATGCCGACCTCGCCGACCGGCCCGGCCAGAAGGTACGCCAGCACGACGCGCACGCCGAGCGAAATGACCGTGAGGACGACGCTCATGCCGGGGCGCTTGACCGCGCGATAGAATCCGTAGAGCAGAAACAGGCAGCCGATGCCGACGTAGCATGCGCCCTCGATGCGCAGATAGCGGACGCCTGCGGCGAGCACCTCTGTCTCCCCAACCTGCACAAAAATGCGCATCAGCGGCGCGGCAAAGATGCAGACCAGGATCGAAAGGAGCACGGAAAAGAGCGAACTGACGAGCACCGCTTGGCGGAAGCCGTGGCGGAGGCGGTCCTGCTGCCCGGCACCGTAGTTCTGGGCGATAAATGTGGAAAAGGCGTTGCCGAAATCCTGCACGGGCAGGTAGGCGAACGTATCGATCTTGACGGCGGCGGCAAAGGCCGCCATCGTGATGGGGCCGAAACTGTCGACGAGGCGCTGGATGAGCAGGATGCCAAAGTTCATGGCGGACTGCTGCGCGCACGTGAGCAGGGACATATCGAGAATTTCGCGGAGCATGCTGCGGTCGAACCGGAGCTCGGCCCTTCCCGGCAGCAGCTCGCGGCAGCGCAGGCGCGTATAGACCCAGAGGCCGAGGCCGGAGACGTATTGCGCAAGGACCGTCGCGGCGGCAGCCCCGGCGATGCCCCAGCGGAAGACCAGCACGAAGAGCAGGTCCAGCCCGATGTTCAGTAGGGCGGCGACGCCGAGGAACCAGAGCGGCGCAACCGAATTGCCCGCCGCGCGCAGCAGACAGGCGAAGAAATTATAGAGCGACGAGGCGATCAGCCCCGCGAAGATGATGACAAGGTATTCGCGCATCTGGCCGTACAGCTCCGCCGGAATTTGCAGAAAGCGGAGGATGGGATCAAGAAACGCATAGACCGCGGCGTTCAGCACGAGCGTCACGGAGACGATCAGGCCGAACGCATGGGCCACCGCGCGGCGGAGCCGCGCTTCGTCCTTCTGCCCCAGCGCGATGGAGAACAGCGCACCCGCGCCCATCGAGAGGCCGAGGAAGATCGACGTCAGAAACGTCATCAGCGCATAGGCCGAGCCGACGGCGGCAAGCGCGTTTTTGCCGAGCGCCTGGCCGACGATCAGCGTGTCGGCGATATTATAAAACTGCTGCAAGAGGTTGCCCGCGATCATCGGCAGGGCAAACAGCAGCAGCCCTTTTGTGATGCTGCCATTGGTCAGGTCCTGATACATAGTGCGCTCCTGGTGGTTTGATTTTTGAAGTTAGGGGTTATCTTTGGTGATGTTCATACCGAAGTATTTTGTAGACAGTTCGCTCGGCGTTCCGTCGGCGGAGAGTTTTGCGAGGGCGTCGTTGATGGCGGCGAGCAGGCCGTCCCACTCGCCCTCGACGAACGTGACCTCGACGCCGAGCTGCTCCGCGATGGCGCGGGCGACGTCGACGTCGTGGCCGGTGAGCGTGTCGGACTCGTCATGGTACGTCCACGGGGCCCATGTGCCCTCCATGGCGACGATGATCGTGCCGGACTGCTGGATGCGGGCGAGCTGGTCGCCGGTGGGCTCTGTTTCGGCCTGCTTCTGGCCGCAGGCGGTGAGCAGCGAGATGAGCAGCAGCGCCGCAAGCAGCAGCGCGGTCAGTTTGAACTCATTCTCCTTATCACTGGTTTCACCGCCGAGCAGGCGCAGGAAAGCGCGTGTGCGCGGGTGGGACGGGTTTTCAAAGAGCTCGTACGAAGGGCCGGATTCGACCACGACGCCGACGCGCGGCAGGCCGAAGAAGATCACATAGAGCTGCACGAGCAGCGGCGTGCCGCGGACGATCCAGATGTAGAAGCGGGCCAGCGACGTGAGGACCGGCACCTTATTATATTGGATGAGGGCTGTGGCCGTGGCGATGACGAGCGCGAAGGCGAACGAGATGAGCGACAGCGGGATCGTCATGGCGAGGCCCGGAAGAAGGATCTTCCAGAACGAGTCAGCCAGCAGAGAGAGCAGTTTTGTGGACATTGCGTACTTCCCTTCGCGGGAGATTCCGGCAGCATTATACTATATATTTCAGAAAAACGCAAAGGCCCCGAAGCGACGTTTTCGCCGCTTCGGGGAAATCGGTCGATCCGGGATCAGAGCAGGCCCTGAATGAGGATGATGAGGATGAGAATCGGGAGGATCCACTGGAAATAGAGCTTGAGCTTGGGCGAGAATTTCAGGCCCGTGCCGCGGTTGGCCTCGGCGAGGTATTTGTCGAAGCCCCAGCCCCACTTCGTCACGCAGAACAGCAGATAGACCAGCGAGCCGATTGGCAGCAGAAGGCTGCTGACGAGGAAGTCCTCGGTGTCGAGGATGTCGCGCCCGCCGATGAGGTGGACGTTCGCCCAGAGGTTATAGCCGAAGACGCACGGCAGACTCAGCACAAGCAGGAGCAGCCCGTTGATGACCGTGGCCTTCTTCCGGCTCCAGCCGAAGGTGTCCATGCAGATGGCGAGGATGTTTTCAAACACAGCCAGCACCGTGGACAGGCTGGCAAAGATCATGAACAGGAAGAACAGCGTCCCCCAGAAGCGGCCGCCCGCCATGTTGACGAACACATTCGGCAGCGTCTGGAAGATCAATGCCGGGCCGCTCTCCGTCTCAATGCCGAAGGAGAAGCAGGCCGGGAAGATGATGACGCCGGCCATCAGGGCGACGAACGTGTCGAGCGCGCAGATGCGCACGGCCTCGCCGGGCAGCGTGTGCGAATCCGACATATAGCTGCCGAAGATCTCCATGGCCGCAATGCCGAGGCTGAGCGTGAAAAATGCCTGGTTCATGGCGGCGGTGATGATCGCGCCGAGGCCGTTTTCCCGGATGGAGTCCATCGAGGGGAGCAGATAGAACTTCATGCCCTCGGCCGCGCCGGGGAGCGTGAGGCTGTGGACCGCGAGGGCCACGATCAGCGCGAGCAGCGCGATCATCATGATCTTGCTGACGCGCTCAAGGCCGTTCTGCAATCCGAACGAGCAGATGAGGAAGCCCGCGACGACGACCAGCTCCGTCCAGAGCGTCATCTCACCGGGGTTCGAGAGCATCGCGCCGAATTCACCGCTGACGGACTCGGTGTCCATCCCGGCGTGGAACGCGCCGGTGAGGAATTTGCCGAAGTAGTTGACCATCCAGCCGGTGACGGTGGTATAGTACATCATGAGCAGGAAGCAGCCAATCAGGCAGAACCAGCCGTGGATGTGCCATTTCTGGCCGGGCTTTTCGAGATTTTTGTACGCCAATACGGCGCTCTTTTTGCCCGCGCGGCCCACGGCCAGCTCCATCGTCAGCACCGGCACGCCCATAACGAGCAGGCAGATCAGATAGATGAGGACGAAAAAGCCGCCGCCGTTCTGGCCGGTGACATACGGGAAGCGCCAGACGTTGCCGATGCCGATGGCACAGCCGGCGCTGACGAGCAGAAATCCCAATCGGGAACGAAATGATTCACGCTGCATATTCGATACCTGACTTTTCTCTTTCTTTGCGCAGACGCGCGGGATTTATTGTAACGGATTTCCATCCAATTTGCAAGCCCTTTTCTCGCGTCAGCTGACAAGGGCCCGCACGGTTTTTCGTCGGACAAAAAAACGACTGGCTTTGGTATCCTCGTCGATGGGCGCCAGCCTCGGCCCAAAGGAACGGGCCTCGGCAGGCCTGACGGTATGATGTCAGGCCAGCCCAGCTTCCTCGTCTGCCGTGCCAGCCGCCGTTTATCCTCTGCGAAAAACTCCAAAGGACTTGCCGGCCGGGCTGGGGCGTCGTCTGCAAGGCAGAGGACGCAGGCTTGCTGTCGCAAGTCAAGGACGATCACGCGGCAGACGGCGGTTCAGCCCGGCCCGCAAGCGTGTGGGCCCTTGTCAACTGACGCTACGGTAAACAAATAAAAATACGGTGCAGGCTCATTTTACTCGCGCTTTCAGAAAGAAGGACCAAAAGGCCCCCTCTTGATAGAGGGGGCCTTTTTCAGGTTTCGTCGATATGGCGCTGGATGCGGTTGATGATCATTTCGAGCGCGATGAGATTTTTGCCACCCTCGGGGACGATGAGGTTCGCGCTGCGTTTACTCGGTTCAACGAACTGTTCGTGCATGGGTTTGACCGTGCTCATGTACTGTTCAATGACCGAGTCGATCGTGCGGCCGCGCTTTTTCACGTCGCGCCGGATGCGGCGGCAGAGGCGCACGTCGGCGTCGGCGTCGACGAAGATGCGGATGTCCATCTCGTCGCAGAGCGCGCGGCTCGCGAAGATGAGGATGCCCTCGACGACGAGGACCTTCCGCGCCTCGACGTGCAGCACCTCGCTTGAGCGGTTGTGGACCGTATAGTCATACGTCGGGCAGTCGATGGCATGGCCGGCCTTGAGCGCCCGGAGATGGCCGATCATGAGGTCGGTATCGAACGCGTCCGGGTGGTCGTAGTTGAGCCTGGTGCGCTCTTCATACGTCAGGTCGTCATGACGCTTATAATAGTTGTCGTGGCTAAGGACGCTGATGTTGTCCCCAAACCGGTTGATGAGCGCCTTGACCAGCGTCGTCTTGCCGCTGCCGGTGCCGCCCGCGATTCCAATTACGATCACATCTGCCATATCCCGTGGTTCTCCTTTTTTATCTGACAATGCCGAGGATGAGCGGCTGCTTTTCGGGTGCGGTATCCGACCATTGCAGCGCGCCGAGGAACGCGGACTCCGCCGCCGGAACGGACTCGGCCCGGTTCGTATGCAGCACGGCGAGGACCTCGCCGGCCTCCACGCGCTCACCGGTCTTCTTTTTCAGGACGACGCCCGCCGCGAAGTCGATGACGTCTTCCTTCGTCTGGCGGCCTGCGCCGAGCAGGGCGGACGTCTCGCCGATCTTCTGCGCGTCCATGTGGGCAAGATAGCCGCCGCGCGGCGCGAGGATCTCATGTTGGATCGCGGCCTGCGGGAGCTTCGACGTGTCGTCAAGGACGGCGGGATCGCCGCCCTGCGCCGCGACCCAGCGCTTCATCTGTTCGAAGGCCCGGCCGGAGGCGATGGCCTCTTTGACCTGCGCGCGCGCGGTCTCCTCATCCCAGCCGTTGCAGAGCATGAGCATGTTGGAGGCGAGCACGGTGCAGACCTCCTGCAGGTCGGGGCAGCCCTCGCCACGGAGGATCTCGACGGCCTCTTCGACCTCGAGCGCGTTGCCGATCCGGTGTCCGAGCGGGACGTCCATGTTCGTGAGGACGGCGGTCACGTTCCGACCGCAGGCCTTGCCGATGGTCACCATGTGCTCGGCGAGCTCGCGTCCGGCGTCCAGCGTCTTCATGAACGCGCCGGAGCCGACCTTGACATCGAGCACGATCGAATGTGACCCGGCAGCGAGCTTTTTGGACATGATGGACGACGTGATAAGCGGCAGCGAATCAACTGTCGCGGTCACGTCGCGCAGGGCGTAGAGCTTTTTATCGGCGGGCGTGAGGTTGCCGCTCTGGCCGATGACGGCCACGCCGACCTGCTCGACCTGATGCAGGAATTCGTCGACGGTCAGGGTCGTTTTGTAGCCGGGGATGGACTCCAGCTTGTCGACGGTGCCGCCCGTGTGGCCGAGGCCGCGGCCGGACATCTTTGCCATCTTTCCGCCGAGGCAGGAGACGATCGGCGCGAGGATGAGCGTCGTCTTGTCGCCGACGCCGCCGGTCGAGTGTTTGTCGACGGATTTGTCGCCGAAGCGGGAGAGGTCGATGGTGTCGCCGGAGCACATCATCGCGTCGGTCAGCACGGTGGTCTCATGGTCGGTCATGCCCTTGAAGAACACGGCCATCGCAAACGCGGACATCTGATAGTCCGGGATCGAGCCGTTCGTGAAGCCGTCAATGACGAAGCGGATCTCCTCGTCCGTCAGGGCGAGGCCGTCGCGCTTTTTTTCGATCAAATCTACCATTCGCATGGAAAAGAACTCCTTTCGAAGCCATACGTTTTATGTTTGCCGGGGGGCCATTGGGCACCCGCAAAGGCCTCCTCTACCAAGAGGGGGCTGTCACCGAAGGTGACTGGGGGAGCTTGAAAAAACTTCTCCCCCCTGATTGCCTTCGGCAATCTTCCCCCCTCTACGAAGAGGGGGGCTATCCGCGGCTCGCGGGGATGCGGGCGACCAATGGTCGCCCCTACGTTCAGAATCGAAGTGCGATAGAATTCGCTGTGGCAGAACCTCCGGGAAAAGCCGCCATGGGAAAGGCGGGGCCTTTCCCATGGGCGTCATTTATCGTTGTCCCTTGTCGTAGGGGATGCCCTCGGCCTTCGGCGCGCGGGAGCGCTTCGACGTGAAGGCCAGCACGATCAGCGAGATGATGTACGGCATCATGTTATAGACCGGGCCGGGGATGTTCAGCGCCTTGAGGAAGTCGAAGCCGACATAGACGTTCGACAGCGCGCGGAACAAGCCGAACAGCAGCGCCGCCAGCGCGATGCGCCACGGCTTCCACTGGCCGAAGATCATGACGGCGAGCGCCAGGAAGCCGAAGCCCGCGACGCCGTTTTCAAACCGCCACTCGGACACGCCCGCGAGGATGTAGCAGATGCCGCCGAGGCCGCCGAGCATGCCGGAAATGAGCACGCCCGCCCAGCGCATCTTATAGACGTTGATGCCGACGGAGTCCGCCGCCTGCGGATGTTCGCCGCAGGCCATCAGGCGCAGGCCGAAGCGCGTCTTATAGAGCGTGACCCAGGCGAAGACGATCGCGATGGCGGCGATGAGCATGAACCAGTTGAACTCGAATTTGCCGATGTTGACGATGAAGGCCGTCTTCGGCGTGGCGTACTGGATGGCGGAGGAGACGTCGTCGGGGTTGGCCGCGGTGTTGATGGCCTTGACGATGACGGTCGCCCCGGCGGTGCCGAGCAGGTTCATCGCGGTGCCGACGAGGGTCTGGTCGGCCTTGAAGTTGATGCTGGCGATGCCGAGCAGCGTCGAATACACGACGCCGAACAGGACGGAGCCCAGCAGCACGAGCAGCACGAGCGCTGCGCCGGAGACCGAATCACCGAAGTAGCGCATCACGAGTGCACCGCCCAGCGCGCCGAGGACCATGATGCCCTCGAGGCCGAGGTTGATGACGCCGGAATGCTCTGCAAAGCAGCCGCCGAGCGCCACGAGGATCAGGACGGACGAGAAGATCAGCGTATATTGCAGCAGAAGGACCATTACGCCTCGCCTCCTTTCTCCGTTTGGGCCGCTTTTTTGGCCTTACGTTCCTCATGCAGGAAGATCCAGCGGTTCATCGCCGTCTTCAGGAACAGGACGAACGCGCAGAGATAGATGATCAGCGAAGAGATGAGGTCGGAGACCTGAGAGCAGTAGATCGACTTGTCGACATACGCGCCGCCGGCCGTGATGTGCTGGATGAAGAACGAGGCGAAGATCGTCCCGATCGGGTTCAGGCCGCCGAGGAACGTCGCCGCGATGCCGTTGAAGCCCATGGCCGGGACGGAGCTCGCCGTGCACTGCCACTGCTCATAGCCCGTCTGATAGAGGAGCGAGCCGCCGAGACCGGCCAGCGCGCCGGCGATGACGAGCGTGAGGATCGTGTTGCGCTTTTCCTGCATGCCGCAGTATTTCGCGGCGTTTTTGTTGAAGCCCGTGGCCTTCAGCTCGTAGCCGAACATCGTCTTCTCCAGCACGACCCAGACCAGAATGGCGAGCAGGACGGAGAGCGGGATGGCCATCGTGATGTATTTGTTGTCGCCCAGCAGCTTGTCGAAGCCCAGTGAGGGCAGGATGGCCTGCTTGCCGAAGCTCTTCATCTGGAGGGTATAGGGGCTGGTGTCCTCCTTGACGTTCGTCAGGATCATGTTCGTGGTGTAGAGGCCGATCCAGTTGAGCATGATGCCGGAGATGACCTCGTTGACGTTGCAGTAGGATTTCAGCAGGCCCACGACGCAGCCGAACACCGCGCCGGAGACGATCGCCAGCAGCATGCAGGGCAGCCAGCCCCAGCCCCACGCGAGCGCCGCGTAGAGGCAGGCACAGGAGCCCGCGACATACTGTCCGGCGGCGCCGATATTGAACAGGCCGACCTTGTAGGCGAACAGGACCGACAGCGCGCACATCAGCAGCGGCGCGGTCTTGACCAGGGTGTTGCCGAAGTATTTCAGCTGCGAGGCAGGCTTGTTATAGGTCAGGAAGTTTTTGATGATGTCCAGGATCGCCTTGCCCGCGCCTGCGGGGTTGATGAACAGCAGGACGATATAGCCGATGAACAGGCCGAGCAGGATGCAGACCAGCGACGCGATCAGAGACTGCACAGCATTCGATTTCAGAGGATTTTTCTTCATTTGCCCACCTCATCTCTCTTCGCGCCCGCCATGTAGAGGCCAAGCTCTTCCACGGTGACGGTCTTCGGGTCGAACTCGCCGACGATCTCGCCCTCGTACATGACGAGGATGCGGTCGGACAGGTTCATGACCTCGTCCAGCTCCAGCGACACGAGCAGGACGCCCTTTCCGGCGTCGCGCTCGGCGACGAGCTGCTTGTGGATGTATTCGATCGCGCCGACGTCGAGTCCGCGCGTCGGCTGTACGGCGACGAGCAGCTCCGGATCCTTGTCGATCTCGCGGGCCACGATGGCCTTCTGCTGGTTGCCGCCGGACATGCTCCGCGCGATGGTGACCGGGCCCTGACCGGAGCGGACGTCGTACTGCTCGATGAGCCGCGAGGCGTAGGAGCGGATATTGGCGCGCCGGAGGAAGCCGGCCTTGTCTGTGAACTCGGGCTCGAAATACCGCTGGAGCACCAGGTTGTCCTCGAGCGTATAGTCCAGCACGAGGCCGTGCTTGTGCCGGTCCTCGGGGATGTGGCTGAGGCCCATGGTGCTGCGCTTGCGGATGGGAGCATGCGTGATGTCGCGGCCGAGGAACTCGACCTTGCCGGACGTGACGGGCTCGAGGCCTGTCAGGCCGTAGACAAATTCGGTCTGGCCGTTGCCCTCGATGCCCGCGAGGCAGACGATCTCGCCGCGGCGGACCTGCAGCGACACATCGCGGACGGCGTTGTTTTTGTGGACCTTGGAGGCCACGGTCAGGTGCTCGACGTTCAGCACGGGCTCGCCCGGCGTGCTCGGCTGCTTGTCCACCTTGAAGCTGACCTCGCGGCCTACCATCATGGCGGACAGCTGCTCTGCCGTCGTGTCGCAGGTGTTGACGGTGCCGATATACTTGCCCTTGCGGAGCACGGTGCACCGGTCGGCGACGGCCATGATCTCCGCGAGCTTGTGGGAGATGAAGAGGATGGACTTGCCCTCGGCCGCAAGGTTTTTCATGATCTGCATCAGCTCGTCGATCTCCTGCGGGGTGAGGACCGCGGTCGGCTCGTCGAAGATGAGGATCTCGTTGTCGCGGTAGAGCATCTTCAGAATCTCGGTGCGCTGCTGCATGCCGACGGAAATGTCCTCGATGAGGGCGTCCGGATCGACGCGCAGGCCGTATTTCTCGCTCAGCGCGAGGACCTTTTTCCGGGCCTCGGCCTTCTGCAGAAAGCCCGCCTTGTTCGGCTCGATGCCGAGGATGATGTTGTCGAGGACGGAGAAGCATTCCACCAGCTTGAAGTGCTGGTGCACCATCCCGATGCCGAGCGCGTTGGCGTCGTTCGGGTCGTGGATGTGGACGACCTCGCCGTTTTTCTTGATCGTGCCTTCTTCCGGCTGGTACAGGCCGAACAGGACGCTCATCAGCGTGGATTTGCCCGCGCCGTTCTCGCCGAGCAGCGCGTGGATCTCGCCGCGCCGCAGCTGCAAGGTGATGTTGTCATTGGCCTTGATCCCGGGGAATTCCTTCGTGATGTTCAGCATCTCGATCACATATTCCGATCCCGCCAAACTCATCACTCCTTTTCTCGATTCGTCGGCATTCCTGCCGCAGAAAGAATACTATCTCCATAATAGCATAAAGCGGCGCGGATTACCATAGCGAATCTGTACTTTTTTGACAAGGGGCGCGAGGAAATTTCCCGGCGGCCGATTTTGGTGGAACTTTTCGCTTGCCCCGTTCGTCCTTTCCGTGTATGATAGAAAAAACGACCGGGAAACTGGGAGGAGCACTATGGCATCGATTCTGGATTATCTGGACTGGCGCGGCGACATCACGTTCGCCGAGCGGCCCTTCAACGAAGTGGACAATCTGCTGCTGGCCGAGCTGAGCTATCTTGATTTTGACGGCATCGTCCCAGCGGACTTTGCAGCCGCCGTTCCGCTTCCTGATGCGGTCGCGGCTTTTACCAAACGCACGCCGCACGCGGAGATGGGCGTACTTGTGCCGGACAAGATCCCCGGCCTGGGACAGAAGATGGCGGCGAGCGCCCGGTTCCACGAGGTGATGCTCTCCGGCTGCGTGTGCAAGCTCAACGAGGCGACCGAGACGCAGTTCGCCGCGCTCTGCGCGGCGCTGCCGGACGGGACGATCTATGCGGCGTTCCGCGGGACGGACGACACGATCGTCGGCTGGAAAGAGGATTTCAACATGGGCTTTTTGCCCATCGTGCCGTCGCAGCGCGAGGCGGCGGACTATCTCCGCGCCGCGGCGGCGGCGTTCCCGGCGCAGCAGCTGCGCGTCGGCGGACATTCGAAGGGCGGCAATCTCGCGGTCTACAGCGCGGTCTGGTGCGGAGAGGCCGTGCAGGACCAGATCCTCGCCGTCTATAATAACGACGGCCCCGGATTCCGTACCTCGCTGCTGGGCCGGCCGGAGCATCAGCGCATCGCAAACCGCATCCAGACCATCCTGCCGGAATCGTCGGTCGTCGGGATGTTGCTCGAGCACGAGGAGAGCTATCAGGTGGTGCGCAGCAGCCAGGTCGGCCTGATGCAGCACGACGGCTTTTCCTGGCAGGTGCAGGGGCCGCAGTTCGTCCATCTCAGCGGACTGACCGAGGGCGGCAAGATCGTCGACGGCGCGCTGCGCGAATTTGTGCGCGGGCTCGACCAGGAACAGCGCATCCGCTTTGTCGATGCGCTCTTTGAGGTGCTCACCTGCACGAACGCCGCCACGCTCACCGACCTCAAGGAGGGCGGATTCCGCACGGTGTATTCGATGCTCAAGACCGTGCGCGATCTCGACCCGGACACGCGCCATGCCCTGTCCGGCACGCTGGGGCTGCTCGTGCGCTCCGGCGTGAAGTCGATCAGCCAGTCGCAGCCGGTGCAGCGGCTGAAAAACTGGCGGCTCGTCGATTGGATCTCCAAAAAGCTCGCCCGCGACGAGGAAGCATAAAAAATCCCGGCCGGCTCATACGAGCCGGCCGGGGATTTTTTGGCGGACAGGGTCCTTCACCCGCTTTTTGCGCCCCCATTCTTTTCTTTCTCAAAGAAGAGAAAGAAAAGAATGGGGGCGCAAGGATACGGGCGGACAGAGTCGGCCGCCCCTTATCTGCCCGCCCCTGGTCACCTCACGTAGTCTGACTACGCGCCGCACGCTATCTTGATGATGGCGGACAGGAGGCATTTTGCGGATACGTTTCGAAAGGGCGACCAATGGTCGCCCCTGCGTTTCGAAGCGAAGTGCGATAGAATATGTAGGGGCGGGCATTGCCCGCCCGACAATCCCTCCGTCAAAAATCTTCGATTTTTGACACCTCCCTTTACACAAGGGAGGCTTTGCCCGCTGCGGCGGGGACGGGCGTGGGGTATATCAGAGGCTCCAGGTCTGCCAGGAGGCGCCGGTCTCGACGTCCTTCCAGGTGAACCGGCCGTTCTCGAGCGTCATATAGCTGTGGCACGAGCCGTTTTTCGGGATCGACACCGAGCCGGGGTTCAGATAGCGGAACGTGCCGCAGTCTTCGCAGACCGGCACGTGCGTGTGGCCGTGGAGCAGGATGTCCCCCTCGGCGAAGGGCAGGGGATGGTCTTTGTTGATGACGTGGCCGTGCGTCAGATAGATGCGCCGCCCGCACTCGGCCAGCACGGCATAGTCCGCGAGGATCGGGAATTGGAGCACCATCTGGTCGACCTCGCAGTCGCAGTTGCCGCGGACGCAGAGGAGCTTGTCCGCGAGCGGGTTCAGCATGGCGATGACCTCCTTCGGCGCGTAATCGCGCGGCAGATCATTGCGCGGGCCATGGTAGAGGATGTCCCCGAGGAAGAGGAGCGTATCGGCCTGTTCCTCCTCCCAGCGCTGTAATAAGAGCTTGCAGTAATACGCCGAACCGTGCAGGTCGGACGCGATCATCCATTTCATAAGCAGTACCTCCTTGGTTTTGCACCACCACTTTACCAGAAACGGCGGCAAAATGGAACCGGGAAAATTGCGAGATGACGAAAAATTTCGGCATCCTGCATTTCTTCTTGCTATCAGTGCGTAAAAGCAATATAATAACACCAAATTTTGAGGGTAGGTGAATGGACTATGCACCGGGATGCGGATCAGATCCCCAACTTATTCGGCAGCTATGTATTCAACGAGGAGGCCATGGGCCAGTATGTGGACGAGGCGGCGATGAACGCGTGGCGCGCCTGTCTGCGCGACGGCAGGCCGCTGACGCTGGACGTTGCCGGGGCCATCGCCGACGGCATGAAGGTCTGGGCGCTGGAGCACGGCGCGACACACTTTACGCACTGGTTCCAGCCGATGACCGGCTTCACCGCCGAGAAGCACGACAGCTTCATCTCGCCCGTCGGCGGCGGGAAGATCTGCATGGAGTTTTCCGGCAAGGAGCTGGTGAGCGGCGAGTCGGATGCGTCGAGCTTCCCGTCGGGCGGCCTGCGCGCGACGTTTGAGGCGCGCGGCTACACCGCGTGGGACCCCACAGCCTACGCCTTCATCAAGGACGACAGCCTCTATATCCCGACGGTCTTCTGTTCCTATTCCGGCGAGGCGCTCGACAAAAAGACGCCGCTGCTCCGCTCCATCAGCGCCGTCAGCCGGCAGGCCGTGCGCATCCTGCGGCTGTTCGGCGACACGGAGACGAAGAAGGTGACGCCGCAGGTCGGCCCGGAGCAGGAATATTTCCTGGTCGACAAGCAGATGTACCTCAAGCGCGAGGACCTGCGGCTGTGCGGCCGGACGCTCTTCGGCGCGAAGCCGCCGAAGGGACAGGAGCTGGACGACCACTATTACGGCTCGATCCGCCCGCGCGTCGCGGACTTTATGCGCGACCTCGACGAGGAGCTGTGGAAGCTCGGCGTGCTGTCCAAGACGAAGCACAACGAGGTCGCCCCGGCGCAGCACGAGATGGCCCCGATCTATTCCGACGTCAACACCGCCTGCGACCAGAACCAGCTGACGATGGAGATCATGAAAAAGGTCGCCGACCGACACGATCTCGTCTGCCTGCTGCATGAAAAGCCGTTTGCGGGCGTGAACGGCTCCGGCAAGCACAACAACTGGTCGCTCGCCACCGACACCGGCAAAAATCTCTTCGCGCCGGGCAAGACGCCGAGTCAATCGGCGCAGTTTCTGCTGTTCCTGACGGCGTTCCTCGAAGGCGTCGACAACTATCAGGAGCTTCTGCGTTCGACCGTTGCCTTTGCGGGCAACGACCACCGCCTCGGCGCGCAGGAGGCCCCTCCGGCCATCATCTCTGTCTTCCTTGGCAGCGAGCTGGAGGCCATCATCCAGTCCATTCTCGACGAGACCGACTATACCGACCGCAAAAAGGGCAAGCTGCGCATCGGCGTCGATGTGCTGCCGGCCATCCCGCAGGACACGACCGACCGCAACCGCACGTCGCCCGTCGCGTTCACCGGCAATAAATTCGAGTTCCGTATGCCTGGTTCCAGCCAGTCCATCTCCGGGCCGAACATCGCGCTGAACGCGCTGATGGCCGAGAGCCTGCGGCGGTTTGCCGACGCGCTCGAGGGCGCGGAGGATTTCGACGCGGCGCTGCATACGCTGATCCAGGATTCGCTGCGCGCGCACCAGCGCATCATCTTCAACGGCAACGGCTACGACCAGAGCTGGGTGGAGGAGGCGGAGCGCCGTGGCCTCGCGAACCTCGTGTCGTCCGCCGATGCGCTGCCCGCGTTCGTGATGGAGAAGAACATCGACCTGCTGACGCGGCACGGCATCCTGACGCGCGAGGAGATGTTCGCACGGCATGAGATCCACATGGAAAATTACTGCAAGGTCGTCCGCATCGAGGCGGCGACGCTCATCGACATCGTGCAGCATACGCTGCTCTCCGCCGCCACGACTTACACGAGCCACCTCTGCACGGCCATCGTGCAGAAGCAGGCCGCCCTGCCGGGCGACCCGTGCCGCGTGGAAAAGGCGCTGGCCGCGTCGGTCAGCCAGCTGAACGCCACGCTGCTCGACCGGACGGCGGAGCTGAAGACCGCGCTCGACACCATGCCGGCAAGCTACACCGCCGAGCAGCAGCTGCACTACTGCCACGACGAGATCTTCGCCCGGATGCAGCGCGTGCGCGAGATCATCGACCACATGGAGACGCTCGTCGCCGCGGATTTCTGGCCCGTGCCGACGTATTACGATCTGCTGTTCTCGGTCTGAGGCCGGGAGCGCCCGCGGACAGAAGCGGGGGCAAAGACCGCTTTGACACAAAAAAGAACGGACAAAGGTCCGTTCTTTTTGCATTTTGGGCGGATCTGCGCTATAATCAGAAAAAACCTGCCCGGAGGCCCACTATGGATCTGATCTGCCCCATCTGCGGCGCGCCGCTTTTGCGCGAGGGCCGCGCCTATCGCTGCGAACGCCGCCACAGCTATGACATGGCCCGCAGCGGCTACGTCAATCTGCTCCCGCCCTCGCCCGCCGGAAAGCGGCACGGGGACGACAGGCGGATGGTCGCCGCGCGGACGGCGTTCTTTGCGCGCGGGTATTATGACCATCTGCAGCGGTTCGTCGCAAGGCTGGCCGCGGAACTGACCGGCGCGGCCCCCGTCATCGTCGACGCGGGCTGCGGCGAGGG
>JABLTR010115070.1_pt1 | contig 15123 bp, 14 predicted proteins | sample 7160071 | NCBI WGS metagenome assembly JABLTR01 (sample SAMN14651230, study PRJNA627086) | human gut metagenome | isolation source: feces | host: Homo sapiens
GTAAGATTGAAGGGCCTGACCCCGGAGGAGTACCGGAATCAGGCCCTTGCGGCCTAGTCGCTATTTAGGGCGTCCAAGATTTGGGGCGCGGTTCAATCGCTGTACCGGGCTTATTTGTGGAGTAATCAAGCGCACCGCGATGCCAAAATTCGCGGCGATCAAGCAAACGTCCCAGCCCATGAGTTACTCATCAACAGAAAAGGCCGCCCGACGCAAGTCGAACGACCTCAGTAAATAGCCAAATAAAACAACAAGACCCTAAACACGGACGTAAAAAAATCAGTCTAAAGCCCTATTGCGCCGTCTCAAGCCAATCCAGACGACTGTTGAGCCATGCGCGTACATCATCGGGAGACTCAGAAGAGACGCCCCACAGCATGGACTCCATGTTCACAGAGGCAGCAACACTGGACTCATACGCAAGGTAATCCTGCCCATTGATACACCCCCGGGCCTCGTCAAGCACTTCTTGCTTGACGGCATCAACAGCAGCGCGAACCGTCGGATCCTGCAGCAGACGAGAGCCTAAAAGAGCATTGCGCGTAAGCCAACCCTGCGGCGACAAGTAACTGTCACTTGACTGGGATGAAAGAGCGTTCCCCATCGCCAAGTCAAAATCCCAGGCTGGACCGAAAACAAACCGCGAGTCGTCAGAGGCATCAGAATTCTTGAACAGATACGTTGATGAGTAATTAAAACCGTCAACGCACTTGGTGATCTCATTGAGCCAGTAAAGGCGCGCAAGAGAATCAATGTCGCAGTAATCCGCCGTCGTTTTTCCCGTCTCAGGATTGACACCTCCGTTGCGAATGCAATCGAAGAATTCCTGGAAACGAGAACTCAAATATTCAGCTTCATCCTCGGTCCAAACACCAGGCGACTTGCACACAAAGTACAGTACGCCGTTTCCCGAATCTACGCTAAACCAGGCGTCCTCATTCACATAGCGCTCCTGATCAAACTCAATAAGATAGCCGCCCGTGATGTCAGCGGGATTTTGCAGTCCTTTAGCGTACTTCATTCGATTACCGTAAGAGTTAACCCCCTCGACAAGCTGATAGCTTGTCCCGCCATTAACGGCGTCGTTAGCGTCTTCAAGATTGTCGATATCCACGCGACCCGAGTTGATCTGGACCTTCTCGCAGAGCATATAAGCACCACGGTATTGACCGTCATAATACAGATCAACGGCACGGTACTCAATCGACGCATGAGTTCCCAATGCAGGCGCGAGCGAATATGCCGCAGCATTGCGCATCGAAGTTCCATCGTAAGCGTTTGCCAAAAGCACCCAGGTCTTATTCTTATTCGCTTTGTCGCCCGTCTCCAAAAGGTCAGCCTTCTTATCGAGCTTGATCTGATATGGCTTCTTGTCCATCATCCATGTGCTGTTGCCGCGGCCCTTAATCTGAGATAGCGCGCCATCATACACGGGGACGCCGGAGGCGTCGACAAGCTTCATGGAGCCGGTAGCAACTGCAGTATGATCTCCACTCGATTCGATGTAGCCACGCCCATAATTGACTGGATCGTCGCTGCTAATAAACATCGATGCCACGCCAGCGGTCTGCTTAATGTCAAACATGAACAAATCGGCCGCATCAAGGGCGGATCGAACGGCAATCGGACTATCAGAGTTTGCACTGCTTGTCAGGCCAAGATCGCTCAACGCCACCGAAGACCCCACGGTAAGTCCAACAGAGTAGGCTCCTACGGTAATAGACTTCTCCGGCCCGCCGCTGTATACAAGCTGAGCAGAGTTAAGGTCAAAAGCAGACGGAAGTGCAAAGTGCGCATTGCCGTAACGATCAAAGGTCATCCCAATTTCAAGCGAGTCCGAGCGAAGACTCAGATTGTACTCAGACGCAGCCGCGCTATGCGAAATGACAAGATCGCCGGGATTGTTAACATTCCTAAACTCCCATTCGGACTGCGGGGTTGTTTTGTCGATAGAAATAATAACGAGCACGCCCGATTCGGCCCCGCGCTTGGTCGATAGCACATAGTCACCGAGCGCAGACTGGATATAACCACCGCTGAAAGTGGGAACATACTTCCAAGACTGAGCCTTGGTATCGTTCTCAGCATACTGCTGGACAATGGTCCCCGATTTGGCACGGCCCGAGCGGACATCAAGACACAAACCCGAGTTGATGTTCTTAATGGTAAAGAAACCGCCACCCGTGTTCTCGAGATGCCACTGCTGGGCCACCGAGCCATTGAAAACGTACGTCTGAAGCGCAAGACTCCCGTTAGACGAAGCGTTCGGAACATCAAGAACTTGCCTGGTGCCACTCCGGTTTAGCAGATAGTAGTCACCATTCTCAATCAAATTGCATGGGACGAGCGACCACGATTGGGCCTTGGTTCCGTTGCTCGAGTACGTAGAAACACTGTTACCAGCAGTGCTCGATCCACCGGAAAGATCAACGCATCTGCTGGTCTGTTTGTTTTTAATATGATATCCGCCGTTTAAGCTAGCATCCAAGATCCAGTATGAATAACCTGAAGGCTCTTTACGATATTCGATTCCACTTTTCGCGATTTCCGTCAAATACAGGCCCGAGTTGGCATTTTTAAAGGTATACGAGCCATCATCTTGACGCTCAAGCACCCACTTCTGCGCCAGAGACAGATTTGAACTCCAAAGCTGCGATGCAGCACCAGAATCCTTTGATCCACCGGAAACGTCAAGAACACCCGATTCGTCAACAGTTGTCTTAAGCTGGAAAGAACCAGAATGATCTACTGGAGACGTGTTGAACGTCCATTTTTGAGCGTCAGTATGGTTGGCCTGATACATTTGCAGTTGGTTGCCATTAGAAAGAGAAGCACCGGGAACGTCCAACGCCTTACCTGTTAGTGCCGAGACAACTTCAATGTAACCGTCAGAAGTCTGCAGGAGACGCCATTGCTGTGCCGGAGTTCGATTAGATGAGTACTGCTGAATGCGCACACCGGAAGACTTGGAACCACCAGGAATATCAAATGAACGACCAGACAGCGCAGAGAAAATGGAAGAATAGCCCGTATTCTGGTCGAACACAACGTTCCAAGCCTGAGCCGATGAATCATTATCTTCGTAGATTTGAACAGCGGCTCCGTTATCTAAAGATCCGCCCCAAAGGTCAATCATCTTTTTATCCGACAGAGCGGTAGAAATACGATAGGAGCCGTCTTTAACAGGCTGAGTGACGCGCTCGACCCTCCATTTTTGCGCCTTGGTGCCATTTGACGTATAAAGGCAGACATTGGCTCCGTTTTTTGAGCTTCCACCGGCAACATCAAGAAATAAACCATTGCAGTCAGAACGGATTGAATAAGATCCGTCAGCATTCTGGACAAATTTCCATCGTTGGGCCTGCGTGTTATTCGAATCATATAGCTGCGCATTAGCACCCGCTATTTTTGAACCACCAGCAACATCAAGCACCATGCCGGTAATCGAGTTCTCAATGGAATAAGACGACCCTTTCTTAGAAATTCTCCAAGCCTGGGCATAGGTATAATTACCTTCATAAACCTGCACGTTCGACCCGTTAACGCAATAACCGCCCGCAACATCCAATGATTTATCGGCAATAACATTAGTGATGGTGTAAACACCGTCATCAAGCTCAGCATAGCTCTTGGCCTCTGCCTGAGTTGGCATTGCGCAAAACGCGATGAATAAGAGAAGCAGTGCCATTCCCCTCGATCGTTTTCGAATGCAGATTCGAACCGCATCAGTACCAACCATCAAATCACCTAATCCCCTAAACACTACTTAACTACACCTTGAACGAACAGCCCAATTAGAGCAATACGGAAATCGACAAGCGGTGAAATTGCTGCACCAGGTCTCTTTATGCGACGATTGAAGCACACCACGGTCCAGATTAACAAATTGGGCCGTAAGTCATCCCTATGTCTTACGGCCAGTGTTTAAACAAAAGCACGGTTCATGAATGAATTCCATCTGGTTTTAAAGTCATTAAAACCAGACTAAATAACCAACGACTATGCTTCTTACGGTCACAAACAAAACCATGGAGAGCAACGTGAATTCAAGCGATATTGCCGTAATCATTCCCTGTTGCAACGAAGCGCCGACCATCGCCAAGGTTGTAGACGATTTTCACCGCGAACTGCCTGAAGCCACAATCTATGTCTATGACAACAATTCGACTGATAGCACTGTGCAAATTGCACGTGAATACGGAGCGTCCGTATAATTTGAACCCCGACAAGACAAGGGCAACGTATGCCGTCAAATGTTCCGTAATATCGAGGCCGATTGTTATCTCATGGCCGATGGAGACGACACCTATCCGGCGGAGTCAGTGCACGATTTGTGCAAACCCATCTTTGCCGGCGAAGCTGATATAACCGTCGGCGATCGTCTGTCCAACGGAACGTACGCAGAGGAGAACAAGCGCGCTTTCACGAATTTGGCAACAACCTTGCACGCAGCATGATCAAGTGGATTTATGGTTACAGCTCTGACGGCGTCATGACTGGCTATCGTGCCAAAGCAAGCTCTTCGTTAAGACGCTTCCCGAGCTCTCCGAAGGCTTCCAAATCGAAACAGAACTATCCATCCACGCGGTCGACCATCGTTGCCGGATCAAAGATGTATCCATCGAGTACCGCGACCGCCCGGCTGGATCGGAGTCCAAACTCAATACCATAAGCGATGTTATTAGAGTCATTGCCATGATCGGTACCCTTTTAAGGACTACCGTCCGCTTAAATTCTTCTCGCTTGTTGCGCTCGTCTTTGCGGCTATCTGTCTTATCATAAGATTTCCTCTCATCACAGAATACCTTGCCACCGGTTTGATGCCTCGCTTCCCCACCGCAATACTCGCAGTCGCATTTATGTTCCTGTACGGATTGTCGCCCGCCACAGGCTTCATATTGGATTCCGTCTCCGAGGTGGAGCGAAAGGAATGGGAACCTAAGGTAAATAAGACAAACGATCAGTAGCCACTGTATTAAGGCGCCTCTTACCAACTCAGGAAATAAGCGACAGCCCGTGTCAACGTTTTCTATTGATTCAGCAACAACCATAGTTGAATCAATTATCGTCGCCCCATTAGACCAATAGCAGCATTGCACTTAGAAATTAAAATAGGCCTCTGTGCTGCAGAAGGGAATTAATATTCCAAGCACAGTTCTTGTGCCATTCACAATAGGAGAAAGTCGATAATATAATTTATAGTTAAACAATATAAAAGCTGGAATTCTATTAATAGGAAGATTCCCCTGTCACGCAAACAATCAAGACACTTTAACCCTTCCAATTCCACTTACGCACCAAATTTGCCATGAGCTATTGGAAGCCATTTATGAAGGGAAGCCTTTTATGCTCAGTAAGATTAAACAATTCCTCCCAGGTTCCTCGCGTTCCCTACACGCCATGCACAACGACATTCAAATCCTTCGTGATGACATCATTCGTTTCCAACAAGAAACGCAAGAACAGATTGAGCGTCTTTATAAACGAGTCGAGACCGCCGATAACGGTATTAACATGAATATCGATTACAAGTTTGATTGTCGAACTATCCCCATGATCGAATCTATCGCTAACGATATTGACGCACACGACGAACACATGAAGATGTTCGCTTGGGACAACTATCGGAAACCGGGCGAGAGCATACAGGACGCCAAGAAACGCTTTTTCAGAGAACTGCCCAAAGCAGAGGGCGGTCTTCGCCTACTCCAGCTCGGATGCGGAAAATTGCTCGGAGAATTCGACGCGCTGTGCAAAGACAATAACATAGACTACTGGATTAATTTCGGAACCCTTATCGGTGCCATCAGACACAAAGGATTCATACCTTGGGACGATGATACTGATCTTGGCATAATGCGAGATGATCTCGAAAGGTTACAGGAAATTGTCCGCAGTGACCGTAGATATAAAATTACTGTCGTCTATGATCACTATGTGCATTGTCGTCAAATTCGTTTTCTCTATAACGATGAGGATATCCCATGTTTCCTTGATCTGTTTATCTATGACTGGGCACCCTCGATTGATAACGACTACGCTGAAAAGCAAAGGGAATTACGGCGGACAATGGTTGAGGAAATGGAAACAGATTCAGAGCTCGATTTTTGGAAAAATGAGCCTTACTATTCGGGCGAAAAAAACTGTAACATCCAGAAACACTTTGACAGCTGCCTAGAAAGGTCTAAGGAAGCTGGACTCATCTGTGATAAGAAAGATGCAGTCGGCATCATGTGGTCTATCGATAATCTAGATGACGGCAAACAAAGGCAGTGGGTCTATCCTATAGAAGATTTGTATCCTACACAGCAAATAAAATTTGAAGGGGAACAGCTTAAAGCGCCGTGCAATCCTGATATCTTCCTCTGGAGCTGTTATGGCAACATATACGACCTTCCAAAGGATATCAATACGCATTTCGAACACGTAAATCATGACGATCTCGAATGTGGAAATGCAAATAATGCAATTAGAAAACTAATTGCTAGCGACTAGCAAGCCGTAAAAGTCTTCTGATGCACCGTTAAGATACGTCAGAAGACTTTATTATTGAACAAGACGACTCTTTACCTCTGTAGTTGAGATGCCGGCAGTGCGATTTAAATAAACAACATCGCAATAAGGTCTAAGAGCTTCAAATCGCTCATCGTCTTTCCAGTCACCGCCCATACAAACAATATCAACATGATATGCCTGCATATCCCCCGGCTTCTAATTCCAACTGTCTTCCGAAATTACGGAATCAATATACCGCAGCGCCTCAAGCATCTCACGCCTAACTTCATATGGATAAAAATTCTTCTTACCCTTAAGCGAATTAAACTCATCCGTTGAAAGGGCAACAATCAAATAATCGCCAAGTTTTGAAGCCTGCTGAAGAAGTCGCACGTGGCCATAGTGAAGCAAATCAAATGTTCCGTATGTCAGCACTCGTTTTAATAAATGTCGGCCACCAGAGACGGAATGCTTCGAAGAAAGTAGTTCGGAATTAGCTTCTAGGCGAACATATAAAAGCGAGCCCATTCCATACTCCAATAGATTAAGAGCCATCATAAAGATGGCTCTGAGATACAAAAGGTGCTCCATGGCGGATTCGAACCGTCGACCTTGGGATTAGAAGTCCCCTGCTCTATCCAACTGAGCTAATGGAGCAAATAAGAAAAGTATAGCCTACTTGAACTGATCTCGATACGCTTTGCAAACATCATCCACGGGACCATCCATCCTAAGATCACCCTTCTCAATCCACACAGCACGCTGGCAAATACGCTCAACCTGCTCCATAGAATGAGAAACGAAAAGGACGGTAACATCACCAGATTCAATAAAATGCTGGATACGACGCTCGCATTTCTCTTGGAAGAATACATCGCCGACAGAGAGCGTCTCATCGACAATCAGAATATCTGGCTCAGTGATAGTCGCGATTGCAAAGGCAATGCGGGCAACCATACCCGAAGAGAAATTCTTCAACGGCATATCGACAAAATCTTGAAGCTCGGCAAACTCAATTATGCCGTCAAAATTGACATCAATGAACTCTTTTGTATAACCTAACAGTGCGCCATTGAGATAAATATTTTCACGGGCAGTGAGCTCAGCGTCAAAGCCTGCACCAAGCTCAATCAAAGGTGCGATATTGCCATGAACCTTTACCTCGCCTTCAGAAGGCTCGAGTACGCCGGCAATAATCTTAAGCATGGTTGACTTGCCGGATCCGTTTGTACCAACGAGACCTACAACTTCGCCTCGATGAATATCAAAAGAAATGTGCTTTAGGGCTCGAAACTCTTCAAAAAAGAGCTGATGCTTTGCAAGCTTTATAAAATACTCTTTGAGATTAGTGAGGGACTCTGAGGCCATATTGAAAATCATAGTTACGTCTTTGACTTCAACGGCGAGAGGCTGATCCCTGTAGTCCTTAATAGAAAAAGGCATGGTCAATCCTTAGATATAGAGAATGAACTTGTGCTCTGACTTATGGAATACGACGTATCCCAATACAAGGGCAACAACCGCCCAAGCTACGCACATACCAACCGTGAAAAAAGTCGGAGTCGTCTGGAACAAGAAAATATCGCGCATAAACTGAATGTAGTTATACATGGGATTCGCGTACATGATAATGCGAACAACATGTGGCATCTGACCGATAAAGTCTGTTGTCCAGAAAATAGGAGTGAGATAGGTCCAAGCAGTAATCACAACACTCCACAAGTGCATAATGTCGCGGAAGAATACGGTTAGAGCCGAGAGCATCATACCCAGTCCCATGCAAAACAGCATGAGAAGGAAGAGACAGACGGGCAGCAGAATTAAATGCCAAGTGGGAACAATATGGAACCAAATCATAACAATGGCAACGGCAATGAGGGAAAAACCAAAGTTAACAAGCGAAAAGAGCACCTTCTGAACAGGGAAAACCCATCGATGGACTTTTACTTTCTTTAGCAGCGATGACGCCCAAATGATGGACATGAGAGCCTGGTTAGTAGATTCCGACATTACGGAAAAAGTAACATTACCCACGATAAGATACAGAGGGTAAAGCTCAGGACTCACTGCGCCGTTTCGCCCCTGAGCAAAGATGGTCGAAAAGACAACAGCCATAACAATCATCATGAGCAGCGGATTTAAGACAGACCAAGCAACGCCCAAAAAACTCCGCCTATATTTGATCTTAAAATCCTTGGTAACCAGCTGCTTGAGAATAAATCGATCTTTCTCTACCTCATTCTTCGCATGAGACGAGACAATCATTCCCTGATCGCTTTTAGATATCATTAACAGCTCCGCCGTCCATTTCCAATATCAACAATAATTTAAGAGTAATAATACCCGTAAGAGCGAAGCTCTCCATTGCGCATCATGCAATCCAGTAAATACCAACAGTAAAAAGGCTCGCCATAAACATGACGAGCCAAATAAATCAACCCTGTGTAACAAATAATGGTTACATAGTCTGAGGATAATCAATTTTAGGATTGAACTTAATGGCCTCACGCATCTTTTTACGCATCTGACGCTGCAAGTTCTTATTCACTCCTCCAGCTTTCATGCTGCGGCAAACCTGGGCACAAAACAACAAATACGCAGCCTTGCCTTCATGATGGAGTCTATACGACGCTTGATTACGAATGCCGTAAGAGAATTTCCACGCATTCTTTTCATCAATCATCGAGAAGTTGACACCCTTATTAGATGCCATGTCGTGAATGATCACGCTGTCAAGCACCTGAACACCGGGGCAGGTCTTAGTAATGCGAAGTGTGTACTCGGCATCATCAAACCAAATAAAATATTCCTTAAAAGGAAGGCCGAAAGATTCAAGAACCCAACGTGGAATCAGCACCGAAACAAACGAGCAGGAGGTGACCATGACAGAGTTTTGCCCCTTTGCGAGCAATCGACCCCAATCCCAAGTGGGCACGGGATTGTTCATCTCGCAAATAGAACCATCAATAAACTTTACGACCGAGCAAGCGTATGGGACATCGGGACCAAGCTCATCAACGGCGCCATTATAGCCTTGAATCAGCTTCTCTAAAGCATCGGGCTCGGGATAGCCGTCATCGTCAAAGATCCAAACGAAATCTGAACCGCTGTCGTAACCGGATTTCATTCCAGTGGAAAAACCACCAGCTCCGCCAAGATTCTCCGAACAAGAAATAACCTTAACGGGCATGCCGACGTGCTGCTCAGATGCATATGAAGCCAGGAAATCACCGGTGCCGTCAGTCGAAGCGTTGTCAACAACAACAAGCTCGCTAGGAGGAAGCGTCTGCCCCTCAAGGGCAGAAAGAACATTCTTCAACTTGTCGAGACGGTTATATGTCACCACAACGGCGGTAACAGTAGGACTATTGCTCATCATCACTCCACTTCCCCAGAATCTCAGTAAAGAGGGTGTTGGCATTTTTTAGCTTTGAAAACTCCACAAGCCTATCCATCTCAGATTGCCAGACGGATTTACGGAAATCGTTATCCTCGAGCATCTTCAAAAGGATACGCGATGCGCACTTAATGAAATCGCGAGTGGACCGTGGAGTCAATGCTTCAGTTGGAATAAGCGTATTCTGAGAACCGACATCAGTTGAGACAACAGGCAGTCCAGCACTGAGAGATTCAATCGTCGTCAAAGTAATTCCTTCATTAATGGCAGAAACAACGAGGACATCAGAATCAGAATAGGTCTTATCGACAGGAATCTGCATCCCCCTCCGCTCAATTAAGTCGGAGAGTCCATGACGAGCAATGATCTTGTCCACCATAGGATCCAAATCACCGTTGCCGTGCATGATAAACCTAAAACGACCAGGAGCACACTTATCGAGCTTCTTAGCAAGAAGGACAAATGCTTCGGGCCTCTTCTGGCGGGAAATCCTGCCCACGAAGCAAACAGTGAGCTTGCTCTTAGACGCGGGTTTCTTGCACGCCTTGGCAGTCCCATCAGCAGTAAGCCCAACAAGCGGAGCGTCTACAACCTTATTAGCATCAATTCCATGCGACTCAACAAGCCAAGACACAAGCTGGGGAGAAATCACATGATGTAAATCAATGAACGCATCGCGGCTAACCGCCTGATTGGGATAACCACCACCATAGGGATATTCAACAATATGCAGAGAATCAACTACAGTAGCATTGGGTCGATACTTTTTGATCCACCACAGACGATCATAAAGCCATTGGCAATGATGAATGAGGACGCCCTTAATATCGAATTGTTCGACAAGCGAGCGAAGCAAAGGCTCATCGCCTGGACGCTCCTGTATAGGGAACGTAAGGCACAGCACCAAGGCATCTTTGAACTCCGGCCTATCGATCCAAGGCTGATGGCTGGGTCGATCCGTTATGACGATAGGCAGCATGCCCGCTTCGCGAACAAGGCGCACCGTCTCAACAGCCCAGCGCTCAGCGCCGCCGGCCTGAAGCCAATGCATACCGATAATGACGGCTTTCTCAGCCCCGAGCCTAACGGCTCCGGGAGCAATCTCTAGATAGGGATGATGAGTAGCCTGCTCTTGATTAATCTTCGCTAAATCTGGAGCCTCAAAATGATCAACAGGGCCCAATGCCCTACTCCAACGACGCTGGCGCTGAATTTCGCGAATATCGTCAAAAGCAACCGGGCAGCACGCTTCGAGATTGCGATAAAGCTCCTGCTTCTTCGAAAGAGAGTTATGCGTCTCAACGTCAGCATCGGTGGCGTCGTCAGGCGTCAAAAGAATATAACGATGTCCATCGTCTTTGATATGCTCAAGGCCTGCGAAATAATGGGGTGAATACTCGGACAAAGGCTGAACCAAAGATTCAGCTTTAACAGAAAAGAAAGGCTGAAGTCCCTCGGTAACAGTTAGCCCACCATTTAATGTCGAAAGATCAGTTAAACAAGGATACTGCCACTTTTCACCCATATAGAAATGATAGACAAGCGAACGACCAGGCTGGATTAGAGAGTTGTACTTAATTGCAGAATCTACAAGAGATCTAATTCGACTCGACATTAAGCCGTCGTTGAAAACATCCTCGTAGATAACCCCATATAAAGCATGAGACATCTAGCACTCCTTATCTTGGAAACTTTGGCTAATCTTATAGACGCTAAGTTCCCATTCCTTACGTTCAACTTTGGCAACAGAATCAAGAATAAACCCTGTTGTCAAAGAAAGACCGCAAAGGAATATAAAAGCAGTAGCGAGAATAGCGGTAGGGAGGCGTGCAACAAGGCCAGTGCGTGCAAAATCAATAATTACTGGAATTCCAGCAATAAGGCCCAGAAGCAGGAAAAGAACAGAAACCAGACCAAAGAACTTCATAGGACGGTAGTCCTTAAATAAGGCGCCAATCATACAGACAACTTTAATTCCGTCAGAAAAAGTAGACAGCTTAGATTCAGATCCGACTGGCCTGTCACGGTAAACAATTGGAATATCCTTGATGCGCCAACGACGATCAACAGCATGAATCGACAGTTCGGTCTCGATTTGAAAACCTTCAGATAAGACAGGGAAAGTTTTGACAAAAGGTCGACTCATCGCTCGATAACCAGTCATAACATCATCAAAAGAATAGCCATAGATCCACTTGATCATTGCCCTAACAAGATTATTACCGAACCCGTGAAAAGCCCTTTTGTTCTCTTCGGCGTAGGTACCGTTAGAAAGACGGTCTCCAACCGTCATATCCGCTTCACCTTTTAAAATCGGCTCACACATCGCGCGAGCCATTGTCTCGTCATAAGTATCATCGCCATCAACCATCAGATAACAGTCAGCATCGATATCACGGAACATTTGACGGCAAACATTGCCCTTACCCTGACGAGACTCCAAGCGGACAATTGCGCCATGCTCACGCGCAATACGAGAGGTACCGTCTGTGGAATTATTGTCGTAGACGTAGATTTCCGCTTCCGGCAACTCGCGCGAGAAGTCATCGACTACTTTTCCTATCGTCATGGCTTCGTTATAACAGGGAATAATAACTGCGATATTACTCAACGCCAAACCTCCGCAATAGTCCTGAGAATAATAATTAAATTACAAGCCTGTTCGGCTCAAAGTTGGAGTAGATAATCTGATTAGCACATACATACTAACAACAAGCATGAGATGAATAACACCTGAAACTAGGAATGAAAACACACCTAAAGATATAAATTCCACAGTCGACCAGTTAATAAAAGCACTTTCAACCTGATGAAGGCAGAGCAAAAGTAACGAGTCCTTACCCAACTCAGAAATCAAAGTGAAAAACTTCGACAGAGAGAATACGCGCTCAAGCGAAGAAAAGAACAATAAAAGGACAAAAGATGACGATAAGGTCATCAAGAGTCCGAACGCAAGTGATCCAACGTGAAATAAATTGCCTATGCTAAAAAATACTCCCTTATAGAGTCCAATAACCCAAATTGTTAATGCGATAAAAATCACAGGGAACTTTATACGTTTTAATTCCGAAAAATCAATCTCACGACAAAGCTGACCTAAACACAAATAAGGCAAAGATACTAAAGCTTGGCTTAATGCAAAAGGCAAAACCAAATAAGACGAAACACGAAATGATAAATAAGAAATACTAATGTATATAAGCAACTTTAAAAAACGATTAATATTAAAATTGAAAATAAATGCCTCAGTATTAGCAAATATCACCTTACTAAAATATAGAGCAAGTAAGAACCAGGCAAGGCCAATGCCGGGAATATCGAAACAGTCAACAGTTCCGCCCGAGCCCCAAACGACAGACAACAAAAAAGAAACCACTCCATTACTGCCATTATGAATGAGGCTAAGAATTCCAAGAAAAACACAGATACTTATATACGGAAATACAATCCGCTTGACCAGTTTTACCTTATTGAGCTTTTGAACGTTGAAGGTGTATCCAGACAATACAAAGAAGAGGGGAATATGAAAACTCATTACAAAAGAAAGAATAGGGTTTCCGTACAGATACGTATGGCCAACCACAACTGAAAGAATCGCTAACGCTTTAGCCATATCGATCCAAAATAATCTTTTACCCACTACTAATTACCTGTCTAATTGCAATTGCTCAATAATCAATCATAGTCTGATACAAAGAGGCAAATCAGTCAAAAAAATATAACGCGCCTCACCAGCACCTCACCAGCAACACTTATCTTCAGCACGTCGCATCGCGTTGGGCCGCCACGCAATCCAGAGAACGCAGGATTTCACATGGTGAGAAGCATTAGGAAGCTTATAGGACAAAACGTGTCTCCCGATAGAACATCCGTTTCCATCCATTAATCCAGTCAGAACGGGCGACGGGCCCCGTGGCGGAGGTCCCCCGCACGGCCCCGTCGCCCCACTCCGGCTCTCCGTCCTCGCGCGACGGCGAGGCGGAGCAGACGCTGAACAGGAAGTCGATGTCCGCGCCGGTCGGCATCGCGGCGGGCTTCTCGCGCGCCGTCCTCGCGTCCCCCGAGTGCGCGCGGCACCACCAGAACACCGCCTTCACGCGCCTGACGGACGTCAGCCCCCGGTGGTTGCGCAGGACGGCCCTCAGCTGCGAGTTCACCCCTCCCTCGACCATGTTGTTGGCCGACGGCAGCGGGCCGGCCTTGGCAAGGGCGGGGTCGAGGTGGGTGAACAGCGTCCCCGCCGACACCGGATTGGCTACACCGATGTGGACAGTTCCGGGAGGGGCGCAGGAGACGGGAGGGGCGCATATCAGGGACCCCAGGCACCCGGGGCATTTCACCGACGAGTTCAAGAGGCGGATAGTCGACCTCTACAACGCCTGCAAGCCCAGGCGCGAGATCACGGACGAGCTCGACCTCGGCAAGAGCACCGTGGAAAGGTGGGGCAAGTCGGTAAACGCGACCGGCCCGCCGCGCGCCGCGAACAGCCGCGCACTCGAGCAGAACCGGATCCCGGAGCTCGAGCGCGAGAGCCGAAGGCTCCGGATGGAGGTCGACGTCTTAAAACGGGCGGCGCTGATATACGCTCGAAAGTGAGGGCCATGGCGGCCAACGAGGGCCGCTGCCCCATATCAGCGCAGTGCAGGCTCCTCGGCGTCGCGAGGTCGACGTACTACTCCATGCGCTCGCGGCCCGACCGGCCCGCCGCGCGGACCCCAGTCGCGCCGGCCGTGGTCGCGACCCACGCCGCCAGCAAGGGCCGGTACGGCTCGCACGAGATAGGGGCGTCGCCCGGGAGGTCTGGCGTTACCGTCAGCAGGCGCCGCGTCTGCTGCATCATGAGGGAGAACGGCCCGGTCGGCGCATACGGCAGAAAGAGGTTCAAGGTGCACCCCGGGGCGGTAAACGAGACCGACGTGCCGAACGTCGTCGCGCGCGGCTTCGGCGGCAGGGCGCCGCGCACCCATATATGCAGCGATCTGACCTACGTGCGCGTCGGGGCCTCGTGGAACTACGCCTGCCTGCTCGTCGACCCCTGCAACAGGGAGATCGCCGGCCGCTCCGCCGGGCCCGGGAAGGACGTCCGGCTGGTCAAGCCGGCGTTCGCGACGCCCTCCTTCCCCATCTCGGGCATCGGGGCTGTTAGCGCTAATCTAAAATTAACCACTTTCGCAAACGCATCTCGCCGAATGCGCTAACGCGCTTTCGCCGACCCCGCTAACGTACTTTCA
>JABLTR010094085.1_pt1 | contig 15121 bp, 14 predicted proteins | sample 7160071 | NCBI WGS metagenome assembly JABLTR01 (sample SAMN14651230, study PRJNA627086) | human gut metagenome | isolation source: feces | host: Homo sapiens
CCCGGATGGTAGCGGGAATTTCCCCTTTAAGCAGTCCGCGGATACTCTGCATACGCAGCAGACAGACCTGTTCCAGCGTATCCACCGCCAGCCGGTGGTCTTCGTAGGAGCAAAAGGCGGTGGGATCTTTTTGAACATAGGGCGCAATCAGCTTTTCCGTCTGCCGGAGGGTGACTGCAAACTGTCCGCTTTCAAAATATTCCGAAAGGAACTCGTCGAAATAGTCGTGATAGCGGGTAAAGTACTCGTCGTGCTTCATCAGGTTGTGGTAAAGCGGCCGGTTCAGCATAACCTCACCTTCCGCCGGGGTATTAATGGGGTAGTTGATGAGGATATTGGGATCTTTGATAGGGTTGGTCATCCCCAGGGCATAGGTGCCGAAGGCCAGGTTATAATCCCAGGGCAGGATGCTGAGGATGCCGTTTTCCTCATACAAAAAGTAGTTGTGTCCGGTATGCCCCAGATAGCTGTCCCAGTTCATCACAAAAACCTGCACGGTGAAATACCGCAGCACCTCGTCCACGTTGACGGCGGTTTCCAGATTTTCGCCGGTGGACAGGGTTTTCAGCGCCTCAATCACCCGCTCCTGATCCGCCTTTGACACCTTAAACTTGGCATTTTCAAAGATACCGGGATAGCTGTCCGGGTTATCGTCGATATAACGAAGCGCCACGTCGGCGTTTTCCGCGTTCAGGGAACGGTAATCCGGCTTATACAGCTTTCCGTAATCATTTCCAAAATTTCGGCGGGCAAAGGCCTCTTCTGGTTCCTCTACCGCCAGAAAAAGTCCCCAGTCCTCCCCATTGACCGTCACCCAGGTATAGCTGCAAAGGGGTGTAGGCACCCCCATAAACGCCATCATGTCGTAGACCATATAGGTTTTCAGGTAACTGTTGTCCTGAAAAGAAGCGTCTAGGGAAAATTTATCCAGCCCGTAATAATTTCCGCCGTCCTGGAACTGATCGAACTCCAGCTTGAGGCTGTAACGGGACAAACCGTATTCTTTCGTCAGCCGCAGGGAATTGTTTCCCTTGGCCCGCAGGCCGATATTATGGAACTCCTCCCCGTCGATTTCGACGGTGCAGGCTTCATATTCTTCACTTTCAGCGTTCTCGATAAAAGCGTCCCAGTCCTCGATTTGAATATCAATGGTGTGCACCCGGCTGTCATCAAACAGCCGGGTCGCATATCCCGGGGTGGCGCTGGCCTTGGGGATCCCCAGCTGTTCTCCGAACATCAGCAATATTGTCAGCAGGGCGGCCAAAACCGCCGCACCGATGCAGATCCAGTCGATATACTTATGCTTTACCATCGCCTTATCCCATATAGTCGCCGTTGTAAGAGACCAGCACTACCCGGGACACACCCGGCATAGCCTCCAGCTCGTTAACAAAGGCGCTGCTGTCCTCTTTCAGGCGGACTTCATAGTTGAGTTCCACACAGCCGCCGTCCACGCTTTTGCTCTTGAGATTCAGCCGCCTGACCTGGGACTTCACAAAAATCCGTGCCTGTTCCTCGATCCCGCTGTTTTCACAGTGCACCACCAGGATATAGGGGGAATCCACCGTCTTCTTTTTGGAGAAAGCAACCAGCACCACCCCAATAAAGATGCTGCCGAATACCGCCAGCGGGATCAGGCCCGCCGCCAGCACAATGCCCACCGCAATCGCCCAGAACAGGAAAGCGATATCCATAGGCTCCTTGATAGCCGTGCGGAACCGGACAATGGACAGAGCGCCCACCATGCCCAGAGACAGTACGATGTTGCTTACCACCGTCATAATCAGCAGGGTGGTAATAAGCGACAGAGCAATCAGCGTCACGCCGAAGCTTGCCGAATACATCACGCCGCTGTAGCTTTTCTTATAGATAAAAAAGATAAACAGGCCAAGCAGGAAAGCCAGTACCATGGCAATTGCCATGTCCAAAATGGAGATACTGGCGATATTCTCCAGAAAGCTTGATTTGAAAACATCCTGAAAGGTCATTGAGCCTTTCCTCCTCTATTTCTTTAATCAAACCGCCGGCACAGGGCGTATTTGGAGCAGGCCGCCGCCTGCCTTCCGGGCACCTGCACCGCCATGCGGACAAGCTCCGGCAAAAACGCGTCGTATTTGACTTCCAGCACCGTGCCGGGCTCCATGGCGCGCAGGCAAAAAATCTCCGGGTTCAAAAACTCCACGCTGCCGAGGCCGGTGCGGATGTCCCGATCCAGGGTGATCCGCACATTGCCGGGCGCATAGAGAAAAGCCTCCCGGTCGTAACGGACGATGGTCTTCGGCCGCAGACCTTTCCCCTTGATTTTGCTGTAAAGCTCGATGAAAAGCGGCTCGCCGGAATCCAGCAGGAACTCATAACTGCCGGAAAGCAGCCTCTCTGCCTGCTCCCGCGTCATCCGGGCGCTGCGTTTGCCACACAGGCCGCCTATCTTGTACTTCTTTTCCAGCCGGATAAAGGAGGTATCCGTCCCGTAATACCGCAGGCGGAATTTTTCCCGCCGGTTGACCCCGTCGATCTTCTCCCGCAGGGCGCTGTCATAGGGTGTGTCAAAGTACAGGCTGGTGACCCGGTATGTACCGTCCGGCCCGGCGTTTTTGTCGTGGGGAAACAGCTTTTTGAGCCTTTGGGAAAGCACCAGATCCTCCCGCAGGTTGATCCGGTGCTTCAGTTCGTGCCGGAGCGGCATGGCTTTCAGCGGCTCAGTCGTCATAGTCGGTGTTTCCGTCGTCGTCATCGTCATCACTGTAGTCACTGCCGCCGTCGTCGTAATTGGTATCACCGTAATTTGTATTGCCGTAATCGGTGGTGCCGTGATCATCATAGTTCGTGTCGCTGTAGTCAGTAACGCCGTCGTTGTTCGGGCCGTAGTCCGTGTCGTCGTAGTCGGTGACGCCGTCATTGTTGGGGCCGTAATCCGTGTCGTCGTAATTGGCGGAACCGCCGCCGGCGGTCTTATGCTCCGCCTTGACAACCTTGCCGGTTACCGCGTGGATGTCATACTCATATTCGTTCCCGTTTGCCATGAACTCCAGCTCAAAAACCGGGGTTCCGTCGTCGTGGTCGAATTCCTTGTCGTCAAACACCGCGTCCGCTGCGTCGACATTCGCCTGTGCAAGCGCAATTTCCTGCGCCTTTTCCAGCGTGATGTAGGGGGACGGCTTGCCGTCTTTGGCATAGGCGGGATCATAGTCATCGTCGTCAATGGTCACGATGCCGGAGGAAAGCTCCAATCCCCTGACCGCTTCCTGCGTGCTGGCGCTCATATCAGCCATAAAATCGTCGCTGGGAAGTACCGAACCGGGTTCCAGCTGCAGGACGATGTTCTTTTTGTTGCCGTCAATGTCATCCACAAAGTAACCTGCCTCATTGATCTCAACAATCAGATCCTTTAAAACATCCTCGCAGTCCTTTCCGATATAATCCGGATATGCCTCCACAATGCCCTTGCCGTCGTCGTTCCGGCCCGTCAGGGCGGTAACTTTGCCCTCTCCGTTATATTCGATTTGGATTTCCGGATTGACGCTCAGAGTGAGGATACCGGTTTCTTTCAGCGCCGTTCCCTCCTGTGCCGGCGCTCCGCATCCGGTCAGAAGGACTGCAGCCGCTACAGCCAGGGAAGAGACCGCTGCAAAAAGTTTTCTTCTCAATTTCATATGACTTGCTCCTTTCGGTTTCCGTTTGTTTGTGGCTTTTGTTTTGCCTTACACTCATAGATTACGGAAACGGGTTTTCAAAACCGGGGTAAACTGGAAAATTTTTTGAAAAATTCAGTCGTCATCGTCCGAATCGTTGTCATCATCCGAATCATCGTCGTCATAGCCGCTGTCGCCGCCGTCGCCCACATCATCATCGTTGTCGTTTCCCGGATCATAATCGGTATTCCCGTCCGTATAATCCGTGGCCCCGTTGCTGCCGGGACCATAGTCCGTATCCGCAGGCGGCGTACTGGCGGAAGGCGGCGTATAAATCGTGTCGCCGTCATTTCCGGGGCCGTAGTCCGTATCCGTATACACCGGCGTGCTGTCGGGCGGCGTGTAATCGGTGACGCCGTCGTTATCCGGGCCGTAATCCGTATCATCATAATCGGTGGCGCCGGAAGACGCCGGAGGCACAGTCTCGGGGTGAGACGGCTCAGGCGTGGAAGGAGAGGTCTGTTCCGGCTGAGAGGGGGTTGAAGACGAACTGCTCTCCGGGTTTTCCTGACCCTGCCCGTCTTTATGGTTCGTAATTTCGATTGTGACGGTAATCCGCCCGTCCAAATGCTCCGTTACTTCGGTGCGCAGCTCCGTCCCGTACTCCTGAAACAGCGCCTCGTCCGGGGAATCAATGGAGAAGGAAACCCGGCCGCCCTCCGACAGAAAGCCCATTTCAATGGCCCGGTCAATCAGCTCGTCGGCAGCCGTTACCTTGTCTTTTCCCTTGCCGTCATAGCCCTCCAGCAGCGCTTTTCCGTCCTCGTTTGTCCCTGTGAGCCTTACAACCATGCCCTGCAGGTTCAGATCCATCTGCACCTCCGGGTTGATGGTCAGATATATGGACGAATAGGGCCGGATATAGTTTTGATAATAGCCAAGTCCGAAAAACAACAGGAAACAGGCTGCAATCGCCGCGATGCCGCTGCTGATCCACCGGACGGTATGACGCCGCCTTTCCGGCGTCTCCTTCATCAGCACCGGATCGTACACCGTCTGCCCGATTTCATATCGCAGATTGGCCGCTTTTAGAAAGCGCCCGTCTTCATCCAGAAGGACCGCATAGCCGGGGTGGCATTCCATAACCAAATAACTCATCGCACTGCCACTCCTTTCATCACCTGTTTCAAATGCCCGCGTATGATTTCGTACCCGTTTGTGTAAATAAGAAGCAGGGCCACCATGTATTTGCGGTGCCGCTCCAGTGTCTTGCGCTCCACGCCGCTCCCCATTGCCAGCTGCCCGATAGGCAGGCGTTTTGTATTTAAAAGGTCATCCAGCAGCTCAGGCTTCCCTTTTGCGTATTCCAACGCTCTCCGGCAGGCGTCCAGCGTCCGCTGCTGCTTAGGACAGTTGTCCGCCACATCGCTGAGGCTGACGCCGAATTCTTTCATTTGCCGCGTCAGCTCCTCGATCTCTGCACGGGTCGCGTCCCGCAACGCCGTTTCTTCGTGGGGATCCCTGTCGTCCGCCAGAGTCTCTCCCAGAGTTGTGTCTTCTTCTCCTATCGGTGCGTCCAGCGATATGACACGGCTGTGACGCTGCTCCCTGCGGCTGTAATCAACCAGACGGCTTCGGATCAGCATGGCCGCATATTTCAGGAAGGAGCCCCTTGTGCGGGAATACCCGCCGATTGCCTCATGGAAGGCCATCATGGCGATACTCAGCTCATCGTCCTGCCCCTCTATGGGAGGACGCTTTAAGAACTTCGCCGTTTCCGCCTTGATAAAGGGCAGGTATGAGCGGATCAGGTCATCCGCCGCCCGGACGTCTTCTTTGGCCGCATAGACCTGTTCTACGATTTTATGTGCATCGTTCATGCGGCAGATCCCCTCCTGTATATAGAATACGTCCCCATTTTGAAAAAACCGGGGTCGAAACCAAAAACCTGTATGTATAAAACCCAATCATGTAATGATACCGCTATCAGCGTTAAGGCGCGACCATAAACGGGTTAAAACTGTGTAAAATCAATGTAAATCTTAGAGCGCGAGTGTTTTTTCTTCGATTTTTTACTGAGATTTAACTTGAACACAATAGACAACCATACGGTATTGCAGTATGATAAAGATGAATAAACTAAGGTATAAGGGCGGATTCGCTTATGCTGACTGGGTGCTTATACGACAGGAGATTGCACTTTCCTGCGGCCAAAATCAGAATAATATATTTGCTCAACAGCCGGGTATAGCGGGTATTGCATATGCAATGCGCCTTTTTCCCGGCTGTTTTCCTACCAAGAAGCATTTTTGGATATTGCTCCCCTGCTTTTCATATATCAAAAGAAAAGGAGATATGCTTTATGCAAAAGACATACGTTCTGGATACCAACGTCCTGATCCAGGCGCCCTATGCCCTTAATTCTTTCGAGGATAATCATCTTGTCTTACCGCTTGCTGTCCTGGAGGAACTGGACGGATTGAAAAATGCAGAGGGGGAAAGGGGCGCCAATGCGCGGCAGTCCATCCGGTACCTGGAATCGCTGCGCACGGCGGGAAACCTGCTGGAAGGCGTCCCCCTGCCCGGCGGCGGCACGCTGCGCCTGGAGGTCAACTGCGTGGACGTGAAGCTGCCGGAAGGCTTCCCGGATCATAAAAACGACAACCGGATCTTAAAAGTCTGCCTCGGCCTGCAAAACGGGAAAATGCCGGTTATCCTGGTGACAAAGGACATTGTGGTGCGCGTCAAGGCACAGATGCTGGGGATTCAGGCGGAGGATTTCACCACCGAGCAGGCGCCTGTCAGCGAGGAGCAGTATACCGGCCGGTGCGAAGTATTTGTAGCGGAAAAGAAATTCGAGGACTTTAAAAAGAAGCATATTGCACCGGAGGAGGTGTATCAGGCGAACGAATCCGGTGAAAAGCTTCCTGTGACGCTCATGCCCAATCAGTTCGTCATCCTTAAAGCGGATCAGTCTGCCAGGAAAACCCAGCTCGGTCGTTTTGACGGGAAGAAAATCGTTCCGCTCTCCTTTCAGAAGAAAAAGCCCTACGGCGTTTCCCCAAGAAATGTGGGTCAAAAATTCTTACAGGAGGCCTTGATGGCCGATGCGGAGGAAGCGCCGCTGGTGATCGTAAAGGGTATGGCCGGCACAGCCAAAACCTTCTACACATTGGCTGTCGGCCTGCACGCCATGCTGGAACAGGAGGAACCGGCTTACCGGCGCATTTTGATCAGCCGCCCCAACGCCCAGTTTGACGATGATATCGGGTTCCTCCCGGGGGACGAGTCGGAAAAGATCGCACCGCTGCTCCGGCCGGTCGTCGACAATCTGGAGCTTTTGGTGGATCAGAACGAGAAGGAACGGTTTGCCGATGAACGCAGCCTTTCCGGGAAAGTAGAGGAACTGTTCGACCGGGGAATCGTGGACGCCCAGGCCCTCAACTTCATCCGCGGCCGGTCGATTTCCAAGACCTATCTGGTCATTGACGAGGCGCAGAATCTGACGCCCAAGCAGGCCAAGGGGATCATCACTCGCGCCGGGATGGGTACGAAAATCATCCTGCTGGGCGACCCGCAGCAGATCGACCATCCTCTTCTGGACGAACGCACCAACGGTCTGAGCTACGCGGCGGAAAAAATGAAGGGCAGCCCGCTGTGCTGGCAGGTCACCATGTCCGCCGAAGAGTGTGAGCGTTCCGCCCTGGCCATGGATGCAGTTAAACGGATGTAATTGGATTGGATTGGATTTTATATATACACAGGAAAGGTTGATAGCGATATGAAACAAAACGGTTCCTTTCAGGAGACCATCGCACGGATAGGGCAAAAGCTCAGGAGCAGCCGGAAGCGGTATTTCGGCGTGCTGCTGATCCTGCTCGGTATCGTTTTGGGGATTGTTTCCAGGGCGGTGGGCGGATCTCCGTTCCAGGATTTCACCACCGGTATCCTCATGGGCCTCTCGGCCGGCGTCCTTCTCGTTGGGATCCTTGCCGTCCTGCTGTCCTTCATCCGGAGACAATGATATACTGGATAGGGCTTCTGGCCTGTCGGTTTCTTGCCTTCTGCCCTCCTTTTTGCTATACTTACCTTATAAAGGAGATGGGTTTTTATGAAACGGAAAACAGGGGTTATTCCTTTGCTGGCGGTGCTGTGCCTGCTGCTGGCTGGATGCAGCGGGGAACCGGGTTCTTTCATTCCGGAGTCTTCTCAGACCACTTCCATAGAGGGGCAGGCGCCGGAGGAGGAAGCCTCCGGCACGTCACTGCCCGGAAATTCTTCGGCCAATGAATCCCCGGCTGAACCGGACTCTTCCGGCAGCAGCATGGCGGCAGAGGATGAAATCAGCCGGGAGACAGCGTTTGCTCTGGCGCTGGAAAACGCCGGCGTCCCGGAAAAAGACGCATATAACGTGAAGGTGGAACGGGACCGGGAAAACGATATCCCGATTTTCCAGGTGGAATTTGAAACCGAGTATGGGGATTATGATTTTGAAATCGCCGTGGCGGGCGGAAAAATCATAGGCGCCGATTACGAGGTGGATGAAGAGTGGCTGGACAGGCTGGGCGGAAGCCCCGTCACGCTGGAGGAAGCCGAACAGGTTGTCCAGAGCAAGGTGCCCGGCTCCAGCGCGGAAAACATCCGGATGCGGGAAGAAAGCGGCGACGGCCGGGGGCGCTTTGAGGGGGAACTGTTCCACGACGGTATCCAATACGAGTTTGAGATCGATTCAAAAACAGGGATTATTTTTGACTGGAATGCAGACCTGCGGGAATAGGTTCCGCCGTCCCTGCGAATGTTCGAATGGAACTCCCAAAGCTGGTTTTATCTGTGCGGCACAAAAAGCCTCTGCTCCGAACCGGCAGAAAGGGCATAAAAAGCTTATAAAAATGGCGGCAGCCGATTGAACGGCCGCCGCCATTTTTATAAGCCTGGGATATCAACCTTTAGCACAAACAGGGCGATGATTGCCAGAATCCACGGGAGGAAAATGGTCGGGAGAAGGAGAATGCCTTTACAGCCCTCATAATGGATATTTATACTGAGATGTTACGATATAAACGCGAATTCCACACAACTCATCCACAAACAGCACGAAGCCGACGCTCCTCTCTTCACAAGAAGAGTCGTCGGCTTCTTTTTATGTTCCTATTAGAAGGTTGCCATTGCGGTCATACATAAGAACATGGCGCTTTTCAATCTGCCGCTGAAACCTTGCATAATTTTTAGACCTCTTGGAGAGTCCGTCTAGTGTATAAACAAGAATGTTATCCACTCTCCCCTGTTTTGCCGCGTCTCGCATCTGCCGAAACCCGTTTGCTTCCAGGCAAGGCTTTGAGTTATCAAAAGAATCTCCTACTACCAGCCATTTCCGGCTTTCCGCATAAGCAAAGAGCTCCTGACGCATTCTTTCCAATTCGTCCCATCCGTCTACCGTACAGCAATAGATCCACGTTCGATTCAGCATGACTGTTTCGGTTCTTGGCAGGACTTCAAGCAGATCCTGCGGAAACATGGAGTCAAACAATCCAGAGAAGTTCCATTCGATTTGCAGCGATCCGTCCTTAAATACATGTACACATTTCACTGTCAAATCAGCCAATTTACGATCCAATCTTTCAAGAGAAAGGATTTTCCCAATCAATGTCTTTTCAGACATCGCATTCGGAACCTCTGGCATACTCTGCAGCGCTTCATTTAATGCGTCTACTTGCTTCTGGCATTCTGCAACCTTTCGGTTATTCTCCGCCATTCGTATGGTGTACTCCTGATCGTCAATCTTTCCCTCCAGAAGTTCCTCAAAGCAATCATTCCCTTTCAGAAGAAGTTTGGCGGCAATTTTCTCCTGCTGTTTTATCTTTTCCTGTATCTGTGCCCGTTCGCTTCGCATCACTTCCCTTCTTTTCTCCAGCCTCCGTTCTGAATCGATACAAACCTGGGCGAACTGCTTTAAAGCATTCAACACAACCTCCGCCAGATCGCTTTCCATGATACGGGTTCCCTGGCAATGCAGATCATTGTCCGCCTGTCTCGCGTGGCAAATATAATAAGGGTACTTGGTCTCATGGAAATTCATTGCATAACCACAGTGACCGCATCGGATATTGCCAAGAAAAATCCTGGGGCTTGGTTCTCCCTTTTTGACCTTTGTCCTGGCTCGGGACTTTCTGATGGCAGCCGTCTTATCAAACAAAGCCTGCGTAATGATAACCGGGAACCGATTGGGAACCACAAACCATTCACTTTCTGGCTGTTTAATTAATTTTCGACTTCCGATTTTAGCGACCTTCGTCTTTCCATAAATGCACTTGCCTGTATAGCGTTCATCCTTCAAAATGTGCATAACAGATGAACTGGTCCATCTGGTCCCTTTAGTGCTTCCTTTTTCAAACCTCGGTTTAAAGCCGCAAAACTTCACAAGCCATAAAAGCGGCGTCATTGTGTCTGTCCGGTTGAGCTTCTGTGCAATCTCCTTGGTAGAAGAGCCAGCTGCATACCAACGAAATATCTTTTTTACAACTCCCGCTGCTTCCGGCTCTATCTCCAGATGGTATTTTTCAGTTGTGGACTTCAGATACCCATAAAAAGGATAACTGCTATGGTACTTACCTGCTTCAAACAGCTGTCGTTTCGACACTAAGAGCTTTCTTGACAGGTCTTTGCTGTACATGTCATGCATGATATTGGTAAAACCAACTTCAATGTTCCCTGCAGTAGAAGCAATCGTGGCACTGTCGTAATTATCATTGACCGAGATTACACGCACCTGCAGAAACGGAAAGATCTGTTCCAGATAATCGCTGACCATGATATAATCCCTCCCCCATCGGGAGAAATCCTTAATCATGATGCAATTGATTTTATTCTCCTTCACCATCTGCAGGAGCTTCTGCACTCCGGGGCGGTCAAAGCTGGTCCCAGAATAACCATCATCTACAAATTCCAATATCTTTGCGCCACTCAGATCCGGATGCTGCTCGATATAATAATCCAGTAGCTTCCGCTGGTTCGATATACTGTTGCTTTCGTCTTTCGCTTCATCCAAGTCACCATCTTCCAGTGACAAGCGAAGATATTTTGCAATTGTGTATTCATCCGACATCATGTATCTCCGCCTCCAAATCTCCAATCTTTCGCAATAGGTCAGCAAATTCATCCCGATACTTGACCGTGATTTTCAGATTGTGGTCCTTATCAATATCGATGCGCTCCAACAATGCCTCACACATCTCCCGGGTTACTGCCCTTGCTCTTGTAAGGGATTTCAATATCTGCACATACGAATTGGATTTCACCATCTCCAGAATTCCTTTTCCCTCATTCTTTTTTGCTTTTTCCGATTGGGCACGTAACGCCTCCATCTGTTTTTCGTGTTTGGCCTTGGAAAAAAGATAATCGCTCTCGCTCAATGAGCCAAGCACATAACATTCGAACGCATCTTTCAGTAAATACTCTTCCCGGTCAAGAGCTGCCTCCAGGTCATGTATGGTATCTTTTCTGCTCCTGCCGTTTGGTCCTTCCAGATGAAACAGCGAAGCACTATTTGCACGCCGCTCAATTTCCCCTGCCAGCCGTGCCTGCGACTTGATGAATTCCAAAACAACCGCTTTGATTTTATCTTCCCGCATACCAGCTTTATGGGGACAATACTTCTCGTGATGGTCCCGATAGGTAGGGCAGTGATAATACCGCATTTCTTTCCCATTGGCTAATTTGGATTTCTCCGCATATAAGAGCCTTCCGCATTCTGCGCAGTACAGGAATCCTCTGAACAGATTCTCTGTTTTTGCTTTTTGCTTTTTGGATGACCGTTTGGACACTTTCTTTACGCCTTGCACCGAATCGAACTGCTCCTGGATTATGATCGCTTCATTGACATTTGGCACAAAAATCTGGTCTTTCTTATCCACCTTGCGCTTTTGGATCCCCTGATACAGTCGGGCTTCCGTTTTATGCACAACCATGTGTCCAAGATAAGCCAGATTTTCAAGTATCCGACGAACCGCCGTATCTGTCCAATGATTCTCCGGCATTGGTTTTTTCCGGATTCCGATTTTGATTGCGTATTGCCTTGGCGTCAAATATCCTTTTTCATCTAACAGGCGGGCAATAGCACGTACCGGCATTCTCTGTTGTCGAAGGCTGAAAATTTCTCTCACCACATCTGCCGTTTCCGGATTAATCACATATGGATGCTTTTTGTCTCCCGACAGCAGATAGCCATAAGGAGCATATTTCACATTGAATTCGCCGTTTGCACGCTTTGCGTCAAAAGCGGAGCAGATACGCTTGGATTTGTCCTTTGCGTAGGCTTCGTTCATCAGATTCTTCAGATTGACCATCAGCGTATCTCTGGCATTCGGCCTGATGTTATCGAAATCTTCGAGGACGGATATGAACCGCGTTCCCATAAAAGGAAATATTTTTTCGATGTATTCCCCGGTCTGTACATAGTCCCTGCCAAACCGGGACAGGTCTTTTACCAGAATGCAGTTGATGACACCATGACGCAGGTCATCCATCATCATAGAAAAACCGGGGCGATCAAACTTCGTCCCGGTCTCACCGTTGTCTCTGTATATTTTCGTCAATATGAGTTCGGGATGCTGTTCCAGATACCGTATCAAAAACTGTTCCTGATGAAGCAGGCTCTCGCTTTCTTTTCCAAGGCCCCCATCTTCCACAGACAGGCGAACATACACTCCTGTCAGATAGACTTTCGCAATATTCGGATTTCCTGCCACAGGATCAGGAGCTTCGTTTGTTCTCTGCTGGTTCCAGTTCATGTTCTGCCTCCTTCGTCTTAAAATTATCGATATACTCTTTTGCGATATCAAACTGGTTCTGATAGGCAAACCGTACCGTTATGTTCTTTCCTTCCCCTACTTCAATCCGTTCAATCAAGGAAAGCAGAAGGGGGCGGTTCAGGTTTTCAATACCGCGGTTTTTCTTGAACAACCGAACCCACTCATTGCGTGAGGCGCCGGCTGTGAGAACCGCCTGCAGCTCTTCCCGTCGTTTGGAAATCGCCGTTTCCAGGTCGTTGCACTTTTTAGAATAGATTTCCGTATACTCCAGATACGTCTTCTGATCAATGATTTTTTCGCCATACTTCTCAAACACCATCCGCTTAAACCGCCGGTTCTTCTCCAGTTCTGCTTCCAACGCTTTGATATGACGGTCAATCGTCCGGGAAGCTCCCTGCCTTTCCGGTAAGGTATCCAGATAATGCAGCATGTCGTCTATCTCTACGACAGCTTCCACATGGTTCCTGATAACCGGAAGAAGGATTTTCAGAATCGTATCTTCGCAGATGTTGTGAGGGGTACATTCGTTTTTGTCTTTCCGGTTGGACGCACAGTTGTAGTAAACATACTTTTTCCCCTTGCTGTACACATTCCGCCGGACCATAGCCTGATGGCAATCGGCGCAAAACAAAATACCAGTCAGAAGATAACTGGTTTCTGCCTGAGGATTCCGTCTCATTTCCACGCTCATAGTTCGCTGAATCGTATCAAACTCCACCGTGGAAAGAATCGCTTCATGAGCATTTTCATATTGGCTCCAGCTATCCTTGGCAGCCAGAAACGGTCGCTTGACCTTATAATTGGGCCGGTAAGTCTTCCCAAGCTCCAGGCAACCTGTGTAAACACGATTGCGCAGGATTCTGCTGACCGCCATTCTGGTCCATTTGCAGACCACTTTTTTTCGTGCCCCGCATTTATAGTTCGAACTAATGCTTCTCTTATATTCTGCCGGGCACAAAACCTGCTGTTCATTTAACTTGTCCGCAATCTGTTGGAGACTCAGCCCAAACAGTTTGGCGGCAGCGATGCTCTGAACCACACCGGCGACATTCTCATCCACCAGCAACTTTTTGGAGCCTTTCTCTCTCCTATAGCCGTAAACGGCAAAGGCACAAGTCGGCATTCCATTGCGCTTCTTATAATCATAGAAGCTCCTCATTTTAATGGATACGTCCCGGCTGTATGCGTCGTTAAAGAGATTTTTAATGGGGACGTACAGATTGTTAGTCTGATAGTCCGCCTTCAGGCTGTCGTAATTATCGTTGATGGCAATAAACCGCACGTTCAGGAAAGGAAATATCTGTTGAAGGTATTTCCCCGACTCCACGAAATTTCGTGCAAACCGGGACAGATCCTTGACGATAACGCAGTTTACCTTTCCGTCACGGATGAGCTCCATCATTTCCTGAAACCCTGGACGGTCAAAATTCACTCCGGAATATCCGTCGTCAACCTTCTCTCCAATCAGCTTAATATCCGCCTGCCGTTTGACATAATCTTCTATCAATATCCGTTGATTTCGGATGCTGTTGCTTTCTGCTTCGTCGCCATCTTCCTTTGACAGACGCAGGTAGGCAATCGCTTTGTAAAGTACCTTCAAACTCATAAACTCTCCTTTCCGGCACCTTACAGCTGTATTGCCAGGCGCCTATATCAATGAATTAAAATAGTCTTCCAGGCAGTCCTCCAGCGTCCTGTCCGTTTCTGAAAAGGATACGCGGACGATATGGCTACCGCAGCGAAACCGATATGGGTTTTTAATCTGTTCCAGAAATGTACGGAGTTTTTCTTCTTTTGAGCTTTTGGGATCAATCCTGACATCTCGAATATCCGCAAGCTCCTCCGTATCAGTGGCTGGAACCTCTTGATGATTCATCTTATCCAGGTCGTCATTGGCAATTTTACGCATAACAACCTCCTTTTGCCGGGCCTTGCCCAGCGATACATTAATGCATTAAACTCCTCCTTTTTCTTTCCATGAAATACACCGACAATATGTGCCGGAAACCATTCTATTTCAAGAAAAAAGATGCCCGGCAAATCTTGCCGGGCACCTCTCTTATTTCTCATATTCCTTAAACTTTTCAAAAATTGCCTGTAACACTTTATCCATTTCATTCGGTTCTGTCGTTGCCTCTGCGGACAACACTTTGATGTTTTCTTTTCTCATGTCATCCTCAAATTTAATAAGGCTGTCGTAATCCCGGGTGAAACGATCCATACTACAGGTCACGATCATTGTAGCTTCCTTCTGTTTCGCTTCTTCAGCAAGAGGAGGGAGAAAAGAAATCGCTTTTTCTCCACCGCCTACGCAAGTCTTTGTCCCGACGATTTCATAGCCTTTCTGACGGCAGAACTCCTCGACTGCCTGCAGTTGAAGGTCCAAACTTGCCTCCGCCATCTGTCCTATGTTGCCGACTCTTGCATACATCAACACCTTTTCTGACATTAAAATTTCCTCCTTTTCTTACTCTTCGAGTCATCAGCAAAATATGCCAACGCCCTTTTTATCCCCGATTTCCTCTCAGGATGTTTTGAGGCCATCCATCTCTTCTTTTACTGCGAAAATCATTTTTATATTTGTTCCCTCCACCTTTTTTCCGATCTTAGGGCATTGGCCGTAGCCTCTTTTGGTGTTCGCCATATCGCCGGCTATAAGCCGTTCCCTTTGTTTGGTTTCTC
>JABLTR010096644.1_pt1 | contig 15115 bp, 11 predicted proteins | sample 7160071 | NCBI WGS metagenome assembly JABLTR01 (sample SAMN14651230, study PRJNA627086) | human gut metagenome | isolation source: feces | host: Homo sapiens
CCGCCTGGATCTGACCGGCCCCCGGTTCAAGGTCCCGCCTCCGGCAGGACGCCTGGACGCCGCACCTGCGGCGGCATGACCATATCTCAGAACAACCCGCTGATCCGGCCGTCCTCATCCACGTCGATCTTCTCCGCCGCCGGCACCTTCGGCAGGCCGGGCATCGTCATGATGTCCCCGGTCAGAGCCACCAGGAAGCCCGCGCCGGCGGACACCTTCAGGTTCCGCACGGTGACGGTGAACCCCCGGGGCGCCCCCAGCAGGGCCGGGTCGTCGGAGAAGCTGTACTGGGTCTTGGCCATGCAGATGGGCAGTCGCCCGAAGCCCAGCTCTGTCAGCCGCTGGGCCTGCTTTTTGGCGGCAGGCGTCAGCGCCACGCCGTCGGCGCGATACACCCGGCGGCAGATGGCCTCCAGCTTGTCCTCGATGGAGCCGTCCAGGTCATAGCTGTAGCGGAAGTCCGACGGCTGCCCGCACAGGCGCACAACCTACTCGGCCAGGGCCTTGCCGCCCTCGCCGCCCTTGGCCCAGACCTCGCTGAGCGCCACGCGGACGCCCAGTTCCCGGCACTTGTCCTCCACCAGCCGCAGCTCTGCCGCCGTGTCGGTGGGGAAGGCGTTGACGGCTACCACGCAGGGCAGGCCGAACACGTTCTTGATGTTGTCCACGTGCTGCAGCAGGTTGGGCAGGCCCCGCTCCAGCGCCGCCAGGTCCTCCCTGCCCAGGTCCGCCTTGGCGGCGCCGCCGTGGTGCTTCAGTGCCCGGACCGTGGCCACCAGCACCACCGCGTCAGGCTTCAGTCCCGCCATGCGGCACTTGATGTCCAGGAACTTCTCCGCCCCCAGGTCCGCGCCGAAGCCCGCCTCCGTGATGGCGTAATCCCCCAGCTTCAGGGCCATCCGGGTGGCGGTGACGGAGTTGCAGCCGTGGGCGATGTTGGCAAAGGGCCCGCCGTGGATCAGGGCCGGCGTGTGCTCCAGGGTCTGGACCAGATTGGGCTTCAGGGCGTCCTTCAGCAGGGCCGCCATGGCGCCCTCCGCCTTCAGGTCATGGGCGGTCACCGGTGCGCCGGCGTAGGTGTATCCCACGATGATCCGGCCCAGCCGGGCCTTCAGGTCCGGGATGTCCGACGCCAGGCACAGCACGGCCATGACCTCGCTGGCCACGGTGATGTCGAAGCCGTCCTCTCTCGGCACGCCCTGCATCCGGCCCCCCAGGCCGTCCACGATGTTCCGCAGCTGCCGGTCGTTCATATCCACGCACCGCCGCCAGGTGATCTGCTTGGGGTCGATGCCCAGGGCGTTGCCCTGCTGAATGTGGTTGTCCAGCATCGCCGCCAGCAGGTTGTTGGCCGCGCCGATGGCGTGGAAGTCCCCGGTGAAGTGGAGGTTGATGTCCTCCATGGGGACTACCTGGGCGTAGCCGCCGCCGGCGGCGCCGCCCTTGATGCCGAACACCGGCCCCAGAGACGGCTCCCGCAGTGCCACCACAGCGTTCTTTCCGATCTTCCGCAGGCCGTCCGCCAGGCCCACGGTGGTGGTGGTCTTGCCCTCTCCGGCAGGTGTCGGGGTGATGGCGGTCACCAGCACCAGTCTGCCGTCCGGCCGGGCGGTCTCCTTCAGAAATCGGTTGTCGATCTTCGCCTTGTATCTGCCGTACTGCTCCAGATATGCCTCGTCCACACCGCACGCCTCCGCAATGGCGGTGATTGGGAGAGGCCTCGCCTCCTGGGCGATCTCGATGTCGCTTTTCAGGGCCATGGCGCCTGTCCTCCTGTCCGGCCGCCCGCAGCCGGGCCGGCCTGTCGTTCTTCCTCTGATTATAATGGTGCCGGTCTGCAAAAGCAACCGTACCGCGCCAAATCCTCCCCTTTTTCTCCCCTGTTCCGCAGATCCCGTCCCTTTTCCTCCCGTTTCGCCTCTGTGCCGCGGCCTCCGGCCTCCCTGTCCCGTTATCTGTTTGAATGATAGCCGGTTGGTGGAGATTGGCTCTGGTCATTCCCCGCCGGAGGATGCTATAATATTGCACAGAGAAGGGTGGATTCCATTTCAAAAATCTGTGTATTCAGACGAACCGGGGTGTATGAGAAGAGGAAAGAGAACATAAGGAGGTACGTATATGGAAACTCTGGAGAAAAAGGGTAAAGGCTCGGCACTGCTTCCGTTCCTGCTGTTCATCGTCATCTATCTGGGCGCTGGCCTGTATTTCCAGTCCCAGGGCGTAGAGATGGCATTCTACCAGTTCCCCTCCGTTACCGCAATGTTCATCGCGCTGCTCCTCGCCTTCTGCCAGGGCAAGGGCACCATCGACCAGAAATTCACCATCTTCGCACGGGGCGCCGCCAATGAGAACGTGCTGACCATGCTGATCATTTACATCCTGGCCGGCGCCTTCTCCACTGTGGCCAGCGCCATGGGCGGCGTGGAAGCCACCGTGAATCTGGGCCTCAGCGTCATTCCCGTCCACTTCCTGGCCGCCGGCGTGTTCGTGATCTCCGCATTCATGGGCACCGCCACCGGCACCTCCATGGGCACCATCAGCGCCATCGTCCCCATCGCCGTGGGCGTGGCGGACAAATCCGGCCTGAGCCTGCCGCTGTTCCTGGGCGCCTGCGTGGGCGGCGCCATGTTCGGCGACAACCTGTCCATGATCTCCGATACCACCATCGCCGCCACCCGCACCCAGGGGTGCGAGCTGCGGGATAAGTTCAAGGTCAACTTCTGGATCGCCCTGCCCGCCGCCATCATCACCATCGTCGTCCTGCTGGTCGTGGGACGGCCCGAGACCGTGACGGAGATGGGTGACCTCTCCTTCAACATCATCAAGGTCATTCCCTACGTCGCTGTGCTGGTGCTGGCCCTGATCGGCATGAACGTGTTCCTGGTGCTGACCATCGGCATCTTTGCCGCCGGCATCATCGGCCTGGCCCTGGGCGATCTGGATATCCCCCTCTTTGCCCAGAGCATCTACAACGGCTTCACCGGCATGAACGAGGTGTTCTTCCTGTCTCTGTTCTGCGGCGGCATGTCTGAGATGATCGCCCACAACGGCGGCATCGACTGGCTGATCGAAAAGCTGGGCGGCATGATGAGGAGCAACAAGTCCGCCCAGGTGGGCATTGCCGCTCTGGTGTCTCTGGCGGACTGCGCCACTGCCAACAACACGGTGGCCATCATCGTCAGCGGTCCCATGGCCAAGAACATGAGCAGGATCCACAAGGTGGATCCCCGCCGGTCCGCCTCTCTGCTGGATGTGTTCTCCTGCGTGCTGCAGGGCATCATCCCCTGGGGCGCCCAGCTGCTGACCGCTGCCAGCCTGACGGCTGTGTACGGCGTGGCCATGAGCCCCATGGATATCCTGCCCCATATGTGGTATTGCTGGATCCTGGCTGTTGTCGGCATCCTCTCCATCTTCATCCCCTTCGCAGACGGCATCTGCCGCAAGGATCCCTGGAACTGGGAGTATGATGTGGCAGAGTCCGGGGTGGCTGCCAAGAAGGCCGCCATCGAGCTGGAGCGGCAGGAGGCCGCAAAGACCGTTTGACGTTCCCTCTCACAGAAAAGGCCGGGCGCATACAGCGCCCGGCCTTCTTTTTTTTCGAAACGTGAACTGCCGCTCGTCACTCCGGCGTGTTCTGGAGCTGCCGGGTGAAGGTGATGGAGTCCGCCAGCGCCTCTTCCAGCAGCTTGATGAACTGCGCCGTCAGCGGCGAGATCCGTGTGTTCCGCAGGTGGATCCATCCCAGATGGACCGAGGTCTTCCCCTCCAGCGGGATCGTGACCACATCCTCGTCCGTCAGGCCCTTGGAGAGCAGGCCGCTGCCGGTGGTAAAGGCATCCGTGGCCCACAGCACGTAAATGGCGGTGGCGCGGTTGTTGACGCTGATGTACTTCCCCGGCTTTTTCAGCGTGGACATGGGGTATTCCTCAAAAAAGTCTGAGGCGACGCCCTGATCGTGCTCAAAGGCCACATAGGGATAGCCGTCCAGGTCCTCTTCCGTCAGGCTCGTCCGGTCCGCCAGCGGGTGGCCCCGCCGGAGATACACACAGGGAGAGACCGCCGCCAGCTCGTGGAACTCCAGCTCCCGGGCGTCCAGCAGCCGCCGGATGATCTTCTCCGTCAGATCCGTCAGGCAGATGACGCCGATATCCGCCCGGTGGTCATAGACATCGTCGATGACGCCGTCCATTCCCGTCTCCCGCAGTCCCAGGCGGAAGCGGTTCTCATCCGAGACCTGGAGCAGCCGCAGAAAAGCGTCTGCCACAAAGGGATACCGCTGGCTGGACACCAGGAACCGAACGGGTGCCGCGCTGTTTCGGGCCTCACCGTACAGTCCCTCGATCCACCGCTTCTGCTCCAGCAGCGACACGGCATAGCTGAGGAACTCCTTTCCCTCCGGCGTAAATTCCACGCCCCGGTTGCTGCGGGCCAGCAGTGCGATCCCCAGTTCGCTCTCCAGTTCCCGGACGGCGGTGGAAATGCCCGACTGAGAGAGGAACAGCTTCTGCGCGGCCTTGTTGATGGAGCCGCATTTGGAGATCTCCACAATGTACTCCAGCTGCTGAAATGTCATCGCGGACCAAGCCCCCTTTGGCATTTTGAGATCTGCTTCCCATTATATCGATTTTGCGGGAATTGTCAAATGGCTATCAAAAAAACTGCGAACGCATCCCGGAAAACGGATATTAACAGGTTTTTGGCAATCGTGCTATGCTATAAGTAGAACCTGACAAAAGCAGACTTTGGTTTTCCGGTTTTTCTAGTCAATATTACCTTGTATTCCGATGAATTCACAGAAAATCCACTCTATTCCTTCTCTGTCCCACAACATCTCAATTTCTTTGTTTGATAGCAAAAAATTTGAACGCAGCAACGGAGGCTCCTTTTCATCTGCTTCTGGGGCCCCCCGCGAGAAAGGAAGATCGACTGTATGAACACCGAGAAAAAATTAGGCTTCGCCACCCGTCAGATCCACGCCGGGCACATTGACAACGCTGCTGGCGCCCTGTGCGCCCCCATCTATCAGACCTCCACCTTCGCCTTCTCCTCTGTGGAGCAGGGCGGTGCCCGCTTTGCCGGGAAGGAAGACGGCTACATCTATTCCCGCCTGGGCAACCCCACTCTGGCAGCCGTTGAGGAAAAGCTGGCCTCCCTGGAAGGCGGCGAGGCTGCCATGGCCGCTGCTTCCGGCATGGGCGCCATCTCCTCTGCCCTGTGGACCTCTGTTGTGGCCGGGGACGAGATCGTGGCTGATGAGACGCTGTATGGCTGTACATACGCGCTGCTGAATCACGGCATGACCAAGTTCGGCGTGAAGGTCACCCTGACGGATCTGTCCGACCTTGAGAATCTGAAGAAGAACCTGACCGACAAGACCAAGGTGGTCTATTTCGAGACCCCCTGCAACCCCACGCTGAAGCTGCTGGACATTGAGCTGATCGCCAAGACCGCCCATGAATTCAATCCCGACATCCGGGTCATCGTGGACAACACCTTCTGCACGCCGTATCTGCAGCGGCCGCTGGAGCTGGGCGCCAACGTGGTGGTCCACAGCGCCACCAAGTACCTCAACGGCCACGGCGATGTGATCGCAGGTATCGTCATCGGCAAGGCGGACTTCATCGGCCAGTGCCGCATGTTCGGTCTGAAGGATATGACCGGTGCCGTCATGAGCCCCTTCGATGCCTTCCTGATGGCCCGCGGCCTGAAGACCCTGGACATCCGGATGGAGCGCCACTGCGCCAACGCCAAGAAGGTGGCGGAGTTCTTCGCCAGCCACCCCGCTGTCGACAAGGTCTACTATCCCGGCCTGGACAGCTTCCCCGGCCACGAAATCGCGGCCAAGCAGATGAAGCTGCCCGGCGGCATGATCTCCATCGAGCTGAAGGCCGACAAGGCCGCCACCGCCGCCGCCCTGAACAAGCTGGAGCTGTGCACCATCGCCGTCTCCCTGGGTGACGCCGAGACCCTGGTGGAGCATCCCGCCACCATGACCCACTCCACCTACACCTCTGAGGAGCTGGCCGCCGCCGGCATCTCCGAGGGCCTGGTCCGCATCAGTGTGGGCCTGGAGGATCCCGAAGACGTCATCGCCGACTTCAAGCAGGCGCTGGATACTCTGCTGTAAGAGAACCCGCTGCGGAGCCGCTCCGATCCTGCTCCCCCAGGCAGGAGCGGCTCTGCCTTCCAGCGGATACGCGTACCTCCTTTCGCCGTTCCCGGTCGAGTCCCCAAACGCCGGAGCGGCCCCAAAAAGGATCCGGCATCAGCCGGGTCCTTTTTGTACCTGCCGCCTCCCGTCTGCCGAACCGCCGAAAGCCGGCAGGATGCCCTGTGACATCCTGCCGGCTCGTTCTTCATCTGCGCTTTCGGAAAAGGGCCGGCAGCTTCCAGCGGCGGCTCTTTTTTTCCTCTGTGGCCTGAAACACAGGCGGATGGGAGAGATAGTACTGCTGTACGGAGACGGCGCCGGCACCGGGGTCCTCCACCTTCACAAAGCGCCCGTCCGGCTGCAGGCGCCGGGCCTTCACATTGTCCCCCAGGAGACGGGCCAGGTAGTCGGACAGGAAATCCCGCACCTCCTGGCTCTCCACCGGGCAGGCGATCTCCACCCGCCGTTCCTGGTTCCGCGTCATGATGTCCGCGGAGGATAAGTAGATCTGCCGCAGAGCGCCCTCGCCGAAGCAGTAGATGCGGGAGTGCTCCAGAAACTGCCCTACGATGCTGGTGACGGTGATATGGTCCGTCTTGCCGGGGACCCCCGGCACCAGGCAGCAGATGCCCCGGACGATCAGATCGATCCGCACGCCCGCCTGGGAGGCCTCCGCCAGCTTGTCGATCAGCTCCCGTTCCGTGACAGCATTGGTCTTGAGGATGATCCGCCCCCGCTCGCCCCGGGCGATCTCCCCGTCGATGAGCCGCATCAGCGTCTGTTTCAGGGACACCGGCGCCACCAGCAGCTTATCATAGCTGCCCCGCAGGTCGCCGATCAGCATATTCTGGAAAAAGGCCACGCCGTCCGCCGCAATGGACCGGTCCGCCGTCAGCAGGGAAAAGTCCGTGTACAGGGCCGCGGTCTTCTCGTTGTAGTTGCCGGTGCCGATCTGGGTCACATAGGACAGGCCGTTTTTCTCCTGCCGGGTGATAAGGCAGATCTTGCCGTGGCACTTGTAGCCGGCGGGGCCGTAGATCACCCGGCAGCCGGCTTCCTCCAGCTCCCGGGCCCAGGTGATGTTGTTGCCCTCGTCGAACCGTGCCCGCAGCTCCACCAGGACCGTGACCGATTTGCCGTTCTCCGCCGCCGCGCACAGATGCTTGATGACGGCCGACTTTCCGGCCACCCGGTAGATGGTCATCTGGATGGACACCACCGCCGGGTCCGCAGCACTCTGGCGCAGCAGGTCCAGAAAGGGCTGCATGGAGTGATAGGGATAGAACAGCAGGATGTCCCGCTGCCGGACCTGCTCCCACATGGGCACCTCCCGGTCCAGCCAGGCGGGATAGGCCGGGGCATGGGGCGGATAGAACAGGCCGCTGTCCAGGCTGTCCAGCTGATAGGCGTACTTCAGCACCAGGGGGCAGGTGCAGACATAGCTCTGCTCCGGCACCAGCTTCAGCCGCTGCAGCAGCATCTCCCGCAGGGCAGGCGCCTCGCCCTGCATCTCCAGGCGGACCGGCGCCAGCCGCTCCCGCTGGCGCAGCAGCTTTGTCATCTGGGTCCGCAGATCCAGGTCCTCCTGGTCCATGGCCTCGTCATAGCTCAGGTCCGCGTTCCGGGTGACCGACACCACCGCCTGCTCTTCGATCTGATAGATCTTGAAGATCTTCCGCAGATGATGGGCCAGGATGTCCTCCGTCCGCACAAAGGCGCCGGGGCGGTCCGGCAGCATCACGATGGGCGGTACCACATCCGGCACCCCCACGATGCCCAGCCGCCGCTTGTCCCCTTCCCGCAGCAGCGCCGCAGCGTACAGGGTCTTGTTCTTCAGGTGGGGGAAAGGATGGCTGGGGTCGATGATCTGGGGCATCAGCAGCGGCCGCATGGTCTCCCGGTACCAGGTGCGCACATACTCCCGGTCGCCGTTTTTCAGCTCCTTATAGGGGATGTCCACCACGCCGTGCTCCGCCAGGGCACCCATCAGATCCTGATACACCTTGTCCCGCTGCCGGATCAGCGGCACCACCGCCGCATAGATCCGCCGCAGCTGCTCCGCCGGGGAAAAGCCCCCCTTGTTCTCCTGGGAGCCGGGGGCCACCAGAGCCAGGTCCGTCAGGCTCCCCACCCGCACCATGAAGAACTCGTCCAGATTGCTGGTGAAGATGGAGAGGAAGCGGAGCCGCTCCATCAGCGGGACGGCGGGGTCTGCGGCCTCCTCCATCACCCTCTGGTCAAAGGCCAGCCAGCTCAGCTCCCGGTTTTGGGTATAGCTCAGGTCCCAGCGTTCAGCAGTTTGTGACACAAATATCCCTCCCTGACGCCATAGGGGCTGATATACAGCTCCCCACAGCACAGCTTCTCTGTCAGCGTGTTCATCAGCATCATCCCCGGCAGGATGGTGTGCACCCGGTCCGGGCAGCTGCGCAGGATCAGCTTCCGGGCCTGGTGATCCCGCTCCAGCAGCAGCCGGGTCAGCCGGCGGACCTCCGCCGGCGTCAGGCTCCGGTTGCCCGCCGGCTTTTCGTACCAGGCGTTGGCGATCTTCAGCACCGCCCGGGCCGTGCCGCCCACGCCGCAGACCTTCTCCACCCGCTGCTCCGGCAGCCACGCCTCCTTCAGGGCAGATGCCACCGCCGTCCGGATCTTCTTCAGCTCCTTCTTTTTGGGCCACAGCCCGTCCACACAGGTGTTGAACAGTGCCAGGGACCCGATGGGCAGGCTCTGGGCCTTCCGGATCTCTCCGCCCCGGACCTCCAGGATCTCCGTGCTGCCGCCGCCGATGTCAAAGACCGCGCCGTCCCGCAGATTGGTGGCAAGACGGGTGCCGTAATACCCCAGCTTTGCCTCCAGCTCGCCGGAGATCACATCCACCTCCACACCGGTGGCCTCCCGGATCTGGGCCACCGCCTCCTCCGTATTGCGGATATTCCGCAGGGATGCCGTGGCGAACACGTGAGGCGCCCCCATGTCAAACTGCCGCAGCAGACCCTGAAAATCCCGGATGCCTGTACAGGCCCGCTGGATGCCCTCCGGGGAGAGCCTCCCCCCGCGGACATAGCTGACCAGTCCTGCCATCTCCTTTTCTGAAAACAGCAGCTCAAACCTGCCGTCCGGCAGCGTGTGATAGACGGACAGCCGGATGGTGTTGGACCCCAGGTCCACGATGGCGATCTTCATACTGACGTTGCTCCTTTTCCCTGCCCCTGTCAGGGCACGGTATTTCACATATACCAGATTGGCACAAAAAGATAAAATCGAAAAGCGCGGATCTGTAAAATTCCTGTAAAGTGTCCTCAGGCCTTTTCGATGGCCTTTGCCACGGCGGCCAGCGTGTGGTTGCCCGTGTCGTCAAACAGATGCGTATAGATGTTGCTGGTGACCGTCATGGAGCTGTGGCCCAGCGTGCGGGAGATGTCGAACATGGGCACTCCCTGGCTGTTGGCCACAGAGGCGAAGCTGTGCCGCAGCCCGTGGAGTGAGATCTTGGGCAGGCCGTTCCTCCGCACGATCTGCAGCAGCTCCCGGGTGAGCTCGTCCGGCTTGGGCGGCGTGCCGTCGCTCCGCATCACCACCCACTCCTCCGGGTCGTCCGTGTTCCGCCGTTCCCAGGCCCGGTACAGGATCTGCTGCAGGTCCTGGAGTCCGGCGATGCCCAGTCTCCGGTGAGACGTCCGCGTCTTGGGGGATTTCATCACCACTGTGCCGCCCACCTCTGTGCGCACCTCCTGGATATAGAGCAGGCCCACCTCCAGGTCCACATGCTTCCACCGCAGGCCGCAGATCTCGCTGCGGCGCAGGCCCAGATAGGCCGCCAGCTTCACCGGCAGCTCCATGGCCGTCCCCGCCACAGCCGCAAAGAGCCGCTGCAGCTGCTCCGGCGAATAGAAGCTGAAGCGGGTCTCCTGCTTTTTGGGCGGTTTGACCCGGTCCATGGGGCTGCGCTCCAGGATCTCCAGCCGAACCGCCACCCCCAGGGCCGTGGTCAGCATCACATAGTGCTTGATCACCGTGTTGGGAGAAAGCCCCTGGTCCATTTTTTCATAGAGGTAGCTCTGTATCCGCAGCGGCGTCAGCTCTGCCAGCGGGATCTTTCCCAAGGCCGGCAGCACATGGCACCGGGCCATGTTCCGATAGGCATACAGCGTGCTCTCCGCCCGGTCCCGGGCCACGACCTCTTCCAGCCAGAAGAGCAGCCAATCCCGCAGGGAACAGTCCTTTCCAGGCAGACGGCGGCTGGCATAGGGCCGCCCCTCCAACGCGGCCTGGGCCTCTTCCCGGGTGTGGTAGGTCCGGGTATAGCGCCGTCCGTCCTCCCGGAAGACTGCATAGTACAATCGCCGCTCCGTATCATAGGCTAAATTCTTCTGGATGGTCTTTCTGGGCATAGGGGCATTCCTCTCTCTCTTTCTAAAATGCCCCTCTATCATAGCAGATAATTTTGCGGTTAGGATGCCCCAAATGGCAAAATCTCTTCCTGCGCCGCCGTTTTTTCTCGTTCCCGCCTCTTTTTTCTCCATCTATGTAGGCTCTCCGGCACCTGTCGGGCGGCAAAAGACAGGCGGCTGCCCCTGGGGCAGCCGCCCGTCTGTCAGTTCCATGCTTTTTCGAATCAGGGGCGTCCGCAGACTGCCCACACCGCGTTGTGGTCGGAGAGCTCCTCCTCCTGAAACTGCGCCAGCGCCGAATCCGGCCGGGCAAAGCCGCAGTCCGCTGTCCGGGTGGAGAGCACACGGCTCTCTCCGGGCACTACGCCGCGCATCAGCAGCCAGTCCAGCCGCAGGCCCAGGCTGCTTCCATCCGGCAGCGGCTTGCGCCGGGTGACCGCCGGCTCCCGCGGAACGGCACAATACCCCATATCCTCCGCAGCAGACAGCGCCGCCTCATACCGGACCACATCCTCCAGGCAGCGGCGCTGCAGCTCCGGGCTGCCTGCGATCTCCTGGATGACATCCTTGTCCCGGCCGTCGAAGGTATTGGTGTTCAGGTCCCCGCCCAGCACCACCGGGATGCCTGGCAGCAGCCGCTCCGCCGCCTGCAGCACAGTCTCCATCTGAAGACGGCGCCCCTCTCCGTGGGTGCGGTTCTCCAGATGGATGGACGCCACGCCCAGCGGACGGCCGCCGATGTCCAGCTCCGCCAGCACGGCACACCGGCCGCCGATCCGCCGCTGGCGGTCAAAGTACCAGTTGTACTGCTCCGGCAGCCGCACAGTCCAGGCCCGCCGAATGGGCCACCGGGAAAATACGGCGTTGCCGTGAAATCCCTTTGGGTCCGCTCCGTTCACCAGCTCGATAAACTCCAGGCCGTAGGCATAGTTCCAGCCGAACCGCTCCGCCAGCTCCCGGGCCGTGTTCCGTCCGCCGGACCGGACGCATCCGTCGTCCAGCTCATTGGCCAGCACCACGTCCAGGGGCCGGATGTCCGGGCAGTCCTGCAGGAAATCTCCCAGCTCCTCCAGATGGACGCCGCGCTCCATATTGAACACCAGGATGCCCAGCTGCTCCGGCACCGCCGCCGGCGCAGGCGCCCAATTCTCCGTCTCAGCTTCCGCGAACTGCGGGATCTTCGCCATCACTGTCTCCTGGGTCTCCTGCTCCAGCAGCGCCCCCAGGCGCTGCCGCTCCGGATTGGGGATGCCTCTCATAACCTTTGCCCTCCTTGTTCTCAGACCAGTCGCCGGACATGCGGCCCCGGCCTCGCAAACGTTTCCATTTCTGCCTTAACCATACCATCTGCTCCCGATGCTGTCAAGTTTCCCGCCGATCTTTTTCATCTTCGCGGCCTGGTCCGCAGGATCGAAAAAGAGCCCCCGGCTTCAGCCGGGGGCTCTTTCACATGCTCAGGGAAGATAGTTCAGGGGATTTCTTGCCACGCCATTGTACCGGACCTCAAAGTGGCAGTGGTTGCCGGTGGAGTTGCCGGTGGAGCCCACGCGGGCGATCTGCTGGCCCTTGTAGACGTGCTGGCCCACAGAGACCGTCAGACTGCTGTTGTGACCATACCGGGTCACATAGCCGTTGCCGTGGTCGATCTCCACCAGATAGCCGTAACCGCCCATCCAGCCGGCATAGGTGACCGTGCCGCCGTCCGAGGCATAGACCGGCGTGCCGTAGCTTCCTGCGATGTCGATGCCCTGGTGGTTGGTGGATCCGATGCCGCCGGGAGAGGACCGCCCGCCGAAGTAGGAGGTGATCCGTCCGCTGATGGGCCAGCGGAAGGTCCCGGTGGGATACCAGGTCGGCCGCTCCTTGGTGCCCTGGAGCCGCTGCTCCGTCACAGGCTCCTTCAGTGTGACGGAGGACAGGATCGTCCGCTCCGTCTCCACGCCGTTGACATAGGTGACATTGGCCACCACATCGGCGGCGCCGTATTCGCCGGCGGAGACCACCTTGTAATCGCCCTTGTACAAATAGGCCGTGTCTGTGTACTCGATGTCATACATGACATCCTCCACATAGTACTCCCGCTGCTTCACCGTCACCGTCAGGTAGGGCACAGCCTCTGACAGGGTCAGCACCTCGCCGATCTGGATCTTGTCGATGTCATAGCCGGGGTTCATCTCCAGCAGCTCTTTGGACGTCATGTCGTGATCTTCTGCGATCTCGGACCAGGTGTCTCCCGCCTTGACGGTGTAGGTGACCTCTGCGGTCTTTGTGCTGTACAGCAGCTCCGCCAGGTACCCCAGGTTCATGACCTTTTCCGTGGGAACGTACTCGTGCTTGATCTCCACATCCTCCGCGAACTCGCAGGAGATGGTGTTCTCGTCCGCCGTGCTGCTCTGAAGCTGGGCCAGCAGCTCATCCAGCGCCCCCTCATAGGGCGTGGCACCCACCAGCTCCCCGTCCACATACAGGCTGTATGCCTGGGTCACCAGGCCGATCTCCTGAGACAGATCCTCCTCCAGCGTGGTCTCATCCACCACATCCTGCCGCCGCAGCAAGCCGGAGGTGTACTGGATCCGGGAGGCGTCGATGGTGTACTGCTCTCCCAGCGTCCGGGACGTGACGGTCTCCAGCTGGGCCGCCGCCTCCTCCGCCGTGGACTGGGAGCCCACGGCAGCCACCACCTCGCCGTCGTACAGCACTGTGGTCCCGAACGTGTAGCTGGAGAAGAACAGGCCGATGGCCGCCGCAACGCAGCCGCCGCCCAGCAGCGCCAGGGGATGGATGCGCCAGCGCCCCAGCTTGGCCCGCAGGGCGGATACCCGCTCTCCCCGCTGCTTGCGGCGGGTCCGCACACGCTCGCCCAAAAGGCTGCCCAGCGTGGGCAGCATCCCCCAGGCCAGCAGCAGCAGCTGGACCGGGAGCCGTTCAGACTCCGGGAAGCGTTTCGCCCGTCTCTCCCGCACCAGACGGCGCCAGTGGCGCCGGGTCTCCTTCGCTTTTTCCGCCAGAGCCTGGCAGCCTGTTACTACGGGGCTGATCTCTCCCTCGCTCTCCTGCCAGGAGCGGACCGCCTCCCGCATGTTCCTGCGGCGGCGCTTTTCCCCGTGACCGGCCTGGGGGGCGGGCGTCTCCTCCCACTCCGGGATCAGCGGCTTCACGGCCGTGGGGGCAGATCCAGTCGTCTCCGCCCGCACCGTATCCGGTGCGTGGTGCGGCTCTTTTCCAGCCAGGCGCTTGCCGCCGCGGCGGGGCTGCCTGGCGTCCGGATTCACTTTTTTCATATGTTCGCTCATATCGTCTCCGTAAAAGCTCAAACAAAATGGTTACAATTTGTTACCGTTTGTAATCATACGCTATTTTCCCCTTCCAGTCAAGTATAAAATTGTTAAAAAAGTTCTCTTTTTTCTCGTGTTTTCCGCATTTTGGAAACACAACATCTAGTGGATGCTAGTACTTTTGATCATGCCAGGCATCTGATTCCGGAAATTTTTGTAAGGTTATTTTGATTTTTCAATTGACCGGGCCGAAGAGTCGTGTATAATGGGTATAGTATCGTTTTTGCCCTGATTCTGTATGATTTGGAGGAAATCAAATGTTTGAGTTTTTGATCAATAAGCTGAAGGCCCATCCCCGGAAGATCGTCTTCACCGAGGGCACGGATCCCCGCATTCTGGAGGCGTCCGCCCGTCTGCTGTCCGGCACCTTCCTGACCCCCGTCCTGGTGGGCAATCCGGAGGCCGTGATGGCCGCCGCCGAGGAAGCCGGCTTCAACATCCGCGGCGCGGAGATCATCGATCCCGAGACCTTTGCGGAGATGGACAAGATGGTGGCTCTGATGGTGGAGCTGCGCAAGGGCAAGATGACCGAGGACGAGTGCCGCAAGCTGCTGAAGCAGGGCAACTACTTCGGCACCATGCTGGTGAAGATGGGCTACGCCGACGCTCTGCTGGGCGGCGCCACCTACTCCACCGCCGACACGGTCCGTCCCGCTCTGCAGATCATCAAGACCAAGCCCGGCAGCAAGATCGTGTCCTCCTGCTTCATTCTGGTGCGTCCCTCCGCCACCGGCGACCGTGAGGTCCTGGCCATGGGCGACTGCGCCATCAACATCAAGCCCACCGAGGACGAGCTGGTGGAGATCGCCGTGGAGACCGCGGAGACCGCCAAGACCTTCGGCATCGACCCGAAGATCGCTTTCCTGAGCTACTCCACCCTGGGCTCCGGCAAGGGCGAGGACGTGGACAAGATGCGCAACGCCTGCGCCAAGGCCAAGGCCCTGCGCCCCGACCTGGAGATGGACGGCGAGCTGCAGTTCGACGCCGCCGTGTCCCCCAAGGTGGCCCACACCAAGTGCCCCGATTCCACGGTGGCCGGTCATGCCAACACCTTCATTTTCCCGGACATCAACGCCGGCAACATCGGCTACAAGATCTGCCAGCGGATGGGCTCCTTCGCCGCTTACGGCCCCATCCTGCAGGGTCTGAACGCCCCCATCAACGACCTGTCCCGCGGCTGCAATGCCCAGGAGGTCTACTCCATGGCCATCATCACCGCCGGCCTGTGCGCGGACTGA
>JABLTR010080238.1_pt1 | contig 15104 bp, 11 predicted proteins | sample 7160071 | NCBI WGS metagenome assembly JABLTR01 (sample SAMN14651230, study PRJNA627086) | human gut metagenome | isolation source: feces | host: Homo sapiens
GGACGGTCAATACCCGCAGGCATAAAGCCTATCGGCTGCTGACAGAGCTGATGGGAGGTGAAGTGGATGACTAAATCTGCGTGCACGCGGGCATCACTGATCCCTTACCCGGTGATCGCCGCCGCTGTCGGAGGAGACCCCGAAGCGGTGAACCGGGTAGTCCGGCATTACTCCGGCTACATCGCCGCGCTGTCTACACGGACGAGCTATGGCCCTGACGGCTATCCCCGTCCCTAGGTGGACGAAGATCTGCGCGGTCGGCTGGAAGCAAAGCTGATTATTTCCATCCTGGATTTTGACCTGAGCTGATCCAGGGCCGGGCGCTGCGTGTCCCCCTTTCCACGCGGCGTCCCGTTATAGCTCCTTGACAAAGAAAGCCCGGCGGGAGGCCTCCGGCGCAGCATAAGGCAGACGGATACATTCTGTCCTGTATCGAGCCATACGGCCGGTGCGCTATGACCTCCCCTCCAGGAGCGAGCGATCCACACTTGGCCGCAAAGCGGACACGGCACTCTGCGGGCGATGACATACAGGCAGGTCAAAGATACTCGCGCATTGGACGCCCGCAAAGCATCGTGCGCCGCACCCATCAGCATGGGCCGGGGTGAAATTCCCGTGGAGCTGTGCCAGCAGCCGTCCGTTTTCTGCCTCTTTCGTATTGATCTTTCTTGCGAAAGGGGGTCATTCTATGCAAGAAAAAACTGCTGCCGGCAAGACCGGCACATCCAATAAATCATTAGATGAAAAGACGACCTATCGCTTCGGCAATAGGTCGTTTGTCGTTGAACCTGTTTTTCGGCAAGATGGCCCGGACACCCTGGGCAGCATCCTTCTGCGGCTGATGAAGTCCGAGAGCGAAGCAAAGTAAATCTCCCGGACCCGGCTGACAGGGACGGCGGATGGCGGTATAATGAACATAGATAAGTTATATTTGCTATTCGGCTGTCCCGGAGGAAGGAGGACTGAATGAGACAGTCGAACAACCGCAAATCCCGTGCTGTAACCGCATTCCTCTATGAGCGGCTTTCCCGCGATGACAACCTGGAGGGCGAGAGTTACAGCATCGGAAATCAAAAGAAACTGCTGACCAAGGTGGCGAAGGAAAAAGGTTACACCAATCTGGTCCACTTCCTGGATGACGGCATCTCCGGCGTCACGATGGACCGCCCCGGTTTCAACGACATGATGGAGCAGCTTGCCGCCGGCAAGGCTGCTGCCGTGTTTGTGAAGGATCTGTCCCGGCTGGGCCGCAACTACATTGAGGTGGGGCGGCTGACCGAGGAGTTTTTCCCGGAGCACGATATTCGCCTGGTGGCGGTTTCGGACAACATCGACACCGCCGAAGGCGAGAATGAGCTGGCTCCCATCCGCAACCTGTTCAATGACAACCTCGAATAAAGAATGACACAAAATCAGCAGTGTGTAAGCAATCAGAAAACCCAAACCGCCTGCCCCTTGGCCGGGTTAATCGGTCTGTGAGGCGGGCGGTTTTCTTTGCCTTAAATAGGCGGATAGACAGGACGATTTACTGTCAGGATAAAGGTCGATTTTGGGCATTTTCTTTCCCTTTAAGCGGCTTTTGAAGGGCTTGCCATATTCTGATATTCCCGCATTGGGAAACGCCGCTCAGAGAGCGAATCGGGTGTTTTCCGTCCCTCCACATGGAATATCCACACTTGGAAAATCCAGATGTGGCAAATCCACACATGGAGAAACCACACGGGGAAAATCCCGCACAATAAAATACTAAATAAAGAAATACCAAAGAATCAAGTAACAATCTAATTAAATATCAATCTATCAATCCTTGATGGGCAGCATGATTTGGAAAAATAAACCGTCTGCCACTGCGTCAATCTAATCGGCTTACAGGGCAGACGTTTTTTACTTTGCAGTAGGGATGGATGGGATGATTTACTGTCAGGATAAGGGCCGATTTTGGACATTTTCTTTCGCTGTGAGAGGCTTTTGGCGGTCGCACCATATCCCGGTATTCCTACCCCGGCTAACAGTGCTCAGAGGGCAAACGAGTTATTTTTCGACCACTCCGTATGGGCAATATCTGCGCAGGGAAAATCCGTATACGGAAAGTCCGCATACGGATAATCCGTTCACGGGAAAACCGTACACGGAAAATCCCGCACAATAAAATACTAAATAAAAGAAATACCAAAGAATCAAATAACAATCTAATTAAATATCAATCTATCAATCTTGATGGTAAGATTCAAGTTGCAGCTTGCAAATACTTGGTTGCCAGACTATTTCATTACTTTATTTAGCAATGTCTCGTAGCTGTCTACCACATCGTAAACAACATTGTCTCCGCTGATTGCTTTGAAATGCTCTCTGGCGCAGTGAATTTTCGATTCTTCAATCTGCCTGAGCTGCATTGAGCGCATGGAGCCTTTGGTTTCCGCAACAAAGTAGATATGCTTTACAGTACCTTCATAAAATGCAATCGCCCAGTCCGGGTTGTAATGCCCCACGGGCGTCGAAATATAAAAGCTGTCCGGCAGTTTCACATAGACGGCGACATCTGTGTTTGTGTCCAACTCGGATGCAAAATCACGTTCATTCGTCGAGTCATAGACAATATGGTCGTACAAGTGCCGTTGCGCCTTCATTGCATTTGCGCCCAGCTTGCCTTTGATGGTCGGCTCGGTGAAGATGTCTGTGTCATAGCGTTCATCCAGCATATTGTAAGTAATATGCTGGACAATGGCCGTTACCTTCTCATCGTTGATCAGGTCGGCTGCTTTGATGATAAACGCTTCGGGATTGTCCTTAAATTGTTCAAAGACTGCTTTCTCAATCCCGGTAAGAATTTCTACAACCGCCTTTCTGGTCAGCCCAGTCTCGGCGACGAGCTTTCCTACCAAATCATATTTCACGCTGTTGCTTGCGTGGATGCGCCTTGCGGTATTATAAGTTCCAGATTTCTCTTTTACGAAAGAAGTGCCTTCCAGCAATGCCTCCTTGGACTGTATCTCGTTCATGGTGCCGAGTTCTACCTTGAAGAATATCTTGGAAACTCGAAGGTTGCGATTGAGGGAAGAAATCGCTTTTTCCACAAGTTCTTCGGTATCGAAGCCAACAACATAGACAGATTTGGGGCTGATCTTCTGCCACAGCGCCTTGAACTCCGGCATAGCCAGTTTTTCAGGATCAACCTGCAATTCCACATTCTTGTCGCGGGCGTTCTCCGGCTGCATGGCGCGGCTGTCATAGATCGAGTCTACAATGGAGAGGACTGCATCGGCACAATCAGCCACTTCCTCGGCAACCTTAACAGCATTATTGGCCTTGTCTGCATAATACTTATCGGTCAATGCGCCCCTCTTATCCACATAACCATTGACGACCATGTCGAAATAGATCGCCTGCGCGGTTTCTCCATCCACGACCTGCTCGTTGCCATGAACATCACAGATGACTTTGCCCTTGAAGAGGTCAGCGGTAACAGCAACTGGACGGTTGGCAACTGCTTCGGCAAGCTCGGTTTGAAGTCCCTTGGCAAAGCTGTCGTAGCTTTCACTGGCAATTACCGTCAGGACATTGACGGAGTGAACATCATTGCCCAGTACATTGGCATCCATGCGCTCGCCATCCTGATTGACGCACAGGCGCAGACCGCGTCCGACTTCCTGACGCTTGCGAACTTCACTGCTGCTCTGTTTGAGCGTACAGATCTGGAACACATTCGGATTGTCCCAGCCTTCCCGAAGCGCCGAGTGGGAGAAGATAAACCGCACCGGAGACCGTTTCGGGTCACGATCCAGCAGCAGCTCCTTGTTCTTCATAATCAGATCATAAGCGTCAATATCGTCCGATGTCCCGGCTTTTTTATCACTGAGCTTGCTGTCAGTCAATTTACCCTTCTTGTCAATGGAGAAGTAACCGGCGTGTGTCTCATGAACGGGAATTGCGTCCAGATACTTGATGTAATCCTCGTCTCCGATCTCACGCTGCATATTGCCGATAATATCCGCGTATTCCTCTTCAAACATATCGGCATAGATGCCGTTGTACGGGTGCCCGGCCTCATCATATTGTTTGTACTTGGCGACTTCGTCGATAAAGAACAGGCTCAGCACCTTGATGCCTTTATAAAAAAGCTCGCGTTCCCGCTCAATATGAGAGAGAATGGTTTCGCGGATCTGGATGCGGCGGAGCTGGTCTTCGCTGACCTTTCCGATGACATCCCCGGCATAGAGCTTGATACCGTTCAGAAACTCCACCGAGTTGTCCCGCCCGTCGATGAACTTAACCACAAAACCGTTCTGATACTCATCCAGACCGCCGGAATTGTCGTAGAGGTTGAAGCCGATACCGACCTTCATCGTCTTCTTGCGGAGCCCCTTTGCTCCTTTGTAGTCAAACTCCAAGGTCGCTGTTGGGTCGGCTTTGGAAAGATTGATGCCTTCCAGATAGACATAGCCTTCCGTCGCCGTGCTTCCGGACTCTGTAATGCCCTTAACAGAGATTTTCTTTACCAGCCGCTTGTTGTATGCCTCCATTGCGTCCAGCCGGTAGACCATGTTGTAGATGCTGTCCGCCTTGTGGGTGGCGGAGTAGCGCAGGGTGAGCAGCGGGTGAAATTCTTTCAGCCGTTCCTTTGTCTGCTTGCCCTCCACCGACTGCGGCTCGTCAATGATGAGGATCGGGTTTGTCTTGGCGATGATGTCAATGGGACGGCGGGAACGGAACTCGTCCAGCTTCATGTAAATGCGCCGTGCATCTTTGCCCCTGGCATTGAACGCCTGGGAGTTGATAATCATTACATTGATGGAGCTATCAGACGCAAAGCGATCGATTTCGGTAAGCTGCGAAGAGTTGTAGATGAAGAAGCGAATCTTCTTGCCATATTCCTCCGCAAAGTGCTCCTGTGTCACCTGAAAGGACTTGTAAACGCCTTCGCGGATCGCAATGCTCGGCACCACGATGATGAACTTGCTCCAACCATAATGCTTGTTCAGCTCATACATGGTCTTGATATAGGTATAGGTTTTGCCGACGCCGGTTTCCATCTCAATTGTAAGATTGTATTTACAGGATTCTGACCGCTCCAATTTTGCAGACGGCTCGATCTGGTTGATCCGCTGGATCTTATTCAGCCGTTCCAGAATGATCTTGTCGGTCAGCTCCGGTACGATTGGCTCGTTGCGCCAGCCCGTAAAATCCTCATCATCGGTAAGATTCTGCTGGTAGTTGATACCTCTATCCATCATGTAGGTGGGCGTGAGGTATGGCTGCCCGGCGAAGACATCCACTACGGCCTTTGCCGCGTCTGCCTGAAACTTCTGATGTTTGAATTGCAGCCTCATTCGTCCTCGCCTCCGTCCTCGTCTGTAATTTGCTCTTGCAGCAGCTTCTGCAAGGCCTCTTTGCTGGGCAGCACGGTTTCATACTTGCTGGCAAAAATCTGTGAATTATCTTCCGGCAAGGTCATTTCCACAACTGCGTTGTTCTTGTCCCTGCAAAGGATGATGCCAATGGTCGGGTTTTCCTCCGGCAGCTTTACCTTGCGGTCGTAGTAATGCACATACATCTGCATCTGCCCAATGTCCTGATGCTTGAGCTCGCCGATTTTCAGGTCAAAAAGGACAAAGCAGCGCAGCAGCCGGTTATAGAAGACCAAATCCACCATGAAATGCTCTTCGTCAAAGGTAAAGCGTTCCTGCCGCCCGATAAAGGCAAAGCCTGTTCCCAGCTCCAAGAGAAACTGCTGTAAATGGTCGATGATCCGGCTTTCCAATTCTGTCTCGGAGTAGGAGGGCAGTTCAGGCAGCCCTAAAAATTCCAATACATAGGGATCTTTCACGGCATCCTTCGGAGATTCTACGGTTTGCCCTTCCAGCGCCAGCCGGTAAACCTTGTCCTTATCCGTGCTGAGTGCCAGCCGCTCATAGAGGGAGCTGTTGTACTGCCGTTTCAGTTCGCTGAGGCTCCAATCATTTTTGACAGACTCAATCTCGTAGAAATGCCGTTCCTCGATGTTGTCGATGCGCATGAGCTTCAAATAGTGCGACCAGCTCAGGTAAAACTTCCTCCCGGTGCTGACAGCGGGGAGGTTCCCGAATTGGCTAAACACTGTTTCGCCAATCTGATCCTCGGAATAAACCTTGTAAAACTGCCGGATATTTTTCAGGTTGCCAACGGAAAAGCCTTTGCCGAAGTTTTTTGTCAAATAGGCGGACAGTTCTTTCAAAAGCTGCGATCCATATGCCGCGCGGTTTGCGCCGTGCTGCTCTTCCTCAACGATCATCCGGCCGATCTCAAAATAGGCATAGACCATCGAAAGATTGACCGCCGTTTTCGCTTTCTTCCGTGCTTTGGCAAGCACATCAGAAACATTTTTCAGGAAGTCACGGTCAACTGGGGTAATCTCATTCTTATCCATCGCCGCGCCTCCTTAAATCACTCGTACCCGCTTGGAAATGTCGCTGGCATCCTCCGGCATATAGAGCTTGAAAATCTCGAACACATTAATTTTGGAAGGGCTGTCGGCAAAGCTGCTGTCGCGGAAAACGGCGCGCAGGGGCTTGCGTTTGGCAATCTCTTTGACAACGCTCTCGGGAACATTGGCATCGAAGCAGGCAATCAGGTCGCCGTCGTTGTAAGTGTGGACGGTGCAGCCGTCGATCTGCTCAGATGTATAGGTCAGAGACAGCGGCAACCCCCAGTCCAGCAGGCAGCCGAACAGCAGGTCGAGGTCGGTGCGGTCATCCTTGATGTTGGAGATCATGTCCACAAGGTTTTGCTGATCATAGTCGTCCGCCGCATAGTAGACATCCTTCATGTTGGTGTCGTCCAGTTTGAGGACGCGGAAGCCGACGTCGAGGTCTTGGGTGGCGAGCGGGTTCTCTTCCTTGATTTTCTCACCGGCGCGGCGGATACGCTCCTTGCCGATTTCACAGATATTTTTGTAGCCGGCTTTGAATGCCTCAGACTTTTCATCGCAGGGCTCAGGGAGCTGCACCATGATGAATTTACGGTGTCCGCCGTCCTCAGCGTTGAGCTGCATGACCGCATGGGCAGTGGTGGCGGAGCCGGAGAAGAAGTCAAGAATAATGTCACCTTCTTTGCTTGAAAAAAGAGTTATCCCTGAAATCATTTCCGAAATAAGTGATACCGGTTTTGGATAATCAAAATATTTGTCGAGTCCTAATTTCTTTAGATCTTCAATTCCTTTAGCAGATAGGTGCTTTAATATCGAATAGAATTTTGAAGAATCTTCTTTTATATTTCGCAGCTTTCCAACAATATGCATTCCATTAGATTTTGGAATAAGCATATATTTACCTTCTTCTATTCCTGCATTTATCTCGTCAAGTTTTGATTGCCCTTTGTATTCTAAAATCTCTTCATAGTGACAATTTCCATATTTACCAAATTCTTTTCTAAGCCAGTCTTCCTGAATCCAATATTTTTCTCCATCCCGTTCAATGATTTTACCGCGAATATCTTTCGGCTTTCCTAACGGCATGAATTTGCTAATATTCTTTGCATAAACAAACAAATAGTCGTGACCTTTAATTACTTGTTTTGCCATTCCTCCTCCCTCTGCACGAATGACAATAAATTCTGCCAATTTATTTTCCTCTCCAAATATTTCTTCACACAGCTTTTTTGTATTCGTTTGCTCGTTTTCATCTATCGAAATGAACAGCGCGCCATTATCTACCAACAAATTTCTTGCCAGCATCAGCCGCGAATACATCATGCTACACCAATCCGAATGGAATCTTCCGTTAGAATCTGTGTTCTTGAACAGGCGGTTCTCGTCCTCGTCGTACATCCCCATCTGCTCGTTTTCCTCTTCCTGGGAGCGCATGAAGTCGTCGGCATAGATGAAGTCGTTGCCGGTGTTGTAGGGCGGGTCGATGTAAATCATCTTCACCTTGCCCAGATACGCCTCCTGCAAGAGCTTGAGCACTTCCAGATTGTCGCCCTCGATGTAGAGGTTTTCAGTGGTGTCCCAGTTTTTGCTTTCCTCCGGGCAGGGGCGCAGCGTCTTGCGGATGGGCTTGTTGGCCTCCACAATCGCCGCCTTCTTGCCCACCCAGGTGAACTCATAGCACTCGTCCCCGTCCACCACATCGGGGGAGAGCATCTGCTTGAGCATTTCAAAGTTGATTCCGCGCTTGAGCTTGCCATTTTCATCCCTCATCTCGGTGATGCAGTTGGGGAACAGGGCAGCGATTTTGTCTATGTTCTCCGATGTAAGATCGGGGGTTTCCATGCGTAGTTTATCCATTGGTAGTTCCTCCGTTATTATCGTCATTATCGTCTCCAAATATTTCTGCTTCTAACTCCTTATATACGTCCATATCCGGCGTAATCAAGGGGGCAAGGGTATCTCGCATAAACGGGTCGGGGTTATTCCCGCATTGTGTTAGCGAAAGGCGGCGTTTAAGAGAGATATATATTCCGCCACTCGCTTTTTTGAAATCATCCGGTGCATTGCCTCTGGAAACAGAATCCGTAAGTGCTTTCTGCTTTTCCTGTATGCAGGCAACATATTCTTCCGGTTTTCCAACTTTATCACACAATTTTTTGATTACAGCATCATCAAGCACATAGGATTCAAGGTTGCGCCTATTCAAAACCTTTATGCCGGTTTTAGCGAGGTCAGCAACTTCCTGCAAGCTACGATCATCCCGATCAACAATCTTAATTACCTTTGTGCCAGTAAGTAAAGTCTGGATTATTTCACCACTAGTTTTCTCTATATTTTCGATGTCATTACATGAGCCACCAGAAATAAAGAAGGCTTCCGGATGGGTATCTGAAAAGATTGTTGAGTATATTGTCTTATCAAAATCTTTGCGCTTCCCGCCATTTGGATCACCTTCACAAAACACAATCGTCTTAGGCAGCAGCAGCTTTGCAAAATCTCCGAAAGCAAGCTCATAGAATTTATCCATTACAGCTTTCCCGATTCTGGAAGGCCGAATGATTTGATCAGTATCAAAATCCCTATTCCCAAAATCCAGGAACACTACTGTGTCCGGATGTTCTTTTTCAATATCTTCAGCTTCCTGAAGCATACCGATTGAATGGGTGGATACCCAAAGCTGCGATCTACCCGGAATCAACAAGTAAAGTTCACGAAGCACTTTGCCTTGGAGTTTTGTGTGCATATGGAGTTCTGGCTCGTCTATACAATAAACTGCATCAGGATAGTATTTGGACTGGACAACCATATCTAATATCAAATCAAATGCAGATTTCTCCCCAGCGGAAAGATTCTGATAGCTAAAATCTTTTGTCGTTCCCTTCGTAAAATAGAAGTTTCCGTTTGTAAGCGGTTCTCCAACCGAAGAAAACTCCAAATCTTCAAATACCCGACTGATAGCCATACGAATTTTTCCTATCAATTCATCACGCAGTGTTGCAACGGATTTCGTATCATTGGAAGTATCATAAACTCCTGAAATCGTATTTGCAATAAGTCTTTGATAATTTGAGGACACTGTCTGATCGTTTTGAATCAAAGTTGAAAGACGAACAGATTGAGTAGGATCATTTTGTTTTTGCATTGCTTGGATTTGAAAATCTGGCTCATTCCGATAGGCACTTCTAAAATAAAAATGTCCCTTTACATCGCCTCGGCCAATTTTATTTGCAAATTCCAAATCATGAAAATGAATGTTTACCATTTTGGATGCAAGATTGTACCATTCGCTATGCTCATAATTTATCGAATTGCCTGTTTTACTCAAATAATGGAAATCTCCGATGTCCTGATATCCTGAATATTTGTAAAAATGGTTCATCGCCTCCATAAACGAAGTCTTTCCAGACCCATTAGGCCCCACCAGAACAACTAATTTTGCTGTTTCTGGAATACTGTCAACTGTTAAATGTGTGAACCGCTTGAAGTTTTTCAGCTCTATACTTTTTATTCTCATGAGATAACTGAAATCTCCTTCCTCAATCTTTTTAACTCTGCGTTGATTTCCATCCGTCGGTTGAGTTGCTTCTCTTTCCGCATCTTACTCTCCAGCGCAGCAATCTGCTTTTCCAGCTGCCGCCGCGTTTCATCGCGCTCCACGGAAGCCTGTAAGCTCTCACCAGAATCCGCTTGCAGCGCCCCCCCGGCGATCTGCCGCACAAGGCTTTCGTACACAGCGTCCATGTTCAGCCCATCCACGCGGAATCGCAGCTCGTCCTCTGGTACCCAGTCGGTATGATAGTACCGGCTCACTTTGAAGGCATTGCTGCCGGAGGCAGCCGCCTCTTTATAGCCAATCCACGCCTGCGCCTTACCGTCATAGGTCAGGATGAAAAGGATGTGGTACGGGATTTCCCTGTCGATCTGGCGGAGCACCGCCTCGTCAAGCTGCGGAGCATTGAGCAGCACTTCAAAGACTTCGATCTCTTTGACGGCATCTCCCGCCGCGAGATTTAAGGTGGTGGTAGCCAGTTTGTTGCGCCAATAGATGAGGCGGATCTGCTCCACAAAAACCCGTTTCAACGTCGGCGTGATGTCAATATTCTCATAAAATTTTTGCTTCGGAATTCGTTTGCCGAATTCAGTCGATGCAGGAAAACCGAACATGAGCAGCCCTCCTTATTTCACAACAAGGAAACAGATCAGCTCGAAATCGTCCAGCCCCGATACGGCTGAAAGCAGCGCGGTCGTACCGCCACTCTTGAACAGGCTGTCGATGTCGCTCTCTTCCTTTGCGTCAATGATGGAATTGATTGCTTCGGAGAGCAGCTCGGAGACTTCGCCCATCTTGCGGCCATCGTCCGTTTCCCGATTAAATTTTTTGCAAAGCTCCATCACCGGTTCACTCTTGCCGCGGCAGAGCAGCCGCATGGTGTCCAGCAGCTTTTTCGGGTTCAGATAGTCGCAGACGATCTCACCCTCTTCGCTGATGTAAACCATATAGAAGGGATGGATGCGGTTGCGGTTGTCGATGTTCACGCTGTCGTTGATATTTCGCAGCACAAAGATGACCCCAGCAGGCGCCTCTTCCGCTTGCGGGACAACCGTATGCAGACCCTTGGGGGCTGTTTCAATCTCTTCATGATGCTTGATGTATTCCAGCAGGTCGAGGCGGAACTCGTTCAACCCCAAATCCATGATGGAGATTCCATTGCCCATATCCTCAATGTCCACAACTTCCTCTTGCAGACGCTTGAGCTGCGCGCGGCGGTATTCGAGGTCGCCTTTTTCCTCAGCGTTGATCAGGTCATCGTCGCCGGTGGAAGTCATAACCGTGATCTTCATGCGGGTTTCCACACGGGCTTTCAGATTGATGTACTCATCCAAATCCATATCCGGCCAGAAGTTGACAAGCTGAATATGCTCGTTCTTACTGCCGATACGGTCGATTCGTCCAAAACGCTGAATGATACGGACAGGGTTCCAGTGAATGTCATAGTTGATGAGATAGTCGCAGTCCTGCAAGTTCTGACCTTCGGAAATACAGTCGGTGGCAATCAAAATATCAAGCTCGTCCTTGCTTCCGGGCATCAGGACAGATTTACCCTTCGAGACCGGGGAGAAGCAAGTCAGCACGGTATTGAGGTCGGCGCGGAGCTTTGAAATGGTCGTCTTGCCATCCACTGTGCCGGTGATTTCAGCCGTTTCCAGACCGAATTTCTCTTTGGCAAACTTGCTGACATTCGCGTAGAGATAATCCGCCGTGTCGGAAAAAGCGGTGAAGATGATGATCTTCCGATTGCCGGGGTTGATGGGATGTTCGATTTTCTTGCGGATCAGGTCGAGCAGGGTTTGCAGCTTGGTGTCATGTTCCGGTGTAATATCGGCAATTATGAGTGACAACAGTTCCAGATTTTCTGCATCCTTTTCCAGCTCCCGCTTCCATGAAACATAGTCCATGTCGGCAAGGTCAATTTTAACTTTCTTCCCCACAGAAAAATAATCGGTGTTCTGGTCGTCATAATCGAAGTCCTCAATATCCGTGATTTCTGTCAGGTCGAGGACGAGGTTGCCGGACTGGTAACGGTCAATCGTTCCAATGGTGCTGTCAATCAGCATTTTGATACGGTCTATGGTAAGCCGGAAGGAATACACCGAACTTTCCAGCCGCTTGAGCAGATTGATGCTCATAAGCCTGCGGATGCCTTCCTCGCGCCCCTGCTGCGTCAGGCTTGTCCCCTTGTGGTGGGTCATGTCGATGTATTTTGCCATTCTCGAGGGCATGATATAGTTGGACGGGGTGTAGATCGTCAGGTTCAGGGACATCAGCAGGTTATAGATGTCGTTATAGTTGATGGCATCGTTTAGGTCCGTGAGCCTTGGGCGCAGCGAAACCGGCGGAAGCCGCTCAGGGAATTTGCCGATTGCGGAAGTGTTATAGTATTTCTCAATGTGCTTACGGGAACGGGCGATTGTCACGCTGTCCAACAGCTCAAAGAAATCAAAGTCGAGCGTTCTCAGAAGCTCGTCCGTTGTGCGTTCCTCAGCGGGCAGTTTGCACCACGCATTGTAAGCCTTCTGTGCCTGACGGAAGATTTCATCAATGCTCTTGGTCGTTGCAAGTTTCTCATTGATCTGCTTTGGATCACCCTCATAGGCAAGCGCAAGCTGATTTTTCAGGTCGATGAATTTGTTGTTGACAGGGGTGGCAGAGAGCATCAGCACCTTCGTCCGTACACCCGCCCGGATGACTCTGTTGAGCAGTTTCAGGTAGCGGTTTTCCTTTGCCTCTTCACCGGAAACTTCGCCGCCGTTGCGGAAGTTGTGGCTCTCATCAATGACCACCAGATCATAGTTTCCCCAGTTCAGGCGGTCAAGGTCGGTGCCGTTGGACTGCCCGTGTTCCCGTGAGAGGTCAGTGTGATACAAAACATCATAACGAAGCCGGTCCTCAGCAATGGGGTTATTGATATAATTGCCCTTATAGGTATTCCAGTTTTCAGACAGCTTTTTGGGACAGAGAACAAGGACGGACTTGTTGCGGTTCTCATAGTATTTAATGACGGCAAGAGCCGTAAATGTTTTGCCCAAGCCTACACTATCGGCCAAAATGCACCCATTATATTTCTCCAACTTGCTGATGATAGCCAGAACAGCGTCTTTCTGAAAATCATAGAGCATACCCCAGATTTTACTTTCTTTGAATCCGGTAGCCTCATTGGGCAGCTCGTCCTCGGAAATATCGTCAAGAAATTCGCTGAATATATTATATAAAGCAAAGAAATAGATATATTCCGGTGCGTTTTCACGATACGCCGCAGAAATGTTTTCAATGACTACATCTGTGACTTCTTGCAGCTTTTTCTTGTCGTTCCATAATTGCTCAAAAAGATTGAGGAAATAATTGGCGTTCTCATAGCTGTCTGTTTTTTGCACCGGATAATAGGCATTGTTGCCGCGTTCGCAGCCGAGGTCAACCGTAGTAAAGCCGCTGATGGGCATATAGGTGCTTTGATCGACCGTCATAAAGCCCATCATCTGTTCGCCGGTGACATTGGACTTGAATGTCACTTTTCTCCTGATCCAATCGGCGCACTCTTTTGCTATGGCCTTTTGGGTCAGTTCGTTGCGAAGCTTCACCTCAAACTCTGTACCGTAAAGACTACGCTCGCGAGAAATACGAGGGATGTAAAACTCGCGCTGAGCTTTTGGAGTTCTCTCAGTCACAAAGGTTGGCGAAGTGAAAATAAAACGCAGTTCATCGATCCCTTCAAGCTGTTTTTTCAGCTCTTGATAGGCATAGATTGAGAAGCACGCTGCTGCAATGGAGAGTTTGCTTCCTTTGTGAATGACCGACTGTAAATCGCCTTTGACAGTGGTATTGATGTTATCAATTATCTGCATTATCTCACCCCGTGTTCGTCTGCCTTCTTAATATATTTCCCGCTTTTTATTCGAGCATCGGCAGGTTTTGACTCATTATCGGGGATCGCCCACTGATTGCCAATTTTTATTGCACCGGGAATACGGTTTCCGTTGCACAATATCTGTATTCTCCGGGTAGAAATTCCCCATTTTTCAGCGGTTTGCGTTACAGATAAATATTTCATTGGCGTATCTCCTAGTTCATAAAGTCTGCTCTGCATTTTGCCGTCCGTATAAATCCACATTATAATTATAATCGCAAAAACGAACAAAATCAAGCCACTATAAGCGAAAAAGTAGCAGTCCTTTATTATCGAGGGTTTGGGGTGTCCCCAAAAGAGAAAAATGGCGTTCCATGCTGTCTGCTGAAACGCCATTTTTCCGGTATGGCAAGCACCGTTTTTCTGCAAGTGTACATACACTTGCTGTGCTTGCTGTTCTCTTAAATCCCAGTCCTGCGCCTGTTTCGCCGAAAATTTTGCGCCACCACGAACACTTTTTTCGCTTGGAATCTTGACTCGAACACCCGTTCCTGATATACTGAAAACAACCAAATAGAGTAGCTGTGCTGTGGAGCCGCTGACGAAGCGAAGTCTTCCTAATGCCGCATGAACGCAGAAATCCGCGTGGGTTTCTGTGTAGTCGGTATGGGAAGATTTTTTTACCGTCATGCGGCTCTTTCCTTTTCCTCCGTCCGCCCTCCCCGCCAGCGGGAAGGAGCGTGCCATGTAAACAGAACCATAACCAGTCAAAGCCTTTTGGCAAAGGGCGGCCTTAGCCGCCTTGGTTACCCATCTGCACAGCAGAACGCCGCTGTCAAGGACGCGCAGCGAGGCGAAGCCGGTTCCTTGACTGCGGCGGGCTGCTGTGCCACACACGGCGAATACGGAGGAATTGCGAATATGAAAACTCAGAAGAAACAGAACATGGATGTTTTACCGCCCTGCCCTAAGAGATTGCCGGTCCCCGACCATGCGGATATGGTCACGGAGGATGGAACCATCTACCATGTGCGCAGTTTTTTTGCCGGTGAGCTTCTAATGGGCGATGTGCTGGGTGCCCTCACAATGGAAAAGCTGGAAAGGGCACAGTGATTCCCAGCACTTTGCCCAGTGGAATCAGCAGCGGCGCAGTGGTATAATACAATCAGGATTTCTGATTGTGATACACACTGCATTTCGGGAGGTTAAAGAAGAAAATGCAGGAACAGTACAGTGTTCGAATCTACGCCAGACTGAGCCGGGACGATGAGCGTGCCGGTGAGTCTGTGTCAATCGAA
>JABLTR010095422.1_pt1 | contig 15096 bp, 14 predicted proteins | sample 7160071 | NCBI WGS metagenome assembly JABLTR01 (sample SAMN14651230, study PRJNA627086) | human gut metagenome | isolation source: feces | host: Homo sapiens
CGGCGGGGATGCGGACGAGCTTCTCTGCCAGCTTGCGGATCTGGTCGGCGGCGATGAGGCGCTTCTCGCCGACGCGGACGTCCTTGAAGTCGTTCGCGTCGAACTCGAACGATTCGACAGCCCGGTCGATGCGCGCGAGTGCGGCGAGCGACACGTCGACGTCGCCGCTGCCGCGGTTGGGCGGCAGCAGGCGGCGCGCGAACTCGTTCCAGGTGAGGCTTTCAGGGTTGTGTTCGCCCAGGTCGGGGAGCACGCTTGCGATGTAGTGGCTGAACACCGGGTTCGGCGAGACGAGGAACACCTCGCTCGCATCGAGGCTGCCGCGCTGCTGGTAGAAGAGGTAGGCGATGCGTTGTAGCAGCACCGAGGTCTTGCCGCTGCCCGCGATGCCGCTCACCAGCAGCACCGGCACGTCCTCGTGGCGCACGACGGTGTTCTGCTCCTTCTGGATGGTGGCCGTGATGGCCTTCATCTGCGCGGTGCGCTGCTTCGAGAGCGACGCGAGCAAGAGCGAGTCCTGGATGGCGACGGTGGTGTTGAAGTAGGCGTTCAGGCGGTCTTCCTCGATGTCGAACTGGCGGCGCAGCTTGAGATCGGCCGTGATGGTGCGGCCGTCGGCCACGTAGGAGGTGCGGCCGTTGTCCTGGTTGTAGTAGGTCTCGGCCACCGGCGAGCGCCAGTCCACCACGAGGCGGCGGTAGTTCTCGTCCGAGATGCCGGCCGTGCCGATGTAGAGCTCCTTGGGTTCCTGCCCGGGCTTGAACTGCAAGGCGACCTTGGCGAAGTAAGGCTGCTTGAGCAGGAGCTCCACCTTGGCGAGCTCGGCGGCGTCCGCGTCCTGCGCCAAGTTGTACCCATCGATCACGCGGTTCATGGCCGCGAAGTCCGCGTAGGTCTCCATCGCGTCGGCGTAGGTGGCGAAGTTGGGCGCGAGCTCCTCGGCCATCGCCTTCTTGTCGGCCGCCGCCTCGCGCTGCGCACGCTCCATCTTGCGCACGAGGGCGCGCCCGATCTGCTGGAGCTTCGCGTAAGTTTCGGCGAGGTTACTTTGCTCCTGGCCGAAGACGGGGTCGTGCGCGTCGACGGCGGCGATGGGGCCGCTCGGCTCGTCGGTCGATGTCGGCTTTGGGTCGCTTCCTTCCCCGACATCTTCGCCCTGAGTCGCATCGATTCTGTTCGAGAGCCACGAGCGCATATGGGCGAGCATATCGGAGAAGATCTCCGCGGTGTCGTTTCTTGAGAACGAGAATCCGAAGGGCTGTTCGAGCAGCTTGAAGAGGAATCCTTGGTCCTGCATGGCGAGGCTGCTCGCCGGATGGACGAGCTCGAAGGCGAAGCAGGCGAATCCGACGACGTAGTCGGCCGGGAAGACGCGTTCGCTTCGCAAAAGGCAGCGGTGGGAGAAGAACCCCGCGAGCGCCTCGGGGGAGACGGGGCTTTCACGGAACTCGTCATCCGAGGCTCCGAACAGGTCGAACGGCGTGCTCGTGCTCGTGGTGTGCACGATGTCCACCTTGTCGGCGTCGCGCACGATGTCGCAGAATGTGCGCGTTCGATCGTCGAGCCCGGCAGGCAGTCTGAAATCGCTATGCAGTTCTATTGCCGTTCGGATAAGGGCGTCCTGCGACGCATCCGCTGCGAAGCTGCGCATGAGGATGGGGACGTCCGCACCCGCCGGGCGGTCTGCGGGGCGTGCGGATGCGGCAGCCTTCCGGCCTTCGGGTTCGAAGAGGATTCGAGCGCTCAGCGCTGCATGGCTCGTCGATTTCGCATCTGAGAACGTGTTCCAGCGGCGGATCTGCTCGAAGCGTCCGATGTCGTGCAGAAGGCCGCACAGCCACGCCAGATCGACATCGGCTTCCGGCAGGGGAAGGCTCGCCGCGATGCGCTCGCACAGCTCGGCGACGCGCAGGGAGTGCTCCGCCTTGAGCGCGATCTTGGGATCCGCCGTATCGTATGAGGCGAGGTAGTCATGAAACGCCGCGAGCGCGTGCGCGCGATCGATGTGCATCGATTCCTCCTGAGTGCGATCCGTCCTGGCGCGATTGTGCGCGACAGAATATGGTACCGGTTGTTCGTGGAGGCTTCATGCTCGAGCGCGAAATTCTTCGCGAGTTGTTGCCATGGGCAAGACGCTCACGCCGTGTCGCTGCTGGCGAAGCAAGGCGAGCGATAGAAACGTCGGTATGATGTAGCGCAGCGCGCCATCGCGCGCTGCGGTAAAAGCAGGTTGTTTGCCGAGGATGCGCAGGAAAGAGGTTGCGGACGATTCAAAACATCAGACCGCATCGTCCTTGCGCTTGAATTTGCCGGCGATGCGGGAGGCCTTGTCGACGGCGGCGCGGCCGAGTCTGGGGGCGTCGTCATGGACGCGGGTAGCGGCGGCTTTGGCTCCGTCGGATACCGTTTGCCCCAGCTTCGGGGCCGTTTCTCGCACCTGGTCGGCGACCACCTTCGCGCCCGATGCTGCAACTTTCGCGCCGGCTTGGGCTCCTGAGACGACTGTCTTCGCTCCCGTCTTCGCCGCCCTGGCGACTTCGGGCGCCACGTCTTTGGCCTTCTCGGCCGCTTTGCGTACGTAGGGCTCGGCGGCCGGCGCCACTATGGGCGCTGCGTTCGCCATTTTCTTCACCGTGGGCATGGCGCGTGTCGCCACGCGCTTCACGGTCGGCGGAAGGGGAGCGAACCGCACCACCTGTTCAGTAACGCTGACGGCTCTATTGAACGTCTCGGCGTAGTCGGCTGCCGTTCGTTTCGGAGCGTCCGCATCATGTGCGGGTTCGCGCGCTGCAGCATCCTGCGCCGGATCGCTAGCGGTGGCTGAAGCGGTGTTGTGCTGTTCGGAGGATGATGTATCGTCGGTCGAGCGGTTTTCTGGAGGCCAGGGGTGCGGCTCTGCGGCCTCAGATGATCTTTCGTCCATGGAGGCTCTCCTTTCGCACGGCGTAGGGTTGAAGACATTCTGCGTTCATTCTGCCATAGATCGTTTCGGGCACGTTCGAGGTATTATCTGATCTTCGCCATCTGGTGCCTCGATTCGACGAGGCTGATCCGTGGTACTGCAATGCGCTGTCGCTTGGCAAATCATTTTAGATTTGTAGGAGGAGGGTGATGCTGGACGAGCTGCTCCTGCGTGCAGCTGGATCCCGAAACGTGGGAAGAGGCGTACGAGTGGCTGGTTCGAAGAGCTTGGGAGCTGCGTATGGCTTTTGCGTGACGGAGATGCAATCGGGCAAGCCGATCGTCTTCGGCATCAACGCATCTCCTCCTTGTCAAAAGCCTTGATGCAAAACGAGAGGTTTCCCAGGCCTTTCATGGTCACGTTTGGCACCTGCGACTCTCTGAGCAGGGTGACTCTCGGCTGTCGGACGTGGTTGCGAAGTGCACTTTCCCCGGGAGGCTTCCTCGGTTGATGCTTGAAGTGCTGCTATGAGTTTATCAAGTACGAGAAGATGATGCGCGTGGCTAAAAAGACTCCGATCACGATGACGCCCGAGCCGATGCCGAATAGTGCGCCGCTGGTGAAGTCGGTCAGGTCCGATCCGCTGAACAGAGGCGAGAGAGTCAAAAGGCCGATGCCCGTCACAATGAGCGCGATGGCGATGATGGTGATGCGCTGGCTTTCGAGGCGCTGGATGCGGGCGAGCATCTCGATCATCTGGTCGTTGTCGTACATGCGCAGGTTCTCGCGCTCGTTCTCTTCGCCGTCAAGCAGCTCGCTCACGGTGATGCCGAGGACGTCGCACAGCTCGTTCACGATAGCGTAGTCGGGCATGCACTGGCCGCGCTCCCACTTCGAGACGGACTTGTTCGAGATGCCGAGGCGCTCCGCCAGCTGCGCCTGCGTGAGGTTGAGCTCCTTGCGCTTGCGGGCGATGAACGTGCCGGTTGCTATCTGGTTCACGATGGGCCTCCTCGGGCGGTGCTGGTTGGTTGGTGGGGCCATTGTCGCGTGTAGGGCGCGGTGAGTCCACCGCCCGGAGGGCGAATGTGGGGGCAACTGAGGGGTCGGATCGGTTGCCTTTGGTGCAATGAGCTAGATTTAGGAGGCGATACCGCATGTCGAAAGGACTCATCGGCCTGGTGCTTGATCAGATCTTTGACGCCGATTGGGTCGGTCGTCGCGGTGAGAAGCTGACCGAACACGAACTCAAGCTGGTCAAGCTGTTCGGCCGCGACGGCAGGGTGCTGCGCAACGTGTACGTGCCTAAGGACAATGGCGAGACGTCCGAGATTGATGTGCTGTTCATCACCCAGAAGGGCGTCTTCGTCATTGAGAGCAAGAACTACTCCGGGTGGGTGTTCGGCAATGAAGCCGATCGAAACTGGACGGTCAGCCTGCCGAACGGCCAAAAGAACCGCTTCTACAACCCCATCAAGCAGAATCGTGGCCACATCAAGTGGTTGTCTCGGTATCTTGCCGACAACACCCCGCTGTTCTCGATCGTCGTCTTTTCGGAGCGTTGCGAGCTGAAGAAGGTGATGTTGGAGAGTGACGACGTGAGCGTGATCAAGTGGGATCGCCTTTATGCCACTGTGCGACGGATCTGGGAAGGCGCGGAGGATGCTTTCGAAGCCGAGGAGGTTAAAGACCTCTACGAGCGCCTACGAGCTTTGACCGACGTCGACGAGGCGGTGAAAAGGGCGCATGTGCAGGATATCCAAGCGCGCTATACGAATAAGAAACCTGCAGCGTCTGCGAAGTCGGTTTGCCCCCGATGCGGCGGCGTTCTCGTTCTACGGACAGCAAAGAAAGGCCCCCAATGTCGGCAAGCAGTTCTACGGCTGTAGCAACTATCCTAAGTGCCGGTATATGAAAGAGGCATAAAGCGAGCGAGTCGCGTCATGATATGTTGACGTTGTCCGCGAGGAGGAGTCCGGGTGACGAGGGTGACGTGTGCGGCGAGTTCATGACAACGGAGCCGTATCTGAAACAGTTCGAGCTGGATGTATCGTAGGCGTCGAAGATCCTCGAGGTGTCCAGCTCGGAAGTTCACAAGCGCCGCGTGGAGCTGCTGAGGCCCTGCGTAAAGATGGTGGTGGCGCGCGGTGTGGCTGTTCAGACAATCTTGCCCGACCTTGAGGATGCGATGCCGAGGAAAGCGCAGATCATCGCTGATACCGCCGGCTTGCTTAAGCAAGCCGGCTTCCAAGTGTCGTTATGCAATGTCTGCTCAAACCTCGTAGTAGCCGACAGCGCCACATTCTGGTACGGCAGCATAACCTCCTTCGCCTACACCTGCTTCGACAACCAAGTCCTGCGCTTCACCAGCGGGGATGTAGCTCGGAAGTTAGAGGGGCTGGTGCAGGAGGATCGATGCGTTTTTCGGAAAAGCGCTAGAATGGGAGCCGAGAAGCTGACAATATGGTTTAACGGTCCGACGGATGCGAGAAAGTGCGTGGGCTTATGAGATCTATTCCGACCAACATTGTTCCGGAAGCTCCAAAAGGCGCTCCATTCTTCATCGGCAGGTGCGCTTTCCATTACGGTGAACGAATCGATGTCTCCATTTCTGACTTGGCTGAAGACAAGATCATCAATTGGCCGATGGTGTACATCCTCGCAAACGATGAAGCTGCGTATGTGGGGCAGACGACGAGCGTCGCCACTCGAATTAATCAGCATGGCGCATGCGAGGAAAAGAAAGACTTCACGAGCGTCAACATCATTTTCAATGAAGAGTTCAATGCTTCGGCTGTAACTGATTACGAGCATCGCCTCATTGGTCTTATGCACGCAGACGGAAGATATCGGCTAACTAATAAAAACGAGGGCATGACCGACACTAACTACTTCTCGAAAAAGCAGTACGCAGAAATGTTCGAAGATTTATGGGAAGAGTTGCGTCGGCTTGAGCTGGCGGATCACACCATCGACGATATTGAGGAATCCGAGGTCTTCAGATATTCCCCGTACAAAGGCTTAACTCCCGATCAAAGGGTTGCTCTTGATCGCATTTTGGAAGCTATCGACAACGGGTTCGAAGAAGCGGAACCTATCGTTGTCGAGGGCATGCCCGGTACGGGGAAGACGATACTTGCGGTATACCTCCTTAAGGCCCTAAAAGACGATCCTCGGTACGCAGGCTTGAACATTCGGATAATCGAACCGGTTACTTCACTAAAAAACACGCTTCGTAAATCTCTTTCGGGAGTAAGCGGCCTGAGTCCAAGCGATGTTATAGGGGCTGCCGATCTTGTTAAGCCCGAGTACGGTTTTGTTGAGGGCGACGAGGAAAGCTTCGACATCGTTCTGGTCGATGAGGCTCATCGGCTCAAGCAGAGGGTGAACCTCGGCACGCAGTTCGGCAATTACGATAAAGTGAACAGGAAGCTCGGATTGTGCAAAGAGGCGACCCAATTAGACTGGATCCTCAACCAAGCGAAACTTCCCATCTTCTTTTACGACCCCTTGCAGGCTGTTGGCCCCTCGTGCGTCGGGGAAGATAGCATCCGCAGTGCGTTCGGGGCTGCTCACGACTATCCGATCAGGCTTGACAGCCAAATGAGGGTTAAAGGGGGCAAAGAGTACTTGGACTATGTGGCCGATGTCTTGGCAGGCAGGTGCCCTCGGCCTCGTTCATTCGAAGGCTATGAGTTTGTGTTGCATGAAGGGTTCACGTGCTTTGTCGATGCGTTCGAGAAGGTCTATAGCGAGCACAATTTGAGCAGGATGATCTCCGGCTACGCATGGGAATGGAAGACTCGTAAAAAGAAAGCTTCGAGTTCGTTCGACATTGAAATCGACGGGATACAGAAACGCTGGAATCATACTTACGATAATTGGGTGGGCAAGGGTATGGAGAACCCGGCCGTTGCTCGCGAGATCGGATGCATTCACTCGATTCAAGGCTATGATCTCAGCTATGCGTTCGTGATCATCGGCGAGGATCTTAAGCTCAATCCGGAAACCGGGCAGCTCGAGGCGAACAGGTCAAGCTATTACGACAGGAACGGTTTCGCCACTGCGTCACCAGAAGAGTTGACGCAGTACATAAGAAACATTTACTACGTCTTACTCACAAGAGGTATTAACGGCACACACGTTTATGTGCACAATGCTGAGTTGCGGGAGTATTTGAGAGGGTATTTCACAATGCAGCCAAAAACCGAATAAGGGGCGCGGAGCTTGTTGGTTGAAGGGGTCAACCCCATGCATTTCAAGAGCCGCACAGCGTCTTCATTCGGAATGCTTTATAACATAAGGCGCATTGCGAAAAGAAGGTTATTTAGCAGTTTATACTCCTCGCGGTTGGCGCCGAGGTTGTAATGAAACTTGTTTCCATGGGCGACGTCATTGTGCATGGTTGTAATCTTTCTGCCTAGTTGGGTGTTTTTGCGGTTGGTGCCGGTATTTTCAAAAGCGGCACTAGCTATTGCATTGGGCGATGTTCACGTAGGCATCCTTCATTAGGTCATAATCGAATAGGTTTGCTTCGCACCCAAGACAGGATTCGAAGTTTATTTGCCGACGGTAATCGTATACCCAGTAAGCTTCAGCCGAGCATCATAGCTCCCTATCGCCAACGGTAGCTGAATCCAAGTCGACAACGTTTTCCAAGCTGGTTGTAGATGTGATTGAGCAGGAATCATCTTCGCATTCGATTTAAATGTTTGTCATAGGACAAAAGGAATCTATGTATGGTCCGGAAAAGCGAAGCCTGCCGATATCTTTCAGCTTAAGATCATCGTAGATTGCCCGATATGCAACTACACCTAAACTGACACCATGATCTCGCAATCCGGAACGATCCGCAACGTGAAAGGCTACGTATTCACCCGATGGTCTAATCGAACCTTCAATGATCGCCTCTACCGCCGTCGATTTGATGACATAACTCGAAAAGAAGATTTCCATCGATTGCGAAGCCGCTGAGCGGTTCGTCAGATGCTTTTGTTAATGTTTTTCCGTCGAAGTAGAAATGCATCCCGGGCTCCACGAGCGCGAGTGGTTCGCAAACATGGTTTATCACGCCATTGATTGGTATGTTTTTCTTGGAATGTGTTACGTACGATCAGATATTCCTAGTGTCATTTTTCCCATGTGTAAGAATGGTCACCCTACTCCCACTCTAGGATGCCAAGTGTGTCGCAGGTATTTTTGCGTGACTTCTGATCATTCGGCGACTTAGCGATATCTACTCGTTGAACATATTTTATACCCATACGATACCCAGAGTATAGCAGCGCTGACTTTGCCTTCGCTTAAAGCGCTTGCGGTCATTGCGGAAAGCTGCTTCTGGTTTGCTGATGCCTTTTCCTGTTGTACGACTGACAAAGCGCAAGCTGTATGGCGACTCTTCTTTCGCATCGCCGAGTTCTTCCAAAATACCCATAAATACTTCACACCGATAGCGCTTGCTATCGGTGTGAAGTATTGCATGCTAAAATCAATGTAAATTCATAAGCGCAGATAAAGTCTTTAACAGGTTTGGTGCCGATCGAGCAATTTGATGGGGATGGCGGCATTAACGTCTGGGAAATGCCAACAACGACTGCGAGGCGGCTATGGGCTATAAGTTTATTTCGGTTGAGAAAGGAACACCTGCGGGGAACGATGCAGAGGCTAGGGCCTTGCTGCATCTTCTCTGCTTTTCGAATGAGCGCGATTCCATCGAACAATTCGCTATTGATTGCTTCAATGATGTGACGGGTATGGACAAGCCCTGTATGGTTCTTCACGACGTCCAATCTAAGGCGGGGAAGAATATAACGCCAGCCAAACTGGGTGAGTATTTGGTAACGTTGTTTGAGAACGATGCTAGCGAGTTTGTTTGTTATTTTAAAACATTGACTCTTTTCATTGGCGGAGTTTCGCCGAGTGTTCTGGACGACCCCGGTCTATCGGAGTTCGGATTTTATGATATGCGATTAAAGGCTCAGGATAGCGTGCGGCAACATCTTATTGATGAGTGTCGCAGAAGAGACAATGGGCTTTCAGACGAGCAAATTAGTAATGCTAAAATCGATAGTTTTTTAAAGCGCGTTAGGTTCGTTACTGCGAAGACTGAATCAGTCGAATACATCCAGCCCCTTGTGCGAACATCTTCTGCCATCATGCCTGACAAACGAAAAATGGAGCGTATCTTTACTGAGATACGGGATAAACAATCTGCCCTAAAGAACTGTGCGGGCATTGCTGGTAAGAGCATTAATAGGCCAGATGAGGTTATGGATTACGGAAGAATCCTGAAACGGAGGGTAATAGAGCTGCTCGTAATCGAGCGTTTGCTTAATCGCGACTTTCTCAAGGATGACACTCCCGATAGCTTTCGCTCCTATCTTCAATCCTTTCCGCCTGATGTCAACGACGAAGAGTTGGTCGAAGATTGTAGAAACAGTCTATACCTCCAGTATTTCGATAAGAACGATAGGGACGCGTTTTGGCATCTCCTTGATGAGATCGTGGCTGCCCTCGACGCTAGTCCCGATGCTAGCATCGAAATGATTCACGAATGCATTGATATCGAGTCTCTTAAATCTTGTGTTCATCTTGATAAACGGGCGCATTTATACTTTATCGCGACGGTAAAGGACGGGCTATTTAGATGATTGAAGTTAAAGCGATTTATATTGGCAACGATGACGAGTCTTATATTCAAAAAGGATTGACCAAGGGTGTCAATATCATCACAAGCGACGAGAACCATGTTGGCAAAACCATTGTTATGCAATCGATAATGTATGCGATGGGTTCCGATGCGTTATTTCCACCGTCTTTTAAGGATAAACACTATGTCTTTATTGTCGATCTCAATGTCGATGGACGTGAAATCTCCATTCTGCGCAGCCGAGATTACTTTGTCGTAAATGATGGCAGATTGATAGTACCGCTTGAGGGAAAAGGGGCCTTTGATGAATATTGGAACCAGAATATTTCTCCGCTGCCCACAATCGTCAAAGATGGAGTTCCAAAGCTTGTTGGATTGACCTTGTTTCTACAGATGGCATTTGTGACTCAAGCAAGCAGGAATACATCGCGTGTTGTGGGAAGCTACTTTGACAAAAAGGATTTTATCGAAATGGTTTTCGCCGTCGTAGGGCTAGACGCGCGTCAAATGGATTCGAGTACAGAAGCGGACCTAAAACGCAGAAAAGCCGTTCTTGATACCAGAAAGCGAGAACTATTAAAACAATCTTCGTCCTTGAGGCAAGCCGGAACCTCACTTGCTGCAATAAGTCCTACCGCCGACAGAGAAGAAACCGCCCGGTTTGTTGCAGAGCTTGATAGGCTGAGAAATCAAATCGCTGAGCAAAAAAAGCAACGTAACCATGCGTACACCCGTATGAAGAAGAACGAAGCGGTTCTGGCGGAACTACGATCTCTCAATCGTGAGATAAAGGTTGGTTCTGTTGTTTGTCTCGAGTGTGGTTCGGAAGCGATAGGATACAAAATGCCTTCTTCGGACTTTGCTTTTGACATAACAACCGACACTATGCGCAAGCAAATTCTCCTTGCTGTACAAGAAAAAATAGACGCGTATTCATCTGAGATCGATTTTCTTGAAAAAGGGATCCGTGAATTGCAGTCAAAATTTAATGCCTTGACCAAAGAAAGAGAGATTACGCTCGAAGATATCTATGCGGTGCGAGAAGACTACGGTGATGTAGAAAAGGTCGATCATGAACTAACGTCTGTCTGCGAAGAGATTGATGAAATCAAGGAACGCTTGAGAGATGCTAAACGGGTAGATGAGGAGTTGCGCGAGGAGCGGGTCGATTTCAAGACAATGATTTTGGATACGATGAACTCCGTAAGAAGGACGGTGAACGATGATCCAAATGCTGAAGAGTATACCGACCTCTTTACTACGGCCGTGAGTCAATATATGGGCAGCGAAGCCACCGAATTTTATATTGCACGAGTCTATTCGCTTGCAAAACATGTCCAACATGGATTGCCGGTGCTGATTGACTCGTTTCGTGCGGAAGAGCTTTCTTCGGCAAGGGAAGAGAGGGCGCTGCCTTTCTTCGAAAGTCTACCGAACCAGATAATTCTCACTGCTACGCTCAAGGGTGAAGAAGCCGGCAAGTATCGAAATGCGGACAAGATTAACAATATTGACTTTGCTGGTTACACCGAGAATAAATTGCTCTCTGAAGCATGTAATGAAGCATTTAAAGTAAAAGTCGGAACTTTTGGAGTGGAGTTGAATGTCTAATTAGGCAGAATCGCGATTCGCTTAAAAAAGCTGAACGCCATTCTTGCTTAAAAGGGGGAGTCGTTATGCGGCTCCATAGTTAGTGTGGTTAAGCCTTGCGCGGATGTGATCGCGCTTCTTGACGCTTGGCTGGTAGGGGCGACGCCATTTTCTCTAAGCAAATCAATAATGTATTTAGATAGCAAAACGACTCTTTTTAGGTTGACCCAAGCAGGCTTGCTAATGGAGAGTTCGCCATCGGGCTTACCATCCGAAGCGTATCTAAAGCGTGTCCCCCTTGGGTCAACCTCATCAAGAAATGAAACAAACTCACCGATTCCTTGCGTCTTCTCTTTTCCAATTGCGTTTTCGATACGTGTGCGAGTTATGCCCCATATCTTTGCGAGATTATGCACTCTTTCCACCGAGCCGCCTTCTGAAACTATGGCTGACTTAAGGGTTAGTTCAATTGCATGGCGGCAGAGGTGTAGTGCTGGAACGGAAAGTGGAGGATAGGCTAGTGCGCGAAACCATGCGGTATAGTCTGTAGCTTTGTGATAAGCATGCTCAGATAATATAAGCGCCGATTCAATATACGCGTCAATATACTCGGCCCAAGAAGCGGCATCGCGGCGGTTTTCGATGTAGAAAAGGCTTGTCGATAGAGGCAAGACTTCCATCGTCCTTGGATCATTCGGCGAATCAAGGTGCATAAAGAGAACCTGGTTTATATTGAATGATTCGATTTCAGTATTTTCTATCTCGGACATTTTGTTCTCCCGATAGCGTCTATGCTCTTAAAAATCCTTCTTTATACCCGAAATCAAACCTATCGTAGTCGCTCTCCATGCCGCACATTCGGCGATTGCTGTCCCATGCAGGGCGGTAGCGGGATTCGTGACCACACCTCGAGGCTTCGGGATCGTATGCGTCTTTCCATGCTCGATACGCGAGCGCATCTTGATCGTATTCGGCTAGGGCTTGATGCCATTGGTCGATGATCTGCTCTATGCCCGGCTGAACCGTCCTCAGTACGGGCAGGCCTTCGACCATGTCGGGCACGAGGCCGTAGACGTTCGCAAGCTGGAACAAAGCATGAACAGCCTGGACGGGGCTGCCGAAGTCGAAAAACGTTAGCGCGCCCTCTGTGACATCCAGCGCCGCGGCGATCCTTTGGAGCGGTGTGTACTTGGGCAACCTCTTTTTCTGCTCGTAGCTGCGGATGGCCGATTCAGTCGTTCCCGTCAAAGATGCCAAATCAGCTTGGGTGAAGGCCGGGTCGTGCGTCTTTCTCAGCCTTTGAAGGGTTTCCGAGAAGCGTATGTTCGCCCAAGGCTCGATGGGCGCATAGTCGCCGTTCGCGGTTCTCTCGTAGCGAAAAGGGAAGTCCTCGCGAGAGAAGTCGGCGCAGAACCCGTCTTTCCAGCGTTCGTACTGCACGCGGTCGATCAGTCCGTCTTTGAGGGCGTCGTACTGCCTCGCCCATTCGGCGAATGCGCTTTCCATGAACTCGTTGGCAGGGGAGAGGAGCGCGAACCTTTTGTCCGAGCCAGGCTTCAAGCCGTATGTCTCTCCGAGTTGGAAAAGCGCATTGGCTTGGATGCTGCCAGCCTCGAAGTCGTAGAGCCTCAGAGCCTCCGGTCTGACCCCGAACGCCTTTGCAAGGGATTCAAGGTGGCCCTGCTTAGGGTTCGATTTCTGCTGCTCGTAGTTTCTTACCGCCGACTCGCTGATGCCTGCCCGGGTCGCGACTTCCTTTTGCGTCCAACCTTCGCGCAGCCTCAGATCTCTGAGCTTGGCTGCGAAAAGATAGGACTGCCAGCGCTTGCCCGCCAGCTCGCGTGAATAGTCCTTCGCCAATTCGGCGGCGGCGTCAAACAGGCTCATGCGCTCCTCCATCGTGTCGTGATGCGTGGCGAAACATTATACAGGAGAGCGGAAAATAACTCAAATATGTATTAGTTATGTCTGGGTCGATCCGAGTGATACGAGACTTAAAAGTGTGTTAGTATCGGCTTGCAGAACAACTTAAAACTGTATCACTAAGAGGCTGTACGAAGGAGCGACTGAGAGAAAGGGAGAAGCATGAACGAAGAGAACAGGCTGGTGGGAGTTCGTGAGGTGATGGACGTGCTCGGTGTGTCGAAGGCGACGGCCTACAAGATCATTCGCGAACTGAATGAGGAGCTCAAAGCCAGCGGCGTGAGAACGATAGCGGGCCGGGTCAACCTCCGTTATTTCGAGGTGAAGTTCTTCTCCGTTCCCAGCGGCAAGGGAGGCGAGTAGCGTGTCGGTTTCCAAGGAGGCTTCTGGAACCTATGAGGTGCAATGCTGGTACCGCGACTGGCAGGGTGCACGGAAGAAGAAGCACCGGCGCGGGTTTAAGACAAAGGCTGCTGCCCGTAAGTGGGAGAGGGACTTCCTCCTAAAGGCGGAAGGGTCGCCCTCGATGACGTTTGCCAGTTTCGTCGAGGTGTACGAGGCGGATATGAAGCCTCGCCTGAAACTCAACACATGGCTCACCAAGTGCCATATCATCGACACGAAGATCATGCCCTACTTCGGCGACAAGCAACTCGATCAGATAACGGCTGCTGATGTGATGGCCTGGCAAAACGAGCTAAGGGCTACTGTAAACAAACGAACGAGAAAACCTCTTTCGCAGACGTATCTGCGCACCATTAACAACCAACTCTCGGCAATCGTGAATCATGCCGTCAAATACTACGGACTCAACGACAACCCGCTTCGCAAAGTCGGTAAGGTGGGTTCCGAGAATGCGGGAGAAATGCTGTTCTGGACGAAGGGCGAATACTTGAAGTTCTCCGATGCCGTCATGGACAAGCCCCTGTCCTTCACGGCGTTCGAGGTGCTGTATTGGATGGGCATCCGCGAGGGGGAGCTTCTCGCTTTGGTGCCGGAGGACTTCGATTTCGAGAGGCTTTTGCTTCGGATAAACAAAAGCTACCAGAGGCTTCAGAAGCGCGACGTGATCACGCCGCCGAAAACGCCGAAGTCGAATCGCGTCCTGGCGATGCCGGACTTTCTTGCAGAGGAAGTTGCGGACTACATCCGCTTGTTCGGCATCCAAGACGGGGAGAGGGTGTTCCCGGTTGGAAAGAGCTATCTCTATCGGGAAATGGAACGCGGTTGCCGAGCGTCGGGCGTGCGGCGCATTCGCGTGCACGACTTGCGACACAGTCATGTCAGCCTGCTCATAGATCTAGGGTTCGGCGTGCTGGCGATAGCCGACAGGGAGGGGCACGAGGCGATTGACATCACCTATCGCTACGCACATCTCTTCCCGAACGCTCAGGCGAATATGGCGAGCGCATTGAGCAAGGAGGGGAGGAGTGCGAATGAGTGAGAAAGCGCGTGACGGCCATAGACGTTGGAGAAATGTCACAGTCGCTTTTCGCATGTCCCCAGAGGAGGCTGCGCTGCTTGATACTCAGGTGCGCCTTAGCGGCCTGACGAAGCAGGAATACATCGTCAACAGGCTTATGAATAGGGATGTCGTGGTTGTCCCAAGTAGTCGCGTCCATCGGGCTTTGCGCGATAGCATGGGCGCGGTCTATCGCGAGCTGCGGCGTCTGCGAAACGAGGCAGAGGTCGGCCCTGAGCTTGAAGCTGTCATCGGAATCCTCGCAAGGGAATTCGCGGGACTGAGCGAAGGGAGCGCGCCGTCGGACATCGAGGCGGAGGATAGGGTGATCAATGCTATACGTCGCCAGGAATAGCGCAGTGCTCGCTGCGCTCGTAGCTCGGGGCTTCGCTCGACGGCTCCCGAAGGTCGCCGTTGCTCCGCTCCTCGCCCCGCTGCGCGGCAGGGAGCCGGTTGAGGCTGCTCCTCCGGCTCCCTGCCGCTGCGCTCTCGTTGGGACGGGCATGCCCGTCCCAACTCACCTGCAAGATCATGGCGTCATGACGCCATGATCTTGCAGGTGAGTTGGGA
>JABLTR010063635.1_pt1 | contig 15089 bp, 15 predicted proteins | sample 7160071 | NCBI WGS metagenome assembly JABLTR01 (sample SAMN14651230, study PRJNA627086) | human gut metagenome | isolation source: feces | host: Homo sapiens
AGGTCCAGGAACCAGGAGGTTCCTGGTGAGTCTTTGGTGACTTTCTTCTCATAAGAAAGTCACCCGGGTGCAGGGCGGAGCGCCTGCATTGGTGGACGCTGGGGCTACCAGCAGGGGCTGCCAGCCCCGCAAAAGCCCCGGGGTGGAGGGGCGGAGCGCCCCCTCTCTGGGGCCGTGGGGGCTGTGCCCCCACAATGGGGAGCAGGAGCCAAGTCTGACGACTTGCTCCCGAGGGGACGCAGCCCCCTCGCATCGTTTAGCAGAAACGCACCGTTTCCTCCAGGGCCTTGCGTGCGGCGTCGTGGCGGTCGGGGGAGGCCGGCTCGCAGTCGGCGTAGCCCAGCACCAGGATGTTGACCGGGACGATGTTTTCCGGCAGCGCAAACTCTTTGCGGACAATCTCCGGGTCGAACATGCAGATCCACAGGCTGCCCAGTCCCAGCTCGGTGGCGCGCAGCATCATGTGGTCGGTGACGATCGAGGCGTCGATGTCGCAGCTGTCCTTCTGGTCGATGGGGCGCACCCAGGCCTCCGATTTGTCCGCGCAGACAATCAGCGCCAGCGGCGGGTTGTGGATGTTGGCGGCTTTGGCAAGTTTGCCCAGCGCCTCGGGGGTGCGCACAACATAGATGCGCTGCGGCTGGCGGTTGGCGGCGGTGGGGGCGACCCGTCCGGCCTCCAGCACGGCCATCAGCTTTTCTTCCTCCACCGGGGTGGACTTGTACTGGCGCACCGAGTAGCGGGCTTTCATCAGATCGATCAGGCTCATAAACAGTTCCTCCTTATCGGGCTGCGGTTGTCTGAGAACGGCAGCTGTGGTATAATGAAAAAAATCTTTTTTTTCATCATAGCACAAAGTTTAAATTTTTGAAAGGGAAATTTTGCTGCAATGCTTGCAGCCTTAGACCGGAAATTTTTGGGGGATGTTTTTGTGAACGTTCCGGCTGAAAGAGGTAGGCAGGCTCAGCCTGCTGAAAAAAGGAGGAAGAAAAAATGACGATACAGACCGAGCGCCTTGCGCTGCGGCCGATGCGGCAGGAGGACCTTGCCGGACTGCAGGAGATGCTGTTCGATGAGCGGGTGATGTACGCCTATGAGCACCGCTTTACACCGGAGGACGCGCAGGCGTGGCTGCTGCGGCAGCAGCGCCGCTATCGCGAGGACGGCTTTGGGCTGTGGGCGATGGTGGAGCGGCAGAGCGGGGAGATGGTCGGTCAGGCGGGGATTACCTGGCAGGACTGCGAGGGGGAGCGGGTGCTGGAAATCGGCTACCTGCTCCAATACCGCCACTGGCACAGGGGCTTTGCCAGCGAAGCGGCGGCGGCCTGCCGGGACTACGCCCTTGAGAAGCTGGGTGCGGCGCGGGTCCATTCGATCATCAAGGAGGACAACTTTGCCTCCCAGCGGGTGGCGCGCCGCGTGGGGATGCGCCCGGTCAAGAGCTTTCTGGCGACCTACTACAACGGCCCGGTGCGGCACATCCTGTACGCGCTCAACCGGCCGTGGAGCGGGCAGGACCGGCGCGGGAACCCTCTGCTGATCCGCGACTGCCGCGAGCAGGACTGGGAAGCGATTGCGCGCATCCACGATGAGGCAAGAAAGCAGGAGCTTGCGCTTGCCGGATTGCAGCAGGCCTTTTTGCCGCTGGAGATTGCGGCCAAACGGGAGGGGCTGCTGAACTATCCGGGGCTGTTTGTGGCGGAAACCGGCGGGGAAGTGGCCGGCTTTGCCGCCTGCAGCGAGGAGGAGCTGGCCTGGCTGTATGTCGACCCCAGCCGGGCGCACCGGGGGATTGGGCAGGCGCTGTGCCGGTATGCGCTGCAGGCTTTTCCGGGGATTCACACCGTCGAGGTGCTCAAAGGAAACGAACCGGCCAAAAGGCTGTATGAGAGCCTGGGCTTCTCCGCCGGGCAGACGCTGCGGGGCCGGATGCCGGGCAACGAGCAGTTTGCGGTGGAGGTCTATCAGCTGACAAAATAAAATGAGGGAGCCAAAGAGGGGGAAGGTCCCGGCTTTGGCTCCCTTATTCTGTGGGGAAAATAGGATCATTCTGCGGTCAGCTGTTTTAAGCAGGTAAGGAAGGCGGACGCCGCTTTGGAAAAGACCTGGTACTTTTTCCAGATGATGTAGGCGGTGGATTGCAGCCTGGGGGCAAAGGGCCGAAAGCACAGGCTGCTGCCCCGGGTGTTGATGAGCTTGTCAAAGCAAAGGGCGTACCCGAGCCCCTCGTCCACCAGCAGCGAGGCGTTAAAGACCAGGTTGTAGGTGGCGACGATGTGCAGCTCAGAGAGGTCCCGCTGCATCCACTGGGCCAGGCGGCGGTCGTCGCTGCGCTGGTGGGAGATAATCAGCGGCTGATCCCACAGGTCGGCGGGGCGCCAGCGCCCTCCCCGCAACAAGCACAAACCCAGCACCGCGAGGCAGGCAGTTGGGCCCCGCACCAAACCAATACGTGAATTGGGTGCAGGCTCAGCCTGCCGCCGCGAAATGGGTGCAGGCTCAGCTTGCCGCCGCGAGGGAAAAGCTAAAATAAAAAAAAGAACCCGGACGCGAATCGGGCGCGGCATCATGCCGCCGCGAATTGCGTCCAGGCTCAGCCTAGAGGAAGGTGTTGACAAAAAAGATACCCATCATACGCGAGCGGCAGGGCAGATAAAAAGAAGAACCCGGACGCGAATTGCGTCCAGGCTCAGCCTGGTGGAGCGTCCGCAACCAACGATGAACACCTTTCGCAGTTGGTCAGGTCCCCCTCAAGTCCCTCCTCGATCTCGTCCAGCAGGATGTCATCAATTGTGATTGGAGTGTCGCTGCCGTTCAAAACCAAGGTGAACCGGTCATCATACAAATATACCGCCCGGAGGAAGATATTGATGATCCCACGCTTGATGTTCTCGTCGTTCTTGTCTCCTTGCCTGAGCGAGTAGAGATAGGCTCTAACCTGGGGTGCTGTCAAAGTCACCTGTTTTGCCATCTCGACAGCCAACTGTGCTTGCAGTTCCTCTTTTTCGTGCTGGCGTTTTTCAATCCGCTCAGTGATCATGTCGGCCGCCTGTCCCCGCTCCAGTGCCTTCCAGAGATTTTCAATGGCGGTATCCGCTTCCTGGATGGCAACTTTGATGCGTTTGATGGATGCTGTGTCCCGGTTGGATTCACAGACCTCGGATACCGAGGCCGCAATCCGCTCAATGTTGCTATCGGTCAGCAACTTGCGGCACTCCAACACCACACGATCCTCAATTTTCTCTTTACCGATGACCTTCTTTTTGCATTTGCGCCGTTTGAAATTATTGCAGGCGTAGTAGTGATAGGTCTTGCCGGATTTTCCTGTACCACCGTAACCGGTCATCATCTCCCGGCAGTAGCCACAGAACAGCTTTGTGGTGAGCAGATACTCTTCCCGCCCTCTAGCTCGGGCAGGTGCTTTTTTGTTGCGATCAAGGATATAGTGGACACGCTCAAACAGCTCATCTTCGATGATACGAGGCATACCGCCCGGCGTTTCCTGTCCTTTGTAGAGGTAATACCCGATGTAACGCCGGTTGTTCAAAATGCGGTGGACGCTGTTTTTATTAAAGGGTTTGCCAAGAGAAGTCGTGAGCTTTCTGCGGTTCAAATCACGGATAATGTCTGCAACTGTTTCTCCACTGGCATACCGTTCAAAAATCTCCCGGACAATCTTTGCTTCTTCCTCATCCACATAGTACCGACGTTCGGAATCCACCTTATAGCCCAAACCAGGATTGCTGCCATTGGCCAAACACTTTTGCGCATTGATCTCCATGCCCCGGCGAATCTTTTGGGAAAGCTCCGCCGAGTAGTATTCAGCCATACTTTCCAGAACGCCTTCCACCAGAATGCCGCTGGCATCATCGCTGATGTTTTCCCGTGCGGAGATCACCCGTACACCGTTCTTTTTCAGTTTTGCCTTGTTTATGGCACTGTCATAGCGGTTGCGTGCAAAGCGGTCGAGTTGATAAACAAGAACACCTTCAAAGGTATGCTTATCACTGTCAGCAATCATCCGTTGGAACTCTGCGCGGCTGTCGGTGGTTCCGCTCTGGGCACGGTCGATATACTCTCCGACAACGAGGTAGCCGTTGTTTTTAGCATACTCATAACAGGTATGGAGCTGTCCCTCAATGGATTGCTCAGTCTGGCTATGACTGGAGTAGCGAGCATAGATGACAACATTCATTGTTTCGCCTCCCCAAGCATTTGCAGTAGCGTCTCCTTGAGCCGCGCATTCATAGGAGATGTGGGGTCAAAGCACATTTCCACAAACTTCTGCATCTGGGGGTCGTTCTGCTGAATTTTAGGCTTGTACTCATACAGCTTGCCCTGAGGATTGTCCGTGCGTCCAAAGATATAGTCCATAGATACATCAAAGTAATCCGCATACCGGGTAAGCGTCTCAAATGTGGGCGAAGCCTGGTTGAGCTCATAGCGGTTCAGGCTGGATTGTTTGACGCCGACGATCTCGGCCATTTTAACCTGGGACAGCTTAACACTTTCCCGCAGAGACCGCAATCTTTCTGCTACTTCTTTCAAGCGATGCACCCTCTGTCTGTATAACTTAATTTTATCAGATAAGAGGATAACATTCAACCCTATATTAACATAACATCATGGAATCAAATCAGAAAGAAACGCAGATCTATGCGATACTGTCTCGGAATGCAAACATATAGGCGCAAGCAATGCTTGTGGCTATCCATCGCCACAAACTGCTTGTTGAGGGCAACGCCCCCAAACCCCTTTGAACGTAGAATTTTCATTCTGCGGCTGCGCGTTCTGCGAACGCTTTTTTATCTCCATGCCCCCACAACAGGGCATGGAGATAAAAACCAAACCTCACTTCACAATTTATATTCCAAGGCGATGCCTTCTCATAAAAAGTTTATGGCTTAAAAATATTAATCAGATTCTAAAATCATAATCAACCGAAAGCATTTCTCTGTACATTACTGTTGAGCACAATATCGATCCAACATCATTTTTTCATATGCGTCCAGATTAAATTTCTTTTGCAGCATATATCTGTTCTTTAAAAACCACTGAAGCTGATCATCCAACGAATCTCCAATCATAGAACTTCGTTCGATTTTTCTAACCGTGATAATGGGTACTCCTTTTTCTATCATGTCTGTTCCCAGAAAGGTTTTAGCTCCAATTTCAAAATATCGAATCACTTTGCTAAGATCCAGTGGTTCCTTTAAGGGAGCCCCAACCAGAAAAAAGGCATGATTAATCAATGTTTCAAACAAGCTTAAAATTCGCGGTAACTGATATTCGATTGTATCCTTCACATCCCTAAAAACAGCACGATATGTTTCGTTTACAAATTTGCTATCAGACTCACCCTGAATATGGATTCTTTCGTATTGATCAAAACGATATTGAAGTACCCCTAGGTAACCTTTTTCAGCATATTTTTTAGAAAAATATTTAATAGCTGAAATCTGAGTTTCTTTTATCTCCCCAACTTCCGACCATATACACAGAATTGCATCAAAATAACCATTATTAATAAATTGGGAAATATTAACACGATCTACTCCCTTAAATGACGAAATTCGTTTGCAAATCAAAGACAAAATCTGTTCCTGCTTTTTTCTTTCAATAAGTCGATTTTGAAAAAATACTTCATCAGGAAGAAGCTGTGTATTTAATTGAATCGCCAATTTTCGCTTCTGATTTGCCGGAGAAAGATCCTGTATGGATACATTTTCAAGATCCAAATCATCTAACAACACTTGATTACTTAAAATTTTGAAATCCAAGCTAATGTCTTCACTGGCCTCAATTTTAATTGTGTCCTTATCTAAATATACTATATTGCCAATAAAATGTTTAAGATATCTTCCCGCTCGCCCATTAATATTTAGCAACAAAAATTTACGTCCTGCAGCATTTTCACCAGAAGGGTTGTTATAAACAATTACAGTCTTTGCATTAGTATTAACGCCTTCCACTATAGTTGAAGTACAAAACAAAAGAGGCAATTGCTTTTGATTAAAAATGGACATAATTTCTCTCTGAAAATACTTGGGAAACTTACCATTATGAATACCTACGCCTCGGCTTAAAGCGAACAGAAAATCCCATTGATTTATAGATGTTTTCGTTTGGTTGTCAAAGCGACAGTTAAAATTTCGAGTCACGTGATCTATAAACATTTGAATTTGCGGACTTTGTATCGGTTCCACTTCTTCACAAAAGGCTTTGGCGTATTTTTCTGTAAAGCCAGGATATAAGCAAAATACAATTGCTGGATTACTTTTATCAATTTTTAGATATTTAACAACATATGCTAATTTATCTTTTTTCGAAGACTTTCCTGTTGCTTCTTGTGTTTCTTCGAAAGGTGTCTTTTGCCTCAACGTCGTCGTATGGTAATCAATTCTGTTTTTCAATGTCGGCTCAAAATGGACTTCAAAAGGGTAAATCTGATATTTTTCCAGCATCTTGGCGAAGCCAAATTTCAGTGCATTTAACTTAATAAAAGGTCCGGCTAAATAGCATGAAGGGGCACGTTGAAGCAAGAAATAGAGCGCCAAACGAAAAGCCACTGCTCGGTGATTATTATGTTTTTTGTTCGCAGCGTACTCATTTCCTGTCTCTATTTTTTCTGGCGCATCATCATCATTCTCTGATGCGATATCCTCATCTATTTTATAAATTTCATCATAGAAAAAGAAATCAACAATAAGTTCTGGCTGCAAAGCCAACAATCTCAAAACGCGTTCTGGAGTTAAAATGAATACATTTCTATCACCGATTTCCAGATCTCGGTACACTGAATTATGTACACGATACAATAGTTGATGTTGCTTAAAAAAAGCCGATAAATCTTCAGTGACTTCCATCAAGAGCGCAACTGTTGGGAGCACAATAACAATATTCTTATACTGTTGGCTGTTTCGATAAATAATTTCTTTCAGTAAGAAGGTCTTTCCAAATGATGTAGGGGCACTTAAAAACAACTTCTTGTTTTCAGATTCAAATGTATCTAACGCAAGCTTCTGCATTCGATCCAAAACAAATCCGGTTTCAGTTTTATAATATTCCGCGATGCACTCATCTCGCAAAAAATCTATAGGATCATTTTCAATTTTCTCTGTAACAAGCCCATTTAACCGATTATAGCCAAATGTTCTAAGTTTCATACTTGCGAAAAAAAGTGTATTCTCTACAAGTGCAATATCATCCGGGGATATTTCATTATTTTTGCGAGCTTCTGATAAATAGCAAATCAGGTTTTTAATTTTAGTGATTTGCTGATCGTTTAATTGCGACTTGTTAATTAGAGATAACAAGTCCCGGATTAATTTTCTTGTTTTCGTCATGGGTTTTTCCTCAACGTCAAAAATTGCTTGCGAATTTCTTCAAGATTACGAACCGGAAAAACAAGCAATAAAACTTCTACATTTAGGCCATCTCTATCATATGTATATCCATTAAACGCTTCATGACACTTTGTTTTAATGCAATTCAAAAGTAAGTCTTCATCCGCATATTCTTCTTCCTCTGCAATGATTAAGCAAGGAACTCGTATAGTGATATCATTTGTCACGAAGTAATCATGTGCTTCTGTATAGAGTGCTCTCATATCTGTTGGATACTCCAGACAAATATCATTTAAGTCGTCAATTATTTGCTGAAGTTCATCCGAAATATTTGATGCAGCACGCATAATATCAGCCATGATAATCATTGCTCCAGAAAAGTAGTTTCTAAGAATACTTTTGGAAATATCATTTTTGATTCCTTTCAAGCAATAATCCCATGTACCAGTTTTCACCTGACCTACCCACATATACTTTTTTCCATTTTCCACAGAAAAGAGCATTCCATCATAGCCCTTAATTTCATGGCCGGTTCGTTTAGTCTCCAAATATTTTTTGGGATATCTTTCTAAATACTTTACACGGGAATATAACATTTGGATATGATTAAAAAAGCATTTAATAAAGCTATCCAGCGCAAGCTCACCCAGTAGTCCATCCGTCTTTCGTTCAGTTTTGGGAACTCGACGTTCATATGCATTACGAGCAGCCGTCCTTAAAACAGAAAAGCGTCCCCTATTAAATTCCTTTTCAATCTCCTCCTTTTCATAAGCGTAGAACACAATGCTATCGAACATTAAGTCCACAAATTCAGCTTCAAAGGAAGGAGATATAGAATGATGGTATGGATATGTCGAAAACGTATCTGTATACGGCTGATATTGAAGCACCAATGGGGCGATTCGTGCTCCTATCAATTCTTGGAATATCTGTATCGCGTCCATACTTTCCTCCAATCATAGATTATTCAACCATCATTCTATCAATCATTTTTATTAGTACCTTTTCCAATGTTTCAGTATGTCAATACTGTGCATCTTTTGCTTTCTGTACATATGTTTGATAGAGATGTTTCGGCAATTCACGCAGATAGGTATTCAAGATACCTATGGCGTTTTCCATGTGTACCTGTGAAATCAGATCATACTCCACTGAACAATAACCGCACGCATCCAAAACCTTCTGAGCTTCTTCCATCTTTTGAATGCTTTCTTTCCGTATTTGTGCAGAGATGCTGTCCTGGGACAACTGGTACATGTAATATGCAAAAAGGCTTTGCTTAATTTTTTCCATCACGCGCTTAAATTCTGCGCTAATTAGAAAATCATTAAGAATGGCCGTATCTTGAGAAACATATAGTTGCTGCCCTTCCTCACTGCTGGAGTTTTCTTTACACTGGATAAGCTCGTCAATCGCCTTATCGCACAGACCTAACTGTTCAGAAATATCGTGGTATTCCTTTTTGCGGGAGTTAGACAGTCCCAGCAGATACTCCACCGACACGTCGTAAAAATCCGCAAAGGCGACCAGATACTCGATGCTCATACTGCGGGTACGGCCATACAAAGGATGGACAGGATCGTTGATTTCATAATTTTTAAGATTTGTATGGCTGATGTTGACGCCACGCTCTGCAAGCTGCTTGGAAAGCTGTTCAAAGGACAGCTTTCTTTCTTTGCGAAGATCTTCCAGCCGCTCTTTGGTCAGCGCCATCCGTGCTTCGTCATACAGCATGAGTTTATCCTCCTATCCGTTTATAAACTATAATTTACAAACGTGCGTTTTCTGAAACCAAGATAATTTGTGGTTGATATACCGCATTCAGGCTTTTCCTGCGGTATAATTCAATTGGAGTTTATGGTTTGTGTTTATTATAAACCAAAAATCTCAAAAAATCAATTTTCTTCATGAAATGGAGGAAAGCGCATGGAAAAATATCTGCATAAGCTGCAACCACAAAGCTGGGAGGAAAAACAATTTGTCAATTCAAATGACACCCAAGCAAAGGAGAAAAGCCAATGCGCTGATTCGAAAATCCTGCTGTAATTATGACGGCGGCAACTGTATCGCACTGGACGATGGCGAGCCTTGTGTCTGTGTACAGAGCATCTCTTATTCTCTGTGCTGCACCTGGTTCCGGGATTGGGTTCTGCCGGGTGCTCCAGCTTTACAAGCTGAAATCACCAGTCCCAAAGGATTGAAGCGATGCGCAGAATGTGGTGCGCCGTTCCTGGCAAAGTCCAACCGCGCCAAGTATTGTCCCGATTGTGCCCGCAAGGTACACCGCCGTCAGAAAACAGCAAGTGACAGGAAACGGAGGTCGAATACGGACAAATAGAGCTTCCAAAAACCGAATATATGCTCGGTTTCCAGCCTGGCAATCATGGAGGTGAATGGCAATACCCCTTATCGCTCAGAAATCACATTCTAATTGTCCGTATGGAGGTACCTGTCATGTCTACAAAACCCTTTTACATTCATCAGAAGCCGCCAGCCCAAAGTTTTATACGACTGCCCAATTTTCTGTTTGAGGCACCAAGTTTTTGCTCCTTGTCAAGCGAAGCCAAACTGTTGTATGCGATGATCCTGCGTCGAACGGATTTGTCCCGCAAAAACAGATGGGCCGACGATTATGGCAAAATTTATCTGTATTACCGCATCAACGAGGTGTGCGAGCTGCTGCACTGTGGCCGGCAAAAAGCGGTGGACACGCTGCGGGAGCTGCAATATGTAGATCTTATATCCATCAAAAAACAGGGGTGTGGAAAACCCAACCGTATCTACCCAAAACACTATGAAGCGGTTTCGAACACCGACTTCAAGAAATCCGGTTACGGAACGCCGGAAGTCTGAATAATGAATTCGACAAGTACAGTAATCCGCTTTCTTGAAGTGCGAAAACCGGACGGTAGATAAAAAGAAAAAGATAAATATACCCAGTTTAATTCGATTCATTCCCTTCTTATCCGAGCTATTTTGTGCGGGCTTTTCCGGTAAAAACTCCGGAAGAGAAGGGATGGGAAAGGAGCTCTATGAGAAATTTCTCAGGTTTTAAAATGATCTGTTCTCCTTCTGTACATGGGAACAATCTTTGGCAGCTGTGTATCGCCGGGAAGGAGTGTGAGATGGACTGAGTTGAGCCGGAAAGGTTTTGCTGTTGGGGCAATACACTATGGCCAGCCAGGAAAAACGTCAAAATCCATATGAGATCGAATTGCCACAGTCCATAATTGATTCCTTCGCCCGATTCCTTGTGCCTGAAATCCAGAAATTCTATGCCAGTGAGCAGGGGCAAAAGGAACTGGAGGAATGGCTGAAGAAGTATCCTAATCAAATCTGGGAGTGATGTAAAGTTCAAAGATAGTATGAGAATCCCCTATTTCAGGGCGTTCACTTACAGATTATTGGCCCCATCAATGACTTTTAGGTGATGTTCCTGAACAGTTCCAAACACAAAGAAGGCCACACAGCAGACAGAGAAATCTGCTGTGTGGTCTTCTTTTGAATTGTACGCAATTAGCTATCCGGCGACTCAAACATAACCTCACAGACGCAAAGATACCTCGCCTCATCTCAATTGAAAACTACGATGTAGTCTTCAGCAAAACTATCAAAAGTTGTATTCACTTCAGCAAGCACCGCATCCAGTTCCTCGTTGATTTTTCCTCTCACATACGCATCCCGCAGCGTCGGCTTTTCAAGTAAAACCCACTTGAGTTGGCTGTACGAGTATTTAGCAAAAGCAATCCACTGAGGATAGTTAATTGCAACAGGGTTTTGAGCGAAATAGATTTTGCCAACATTTGCGGCAGTTGCTCCAGCGTGAGCAATAAACAGCATTGTTGCCAACTTGGGATGCTTCTCTCTATTTAGAGACAGTGGAATGGAGTCCTTTACCGCATGGCCTTCCTTGATTCGCTTGATGGCATACCCTAAACGAACAATGACTTCCACAATCATTGCAGGGATTGACATGGAGCAAAAGTGTATGAAATCGTATCCCTCATAGTACATACCCTGAACAATTTCAGCAATGGTCTGTTCTTCTTCCCCAATGCTACCGAACTGAAGAAGATTAAATAGGCTCATCAAAGGTACTGGCAATCCCATCGATGTTGTAACATCCGACTTGAAGTGGATAACCTGTTTTGCTAAGGCTGCAAAGATGTCGGATTCTTTGCGTTCAGCATAGTTTTCCATCACTTGGGATACAATATTTCCGGCCTTGTCGATGGTCGTCATTCTACCAGTTAGAATATCTACAATGCCAAATATAAATCCCAAAAGAGGGTCATGTCCCAACTGGAGAAGTCTGTGATAGTAGGCAGAGAGTCCCTCTACTCGGATGGTGGTGTGCCGGTTATCCTGGGCGTCATACGGAACCTTGCTGATCTTCGAGTTTGCGAGTTTTTGCATTTCTTCTTCAGGGAACTTTTTATCAAAATAGTCCCGTATATAGTTTGCAAGTGGCCCTCCCTTCAACCCCTCTGGAGTTTTTGTGGGTATTCCAACAAGCAAAATATCTACAGTAGCACCAACCAATCCGGCAAGAGCGGCTATACTGACATCAAAGGCATCCAGGCGATGGACAGCGTTGAATTCTTCGTTAAGCTGGTGGATAGCAAGTTCATTACTCCGCAGTTCATCCTCTGTGAAAATTGACTCCAATTCACAGTCCGTACCAATGTGTCTCTCCGCCTCGGTACACAGTTCTTCCCAAGTAGGAACAACCATAACCTTTTTGGGTTGCGGAATGGGCACCATCTCTTTAAGTGTTTCTGGCTGATACCCAAGGCTCCGAAGCAAAGTCTCTGTGCGCACAATTGTAGCATCTGTCTCATCTGAGGATGGAAAGTGGATGTCTGCAAGCGCTTCGTCTTGATACTTCAGAACAGAATTCATCTGTTTTTCAAATTCTGTGTATTTAAACTTGCTCACTCACTGCCACCTCCGTCAATGATATTCCTTACAATTTGCTCAAGCTGGCCGATGCGCTTATTGACCTCATGGGCTTGTTCACTCTCTTCCCGTAGTGCATTAATTTCCGCCTCGTGTTTACGTACGACCTTTTGCTGCTTAATGGAACTCTCCTCAAAGGCTTTCTGATCCTTTCTGCGACCAAAACGCACTCTGATGTTATCAGCAACTACCAAAAGCAAACCAGCACCAAGAAACTTTTCCTTGTGGTTTCCGACGAATTTCACTACATCCTTAACTAAATGGCCTACGTCATCTCCGACCTTGGTAAAGCCTATGTTTTGCAATTTGATTCGGCTTCCCATAGAAAACCTCACTTATGCAACACCCAGATCGTGGCTCAAATCCTTCACAGCTTGCTGGAGTAGTATATTCAAACTCTGCAAATAATCCAGACGATCCTGTGTAGCATCTGCTTCATCTTTTAATGCCTTGATAATCGCTTCATGACGAGCAAGAACTTCTTTATAAAGGCGTTCCTTCTCCTGGCGTAACTGCTTGTTTTTAAGGTGGGAGGCAACTCCAACACCTCCTGCTGCTAACGCTGCGATAGGGGCGGCCAAAACAAATATACCAGCTACCATACCTCCGCCGACCACAGCACCAGCAGCTGCCAGTCCAGAGGTTATTCCTGCAGCGGATAAACCAACAACACCGAGACCATAGAGGGCAGCAAAGGAGCCTACACCGCCAATTCCGGCGCCGAGGGCACCTGCGAGGACTTCGGGGATTGCACTTTCCTTGATTGTTCGTTTAGAGTCGTTCACAGCTGCGGCAGCCTCATTTACAACATTTACGATCTGCTGAAGGGAGTCCACGCTCTGAAAGACCATATCCTTTTTCTTTTTTACATATCCGCCCATAAAATTACTCCTTGGCCTTTTTCGATTTCTTTTTTCCATCGGCGATTGATTTAGCAAGCCACACATTTACGGCGGCAATGCCCGCGCCGATTCCGAGAGGCCCCATAAGAACACCGGCACCAACTACAGCACCGGCTGCTTTCATCCATTCCTTAGATACATCCGCACGGGTAGTAGTGCCTGCAAGGATGGAAGGAGCCATCATGTTTGCTTTCGCCAAGAGTTCATTTCTGTGGTCTTCACTGTAGTTTTCCGGGTGATCCACAAGCACATCCAGAAGGACTTTCAGCATTTCAGTGTCTTCTGGCTTCTGAATCATTTCAGCATCAAGAACACTTCTCATAGCAATATACTGTGTTTTAGTTAGTTTATTGCGACCACTTTCAATATTGTTGATGGTCTGGCGAGTAACACCGATTTTTTCACCAAACTCCTCAGCTGTCCAACCAACGGTGCGTCGAATTAAAAGTAGATTGTCTTGCATACGAATTATTTCTTCCATATTCGCACCTCCTATTTGTATACATAATAGTCATTGACAACAAATTTGTCAACGACTTGAAAATTACTTTTGCAAGATTACAAATAAAATAGCCTCCTTGGTTTCATATACTACAACGACCGTTTTACACTGCAAAGGCACACTTTTAAATTCTTCCTTGTATCAAACTTTGAATAATTATTTCAGCACGATTTTTTATCCAAATAAGGCATAAGCATACAAAAAACCCGAGGGCCAAGGTACATAGTACCTTGGCCCTCGGGTTCTGTTTTGACATCACAGCCACACCTTTACGGCAAAGCCGCCTTTGAAAAAGTAGGTGTTCGTGTAATGTCCATCTGGTGGAGGCGAGGGGAATTGAACCCCTGTCCGAAAACCTCTCCATACGTCTTTCTCCGAGCGCAGTTTACCGTTTTTGCCTTGCGGCAGCTTCCCTTTGCAGCGCACCGGCAAACTGGCGCGCCGCATCGGTAGACTCTAGTTCATCGGCAGTACGAGACGCTCCTGCCTGACGTTCACCACTTCATGATGCCCGAACCGAAGCCGTGGTCCTCCCCGGCCGGACAGCTGCCTTTAAACTAGGCAGCAACCGCCATTTCGTTGTTGAAATTTACGGTTGTAATATTGTTTTTAGCGTTTATATTTAATAAACATGGGCTTTTAAAGAGGCGCCCGCCTCTGCTCGCTTGACATACTTCAAAATCCCCGTCGAAAGCCTGTACGCCCCCGAATTTGATTTTGCCAATTTAGTGCATCCGCTCTTTGAGCGCGCGGTCGATGGTGCGCTTGGCGTCGCGCTTGGCCATATCGCTGCGCTTGTCATACAGCTTTTTGCCCTTGCACAGTCCCAGCTCCACCTTCACCCTGCCGTTTTTAAAGTAGAGGGAAAGGGGGATCAGCGTCAGCCCCTCCTGCTTTAAGGTGCCGTAGAGCTTTAAAATCTCCCGCTTATGCATCAGCAGCTTGCGCGGACGGATGGGGTCGCGGTTAAAGATGTTGCCCTTTTCATAGGGGGAGATGTGCATCTGCTTGATGAACAGCTCGCCGTTTTGGATGTCGCACCAGCTGTCCTTGAGGTTGACCTGTCCCAGCCGCAAAGATTTGACCTCGGTGCCGCACAGCTCGATGCCGGCCTCATAGGTCTCCTGCACAAAATAGTTATGCCGCGCCTGTCGGTTGACCGCGATGGTTTTGGTTCCCGGCTGTCTCACTGTCCGCACCTCCCTTTGAGCGATTGCTGATCCAGGATATTATACCCTATTCTATGAAAAAAATCAAGCCCAGGGCAGGCTGAGCCTGCACCCAATTCGCGCATTGGTTTCGTGCGGGGGCCAACTGCCTGCCTCGCGGAGGGCGCTCCGCCCCGCGCCCCGGGGGTTTTTGCGGGGCGGGTAGCCCCAG
>JABLTR010090857.1_pt1 | contig 15079 bp, 9 predicted proteins | sample 7160071 | NCBI WGS metagenome assembly JABLTR01 (sample SAMN14651230, study PRJNA627086) | human gut metagenome | isolation source: feces | host: Homo sapiens
CATTGTGGACATCACCAACTATGTCATGCAGGAATACGTCCAGCCGATGCACGCCTTTGATTACAGCTACGTGTCTTCGGGTAAAATTGTGGTGCGGGAGAGCGCAGAGGGCGAGGCCATCATCACCCTGGACGGCGTGCGCCGCGCCCTGCAGCCGGGGATGCTGGTGATTGCCGACGGAGACAAGCCCATCGGCCTGGCCGGCGTCATGGGCGGCGAGAATTCCGAAATTGTGGACGACACCACCACCGTGGTCTTTGAGTCCGCCAATTTCAACGGGACCTCCATCCGCCAGACCGCCCTGGCTCTGGGCCTGCGGACCGAGGCCTCCGGCAAGTTTGAGAAGAACCTGGACCCCATGCTCACCGTCCCCGCCGTCCAGCGGGCGTGCGAGCTGGTGGAGGCGCTGGCCTGCGGCGACGTGCTGGACGGGATCATCGACATCGTCCATTACGTGCCTCAGCCGAAGCAGCTGGAGCTGGAGCCGGACCGGATCAACCGCCTGTTGGGTACGGACATCTCCGAGGCGGACATGGCCGCTTACCTCCGCCGCCTGGAGATCCCGGTGGAGGGGCGCACCATCCACGTTCCCTCCTGGCGGCCGGATCTGAACCTCACGGCGGACATCGCCGAGGAGGTGGGCAGACTGTACGGATACAATCAGATTCCCACCACCACCCTCCGGGGCGCCGCCACCCAGGGCGGCTACAGCCGGGAAATGCGCCTGGAGGCCAAGACCGGCGAGCTGTGCCGGGCTCTGGGCTACAGCGAAATCATCACCTATTCCTTTGTCTCTCCGTCCAGCTTCGACCAAATCCGCCTCCCGGCGGACTCCCCCCTGCGCCGGACCCTGAGAATTCAAAATCCCTTGGGGGAGGACACCTCGGTCATGCGGACGGTGGCCTTGCCCTCTATGCTGGACGTTTTGGCCCGGAACTACGCGTATCACAACAAATCCGCCAAGCTGTACGAGCTGGCAAAGGTGTATCTGCCCACCGGGGATGCGCTGCCCCAGGAGCCCAAAATGCTGGTCCTGGGCGCCTACGGCGCGGAGGAGACCTTCTTCACCCTCAAAGGAGAGCTGGAGGCGGTGCTCGCCGGACTGCGGGTGAAAAAACCCGCTTACACTGCAGTCGCCGACCACCCCACCTATCACCCCGGCCGTTGCGCCAAAATAACGGTAGCGGGAAGGGAAGTGGGCTTTTTGGGTCAGCTCCACCCCCTGACCGCCCAAAACTACGGGCTGGACGCGGCGGTTTACTGCTGTGAGGTCAACCTGACCGCGCTGTTTGCCCTGCGGGAGCCGGAGCCGGTGTACCGGCCCCTGCCCAGGTATCCTGCCGTCACCCGGGACCTGGCGCTGGTCTGCGGGGAGGCCGTCACCGTGGCCCAGGTGGAGGCCTGCATGGAGCGGGCCGCAGGAAAGCTGCTCCGCCAAATTCGCTTTTTCGACGTGTACCGGGGAAAGGGCGTGCCCCAGGGGAAGAAGAGCATGGCCTTCTCTCTGGAGTTCCGAGCCGACGATCGAACCCTGACCGACGCCGACTCCGAGGCGGCGGTATCTAAAATTCTCGCCGCCCTGGAGGAATCGCTGGGCGCTACTTTGCGGTAACTCATGAAATTTTCGTAAATCTTTGCTCCCGGCTCTTTACTTTGCCTCCGTTTTGTTATATGATGGGCCCATCACATAGAAAAAGGAGGAATCCGTGTTGAACGACAACACCATTAAGTTCACCGTCCCCGGTGATGACCGCGAAAACATGCATCGGATTCTCCGCTCTGTTTTCGACGCCCTGAGCGAAAAAGGATACAACCCCATCAACCAGATTGTCGGATATCTCCTGACCGAGGACCCCACGTATATCACAAACTACAACAACGCCCGTTCCATGATTTGTAAGCTGGATCGGGATGAGCTTCTCCAGGAGCTGGTCCAGTGTTATCTGTTTGATAAGCAATAAGCCGTATCTGGGGCTGCCGCTGTGATGCTGCAGCCCCAGATTTCTTCCCGGGCCTCTCGGCCCTTCTTTTTACCCTTGCATACCGTCCCTCCGTCTTACGTGTTACAACATCCAAGAATTCCCAATTTAGAACCACTTTGTAACAATTGTTGCAAAATGCATCAAAATTCTCCGGAAAAGGGTTGACATACCCGTAACGATGTGTTACAATTTGGTTACATTTTTTCGGGGAGGTTTTCAATGTCTGATCAAAATGCCGGCCTGACCTACAAGGGCCGTCCACTAATGCGCAAAGACAATATGATCTACTACGGCTCCATGGCCGATTCCCACATTGTGATGCTCCAGGTTCTGGAGTCTAAAAAGGTAAACGGGCTGGATGTCGCCACCCGCGTGTCGGTTCAGCTTCTGCTGAACGATCCGAACCTCAAGTCCCGGGAACGCATCGTCAAAAAGAGCGAAAAAGACGGCTTGTACACGGCGTTGGATGTTGGCTGTGTCTGGCTGGAGCGCGCTCTGGCAAAATAAAAGCATTTGTAAGACGGAGGGTAACGTATGAACAGCACAAAGAGATTCCTGAGCCTGGTTTTAACCCTGGCTGTGCTGGTCGGGACTCTGGTCCTGACCACCAACGCATCGGATTCCATCAAGTCCGCCATCGGCATCGTGGACGCCTCCGGCCTCCGCCTGCGGGAGGGGCCCGGTACGGACACGGAGATCTTGACCACGGCTTACCGCGACGACTATGTGGTCATTCTGGAAGCCGAGGGCGACTGGTATAAAGTTATTTACAACCTGCGGGAAGGTTATATGCACAGCGATTATCTCGTTGTGAAGGAGCGGGAAAACGTGGAGCTGGGTTACGGCCGGGTCAACTCCTATCTGGTGAACCTGCGCAGCAACCCCACCACCTCCAGCGAGATTCTGGACCAGCTCTCCAGCGGGGAAGAGGCGTACATCATCGGCTTCAATTGCGGCTGGTACAAGGTCCAGTACGATGGCAGCACCGGCTACATCCGCAGCGACCTGCTGGATTTGACGGAGGTTCCCTATGAGAACACCGGCTCCGACAGCAGCCCCAAGTATTTTGTAGACGGCGACCCCATTTCCAGCGGCTCCCAGGAGACGGAGACTGTGGAGGAGGAGAGCGCGGCTTCGTCCAACGCTTCTTCGTCCGCCTCCAGTAGCTCCAGCTCCGCCGGCGATGCCATTGTGGCGGCGGCCAAGGAGTATTTGGGCGTTCCCTATGTGTGGGGCGGCGCCTCTCCCAGCGGATTCGACTGCTCCGGTTTTACCCAGTATGTCCTGCGCATCTGCGGCTACTCCATCAACCGTACCGCCACGGCGCAGCTGGACAACGGCTATTCCGTGAGCTATTCCGATCTGCAGCCCGGCGACCTGGTTTTCTTCCATAATACATACAATACCGACGCACCCGCTTCTCACGTGGGCATTTACGTCGGCGGCGGCGAGTTCATTCATGCCGGCGGCAGTTATGTGAAGATCTCCAGCCTCTCCTCCGACTACTATGCCACTCGCTACGTCGGAGCCCGCCGGATTGTGTAAGCGTATAAAGCTTGATCCATTTCGGCCTGCCCCTATGGCCGAAATCAAAGCTCCCCCTGAGAACGGACAGGAAAAAGAACCTGCCGCGCTCAGGGGGAGCTTTCCATGGTTCCGGACGCCCCATGCTTTTTCCGGGGCGTCCGACGCTCCAAACGGTTCCGGCAGCCGCCGCTTTCGCCGGGGGCCGCGGGGTGTTGTTGCTTTCCAGGGACGGGACCCGGCACGGTTGCCGGATTTTTTTGCATGGACTCTGCGTCTAATAAGGCGTAACAAAATCTCCTATGAAAAACGGGACTGTTGCAAGATAGATTTTTCGAAAATTTCCATAATTTTTTAGCGGGAGAAACCACGAATTTTCGTGATTTCTCCCGCTATTTCTAACTTTTGGAGAGAGCGATTTTGCAACAGACCCAAATATTTTTTGAAATCTCACTTCCCGCCTTTTTTGGGGGGCGGGGCCGCAGACAGCAAAAGCTCCCGCTGCCGGTCCAGGAGGGCGGAGACTGAGGCCTGGTCCACGGTGTAGTACACCCGGTTTCCGTCTACCGTACAGGTGACCAAGCGGGCGGCCAAGAGTTTGCTCATATGGTGGTGAATGGTATTCCGGGACAGGCCGAAGCGGGCCGAGAGCTCCTGACCATAGGCCTTCCGGTCCCGCAGATAGCAGAGAATGTCAAACCGGGTCCGGTCTCCCAAAAGCTTGATGGCGTGATATACCTCGTACGTCGGGCCCCGACTGGAGGCCAGCATGGCTTGCAGCGGCTCCCGGAGAATGCCGCAGTACACCTGCACCGGACTGCCGCCCTCCCAAGGCGTCACCGACAGATTGGTGTCCATACCGAACAGAAAGGGCCGGACTGCGTATTGAAGCTCCGGGCGGTAGGTTAAGCTGGAGGTATGGGACAAAAATTGCTCCAGGCCCTCCTGCCGCAGGGCGTCGGTAAACGTCGCGCAAATGGCCTCCATGGCCTCCTGCTTCTGGTGCAGCAGGCGGATGGCCTTTTCCAAATAGTGGGAAGCGCGCTGCAGCACCGGCTCCGGCCGGTGATACAGGTCCAGAATGGCCACCTTGCTTTCCGCAGGAACCGATAGGGACAAAACCCGTTCGGAAAACACGCCGGCGCTCATGGTTCCGCCGGCCTGGGCCTCGTCGGCAATGTCCAGGGAAACCGCCAGGCTTCCGGCCAGACGTTCCGGCGACATCTTCTGTAGCTCTGCAACCGTCTGCGCCAGGTTGCCGGAAAAGTGCGCCGTCATAGGGTAGAACAGGAGAAACGCCGGACAGCAAGAGCCGATGGTGTTATAGGGAAATCCCGCCAGATTGCCGAATAAGCTTTGCAGCTCCTCTTCCGGGATCGGCAGCTGCCGGTCCAGCTCGTTCATCAGCGTCTCAATGGGCGCCAGGCGCTGCCGGAAACGCGCCAAATCCGTCACGCCGTTGCTCTGCAGTCGCTCCGTCAGCCGTTGGATGGTGTTTCCCGCCGCGCGGCGGCCCAGATAGGCAAGTGCCTCCAACAGGAGGTTGAGCAAAGGAAGATACTCCATATCGTCACCTCTTCTCGGCCTGGTGCGCCTGGGCGCATCAGGCTGTGCATCCGGAAATGGTCGCCGTTGTACGCAGGTGGAAATACAATTCCTGCCATAATATGGAAACCGTCCATAGCACAAATACATACCTGCAAGATCCGGAAATTTCAGAAATTTCGACCATTCTTAAGTATAGCATACCCCCAAATGCAAATCAACCTTTGCGCGGGTTTTTCCCCATTTTTCACAAGATTTTACCTGAAAATTTAGTACTTTTTCCCCGCTGACTTTTTTTCGTTATCAGTTGACAATCCTTCCGTTTCAATGGTATAATGGCTTTGCTGATATGCTATATGGTCATGGAACAAACAGTCCACGCAGATATGGTATATTGGAACGGACCCCCATTTTTGAAACAGAAAGGAAGACGAACAAATGAAACGGATTCTTTCCCTGCTCCTGGTGGCAGCCTTGCTGATCGGCCTGGCGCCCGCTGCCCTGGCGACCGGCGGCGAGCCGGATCAGGACGCTCAGGTTCTGACCGCCGATGAGGTCTCCGGCACGCCCCGGTTGGACGAGCTGGACCCACAGACCCGGGATGCTGCGCAGACCCCGGCCTATGAACCGGACGAAATGGTCACGGTCATCGTAGAGCTGGCCGAAGCGCCCACCCTGGACCGGTACGAGGCGGCCCCCGGCCTAGCCGGCGAGGCGGTGTCGCAGTATTTGGCCTCCAGCGCGGTCAAAACCCGGCGTAGCGCCTTGCTGGGCGGTCAGGACGCCATGGTCCAGTCCATCTCCCGCCGGACCGGAACCCAGGTGGAGGTGGTTTCCCGGTGGACCGACCTGCTCAACGCCATGGCCATTCAGATCCCCTATGGCCAACTGGAGACCATCCGGTCTATGGACGGCGTCAAGCGGGCCTATGTGGAGCATGTATATGAACGCCCGGAAGAGGAGTTGTCCACAGACGCCATTCCCGGCACCTATGGCTGCAGCTACAACATGGTCGGCCTGGGCCAGGTGTGGGAAGCGGGCTTTACCGGCAAGGGTATGCTGGTGGCCGTTCTGGACACCGGACTGGACCTGAATTACACCTCGTGGGGAAGTGTGCAGGATCCGGTCACCGGCGTCCGCCGGGTTCACGAGGCCTTTACCGACGATTCCTTCCTCCATGACCCCGCCGACAGCGAAGAGGGCTGGGACCTGCGCTATACCGGCGAATCTCTGCGCCTGTTCCTGGAGAGCACCCAGCTCCAGTCGACCACCGGCGCCGACGGGGATAAAATTACATACAGCAACAACGCCCTGTACAAAAACCGCAAGGTGCCCTATGCCTGCGATTACGCCGACGGCGACATCAATGTGCAGCCCGCCGGCAGCGATCACGGCACCCACGTCTCCGGCACCGTTGCCGGCTATGCGGAAAGCGAGGAGGGAGAGATCCTCTTTTCCGGCGTGGCCCCCGACGCGCAGATTCTGGCGATGAAGGTGTTCCCGGATTCCGACAGCGGCGCTCCGGAGACCGCGATCCTCAATGCCTTGGAGGACGCCGCCAGCCTGGGCGCCGATGTGGTGAACCTGTCTCTCGGCTCCGACAACGGCTTTGCCGAGGACGACGCCGCCGCCAACGAGGCCTACGCCCGGCTGCAGGAGACCGGCATCATCTTCATGACCTCCGCCGGTAACGCCGCTTACTCCAGTGCGAACAATCAGTACGGCGGTTATCCCCTGGTCTCCGATCCGGAGATCTCCATGATGTCCGCCCCTGCTGTGTACAGCTCCAACCTCTCTGTGGCGTCGATTGATAATACCATCGCCGCCCAGTCCGTCCTGGTGTGGACCGATGGGGAGGGCGCCGAGCACAAGGCCGCTTTCTCCGATACCACGGAGATCGCCATGAAGTACAAATTTGCCGGGAAAGAGCCGGTGGAAATCATCCCGGTGGACGGCTATGGAACCTATAACGACTACGCCGCCGCCGGTTTCAACAACGGCTATAACGGCGGCAAGACCGGCGTGGCCCTGGTAAAGCGGGGCGGCGGGATATCCTTCTTGGATAAAATCAACAATGCCATGTCCTTTTCCGGCGTCAATTGGGACGGCACTGCCTACGGCGTGCTGGCCGTCATCGTCTATGACGAAGACCCCAATGCTACAGACCTCATTTACATGAGCACCGACGGCGCCTACATCACCTCTGCTTTCATCTCCGGCAAGGACGGCCACGCCATTGTTGAGGCGGCTCAGTCCGGCAAGGTCACCATGACCGTCCTGGCGGAGGATGAGATTGTCTCCTCGGATACCGGCTATCAAATGTCTGTCTTCTCCTCCTGGGGCGCAGGCCCCGGCCTGGAGCTGAAGCCGGAGATCACGGCCCCCGGCGGCAATATCTGGTCCGCCGTTGTGGATCAGACCTACAGTCCCCAAGACCCCGGCGGCTATTATGACGACTATACCGGCGCTTACGGCATGATGAGCGGCACGTCCATGGCTGCTCCCCATATGACCGGACTGGCCGCTCTGGTGGAGCAGTATGTCCAGGAGAGCCTGCAAATCACCTCCAAGACGGCGGCGAGCAGCCTCACCAGTCAGCTGCTGGTCAGCACCGCGCTGCCGCAGAAGGACCCGGAGGGCGTGTATTACTCTCCCCGGCTGCAGGGCGCGGGCCTGGTGAACGCGGCAGGCGCCGTTACCACACCGGCTTACATCTCCGTGGCCGGGCAGAACGTGGGAAAGCTGGAGCTGAAGGACGACCCGGAGAAGACCGGCCGCTATACCATGAATTTTGAGGTTCATAACCTGACCGACGAGCCCCTGACCTACACGGCCAAAGCGGCAGTTTTGCGGCCCGACACCGGCACTGCCGAGAGCCGGTGGGGCGAGGCCTCCGTTATGCTGGACAGCGATGTTCTGCTGCGGGAGGTGGACCTGGGTACCGTGACGGTTCCCGCTTCCGGCAGCGTCCAGGTCAGCAAGACCGTCACCTTGACCCAAGAGGAGAAGGCGCTTTTGGATTCCCTCTTTGCCAACGGCGCCTATGTGGAGGGCTTTGTCATCCTCACCGACTCCACCGGCGAACATCCGCAAATCGGCCTGCCTTTCCTGGCCTTCTACGGCGATTGGACCGCCGCGCCTATTTTTGACAGCTCCATGTGGTACGACACGCCGGAGGACGGGGAAAATGTACGGAATAATCCCTCCACCTGGGCCACGTCCATTCTTGGCAGCGTCATGCTCTCCGAGGGATCGGCCATCGGCTTTGTAGACCTGGGCCAAAATATGTTCGATTCCAGATCCAACGAGCAAAGCGTATACCATCAAGAAAATTTCGCCATTTCCCCCAACGGCGACGGCTACCTGGACCAAATAGACGACTTTATTCTCTATCAGCTCCGGGAGGCCAAGCTCATGGTGGTGGAGGTCCGGGACAAGCAAACCAACGAGCTGTACTACCGGGATTACGCCACCTACCAGTCCAAGTCTCTGTGGAACAGCGCCTACTCCGCAGCGCTGCCCTCTTCTCAGTACTATTTTACCAACAGCTATTGGGACGGCACGGATCTAAACGGAAACGTGCTGCCCAGCGGTACGGAGTGTGTTTACTCCATCACCGCCTATGGAGAGGGAGACTATGGCGAAACGGTGTGGAATGAGGAGGCCGGCCGCTGGGTGACGGATTTCGAGTCCATCGTTCCCGGCGAAAACGAGCCCACCTTCCACGGCCACGCCATGGATCTGACCGGCGACGTCATTTCCTTTGACATTCAGGTGGACACCGTGGCGCCCAAGCTGGAAAACAACACCGTCTCCGTCTATGAGGAGGACGGAAGAACCTACATGACCGGTACGGTCTACGATGACGGTTCCATCGCCTCCGTAGAAATCCATCCTCTGGTCAAGCGGACCTATACCGATTCCACCGGTAAAGTGGTGGAGGAATACGGTCTGGACATGTATAATCCCTTTTACAGCCAGAGCATTTTCGATCCGGACACCAAAACCTATACGTTTACCGCCGATGTGACGGAGTACACAGGCTCTTATGAATGGACCGGCAACGTGTACATCTCCTGCGGCGACTATGGCCTTAACGACCGGACCTATGCCGTGAAGGCAGATCCCACCCAGGGCCTGGTCCTGTCTCAGGTGGCGGCTCTGATGCATCCGGGCGAAGCTTTTGATCTCAGCGTCAACGACAATACCGGCCTGGAGGGCCATGTCATCACCCGGACCTCCAGCAACCCCGAGGTGGCGACCATCGATGAGTTCGGCCGTGTGGAAGCGCTGGCGCCCGGCCAGACCGTCATCACCGTGAGCGCCGGGGAGGACTCCGCCGTCTGCGTCGTAGCGGTCAAGGAGCGCACCACGGAGCTGCAGGATTTCCAGCTGTCTGTGGAATCCTTCTCCGGGTTAAAGCCCAACGGCTCCATCGTGGTCAAAGCGACGGATTTGTACCCCGCCGACGCGGAGATTACCACCAAGCGGTGGGAGGTCAATGAGGACGATCCGGATTTGTACGCCGGCCTCATCACCTGCGGTCAGAACAGCTCCGACGGCCTTTCCGCCGAGCTGTACCTGAATTACAGCGCTACGGGAGACCCGGATATCCTCATTCCCGGCGCTTCCGCTACTCTGGAGGTTACCCTCAATGGGGTGACTCGGACGATGAAAATCGACTGGGAGGATCTGTATACAAACAGGTCCGATGAGGACTTGGTCTCCGGGCTGATCTATGGCGACCAGAGCGTATATGTAACCCAGGGCAGCACCGCCACCCTGGTTGCCAAGTATAACGATACCGCCGCCCATATTGTTGCGCCTGTGGCCCTGTGCACGGCCAAGGATTACAATTCCAGCAGCGACCATACTCTGGACCCGGCTGAAGGCCTAATTTTGGACGGCCCCGATTTCTGCGGCGTAAACAGCAGCTGGACCGGTAAGCTGGTCCATGAGGAGGGCTACGCCCTGCCCGAGTCCATCCGCGTCTTCACCCGCTATGAAAGCGGCTACGAGTACGAGATGACCAACAGCTGGCGGAAGGACTTTACCTACGACAGCCGGACCGGAGAAATCCAGGTGTACTTTACCCCTCCCTCTCAGACCATCACCTTGGTCATCCGGGCCGACGGCGTCGTGTCTCCGGGAAATCCCGCCGGGACATCCAGCGGAACGGTCTATGAACGTCCCACAGACGTTTACGGTCCCTTTGACTGGGAGATTGTCTCCGGCCGGGGCGAGTTGACCACGGAAGAAGGCGTGAACATCAACGGTACCGTGTTGAACGCGGCCTATTACACGCCCAGCGAGCCCGGCATCAGCTACATCCGGGCCACCACAAAAGACGGTCAATATTCTCTGGATTTCGCCGTCGTCTCCGAGGCGATCTTGCCGGAGAAGCTGGAGCTGGATACCAACCGTATGACCCTGTCCGTGGCTGAAAGCCGGAGCTTGTCCGCCGTGCTTTCTCCCACGCCCACCCTGGAAAAGCATACCGGCGTACAGTGGGAATCCTTTGATCCCGGCGTGGCTACCGTGGACGAGACCGGTACAGTCACCGGCGTTTCTCAGGGCTATGCCTACATCCGGGCCGTCTCTCAGGCCACAGGCGTCCAGGATTACTGCATCGTAGAGGTGCTGCCCTGCGCCCATGAGAAGACCAAAACCGAGACCGTACCCGCCACCTGTACCGAGGACGGCTCCGTCACCGTGACCTGCGAGATCTGCGGCGCGGTTGTCTCCCGGGAAATCCTGCCCAAGGGCCACCAATACGAGGCCGTGGTCACGGCGCCCACCTGCACCGAGGGCGGCTACACCACCTACACCTGCTCCGTCTGCGGCGACAGCTATGTGGACGATCACACAGACGCCCTGGGCCATGACTTCCAGGTCACGGTTGTGGAGGCCCAAGAGGGGGCCGAAGGGTATACCCAGCACACCTGCCTGCGCTGCGGCTACTCCTACCGGGACGGCTTCACCGAGGCTCTGGCGTGCCCCTCCGCCCACTTTACAGACGTGGACACCGGCAGATGGTATCACGAGGGCGTGGACTTCGCCGTTTCCAACGGCCTAATGAAGGGCGTGAGCGATACACAGTTCCGACCCGAGGGAATCCTGACCCGGGGCCAAATCGTGACCATCCTGTACCGCCTGGCCGGTGAGCCGGAGAGCGAAGGGACGGCGCCCTTCACCGACGTCTCCGGCGGCCGGTATTACGCCGAGGCCGTGGCCTGGGCCTATGAGGCCGGAATCGGAAAGGGCCTGACCGATACGGTCTTCGCCCCCAACGCCCCCGTAACCCGGGAGCAGCTGGTTACCTTCCTGGCGCGTTACGCTCAGTTCGCCGGGGAAGAGATTTCCGTCACGGGCGACCTGACCGGCTATCCCGACGCATCCGGCATCAGCAGCTACGCCGTGACGCCCATGACCTGGGCCGTGGAGCAAGGGCTGCTGAAGGGCATGGAAGGAAGATTGGCCCCCAAGGGTACGGCGACCCGGGCGCAAATTGCCACCATCTTGCAGCGTTACTGCGAAGCCTTCTCCGAATAATTTCCCCCATGCCCCAGGGCGCGCTTGCCCTGGGGCATTTATAAATGGTGGTGCAAGGTCCGAAGGGGGACTGTAACGCCGCTGAGGGGGGAAGAGAAGGGTACGGCCCCTACAGACTGCGGGAAGTGCCGTCCAAGCGGCGATGGGCCGTCCCGAAAATCTGCCGCAGGAAGAGGAACCCCAATCGGGAATCGTTGTTGTTTTTGGGTATAGTTTGCAGCGAGGGGGACCGCCGGATGCCGCAGGGCAGGCGAGGCGGCGTGAGGGGGAGGAAAAAACTCCCTCCGGCTCCATGGAGGCAAAAAATTTTATCAAAATTTCCCTTGACATGGAATCCAAATTGTTGTATTATAGGAAAGCGCGTGTGGGTGAACTCTGCGCGCAGAATGCGATGATGTAGGAGATTGCGGCGAAAGCCGGTAACTTCTGCGGAGTATGTCCGGTCATCGGGCGGCTGAACGGTCCTGTTTGCGTCTGCGTATATCGCTGCGCCTGGGGGAGAAGGTCGGCTTGCGTCGGCCATTTTTCATTGGCGAGAATGATACGCACGGCGGCGCGGACAGGAAGTTCGACCGTACCCAGCCACAAAAAACTGAGTACGTTTTTCAAGGAGGAAATTGCAACATGGCAAACCAAATGATCAGAATCCGGCTGAAGGCCTATGATCACCAGCTCATCGACGCCAGCGCGGCGAAGATTGTGGAGACCGCCAAGCGCAACGGCGCTTCCGTCTCCGGCCCCATCCCCCTGCCGACCAAGAAAGAGGTCGTCACCATCCTGCGGGCCGTCCATAAGTACAAGGATTCCCGCGAGCAGTTCGAGCGCAGAACCCACAAGAGATTGATCGATATCCTCAACCCCAACCAGAAGACCGTGGAGTCCTTGATGTCCCTGGATCTGCCGGCTGGCGTTGAGATTGAGATAAAGCTGTAATTCCCTCGTCAGGATGCGCAGCTTGCCCGCCACAGTCTGTCAATAGGACGGACGGGTCATGTTGCCGGCAGTTGCCCAATGGCTGCCGCCAACCAATAACCTAAAAAGGAGAAGAAAACATGCAAAAAGCAATCATCGGCAAAAAAGTGGGCATGACCCAGATCTTCGATGAGAGCGGCAAGGTCATTCCGGTCACCGTCATCGAGGCCGGCCCCTGTGTCGTGACCCAGAAGAAAACCCTGGAACAAGACGGTTACGTTTCCGTGCAGCTGGGCTTTGAGAATGCGAAGGAGTCCAAGCTGTCCAAGCCCGAGGCCGGCCACCTGAAGAAAGCCGGCGTAGAGCTCAAAAAGCACCTGAAGGAGTTTAAGCTGGACGCCGCTGCGGACTTGAACGTGGGCGACGTGATCAAGGCCGATACCTTCGCCGCCGGCGACAAGGTAGACGTGGCCGGCATCTCCAAGGGCCACGGCTATCAGGGTGTCGTCAAGCGCTGGAACGCCGGACGGACTCCCATGACCCACGGCGGCGGCCCTGTGCACCGCCACGCCGGCTCTATGGGCTCCTCCTCCGACCCCTCCCGGATTTTTAAGGGCAAGATCGGCGCCGGCCAGATGGGCGTGGAGCGGGTCACCATTCAGAATCTGGATGTGGTGAAGGTGGACAGCGAGCTGAATATGCTGGTCATCCGCGGCGCCATTCCCGGCCCCAAGGGCGGGCTGGTCTATGTGAAGTCCACCGTCAAGCACAACAAGGTCAAGCGCGGCGACGCCGGTATCAGCAAGAACCCGAAGAAGGCTTCCGGCCGGAATCCCCAGAAGGCTTCCGCCAGAGGCTAAGGAAAGGAGAGCTTAAATCATGCCTAAGACGATTGTTTACGATATGTCCGGCAAGCAGGTCGGCGAGATCGAACTCTCCGAAGCTTTGTTCGGCATCGAGCCCAACGAGTCTGTGGTCCACGACGTGGTCAAGAACCATCTGGCCAACTGCCGTCAGGGCACCCAGTCCGCTCTGACCCGCGCCGAGGTCTCCGGCGGCGGCAAGAAGCCCTGGAGACAGAAGGGAACCGGCCGGGCCCGTCAGGGCAGCACCCGGGCTCCCCAGTGGACCCACGGCGGCGTGGTATTCGCCCCGAAGCCCCGGGATTACAGCTACCGTCTGAACAAGAAGGTCAGACGCCTGGCTTTGAAGTCCGTTCTCAGCGCCAAGGCGGCCGCGCAGGACATCGTGGTCATCGATTCCATTCAGATGAATGAGATCAAGACCAAGGAATTCGCCAAGTTCCTGTCCGCCGTTCATGCCGAGAGCAAGCCCCTGGTGGTCACCGCCGAGCCCAACGCCAATGTGGTCCGGTCCGGCCGGAACATCCCCGGCTGCGAGATCACCTTTGCCAACCTCATCAATGTCTATGACATTTTGAACGCCAAGAAGCTGGTTCTGGATCAGGCCGCCCTGGCCAAGATCGAGGAGGTGTTCGCGTAATGAAGAACGCTTACGATATCATCATCAAGCCGGTGATCACGGAGCAGTCCATGGAGTCCGTGGCCGACAAGCGGTATGTTTTCCGGGTCGCCCTGGACGCCAACAAAATTGAGATCAAGCAGGCTGTCGAGGAGATCTTCGGCGTCAAGGTGGCGAAGGTCAACACCATCCGGATGCTGGGCAAGAAAAAGCGCACCGGCTCGTATCCCGAAGGCCGCCGCGCCGCCTACAAAAAGGCCATGGTGACCCTGACGGCCGATTCCAAGACCATCGAGTTCTTCGAGGGTATGGTCTAATTCAAATCTCAATAAAGGAGCGTAACGCAAATGGCTATCAAAACATTTAAGCCTTATACCCCGGCGCGCAGAAATATGACCGTTTCTGCCTTCGACGGCGTGGATAAAAAGGCCAAACCTGAGCGCAGCCTGGTTGAGACCCTGAAGAAGAACTCCGGTCGCAACAGCTACGGCAGAATTACCGTCCGCCACCGCGGCGGCGGCAACAAGCGGAAATACCGCATCATCGACTTCAAGCGGAACAAGACGGATATGACCGCCGAGGTGCTCCGCCTGGAATATGACCCCAACCGCAGCGCGTTCATCGCCCTGGTGCAATACGAGGACGGGGAGCTGCGCTACATCCTGGCTCCCAACGGCCTGAAGGCCGGAGACAAGGTCGTCTCCTCCGCCACGGCCGATATTAAGCCCGGCAACTGCCTGCCCATCGCCAACATCCCCGTGGGTACCGTGATCCACAATGTGGAGCTGAATCCCGGTCGGGGCGCACAGCTGGTCCGCTCCGCCGGAGCCGCCGCCCAGCTCATGGCCAAGGACGGCGCGCTGGCCCAGGTCCGCCTGCCCTCCGGCGAGGTGCGGTATGTGCGGATGAATTGCACGGCCTGCATCGGCCAGGTGGGCAATCTGGATCATGAGAACATCCACATCGGCAAGGCCGGCCGGACCCGTCACATGGGCATCCGTCCCACGGTGCGCGGCTCGGTTATGAACCCCAACGATCACCCCCACGGCGGCGGCGAGGGCCGCGCTCCGGTCGGCCGTCCG
>JABLTR010015841.1_pt1 | contig 15057 bp, 9 predicted proteins | sample 7160071 | NCBI WGS metagenome assembly JABLTR01 (sample SAMN14651230, study PRJNA627086) | human gut metagenome | isolation source: feces | host: Homo sapiens
CCCCTGCGGGGCAACCGGAAATGATGCACAAAAACTTCATGCACTGGCATTTGCACATTTTCGTGATGCAGCGTTCGTGCATGAAGTTTTATGCCCTCACCGCCCTGTGAAGCGGTTCCTGGGGGAGCTGTTTGGCGCGATGGTGCGGTGATGGCATTGTTTTTGAGTGAATGGAAGAGAACAAGAAAAATCGAGATATCACCTATGACATGGGTTATCTTTATTGTTGTGTGCTTTCTGGCCTCCACGGTGGGCTGCATCTGCGGGATCGGCGGCGTGATCATCAAGCCGGTGCTCGATGCGTTCGGGCTGTATACCGCATCGACGATCAGCTTCGTCTCCGGCTGCATTGTGCTGTCCATGACGGGCTATTCGGTGATCAAGGTGGCGATCGCCCAGGAGAAGAATATTGAAAAGGGTGTCAGCACGTATCTGGGCCTCGGCGCCGCGATCGGCGGAATCGTCGGCAAGCTGATGCTGGACGGGATCAAGGCCGCCACCGCGAATGACGCGCTTGTGGGCTCGGTGCAGTCTGTGGTGCTGCTGGTGGTGACGCTCGGGACGCTGATCTATCTGCTGCTGGAACGGCGGATCCCGACGCATCATGTGCATCACTGGTGCGCCTGCCTCGGGATCGGCCTGCTGCTGGGCGTGATCTCGTCCTTCCTCGGGATCGGCGGCGGACCGATCAACCTGGTCGTGCTGTCCTTCTTCTTCTCGATGGAGACGAAGAAGGCGGCGCAGAACTCGCTGTTCATCATCCTGCTCTCGCAGAGCGCGTCGCTGATCTTCACGCTCCTGCGCGGGACGGCGCCGTCGTTCCCGCCGCTGCTGCTGGCGATCATGGTGCTGGCCGGGATCCTGGGCGGCGTGGTCGGCCGCCGGATCAACAAGCGGATCGACGCAAAGGCAGTCCGGAAGCTGCTGGTCGGTCTGATCCTGGTCATCATCTTCATCTGCTGCTATAATACGTGGCAGTATTGCCACTGAGGCGGCGCGCGGACAAAGCGTCCTGCACACAAACAAAACCCCCGCGGCCTGTGGCCGCGGGGGTCTGCTTTTCAGAAGATGAGACGCATCTGGTTCCAGGTGACGCCGCCGTGGGTGGAGTTTGGCGTGATGCCCTCGTTTTGAAATCCGAGTCTGGCATAGTAGGGAACAAGACGGTCCTTGCAGGTCAGGACCAGACCGCGGCGGCCCTGCGCGCGTGCGTCCTCGATGGCGCGGCGGAGCAGCCGTTCGGCACAGCCGCGGCGGCGGAACTCCGGCACGGTGTTGACGCCGAAGATCATCTGCCACGCGCCCTGCTCGTTGTGGAGCGCGGCGTCGGCGTACATCTCATCGGTCAGGTCCGGTGCATCGGTGCAGAAGCCGTCGACAAAGGCGGCGAGCCGCCCGTCCTCGAACAGGAGCCAGAAATGGTTCGCATAGTGCGCGAGACGGCCGGCGAATTCTTCGCGCGTAGCCGCCTCGGCGGGCGGGAAGCACGCGGCCTCGACGGCGGCTACGGCGTCAAGATCCTGAATGGTTGCGGTGCGGATCAGCATGGGGGTACCTCATGGGTCATAATGTCTGGAATTTTGCGACGATCAGCTCGACACACTCCGGAATGGAGAACTGGCTCGTATCGAGACAGAGGTCGTGGAACTGCGGCGCGCCCCAGACCTGTCCGGTGTACGATTCATAGTACTTTTTGCGCTGCTTATCCATCTTGCGCACGAGCTGCACGGCCTGATTGTGCGAAAGCCGCTCCTGTTCCATCTTGCGTGCCACGCGGTGCTCCTCCGGCGCGGAGATGAATACGCGCAGCAGCCGCACGTCCTGCTGCCGCAGGACAAAGTCGGCGCACCGCCCCACAAAGACGCATTCCTCGCGCTTGGCCAGCCGACGGATCTCGTGGCTTTGCAGCGCGAAGAGCACCTCGGACGTCGGGCGGCCGCGGAGCACATGATAGTTGCCCTCATGGACGGTCTGGAAGAGGTAGGGGTTCGTGGCCTTCTCGTCCGCGGCGCTCATCGCCTTTTCCGACAGCTCGCCGTATTCGCACGCGAGGCGGATGAGCTCGCGCTCGTAGACCTTGATCCCAAGCTGATTGGCAGTTTTGACGGCGATCTCATGTCCGCCGCTGCCAAACTGCCGTCCAATGCAGATGACTCGGTTTGCCATGGTGGAATTCCTTCTCTCTTTCTGATTCTGATGGATTACTGCAATGCGCTGAGAACTTGCTGCGGGATCGCGGTCTCGCGGCTCGCCGGGTTGATGACGGCGCGGAACGAAACGTTCGTGTCCGTCAGGAGCAGGCGGAGCGTTCCGCCGCAGGAGAACGTGATGCTGGTCAGGCTGTCGCCGTTCAGCACGATCTCGAGGGTCCCTTCGGTGAACTCGATGTCCAGCGAGGCGGCGTCCGGGGCGATCGCTCCGGCGACGGCGGCCATGCCGTCGGCGTCCAGCGTGATGGTGTAGACGTCCTGCCCGCCGGGCTTTTCGGTGTGGCTGGCCGTGGCAGAGAAGAGGAGCTGCGCCGCCACGTCGAGCAGGTCGGCGGAATTGGCCCACGAATTGGTCCCGAGATCGACGGAGTTTCCGGAAGGATCCAGAAGCTTGCCGTCTGAGAGATAGAGCGTGAGCGGACCCTTCTGAATGGCGGTGACGGTCAGCGCATCGACGCGCTGCCGGTCCAGGCCGAGTGTGGTGTCGAGGACGACAGGGCCGCAGTCCGCCTTCAGGCGGAGATCGGCGGAGACGGTGTCCGGGCCGAACGCAGTCTGCCACGCATGGAGTAAGCGGAAAAAGTTGTCCGTCATGGTGATGTCGGACGTATTTTCGCCTGATTCGATCGCGGAAAGTACGGCTTCCGGGATCGTGGGGGATTCGGCCGTACCCTGCTGCGGCGTGAGCGTCAGGGTGATGGCGGTCTCCGCGTCATCAGACAGCGCTGCCGCAAAGGTGAGGCGCGACAGCGTGCCGTCCTGCGCGGTCAGCGACATGGAGACATCGCGCAGCGCAGCCGATCTATCCGCCATGGACGGCAGGAGCATTGGCGCGAGTTTCTGCGCATCTTCACCGGAAAGCGCGGCGGAATAGACGGTTTCCTCCCCGGTTTTCTCCGTTTCGAGATCGACCGCCTGATACAGGGAAACGGACGCATCGAGCAGCGACGCATAGTCGAGCAGGCCGCCTGTGCCGAGGGTGCAGGCGCTGCCATCCGCGAGATAGAGTGTGTCATCTGCCAGATACAGCGAGAGATCATCGCGCGTGAGGCGCGTAATGGCCGGAGCGGTCTCGTTGGTGCGCAGAACAGAGACGCGCGTCTCTGAAGTGCTGCCATTCACGGTCAGGACGGCGTCCGCCTGCATCGCGATGACATTCTGTTCAGTGTAGTTTTTCAGAAGTTCATAGGCATTCAGCCCGGTTTTGAGCTTGGAAGATCCGAAAAACCAGACCGCAGCCAAAACTGCCAGAACGACGAGAACGGCGATGGGGATGAACCACCAGCGGAAGCGGCGGCACGGCTTGGCGGCCGTTCCGGCCGCCTCAGCTTTTGGGCAGGCAGGGGCCTCCGTCGACGGATTTTGCGGCGCATTTTCCGCGGAAAGGTTTGGATTTTCCGGAGGATTATCAGGTTTTGCGGATGCTTGCTGCGATTTCAGTGCTGCAAGCTCTGCCTCCAGTTCGGCCAGTTTTTCCTCTGCCGATCTGGCGCGGGCCAGAAGCTCCGCATTTTGCTCAGCGGGTGCGGGAACGGGTGACTGCGGCTGGGTCTGCGGGGGATTGGCGATGACGCCTGCGGGTACGAGCGGGTCGGTTTGCGGGTTCGCCTGTGCGCTGCGGCGCCGCTTCGACTTGCGGATGGCCTTCCGGATGAAATGGACGGCCAGGAAGACGAGCAGCGCGAGCAGCAGCGGGATGCCGACCCAGAGCCACCAGACCGGCAGCGTCGACACGGCGGCGACGCGCGCCGCAGACGACGGGAGGTCAAAGACAAGGTAGCTGCCGACGGTCTCATAGTCGACGGTCTGCCAGACACCGTTTTGCTCGACGTAGAGGCACAGACGCGCCGTCTTGCCCTCGGGCGGGAGATAGCGGACGCGGTAGGGCGCGGGCGTGTCGGCGTCGATGGAGACGCTCCACTGGTCGACGACCTCCCAGTTGGCGGACATGGGCGGGAGCTTCCCGGACTCCCAGCTGTCGAAATACGCGCTGAGACGGTTGGCAAGGTTCCCGGACTTGACGTGGAACGCGGCGGGCGTCTGCGCCTCAGCAGTCGCGGAGATGCCGGCGCCGCCGGTATAGTCCCCCTCGGTGAGGAAGACGGCACGGCCATCCTCGCGCACAGCGTCGGAGGCGAGGCCGGGCGTATAGGGCGTGTAGACGGCGGCGACGGTGGTGTCGAAGCGGAGATCGCTCAGATCCGTGCGGTCCCAAGCGGCGTAGGCCCCATCCTGCTCCGGAATGGCGGGGAAGACGGACTCGTCAAACGAGTCGCCATAGGAGAAGCGGAGATGCTTGAGCGTCTTGCCGTCCGCGACGAACTTCAATGTGAACGTCCGCATGTCCTCGGGGAGGATGTCCTCGTCCAGAAGCGTCTGGAAATCCGCGGGTTCGGCGCTGCCGGCGATGCTCTGCCGGTTGAGGCCGGCAAGCGTATCGGAAACAAAGCGGTTTTCGGCAAAGGTGCCGGCGGAGCTACCGGCGATCGCACCGGCATACTGGTCGCAGGACGTGATGTCCACAAGGGCGATACAGCCGGAAACGGTGCTCCCGGAGCCGTCGAGCGCCTCGGCTACGCCGGAGCCGGTGATGCCGCCGACGTAGGTTTTGCCCGAGAGGGTGCACTTGGCAAAGCTGGAGCGGATGGTCGCGCCGGTGAGGCCGGTGATGCCGCCGACGTAGGAGCCCGAGGTGCTCTCCGTGGGGCCGTAGTTTTCACAGGCCGTGATGAGGCCGAGATCCATCCGGCCGCAGACACCGCCGGCGTAGGAGCGCTTGGCGGTGATGGCGCCGGTGTTTACGCAGGACTGCAGGACGGCGCGATAGGTATACTGCCGCTTATAGCTGCCGTCGAGGTCGGACGAGACGTCGTCCTCGGGGTCGAGCGCGTATTCAAGGGCCATCGAGCCCGCGACGCCGCCGATGTTGATGTCGCCGGAGACGGCGGCTTCGTTGCGGCAGAGGGAGACTTTGCCGAGGGTGATCTTGTCGACATCGACCGAGGAAGCGTCGGTGACGGCGTTTTTGACGCCATCTTCGGCGTTGTTGACGGCGTCAAAGAGGGTGTTGGAGATTTCGTTGAACTTTTTGTTGATGGCCTTGATGTCGTTCGAGACCGTGCCGACGGTGCCGGTGACGGCGTCGTTCAGCAGGTTGATCTGGCTCGAGACGCCATTGACGGCGGAGGTGAAGCCGCCAAGGTCGGGTGCACCGACGAGGTTCGCCGTCGCGTCCAGCCCGCCGGAGACGATGCCGGAATGGTCGACGTCGACCTTGCCCGGGTCGACGGTGATCGTGCCGTCGCCGGTGGAGACGCCGATGGAAACGCTGCCGTCGTCCTTCGGCGTGACGTCGATGCTGCCGAGCGAGCCGGAGGTGGAATCGATCGTGCCCTCGCTCGGCGTAGCGGTGGTGGTAGAGTTTGCGGTGCCGCCGCCGGTGACGTTTGCCTTGCCGTCGACATTGACGCGTATGCTGCCCGCCTCTTCGACGGCGGTGTCGACATAGCCGGAGAGCGTGTTCAGCCGGGAGGCGACGCCGCCCGCGCTGCCCTCCGCGTCGGAGGCGGCCTTGTCGACGAGGTCGCTCAGCTCGTTCAGCTGGGTCTGGAGCTTTTTCGTGGTCTTGTCGTCGAGCTGCATCTCGATGTACGGCTCGACCTGACCGGCCACGCCGCCGACATCTTTTCGGCCGGAGATGGCGCCGGTATTGACGCAGCTGATGAGTTGGCCGGAGGTGCGGCCGGCAATGCCGCCGGTGTTATAGCCAATGTGCGGGTAGCCAATGGCAGCGGTATTGCGGGATGCGGCTACCGTTCCGGCATTGTAGCCGGTGATGCCGCCGGTATCGGTGGCGACGTGGGCAGTGGAGAACTGGGAGAGCGTGGAGAGGTCGAGCGAGAAGGTGAGGTCGAGATCGGACAGGTCGATCGCAGGATCGACGCTTTCGATGTTGACGTAGGCCGTGTTCTCGCAGTCTTCGATCACGCCGAGGTTGCAGCCGACGAGGCCGCCGGTGCGGTTTTCACCGTCGACGGTGCCGCCGGTGCGGCAGGCGCGGACCACACCGCTGGCCTTGTTCTCGCCGACGAGGCCGCCGGTGGCCCAGCCGCCGGAGACTGTGCCGGTGAAGGCGCAGTTCTCGATCGTGCCGTAGTTCTCGCCGACGAGGCCGCCGGTGGAGACCGGGTCGCCGGAGGGGGTCACGGTCCCTTCTACAGAGAGATCTTCTACGCGGCCCGTGGGCTGCAGTGTGCAGATGAGGCCCGCCGGGGAGAGCGCGTCGGTGATGGTCAGGCCGCGGATCGTGTGGCCGTTGCCGGAAAACGTGCCGCCGAAGGTGGCGATGGGGGTGAAATCCAGCCCCGTGAGGTCGAGATCGGCCTCAAGCACGACCTGCTTATCCTGCGACCAGGCATCGAGCGTGCAGTCTGCCGCGAGGGCAAGCAGATCGTCCTCGGTGATGATGGAGAGGACCTCCAGCTCGGCCTCTTCGGCCTGCGGAGCGGCGGTTTCTGTGGGTTCTGCGGTTTCCGCAGCTTCCGTGTCCGACTCGTCGTCTTCGGCGGCGAGGGCGGGCAGGGCCGTGAAGCTCACGAGCGTGAGGACCGCGAGCAGGGCCGCGAGCAGGCGGCGAAGAACATTATTCTGCATCATCATCCGCCTCCTCTTCGTTTGCTGAACCGGATACCAGATTGAGATCGATGTCACCCTCGACGACGGCGTGGAGCGCGCCGTGGATGGTGCCGTTGATGTGGCCGGAGACCATGCCGTTGATGAAGGTGCGGCCATTGGCGGTCTTATGTCCGCCGACCGCGACGGACGGCACGGAGAAGGACGTCTTGTCGACGATGCCGCTGCCGACGAGCAGGATCTGCGGCAGGACGAACATGACGAGGAACATCGAGATGACCGTGCCGCGGCCAAGGCTCTCGCCGATGCCGGCGATGACCGGCTCGGACGTCATGCTGCCGATCAAAAAGCCGCAGATGGAGAGGATCGAGCCGGAGGTGAGGATCGTCGGGAAGGCGAAGTTGAGCGTTTCGACGATGGCTTCGCGGTGGTGCATCTTGCCCTTGAGCTCCTGATAGCGCGTGGCGATGACGATGGCGTAGTCGATGTTCGCGCCCATCTGGATGGAGCTGACGATCAGGTAGCCGAGGAAGAACAGGTATTTGCCCGTGATGGTCGGGAACGAGAAGTTCAGCCAGATACTGCCCTGAATGACCAAAATCAGCAGCAGCGGCATACCGGCGGATTTGAACGTGAACAGCAGGACGACGAGCACGATGAGCACCGAGACGATGCTGACGACCGTGTTGTCGACGGCGAAGGACTTTTCAAAGTCGTATTCGTTCGTGCTGTTGCCCGCGATATAGACCGGGCCGTCGGGATAGTATTTCTTGGCGATCTCGTGCATGAGGTCGGTGAAGTGGTAGGTCTTGTCGCCGCTGACGGGCAGATTCAGGTAGACGAGCATCCGGCTGAAGTCCGGGCCCTGCAGCTGGTTTTTGGCGCTCGTCATCTGCACCTTCGCGTCGTTCAGCATCGCGGTCTGATCATCCGAGAGCGTGACGAGGCCGGAGTCAATCTGGTCGCAGACGTAGAGGAGCATATCGATGAGGGGAACCTGATAGTTTGCGATATTGCCGGCGAGCTGGCCGTAGTTTTCCTGGTTGGCGGCGTAGGCCGCATAGACGACCTCGGCGAGCTCGTAGTCGAGCCCGGCCAGCTCTGCAAACTGGCGGGGGGTGAGCTTGTCGGCGAGCATGTAGCCGTCCATGGCCTCAATGTTGGTCAGGCCCATGGAGGAGTCGACTTCGTCGTAGGCGGAGAGCTCTTCCAGGATGGCGCGCTCTTTGTCGAAGTCCCCGGCGGGGACAACGAGGGCGACCATATTGGTGGAGGGGAAGCGTTCTTCGATCATGTTTTCGGCAATCTGGGTGTCGTTGAGCTTCGGCGCGGAGATGAGGCTGTAGCCGTAGGCATAGGGGCAATCCGAGGAGAGCTTGAAGCCGAAGACGACGAAGATCAGAAAGATGGCCGGGACGAAGAAGCGCGTGGCATAGTCGTATTTGCCGATAAAGGAGACCTTCGGCACGAAGCTGCGGTGCGCCGTGCGGTCGATCAGCGGGCCGAAGAGCATCAGCAGACCCGGCATCACGAGGAAGGCCGAGAGCAGCGCGAAGGCGATGGACTTGATGAGGCATACGGCCATATCGGGGCCGAGCTTGAACTGCATGAACAGCATGGCAACCAGGCCGCCGACCGTGGTCAGGCAGCTTGCGCCGATCTCGGGGATGGATTTGCTGAGGGCGGCGATGACGGCCTCGCGGATGGGGAAGAGGCGATGCTCTTCCTTGAAGTGGTTGCAGAAGATGATCGCGTAGTCGATGGAGAGGGCGAGCTGCAGAATGCTCGTGACGGAGTTCGAGATGAACGAGATCTTGCCGAGCAGATAGTTCGTGCCCTGGTTGACGACGAGCGCGACGACAAACGTCAGGATCAGGACCGGGACCTCGCCGTAGGTCTCGGACGTGAGCAGGAGCACCACGACGATGACGACGGCGACGTAGATCATGATGATGCTGATCTCGTGGTCGATGATCTCGGCCTGCGTGTTGCCGAGCTCGGTGGAGACGTAGAGATCATAGGGGGCGAGGGCCTCTTTGACGGCGTCGAGCGCGGTGAGGCAGGCGTCGTCGTCCTCGGAATAGTCGAAGGTGACGGAATAGAGGGCGGAGAGGTTTTTATAATGGTCCTCGGTCTCGTCATAGTCGACCATCTGGACGCCGCGGACAGCTTTGATCGTGTCGTTCAGCGCGGCGGCCTCGTCCAGCGTGACGTTGGCGACCATGATCTTGGCCGTGCCGTAGGTGATGAATTGCTCGTCCATGATGTTCAGGGCCTGCTTGGTCTCGGAATCTTCAGGGAGGTAGAAGGTGAGGTCGCTTTCGACCTCGACCCAGTTGCGCGAGAAGGCGGAGAAGATCAGCAGGATGATGGTGACGAGGAAGATGAGGCTGCGCTTGTCGACGATGAAGGCCGACAGCTTCTCCATAAAGGAAGCGCCGGAGCCTTCGGCAGTCTGATTCATAGGATGGTCCTCCTTTCAGGGCGGGATGTGCGCGGGATCAGTCGTCGACCAGCTCATAATCCTCGCCGTCGTCCACAGGACGGGCGGCGCGGAGAATGCGGACGGCGGTAAGGATGGTGCCGATGTTCATGACGCCGTCGACCATCAGGGAGATGCCGAGCAGCTGCGTCAGGACCTTCGTGCCCTCGCCCGGATGGAACAGCAGGACGACGCCGAGTATGGCCGTCGCGAGCGCGGAGACGAGGATGAGCCACCACGCGCGGATACCGAACGGGCGCGCGTCGAGCGCGATGCGAACGCGGGTCAAACCGTCAGCGAGCAGGATCAAACCGAGCATGATACCGAAGAAGGCCATCGTATGCGCCGGGCGGATGAGCAGGAGCAGGCCGAAGACGAGATAGAGGATGCCGAAGACGAGATCGGTCTCGAAGACGAGCTGGTAGGGGTCTTTGGAGAAGAAGCCGACGAGCTTGACGATGCCGAACGCGAGGAACAGCACGCCGAGCAGGACGGTGAGGATGGGATAGAACGTATCGGAGAAGAAGGCCAGGCCCACGCCTGCGAGAATGAGCAGGGCGGAGAGGACAAGATAACCGGTTTTTGCGATTTTCAGCATGGAACGCATGGATGTTTCCTCCTTTTGGGCCGAGTCCCGGAGGGGAACGGGAGCCCAGACTGGTCAGATTTTCATTGTGGAGACAGTATAGCACAAAGGCCCGAAAACGAGAAGTGGTCAAATGCTGAAAATTGTGGCGCGGGGGGCGGTTTTTGCTTTGCGTTTTGGCGGAGGGTATGATAAACTGGATGAAAAGTGAGGTGGACAGCATGGCGGGGCAGACGCAGCGGGCGATCCGGGAAACATTTTTAACATTGCTGGACGAGCGGCCGCTGCACGAGATCACGGTGAAGCTGATCGTGGAGCGGTGCGGCATCAACCGGAAGACGTTTTACAACCACTACCGCGACATCCCCGATCTGATGGAGCAGATCCTGACCGACGAGGCGGACGCGATCATGGCGCGGTATACACAGGTGGATTCGTTTGAGGCGTGCATGAGCCACGCGATTGAGTTCGCCCTGCAGAACCGGCGCGCGGCGCTGCATATCTACCGGTCGGTCGGGCGGGATGTCTATGTGGAGAACACGCTGAAGCTCTGCGACTATCTGGTGCGGACGTATCTGGCGAAGGTCGAGGGTGCGGCGGAGCTGGACAGGGAGGACTATGAGATCCTCGTGCGGCTCTATCGCGGGCAGCTGTTCGGCCTGATCACGGATTGGATGATGCAGGGGATGAAGAGCGACATTCTGGAGAATTTTCACCGCGTCTGCGCGCTGCGCAGCGGCATGACCGAGGAGCTGATCCGGCGGAGCCTGCAGGAAAAACGAAAATGAAAAACGTCCCGGCCATCGATGGATGGCCGGGACGATGTTTTTGCTCCCCCAGTCTGCGCAAAGCGCAGACAGCCCCCTCTACCAAGAGGGCCCTTTTTATTTGCCGGAGTCGAAGTCGGACTGCGTATAGGTGCGCAGGTGGGCGATGGTATCGGTCATGGTGGAATTCAGGGCCGGGAAGAGATTTGTGGTGATGGCGGTACGGACGGGGAGGATCTCATAGCGGGGGGAGGCGTCCTCGCCGTGGTCGGCAAAATAGGTTGGAGTATAGCTGACACCGGAGAGGGCCGTTTCGCCGGTCTCGCCGTTTTTGGTGAACGAGAGGTTCAGCACGACGCCGTCGCGGCAGTTTGTGGCGACGGAGGAGTCCATCGTGGAATAGAAATTGCCGAGGCTGTAGGCGACGAAGCAGGTCTTGTCCTTGCCGGCGTCGGTGGTGACGGAGCGGGTCTCCATCGGGCCGACAATATGAGAATGGGTACCGATGATGGCGTCAACACCGCCCGCAAAGAGCAGATTTGCGATGTGCTCCTGCGAGGCGGTGACGGTCCGGTCGGACTCGCTGCCCCAATGGAGCATGGCGATGATGACGTCGGGCTGGAGCGCGCGGGCGGCCTCGAGCGAGCGGTCGATGGCGTCGGCCGCGATCTTGTCAAAATCAGTCGCGTAGTCGGTATAGAGCAGGTCGACTGCGTACTCCGAGCCGTGCGGCAGGCTGAGGCCGCCGAGGCCCTTCGTATAGCCGAGGATGGCTACCTTGAGGCCAGAGACATTGCGGAGCAGGACGCCTTCGTTTGACGATTTATCGCTGCTCGAGGCGTATGTACCGACGTGGTCGATGCCGGCGGCATTCAAATAGCGGATGGTGCTCTGCAGGCCGGACAGGCCGTTCTGGATGGAGGCGGAGTTCGCCGTCTGGACGACGTCGAAGCCGACGCCCGCGAGGGCCATCGCCAACTCCTCCGGGGCGCTGCCGGTGGCGGAGCCGTAGGGTTCGCCTGCAAAATTCAGCTCGAGATTGCCGAGCGTGAGATCGGCGGAGCCGGTCATGCCCGCGACGGCGGCGAAGCTGCGCGAGAAGTCATACGTGCCGTTCTCCTGCAGGGCGGCGGCGAGCAGGTCGTCGTCGATCATGATGTCGCCGACGGCGGCGACGGTGATGGTCAGGTCCGGCTCGGTGGTGATCTGGTCAGCGGACGATTTGGGGGCGGAGGGCTGGCTGGCGGCGGATCTGTCGGCGCGGCAGCCGCGGAAGATCAGCACGGCGGAGAGCACCGCGATGATGAGCAGGACGAAGAGCACAAGGCGGATCTGCACGCGCTGGCGCCTGCGCTGCTCGAGCCGGCGCAGACGGCGGGCCTCGGCCAGCTGCTCCTGCTGGTTGAAATCAGTCTGGGGCATGGGAGCCTCCTTTTGAAAAATGTAAATTCTTTGTTACGAAATGCGAAGAATTGTAACGGTCAGACGAAGAAAAAGTCCGGTTTTCCGGGGGAACCCGGAAATTGACCGGTGATTTTGCACTATTATACACCAAAAGCGCACATTACGCAAGGAAATTCGAAAAAGGCGGCACACTTGGCGGATGGGAAAAAATGTGCTACAATAAGCGCAATATTGCTCGAAAGGAAGCAGAAGGATGCGCGAGGAACGGCGGAGAAAGAGAAAACGGCAGCAGATCATCACGCTGCTGGTGTGCGCGCTGGTGCTGGCGGCGCTGATCTGGGGGATCGTGACGGTGGTGCGGAAGCTGACGAATTACGGCAACCGCAGCATTGCAAGCAGCCAGAGCGACATACAGGAGGACCAACCTGCTGAAACGAGCACGGCAGATCAGACCGTGGAAGACCGGTTCGCGGGTGTGGCGCGAAACAGCTATGACGCGGCGGGCTTTTATAAGGAGGATGGGTTCCTCCGCTACGGCGACGGGACGCTGGGCAGCGAGGTCGGCGTGGACATCTCGTCGCACCAGCAGAGCGTCGACTGGGAGGCCGTGAAGGCGGCGGGCGTGGATTTTGCGATCCTGCGCGCGGGCTACCGCGGGTATACCGAGGGCGCCATTCAGGAGGACGAGACGTTTTTGACGAACCTCGCGGCGGCGAAGGATGCGGGGCTGAAGGTCGGGGTGTACTTCTTCTCACAGGCTTTGGACAAGGCCGAGGCTGTGGAGGAGGCCGAATTCGTGCTGAATTTGCTGGATGGCGCGGAGCTGGATTATCCGATTTTCTTCGACTGGGAGGACATCGAGGCCGAGGCGCGGACGGACGGCATGGACTCGGTCACGCTGACGGCGTGCGCCGTGGCGTTCTGCAAGCGCGTGGAGCTGAATGGCTATCGCGCGGGTGTGTATTTCAACCAGCGGTTCGGCTATGAGGAATTTGATCTGCGGGAATTGCAGGACTATGAGCTGTGGCTCGCGGAATATGCGCTGTCGCCGAGCTTCCCGTATCATTTTGATGTGTGGCAGTACGCGAACGACGGGATGCTCTCGGGCGTGGACGGGCCGGTCGATCTGAATCTGGCGTTTGTGGAAAGCAAGACGGTGGAATAAGGAGATCTCCCGCACGAGGTGCGGGGGATCTTTTGCTGTTTTTGGAATTGGGCGGGCAACGCCCGCCCAATTTGCGCCCCCATTCTTTTCTTTCTAGCAGAGAAAGAAAAGAATGGGTTCAAAAAAGACAAGCATGGGTGTCCGCCCCTACGAGGGATGCGGCAGAAACGGAACGAGGGCCGGCGATGCCGGCCCTCGGGTTTTTATTCAGCGGAGATGAGGTAGTAGTAGATCGGTTGGCCGCCGGAGAGGAGATTGATCTCGGCGTCCGGGGCATGCTGGGCAAAGATGTCGCGTGCGGCCTCGGCGTCGGCCTCCGAAATGTCGCAGCCATAGAAGATGTTGATGAAAGCGTGGTCCTCCGCACCGGCCTTCTCGGCCATCTTTGTGAGGATGGCGGTGAGGTCGGGCGTGACGGCGAGCAGCGCGCCGTCGCAGAGGCCGAGGTAATCGCCCTCGTGGATGTCATGGCCGTCAAAGTCGGAATTGCGGGCTGCATAAGTGATCTGCATGGTGGTGACGGTGGAGAGGCTGGCGGTCATGGCGGCGGTATTTTCCTGCACGTCCAGCTCGGCGTCGAAGTTCAGAAGGGCGGTGATGCCCTGCGGGACAGTCTTGCTCTCAATGACGATGACGTCCTTTTCGGCGAGCTCTGCCGCGGCCTGCGCCGCAAGGATGATGTTCTTGTTGTTCGGCAGGACGAAGACGATCTCGGCGGGCGTCTGCTCGACGGCGCTGAGGATGTCCTCGGTCGAGGGGTTCATAGTCTGGCCGCCCTCGATGATCCGGTCCGCGCCAAGGTCGGTGAAGACGCTGGCCAGTCCCTCGCCTGCGCAGACGGCGACGACGCCGTAGCGCTTTTCAGGCTGCGGGGGCTGCTGAGCGGGCGCAGATTCCAGCTCCTGCTCGATGGCCTCGAGGTCGTCAGTGGAGCGGGCCTTGCGGCCGGCGGCCAGATCGTCGTGCTGCATGCGCATGTTCTCGATCTTGGCAAGCTCGAGCGTGCCGTATTTCTGGGCCTCGCTGAGCGCGTCGCCGGGGATGTTCGTATGGACGTGGACCTTGAACGCTTCGTCGTCCTCGCCGATGACGAGACTGTCGCCGATGCTGTCGAGGTAGGCGCGCAGCGGCTCGAGCGAGACGTCGGGCGCGGATTTGCGGACGATGAATACCGTATCGAAGGCGAAGGTGATATCCTCGGAATCGAACTCGGCAAAGTCAGCCTGTTCGTTTACGGCGGCGGACTTGTCCGCGACGATGTCATTGCCCTGCAGGCTGCTGAGCATGCCCTCGAGGATGACCACGAAGCCCATGCCGCCCGCGTCGACGACGCCGGCCTTTTTCAGCACGGGATTCTGGTTGACGGTATTGTCCAGCGCGGCCTTCGCCACGGGGATGGCGGCGGCGAGGACGGATTCGATGCTGTGATCTTCGGCGGCAAGGTCGCGCGCGGCGTCTGCCGTGAGGCGGGAGACCGTGAGGATCGTGCCCTCGGCGGGCTTCATGACGGCCTTATAGGCGGCCTCGACACCGGTGGTCAGCGCGGCGGCAAAATCGCGGCCGTCGGCCTGCTCCATGCCCTTGAGCGCCTTGGAAAAGCCGCGGAACAGCAGCGAGAGGATGACGCCGGAATTGCCGCGCGCACCGCGCAGCAGCGCGGAGGCCGCGACGTCGGCGGCTTTGGTGAGCGTGACGTCCGGCTTGCGGCGAAGCTCTGCCGCGGCCGCGCCGAGGGTCATGCTCATGTTGGTGCCGGTGTCGCCGTCCGGCACGGGATAGCCATCTTTCAGCTGATTTTGTACGATCTCGGG
>JABLTR010016822.1_pt1 | contig 15048 bp, 12 predicted proteins | sample 7160071 | NCBI WGS metagenome assembly JABLTR01 (sample SAMN14651230, study PRJNA627086) | human gut metagenome | isolation source: feces | host: Homo sapiens
GCCGACTGTATTTTCAATATCAGATTCATCTGCTCCATATGTTCCATCTCATACCTCCTGCCATCCCATCTCTGATCCGCTATCCCCGGTCATACCGGGCCTTCTCGTACGCGCCGTGCAGCTCGTCATCCGAAAGGCGCGCCATCTTCTCCAGCTCCTCCGGCGTCTCGCTGCCCCTCGGTTTTATCTTCAGATTCCGCCTGATCAGCCGGCGATATCTTCTCCGAATCCGCGTCTCCTCCCCAAAGAACATTTCCCTCTTTTCCTTTCTCAGGCGTCTCGCCTCATCCTGCTGCTCCCGCTCCTTCTTACGCAGAGAGATAACCTGGTCTCCCTCCTGACCGGCGTAATAGCCCGCCATCTTTTTGAGCCAGTGAAAGATCAGCCATAGCGCTGCCAAAACCACCAGCGGCACTACCGCCACCTGGGAAATACGGAAGAAATCCGCCAGCCATCGCGGCGGTTCCGCCAGATTTTCCAGAGCTTCCTGGGGATCTCCCGTCTCCCGGCTCCGGGAAATCTCCTCCGGCTGCACAGCTGTTTCCTCGGCAGCCGGCTCCTGATGCCGTTGCTCCAGACGGATATCTGCCAGCGGTTCCCCGGCAAACCGCGCAACAGGAAGTACAAGCACAGCCAGAACCAGGAAAAAGATCAGGAAGATTCTCCACCCTGTCCGCCGCAGAGATTTGACCGGGACATTGGCATTCCGTCGCCGCTGCTCCACAAAATCCTCCATCCCGTCGGCAAAGCGGTAAAGGAAATAGAGGAGCATTCCCAATACTGCAAGCATTGTCATCTCCTCCAGATGACCAGTCCGTCCCGCGAAGAGCAGGAAGGCATATCCTGCCGCGAAAATCCCAAAGATCGGTATCCTCGGCACATCCAGAACAGTCGGTATCTCCTCCAGCGTCACTGCCGCTCCGGCCTCTATCCCGCCGGGCATCTCGGCCATCTCCCGCCGGATCTTTCCCAGCTGAATCCGGGCGCCTGCCCGAATGGCAAAAATCAGGAACGTCAGGGCTGTGGTCAGAATATTTTCCGTCAGCAGCCATGTGACTCCGACACCTGCCACCGTCAGCACCAGGCAGCGGAAGAAACCTCCCGCTCTCGCGATTCCGATCTGGCTGAGCACCAGCGGGAAAATCAGATAGAAGCCGCAAAGCAGCCACCTGGTAAAGTTCTCCGAATCATCGGTCAGAAACTCCCCTGCAATCAGATAGAAAACCAGAAGGACGCAAAGGTCAAACAGCCAGGTAATTGCCGAAAGGAGCCAGGTTTCCACCGACACAGTTCTCTTTTTCACGGTTCCACCTCCCAGTCCATCAGACGAAATCCTGCCTTTGTTCTGGCAACATCCCCGATCCCGGCTCCGCTGACGCCTGCGGCCGCCTCTCCGGGTCCTTCCGCCGCCTCCCCGGTTCCCCTCACAGTCTCCCCAGTTCCCTTCGCAGTTTCCCCGGCGTCCACCGGACGGATCCACAGAAGCCGGGCGCCTGCCTTGGCCAGCGCCACGGCGGCCTCTCGCATCTTCGCGTCATAATTTTTTGAGATCAGCACATACAGACAATCCGGCCGGATCCGGTCTGTCTCCGCCGCCAGCAGTTCCGCCATATCACAGCACACATGCCCTGTCTCAATGCAGGCCAGCCGCCGGTACATCTCCTGCAGACCGCCGGATCCGCCCCGCAGAGAGATTTCCAACTGACGGGGCGCCAGTTTTCCCGCGGCATCTGCCGTTCTTTCCGGCAAGCCCTCCGCCGGTTCCAGGTACTCCCCGTTTCCCAGAATATCCACATCCATCCGGCCGGCCAGAAGCTCCGCAGCCAGGGCCGCAGCGATGGAAATGCTCTCCTCCACCAGATGGGGACTGGTCAGAATATAGTCGTCCGCCGTGTCCAGCAGACATCGCACAGAGAAATCCGTGGTAGCGTCAAACTGGTTGACCATCCACTTCCCGCTCTTCGCGGAGGCCTTCCAGTTGATGCGGTTCATGGGATCAGAGCGGTCATAACTGCGGATACCGGCGAAAGCGAAAGGATCCTGATACAGGGGATTGCGGACGGGACGCATGCCCGTGATTGCCAGACACACGTTTCGAATCCTCCGCACGTCCGCCAGATGCGGATACACGTAGATCGCGGTGTGCTGCGTCCGGGTATCGTAATATTTTTTCTGAAAAAAGTAATCATACCCCACCAGTTCTGCCTCATCGATCCGGTAATATCCTCTCTTTTCACAGGCCAGCGCAAAGGTACGGATCTTCTTCTGCCTGGAAAAAAGCGAAAAGACATCTCTCCGGTAATTCTTATCCGAAAGGCTGGCATTTTCCGCACTCTCCCGCAGATAGGACAGATTCCGGTCCAGGGCGAAACGGATCTCCAGAGCCGGCAGAGGAAATCCCTTGTCGTTGACGATCTCCTCCGTAATCTCCGTAGTCTCTCCCTCGTAGACAAAGGCGTCGCCGAACCTCACGCGGACGTCCAGGCCCCGGTCCCATATGCGTTTGTACAGGAGGCGCTGCAGATAAAAAACCGCCGCCCCCGCCAGAAAAATCAATAGAAGTCTCATCCTACCACTGCTCCGTTGGAACGCTCTCCCGATCCAGAATATCCCCGATCACGCGCTCCGCGCCCCGATCATCCGCCGCCTGGTTAAGCACCAGTCGATGAGCCAGCACCGGAACCGCCACTGCCTTGATATCCTCGGGCACCACATAGTCTCTTCCCTGCACCATGGCAAATCCCTGAGCCGCCCGCACAAAGGCGATGGTGCTTCTCGGGCTCGCTCCGCAGAGCGTCATGGAATGTTCCCTGGTGGCATGGATGATCCGCACCATATAGTCCTTCAGTTCCCCGCTGATTCTTACCTGGCGGCACTGCCTCTGCAGTTCGGCTGCCTCCTGCGCGCTGCAGACCGGCTCCAGATTCTCCAGAGGCTCCTCCACCAGGAAACGGTCCACCATGGCGATCTCCTGCTCCCTCGTCAGATTTTCCATGGAAATTTTCATGAGAAAACGGTCCAGCTGTGCCTCCGGCAGCGGAAAGGTGCCGAGATTTTCCAGAGGATTTTCCGTGGCAATCACAAGAAAAGGTTCCTCCAGCTTTCTCGTCACGCAGACCACCGTCCCCTGTCGCTCCGCCATGCACTCCAGCAGACTGCTCTGGGTCTTCGGCGTCGCCCGGTTGATCTCGTCCGCCAGCAGAATATGCGCGAACACCGGTCCGGGGGAAAACACAAACTCCCCCTGTTTCGCGTCGAAATAATTCAGCCCAGTCACATCCGAGGGCAGCATGTCCGGCGTAAAGGAAATCCGCCCGAAAGTTCCGCCCAGCGATTTTGCCAGTGCCTTGGCCATAACGGTCTTTCCCGTACCCGGCACATCCTCCAGAAGGATATGCCCCTCCGCCAGCATACAGGTCAGCACCAGCTCTGTGGTATGCTCATTTCCAATCATGACTTTCCCGATATTTTCCCGGATTTTTTCCAGTATCTTCTCTTCCATATCCCGATCCCTCCGCGTTTTGCTTCTTTCATTATACGCAAGAGACTGCGCTGTTGGCAAGGATCTTACATGGTTTCTCTCTGTTTTGAAAATTATTTTCTTTTTTACTTTAAAAGTGGAAAATATTTTTGTTTTCTATTGCATTTCCACCCTCACGCTGTTAATATAGAAACATACACGAGTGCATAACATTAACATCTGACAAAAAGGGGTCTGATGCAGCCTGTCCCCGGGGAGGATCATTTATCATGTCACGCTTCTATCTGGTAAAAAACTATGAAAAAATGAGCGAAAAGGCCGCCGCTCTGCTCTTCGCTCAGATTACCTTAAAACCAGACGCTGTTCTCGGTCTTGCCACCGGTTCCACTCCGGTTGAAACCTACCGGAAACTGACCGAACTTTACCGGGCAGGCAGACTGGACTGCTCACACATCACTACCGTTAATCTGGACGAGTATCTCGGTCTTTCCGCCGGGCATCCCCAGAGCTACCGTTCATTTATGCGAAAGAATCTCTTCGACGGTATTGGCCTTTCTGCAGACCGGACCTTCTTTCCGGAAATTCCTGAGAGACTTTCTGATTGCAGGAAAAACATACCCCCGTCTATCGGCGGCATCCGAAACGAAACCAATCAGGATATCGAGACCGCCCTTGCAGAAACCTGTCGCCAATACGACGAACTTCTGCGCTCTCTGGGTGGAACAGATCTTCAACTTCTCGGCATCGGCAGAAACGGTCATATCGGTTTCAACGAACCCGGAGATACCTTTATCCGAAACACACACACCGTTATACTGGCGGAGAATACCAGACAGGCCAACGCACGTTTTTTCAGTTCCATCGACGATGTTCCTACCCGGGCCTGCACGATGGGAATCGGCGGTATTTTTTCCGCGAAAAAAATCCTGCTTCTCGCCAATGGCGCACAGAAAGCGCAGGCCCTTCAGGCGGCATTCTGCGGGCCGGTAACGCCCCAGGTGCCTGCGTCCATTTTACAACTTCATCCCGATGTCACGGTTATCGCTGATGAGGCGGCCGGACAGTTGCTGGCAGACGGCCTGTCCGCACGAAGAAAACCCACATTCGCGGTTCTTTAAAGGATAAATGTTCTATCATGTAACACAGGAGGTACACACTATGATCCCGAAAATCAACGGAACCCAGACACTCACAGCCGGCGTCTTCTCCCTGAAGGAAAAAATCTGTCTCTGCCACGGCAGGAAAGAACTTTTCGCCGTTCTGGAAAATCGCCTGAAAACCGTTCCCACTTTGGAGAACACCATTTTCCACTTTTCATCGGAAGACAAAGTTTCCTCGGGCGAAGCCGACAATTCCACAGCAGAGACTGTTGTCATCTCCCTTGTCGAAGATACTGCCCTCGCCCCGGAGGCCTACCGCCTTACGATTTCTGAGGAACAGGCAGTCGTTGCCGCTTCCGGCGATCCCGGCCACATCCAGGGGCTGACCACACTGTACCAGCTTCTTCTGGAAGGAAATGGCTCCTGTCCCTGCCAGGAAATTGCAGATGCCCCGCTCTATGGCTACCGCGGATTCCATATGGACTGCAGCCGACACTTCTTCGACAAGGAGACCGTACTGCTCATGATCGAGCTGGCATCCCGCGTCAAGATGAACCGTCTGCACTGGCACATCAGCGATGACCAGGGGTATCGTCTGGAAAGCCGCCGTTTTCCAAAGCTGAACTCTATCGGATCCTGGCGCACGGAGCCCGATGGAAGCCGCTATGGCGGATACTATACAATGGAAGAGGTTGCCGAGATCGTCTCTTACGCCAGAGCCCGCGGCATAGAAATCGTTCCAGAAATCGATATGCCCGGTCATGTCAGCGCGATTCTGGCCGCCTACCCGGAATTAAGCTGCAGCGGCGAACCCCTGGAAGTCCCCTCCATGTACGGCATCCACAAGCGCATCCTCTGTGTCGGCAAAGAACAGACTATGGATTTTGTAAAAGAATTGCTGGCAGAGGTGGCCTCCCTTTTCCCCTTCCCCTATTTCCATATTGGCGGCGACGAAGCGCCCAAGGATGAATGGAAAACCTGTGAAAGCTGTCAACAAAAAATGAAAGAGCTTGGTCTTACCGATGAGGAGGATCTTCAGGCACACTTTACTGCGGAAATCGCAGATTTCCTTAAGACATTGGGCAAGACCGCCATCTGCTGGAATGACTCCCTGAAATCCACTCTGATTCCGGCAGATGTCATCTGCCAGTACTGGGATGAAGAAGGGGAAAATCCCGCGTATTGCACGAAAGATGCGGCATTTGCAGAAAGAAAATGGATTTACTCTTTCACTCCCGCTTTCTATTTCGATTACACACCGGAACTGACACCCATGCGTAAGGCATATCAGTTCGAACCGGTTCTTCGGAGTGGAACCATCCTCTCCGATGACCAGCTGTTTGGAATTGAATGTGCTCTCTGGGCAGAGCGTATCATGACCCGCCAGGATCTTCTGGACAGGGCCTTTCCCCGAATGTTCGCCGTAGCTGAGCGGGGGTGGGGATCTGCCGGAGATCTTGCCGATTTCCGAAACCGCTGCAGCACACTGCTGACATATTTTACCCGGGAGGGATTTCAACTTCTCTCCGTGGAAGATGCCGATCCCTGCGGGGAACACCAGAAAGAGCTTGTCTTAAAGACCTGGCAGCCGGTCATTCATCAGGCAAAAGCTGCTGGCATGGAACGGTTTCTTCCCATTGTCTGCGGCCTGATCCGCAGCAAACTTTACGATCAGTTTCCGCCTCTGGAACTGGATGCTCTGATAAAAGAACTACAGGAGGGATAGTGTGATGCGCATCCGAAACGCCCTCGTCTTTACGGAAGATCAAACCTTTGTAAAAAGAGACGTCTTTACCGCTGGAGGAGGCATCCTCACGGAGGAAGATTGGGAAACTCTGCGGCGCAAGGCTGGCATTGACTGCGGTTCCGGCCATGTTTCCGATGCCGCGGATGACAATTTCAGTGCCGGCCGAGCCGGTACATCCGCAGGCGATTTTGGGGAGCTGGATGCAGAGGGGATGCTGCTGCTTCCCGGCCTGGTGGACATTCACAGCCACGGGGCTGTCGGACGGGATTTCTCCGACGGCGATATCAAGGGGCTGAAGGAAATTCTCGCCTACGAATATGCCCACGGCGTTACCTCCTACTGTCCCACCTCCATGACACTGCCGGAGGAGACGTTGGCAGAAGTTTTTGCCTCCGCAGCGAAAGTTGCCTCGGATATGGCGCGGGAAAACATTCCCTCCACTGCATCCGGTGGAAAAAAGTGTGCCCGCATCGCAGGCATCAACATGGAAGGACCTTTTCTCGATCCGGTCAAAAAAGGCGCCCACCGGGAAGACTGCCTCCGGCTGCCGGATCCGGAATTTTTCCACAGATGCAATGAAATCAGCGACGGCAGAATCCGTCTGATTACCATCGCCCCCAATCTGCCCGGCGCCATGGAATGTATCCGGGAAATTTCCGGGGAGACCGTCGTCTCCCTCGGACACACTTCCTGCGACTATGACACCGCCCGGCAGGCCTTTGCCGCCGGTGCCTGCCATCTGACCCATCTGTACAACGCCATGCCGGATTTTTGCCATCGGAATCCCGGTCCCATCGGAGCCGCCCTGGATACGCCGCAGTGTGCGGTGGAACTGATCGCTGACGGCATCCACAATCACGACAGCGCCATCCGGGCAGCCTTTGCCCTGTTTTCGGACCGCGTCGTGCTGATCAGCGATTCCATGCGGGCCGTTGGCCTTTCCGACGGAACTTATACACTTGGCGGACAGGATGTGCAGGTAAGGAGGCATCTGGCCACCCTCTCCGACGGCACCATCGCCGGCTCCTGCACCAACCTCTACGACTGTATGCGCCATGCCGTATCCGCCGGAATTCCCATAGAAAAAGCGGTGGCTGCGGCCACCGCCAATCCTGCCAGAATCATCGGCATCTACGATGAAGTGGGCTCCATCACTCCCGGAAAACGGGCGGATCTCCTTCTCACAACACCGGATTTGACACTGCGGGCAGTTCTCTGAAACTGCCCGCTTTTTCTTTTCTCCATCCTGCTTTATCGGCGTTTTCTTTTTTCGCCCACTGTCTTGTCCGCGCTCAATTCTGCTTTTCCTGCGCCCTATCCCTCTCTCTTCGCATCTTTCCCAGCACAAAAATCATGACAAGCAGCAACGCCGGGAACAGCACCGCACAGAGAATTCCTCTCTGCAGATCATCCCCGGCCGCGCTTGCCACCATTCCCGCAAAAGTCGGTCCGCCGGAGCATCCCAGATCCCCCGCCAGCGCCAGCAAAGCGAACATAGCGGTTCCGCCAAAAGGCATGGCCGCAGACGCCTTGGAAAAGGTTCCCGGCCACATAATGCCCACCGACAGACCGCAGAGACCGCAGCCCACCAGATTCAGCCCCGGATAGGGCAAAACAGCAATCATCAGGTACGCAATCACACAGAGAATACTGCTGCCCGCCATAAAACGATCCAGGTTGATCTTCTCCCCGAATTTTCCGTAAAAGGCCCTGGAACTTCCCATCAAAACAGCAAATGCCATCGGGCCGGCCAGATCTCCCATGGTCTTACTGATGCCCAGTCCCTTCTCCGCCAGGGTCGAAGCCCACTGGCTGACCGCCTGCTCGCTGGCTCCGGCACAAACCATCATGACCAGCAGCACCCAGAAGATCTTGTTGGAAAAGAGCTGTCCCACAGACATCCCTTTTTCCCCATCCTCGATCAGCGGGGCAATCGGCGTCTTTGCGAAAAGTACCAGATTGCAAAGTGGTACAATCATCCAAAACAGCGCCAGAATTTTCCAGTGCTGTGTTCCGATAACGGTAAAGAAGACCGTGGAAATCAGCACCACCGCCACATGCCCCCAGCAGTAGAAGGAATGCAGAAGACTCATGGCTTTTTCTTTATTGTCTGTGGGACAGGCCTCCACCACCGGGCTGACCAGCACCTCCAGAAGCCCTCCGCCCACGGCGTAAATCATCACGGCAATCAGCAGACCAGCAAATGGGCTCGGCAGAAGATCCGGCAAAATAGTCAGTCCAAGAAATCCCGCCGCCGCGCACACGTGGGCGATGATCAGAGACGCCCGGTATCCGATTCTATCCACAAATCCCACTGACAACAGGTCCACCAGAAGCTGCAGACCGAAGTTGACCGTGACCAGCATCGTTATCTGGGAAAGCGGTATATCGTAAGTCCTCTGAAAGGTCAGAAATAAAAGCGGCGCAAAATTATTGACAATCGCCTGCACAATATATCCGAGAAAACAGGCATAAATCGTATGTTTGTATGTAAGTTTCAACGGTTGCCCTCCTTCTTCGCGTCTGTAGGAGATTGTACCATGTTTCCATAGGCTTTACCACACAGTTTTTATTTCGTTTTTGATTTGCATATGCTACAATGGGAAACAGAAAAACGGCTGACATAGCAAAGGCCACAGGAGTGAAATATGAATCGAAAAGTAATGCTGCCGGACGGCACAAAAACAGACGCAATCGGTCAGGGTACCTGGTTTCTCGGGGAGGGCAACCATTCCCGGGCACAGGAACGGGAGGCCCTTTTAGCCGGAATTGACGCAGGTATGGCACTCATCGACACCGCGGAAATGTACGGCGAGGGAAAGGCCGAAGAACTGGTGGGCGAGACCATCTCCGGTCTGCCCAGAGAAAATCTCTTTCTTGTCTCCAAAGTCTATCCGCATAACGCGGGGAGAAATCGGATTTTCGACTGCTGTGAACAGACCCTTCGCCGGATGAGAACAGACTATCTGGATCTTTACCTTCTTCACTGGCGCGGCAGCGTTCCGTTAGCGGAAACAGTCGCCTGCATGGAGGAACTGGTTTCCCGGGGAAAAATCCGACGGTGGGGTGTATCCAACTTCCGACTCCACGACATGGAAGAACTCTGGTCACTCCCCGGTGGTCGGCACTGCGCGGTTAACCAGCTCTGCTACCATCTGGCATCCCGGGGAATCGAATATGATCTGCTGCCCTGGATGCGCTCCCACAGTGTCCCCGCCATGGCCTACTGCCCTCTAGCACAGGGCGGAGAACTGCGCAAAGGACTCTTCGAGAGTGCAGCAGTAAAACAGGTTGCAGAGAAACACGCCGCAACAATCCCGCAGATTCTTCTCGCCTTCGTCATCCGCAGCGGCGATATCATCGCCATCCCCCGGGCTTCCCGGGCTGATCATGCCATCGCCAACGCAAAAGCCTCTGAGATCTTTCTCGATGAGGAAGATCTGGCGATCCTCAATCAGGCCTTCCCTGCTCCTGATCATGCGGTTCCTCTGGATGTGGTGTAGACATCCGGGGAACCCCGAAAACCTCTTCCATAACATCTTCGACGGTACATTCCGGTCTTTTCTCCGCCATTTTGTAAATATCTTCAATCACTGCCTCATCCTCCGACAGGATAGCCGCCGCGTCTGAAATCTTCATTCCCCGGGCATACATATTCAGCGAAGCCTGGGCGACAACAGCTTTTCTCCCGATCTTTTCTCCAATTTCCTTCCCAACCTTCTCTCCAATTTCCTTTCCGATCTTTTCTCCGATTTCCTTTCCGATCTTTTCCCCGATTTCCTTTCCGATTTCCTCGCCGCGCGAAAGTCCGGTTTGCAGTAAACTCATCTCAACTTCCTCCCATTCCTCTGACGATTTTACTTCCTGAACTACCTCATCCAGTTCTATTAACCGATCGCTTCTGTCTGTAATATCCGGGTTCTTCAAATCTGTGCGCTTCATATACTGAAGCATACTGACCAATTCTTCTCTGCCATTTTTACTGGTCATATTACAGAAAATTTTCGTCACGCCGTCTCCCAACTCCAACTCCGGGAGCTCCCGACAGCACTCCGTAAATGTGTACATAGCCCGGTCCATACCAAAAATATCGTCCATAGTAATAAAAATTACCACAGTAGCCGGAAGCCATCGATACTGTGTCTGCTTGCCCGATTTCAGAATCGGCACATCCATAAGCCCCTGATAAAATCTGGATCTTTTTCTCACATCATCCTTTTCTGTATCATTCTGCATCTCCACAGCAAACTGGCGTTTGTCTGATGATCTGGCCCAGGCATCCAGCCGGATTGCTCTTTGCCCCCTGCTGTTCAAAATTACCTCCTCTACCTTTACCTCTTCCAGATCAATCGGCTCATCCAGAATAATCTCAAGCACATTCTGAAACGCCTTTTTATTCTTCATAACCGATAGAAAAAGCGCGAAATCACTGAGATTCAGATTTACCGAAGCCTCCTTTGCAAGCAACACCGCTTCCGCCTCGCGAAAGCCATTTTCTTTTCCATTTCCTGTCATACAGCTTCCCCCTTTTCGCTGCGGGGAATGCTGCCACACAAATCCCCGCCTGTTCAGTTTTGTTAAGCATGGATTTGTGTGGAGAACTTCCACAAAGAACGGCAGACCTGCCAATGAAAATACTTTGATAAATCGATGCTTATTTCTATAAAAATGAAATTTTTTATATGAATAAAGTATAGCACGCTCCCACGTTATCCGCAAGTGCTATTTTTAAATAAAATTCTATTCTTCGACATCAGCCCTAGCCCCGGCGCCGAATCGTCTCTGCCATCTCCTCCATCCGCCCCAGACAGGCGTCAAAAAAGATCCGATAGCTCTCACAGAAATAATTGTGATATTCCCCCGTTCCCTCCACCGGATCCCGATGTCTCTGGCAGCCTCCCCGGCAAAGCCGGTAGTAGGGGCAGGCAAGGCAACTCTTTTCCAGCTTTCGGGATCGCTCCACGAAGCCAATCTCCTCCCGCTTCGCGTCGATCTCATCCAGACGGTTCTCGTTGAAATTTCCCAGACGATACGCGTCCAGCATATAGAAATCACAGGGGTACACACTGCCGTCCGCCTCCACCACATTGGTAATGCCGCAGACGCCCCGCTGATCACAGGCTTCCGGCGGATATCCCAGCAAGATACCGACATAATTCTCAAACTGTCGGATATAAGGCTGCCGTCCCTTCCTCCAGTCCGCGTACCACAGATCAAACAGCTCTGTGAGAAATTTCCCGTACAAAGCAGGCTCCAGCGCGAACTCGCTTTCCCCTCTGGTCTCCCCCAGCGGATCCAGACAGGCGATGTACTGCTGATAATTCCAGCCCATCTCCCTGTAAAAATCATAAATCTCCCTCACATGGGAAGCCACCTCCCGATGAACCACCGTGAGAATATTGAAATCTACGCCGTAATCCTCCAGCAGATGGATACCCTGGACGACCCGGTCAAAGGTAGCGCTCCTGTCGCCTCTCATGTGGCGGAATCTGTCATGGATTTCTCCGGTGCCGTCCAGCGATACGCCCACCAGAAAATGATGCTCCCGGAAAAAAGCGCACCAATCCTCATCGATGAGAATCCCGTTGGTCTGAAGGGCGTTCTGTACTTGCAATCCCTTTTTGTTATACTGTCTCTCATATTCCATGACCCGGCGAAAGAAATCCAGTCCCCGCAGCGTCGGCTCGCCTCCCTGGAAAGCATAGCTGACCACCCCCTCCGCGCGCAGCATGGTCTTCCGTATCACATTCTTTAAGGTCTGCTCCGACATGAACCCATAAGACTCCTGCTGCCGTTTTGCCGTCTCGTCACAGTAGAAACAATAATCACAGTCCATATTGCACATCCCGGAGGATGGTTTCATCAACACACTGATCGCCGGCATTTTTCCGCCTCCCTTTTCCTTTTTCACACTCTGTATATAAGCATATATCAACTCTTTTCATAATTCAATTTCAATGTTAATATGATATATATTTGAATTTTTATATAAGATAAAGGGGGAATTTTTCATGACTCTAAGACACTTAAAAATTTTCGTCGAGGTCTACCGGACGGGAAGCATTACCAAGGCCGCTGAGCGGCTCCATCTGTCCCAGCCCGCGGTAAGCAACGCAATCAAAGATCTGGAATCCTACTACGGTGTCATGCTGTTCGAGCGCATGAACCGGAAAATCTATATTACAAAAGCCGGTCTTATGCTCTGGCAATACGCAAATTCCATCCTCTCCCAACTGGAGGAGGTCCGGGAAATGATCAAAGACGAGGAGAGCACTTCCGGCATCCGCATCGGCAGCAATGTAGCCTTTGGCGCCCTCTACCTGCCGGCGGTTCTGTCGGATTTCTGCAAAAAGTATCCGGACATTCCGATTTTTACCCGCATTGAAAATTCCAGCCGCATGGAAAAGGCTGTGCTGCACAACGAGCTGGATTTTGCCATTGTGGACACCCCCGCCAACGCCGTGCTTTTCCACTGTATGCCGCTGTGTACCGAGGAAATGTACCTGGTTTACAGCCCTTCCTGCAAAGCTCTCGCCAACCGGGAAAAGGAGGAAATCAGTTTAAAAGAGGCCACCCGCCTTCCCATGCTCCTGCGGGAGGAAGGCAGCGGCAGCCGCAATATCATACAGAAAATGTTCATGCAGACCGGCGGAAAACCGACGATCATCTCCGAGAGTGCCAGCACCAAGGCACTGATCTCTCTCTGTCTTCTCGGACAGGGTGTTCTGCTGCTGCCCGATCGTCTGGCGACGCCCTATCTGGAGTCGGGACAGCTTCGCCGCCTGAGAGTGAAGGATTTCAATATGTCCAGATCCTTCGTTCTGATCTATCATCAGAGCAAATATCTCACGAAGAGCATGCAGTATTTTCTGGATGAGATGGCGCAGACAGATCTCTCCGCAATCCCCGCGGATAGTGATTTTTCATAATCCCGCCGGCCAGCTTTCCCCAGCCTATAGCATAATCGTCCACCGCGATCAGATACCAGCCCTTCTCGCCTTCCCAGGGAAAGGTTTCGCCACGAAAATAGGCGTAAGCCAGAGCCTCATCCTGCCCCCTTTTACCTTCCTCGCAAAGGGAGAGCCTCGCACAGTGCAGAGCTTCTCCGGGATGGAGGGCGAGAGCCAGGGCGTGGGAAGGCTCAAACCGGTTCTTTTTCCTCGTCCCAAGATGAAGCCCCGCCCTCAGTACCTTCAATCCTTTCAGCGAAGGACTGTGCGGCGGCAACAAATAGAGCTGATCGCCAAAATATGTAAAGATCCCCTCCGGCGTTTCCCTCAGATTTTCCTTCGCAAACTGCAGAAATTCTCCGTAATTTTTCGAAGAAACGCCCTTCTCCTCCTTGCCTGGGAAAACACGGTCTTCTGGCTCTCCTTCTTTTTCCAGCACAGCGGCAAAATGCCCCTCTCCCTTCAGATGGTGGGGCCACAGGCGAATCGTGCGGCCGATCTGACCGGCAAGCTGTTCCGAAACCCGTTCTGAAATCTGCTCCGCATGTTCATCTGAAAAATTCTCGCCCAACCATTCCGCTCTCCCCGCTTCCATTCCGGGAAACGGTTCCGCCAAAACCACCTGGATATCACTGTGTCTCATCAAAAATCCGGCAACGCTGCCCTCGTCCTCCTCCGGGGCAAAAGTACAGGTGGAATACACCAGCCTTCCGCCGGGCGCAAGCATCCGGTACGCCTCCTCCAGAATCTCATCCTGCCGCTCGGCGCACATGCGCACATTCTGCGGACTCCACTCTTCCGCCGCCCCGTCGTTTTTCCGAAACATCCCCTCCCCGGAACAGGGCGCGTCCACGAGAATCCGGTCAAAATATTCCGAGAAATGTTCTGCCAGACGCCCGGGCGTCTCATTGGTCACAATGCCGTTCCTGACGCCCATCCGCTCCATATTCTCCGAGAGGATCCCGGCCCTGGCAGGATGGATTTCATTGCTGACAAGAATGCCCTGTCCCTGCATTTTCCCGGCGATCTGAGTGCTCTTTCCTCCCGGCGCCGCGCACAGATCCAGTATCCGCATCCCCGGACGCGCATCCAGATACTCCACCGGCGCCATGGCGCTGGGCTCCTGAATATAGTAGACGCCCGCCTCGTGGTAGGGATGTTTTCCCGGCTGTCGGGCGATGGCATCCGTCCCGTCCCCGTAATAGAATCCCTCCCGGCACCAGGGCACCTGTTCCAGCTCTAGCCCCGTCCGCGCAAAAAAGCCCTCCGGGTTCCCCTTCAATGGATTCAACCGCAGGGCCTGATACCGCTTTCCCTCATAACTCTCCAGGAAAGCCGGATACTCCTCTCCCAACATCTTTCTCATGCGACTGCAAAACTCTTCCGGCAGCATTTCTTCCTCCTCGCATTCCTTTTTCTGCTCACTGTTGATCATTTATCCAGAAAGACGATGTCGTAGTCTTCCGGGTCATAGGCGCTCGCGAAAAATCCCCGCAAAATTGTCTGGGCATTCTCCCGCGCGTTATCCAAAAGCCCGTTGGCGACAGCATTGTCCTGTGCGTCCTGTTTCAGCGTCTCCAGGGCCTCATTGTTTTCTTCCAGAGTAATCTGCCGGAAAATACTTTCATCCTCCACATAAACCTGGAAAGAATCCAGATCGATTTCATTGCTGAGGATTTTCGCCTCCGGCAGTCTGACCTCAATGGTATTCCCCTTTTTCTCCCACTCGATTTCCCCAAAATCAAATCCGGCCTTGATCACGAAGTCATA
>JABLTR010006501.1_pt1 | contig 15034 bp, 14 predicted proteins | sample 7160071 | NCBI WGS metagenome assembly JABLTR01 (sample SAMN14651230, study PRJNA627086) | human gut metagenome | isolation source: feces | host: Homo sapiens
CCCAGGCCGGAGCCCGCCTGCCAGCTGTTGGCCATCGCTCCCTCCGGGTCGTCCACCAGCAGCCGGAAGCCCAGTCCGGCGCAGAAGTTCTCCGGCTCACCGTAGTAGGCGTCAAACACGCTGGCGCCGCTGGCCTGGAAGTCCAGGGGCTTCCAACTGACCCAGTCCGGCGCGGCGTGGACGTTCTCCGCCATGGCCTCGTTCAGCTGCCGGGCGATGGCCTCGTAGTCCGTCTCTGCCTCGTCCACCGTGGGGGCGGAAAACGCCATCTCCCGCAGGGCGTCCTCAGCGATCCCCCGCAGCAGGTCCCCCAGGCCGGGGCCCACGTCCTCCACGGCCGTCACCTGGGCGTAGTGGGCCTCCCCGTCCACGTTCCACATCACCGCGTCTCCGCCGGTACAGCACCGCAGGGTGGTCACCCCGTCTGGGGCAGTCATGGTAAAACACAGCCCCCTGTTCTCCATATCGGTCCACTGCACGCCAAAAGTGCTGGCCGAGGACGGCTCCCACTGGTAGCTGTCGGGGAACAGGTTCTCCAGCCCCGCCACGTTCCAGGCGCTCTCCGGAGTGATGGAGAGGGTGAGGGGCTCGGCGTCCTCCGCCGTCACATCCAGGGTGAAGGTCAGGTCCTTTGTGATCGCGGCATACGCCTCCATGGCGGAGGATACCAACCCCTCACCGGAGAGGGCCTCTGTCTCTCCTTCCAGGACCTCTTCCGGGACTTCCTCCGGCGTCTGTTCCCCGGCTGTGCCGCAGCCGGCCAGCAGTATCATCAGCACCCCGCAGAGAAGAAATCGCCTCATGTTTGGCACCTCGCTTTCCAGATCCTGGTCATACCGTTCTGCTCTCCGTACTGTAAGTCCAGCATACCCGGGCGTTTTCCAAAAATCCCCTCAATTTCTCAACAAATCGTTACGATTCAGAAACAGCGAGGCTCCCACGGTGCGGAAAAACGCCGGCCGGGCTTCCGCCTGGCCGGCATCATTTCTCAGACGAACACCGCCTGCACCAGCACCATGTACAGCACAGTGCCCCCGGCGATGGACAGCAGCACGTTCCGCTTCCACGTGTGCAGCGCCGTCACCGCCGCGATGGCGATCAGCTCCGGCGCCCCGTGGGGGTCGGACAGCCAGGAGACGTTCCGCAGGCAGTACACCACCAGCAGTCCCATCATGGCCGGCGGCAGGACCCTGCCCAGATACGTCACCACGGCAGGGGGCTGCTTCTTCTCCGGGAACAGCCAGAAGGGCAGCCAGCGGGTCAGCTGGGTCCCGGCAGCCACTGCCAAGATAATACCCAGGGTCTCCATGGGCGTCAGCGTCATCGGCCTCCCTCCTCTCTGTTCCGGTCCAGGCGCCGCCGGGCGCCCAGCAGCACCGCCAGCACCAGCACCATGGCGGGGATCACCATGTTGTCCGCCTGGAACACCACCAGGCTCACAGCGGCGCAGAGGATGCCGATGATCCCGGCAGTCCGGTTCTCCGGCTTTTTCCACTGCTCCAGAAACAGCACCACGAACAGCGCCGTCAGGGCGAAGTCCAGCCCCGTGGTGTCAAAGGTGATCAGATTCCCCGCCAGGCCCCCCAGGGCCGTGCCCGTGATCCAGTAGAGGTAGTCCAGCAGGGAGATCCAGAAGTAGAAGTCCTTTCCGGCCACGCCCTCCGGCGGCTCCAGGGTGGACACCAGGGAGAAGGTCTCGTCGCACAGCACATAGATCAGAAACGGCCGCACCTTCCCCAGCCCCTTGTACTTGTCCAGCAAACTCAGCCCGTAGAACATATGCCGGGCGTTGACCATGACGGACAGCAGAAAGGCCTGGATGGGGTCAAAGGCCGTGGTCAGCAGGGTGATGGCCACGAACTGCATGCTGCCGCCGAAGGCGATGGCGCTCATCAGCACAGACCACCCCGGCCCGTACCCCTTGGACTGCATCAGCACGCCGTAGGCGATGCCCAGGCACAGAAACCCCGTCATCACCGGGATGGTGGCTGGAAACGCCGCCCGCAGGGCCGCCCGGCGCTGATGCCGCTGTGTCTCTTCCATTTCAGACCTCCTTGGTATATCAGACTCTCAAAAAACAGGGCCCACACCTTCCGTGCGGGCCCTGCCATGCCTTACATCTTCTCCGGTGCCTCCACGCCGATGAGCTTCAGACCGTTCCGCAGGACGATCCGGGTGTCGTCCGCCAGCTTCAGCCGGGCGTCCCGGACCGCCGCCTCCTCGCCCCGGATGCGGCAGGCGGTGTAGAACCGGTGGAAGCAGCCCGCCAGCTCCTGGAGATAGCGGTTGATATAGCTGGGATCGTAGTCCCGGGCCGCCAGCTTGATGACCTCGCTGAACTGGGCGATCTGCTTCAGCAGGGCCCGCTCCGCCTCGCCGGTCAGCAGGGACATGTCCACATCCGCCTGGGCCGGCACGGAGACATTCTCCTCCCCCAGGGTCCGCAGCAGGGAGCAGATGCGGGCGTGGGCGTACTCCACATAGTAGATGGGGTTCTCGCTGTCCTCCCGGACCGCCAGCCCCAGGTCGAATTCCATCTGGGTGTCCGGCTTGGCGTTGAAGTACCACCGGGCGGCGTCCACGCTGACCTCGTCCAGCAGGTCGGAGAGGCTGATGGCCTTGCCGGTGCGCTTGCTCATCCGCACCACCTCGCCGTCCCGCAGCAGCTTCACCAGCTGCATCAGAACGATGTCCAGCTTGTCCCCATCCAGGCCGATGGCATCCAGGGCCCCCTTCAGCCGGGCCACGTGGCCGTGGTGGTCGGCGCCCCAGATGTTGATGACCCGGTCAAAGCCCCGGACGGCGAACTTGTTCCGGTGATAGGCGATGTCGGCAGCGAAGTAGGTGTAGAAGCCGTTGGCCCGGCGCAGCACGTCGTCCTTCAGGTCCAGCTTCTCGATATCCGCCTCCTTCTTCCCCTGCTTCCGGAAGTGGTCCCGGAGGATGTCGGCGGTGCGGAGCCACAGGGCCCCGTCCTTCTCATAGGTCCAGCCCCGCTCCGTCAGCAGGTCCACGGTCTCCTTCACATAGCCGCTCTCGTGGAGGGCGGACTCATAGAACCAGTTGTCGTAGTGGATCTTGTACCGCTCCAGGTCGGTCTTCATCTTGGGCAGGTTGACGGACAGGCCGAACTGGGCCAGGGTGTCCAGCCGATCCTGCTCCGGGGCGGAGACCAGCTTGTCCCCGTTCTCCTCGTAGTAGGCACGGGCCAGGTCCTTGATATCCTCCCCCTGGTACCCGTCCTCCGGGAAGGGCACGTTCTCCTCTCCCTGGATGATCTGGAGATACCGGGCCTCGATGGAGTGGGCGAACTTGTCGATCTGGTGACCGGCGTCGTTCACATAGAACTCCCGTGTCACGTCTGCGCCGCAGGCGGTGAGGACGGAGGCCAGGGTGTCCCCCAGCACGCCGCCCCGGGCGTTGCCCATGTGCATGGGGCCCGTGGGGTTGGCGGAGACGAACTCCACCATGATCTTCTGTCCCTTGAGTCCGTCATTGGTGCCGTAGGCGGTGCCCTCCGCCTCCACCGCTTCACAGACGGCGGCATACCAGCTGTCGTTCAGGCGGAAGTTCAGGAAGCCCGGCCCGGCGATCTCCGCGGAGGCGAAGTAGCTCCCCGTCAGGTCCATGTGGTCCAGCAGGGCCTGGGCGATGTTCCGGGGCGGCTGGCGCAGAGCCTTGGATGCCGCCAGGGCAAAGGTAGTGGTGAAGTCGCCGTTGGCGGTGTCCTTGGGGATCTCCACCGGAGCGGTCTTGACCTCCGCCGCCGGCAGCGTGCCGTCCGCCACCGCCGCCTGATAGGCCGCCATTGCCAGGGCCGCCGCCTGGTCCTTCGCGTTTTGTACCATGTTGATCATATCGTTCCCTCTTTCGTCAATGAGGAATTAGGGATGAGGAAGTTTGGTGTCCGGCAGAGCCGGACAGATTTTGATTGCCGCCTGCGGCGGCCCCGCAATTCCTAATTCCTAACTCCTAATTCCTAATTTTTCCGTTTCACCCGGATCTTAAAGCTGTTTCTCCCCGTCACCGTATGCTCCACCGCGATGGAGTATCGGATCTCCAGCAGTCCCCCCCGGTCACTGAGATTATGCCGCAGGGCGCTGGTCTGGATATCCACGGACAGCTCCCCATAGGGGGTCTCATACAGGGACGTGTGCTGCCGTCCCTCTTCAAACACCATCTGGGAATTCACCGTTCCCGCCCGACGCAGGGTGACCTGGGGCCCGGTGATCTCAAACGTGGTCGTGGTCCCCTCCATGCCGGTGAGGGATGTCTCCTGATAGGTCAGGCGCAGCCCCTCCTCCATCAGCTCCAGCGTCCCTTCGGTCACCAGCTCCGTGGCGTCCGGGTCCACATCGTCGAAATACTGCTCGCCCCGGATAAACAGTGTCACCGGCAGCTTTTCCCTCCGCATCTCAATACCGTTCAATGTCGATCCTCCGTGCCATATGATACAGATCCTCCTGCAGGAACAGGGAAGCCGTCTGCTCAAAATCCTCCACCCGGTCGCTGACATAGAACTCCGTCTCGCCCCGGCGTTCCTCATCCGCCCGCAGGTCCCGGGCCTTCAGCATCCGCTTCAGCTCAAAGGCGGACTCCTCTCCGGCGGACACCAGCTCCACGCCGGGTCCCATCACATCGCCGATCACATCCGCCAGCAGGGGATAGTGGGTGCAGCCCAGGATCAGGGTGTCCACCCCCGCCTCCTGCAGCGGTGCCAGATACTCCCGGGCCACGGTCTCGATCACCACGTCGCCCCGCCGGATGCGCCCGGCTTCCGCCAGGGGCACGAACAGGGGGCATGCCCGGCAGAAGACCTGCACCTCCGGATCCAGCCGCCGCAGGACGGCCTCGTAGGCACCGGACCGGACGGAGGCCGCCGTGGCGATCATGCCGACCCGCTTGTTTTTCGTCACCAGCACCGCCCGGCGGCAGGTGGGCTCCACCACGCCCACCATGGGCAGGTCGTTCTCCGCCTGCAGCGTGGTCAGGGAAGTGGTGGTGACCGTCCCGCAGGCGATGAGGATGGCCTTCAGGTCAAAGGATCGCAGAAAGCGCACATCCTGCCGGGCATATTTCAGAATGGTCTCCCGGGATCGGCCGCCGTAGGGCACCCGGGCGGTATCGCCGAAGTAGATCAGGTCCTCCTCCGGCAGGATCTTCCAGAGGGCATGCACTGCCGTCAGCCCTCCCAGTCCTGAGTCGAATACCCCGATGGGGCGCTGATCCATTCCGTTCCGCCTCCTTCTCCGGCCGCAGGGCCGGCCGGGTCCCGCGGTGCGCATTTTACATCCGAGTTACATATTATACTATGCGGCGCCTTCCGCCGCAAGACAGATTTTAGTCTTTTTGCCCTGTTTTTTATATGGAATTTTGCAGGGTCGTCTGATATAATTGGAACAGTATTCTCTATTTGGGAGGTGTCTGCCCCATGAAGATCGAACTGTCGGAACAGCAGTTCCGGTATCTGCTGGACCTGGTGTACATAGGAAACTGGGTCATCAACTCCACCCGGGAAAACGACCGGATCCAGGAATATGATCAGGTGGAAAGTCTGGTCTTCTCTCACTGCCTGCGCCATAAAATGAGCAAGCTGGTGGAGCTGTACCGGGGAGAGCTGATCCCCTCCCGGGCCTTTGCCGACGGCGGCATCCACGAGGCCATCGAGCAGTATGAGGATGTGGTCTTCTATGAGATCCTGGCAGAGGAGCTGGCCATGCGGGACATGGATGGAGAGCCTCTGACCCGGGAAAACTACGGAGAACTGATGGACCGGATCGACGCCTATCTCTCCGAATTCGACGAACACGGCACCGACAACATCTCCGTGGATCTGCCCTGAGGCGGCAGGCACGCCGCCGCGGCCCCCAGGTCCCCGGATCTGCCGGAAACTTCAGAAAGAGAAAAAAGGAGCAACGAGAACATGGCAGAAAAATCAAAGGTCTACTTTGCGGACTTCCGCTGCCCCAGCTGGCGGGAGAACCTGCCTCAGAAGCTGGCCCGCCTGATGGAGACCGCCGGCTTCGGCGACATCGATATGGACGGCAAGTATGTGGCCATCAAGATGCACTTCGGCGAGCCGGGCAACCTTGCCTACCTCCGGCCCAACTGGGCCCGGGCCGTGGCGGACCTGGTGAAGTCCCACGGCGGCAAGCCCTTCCTGACGGACTGCAACACGCTGTACGTGGGCGGCCGGAAGAACGCCCTGGACCACATTGAGTCCGCCTATGTCAACGGCTTCACCCCCTATTCCACCGGCTGCCACATCCTGATTGCCGACGGCTTGAAGGGCAACGACGAGGTGGAGGTCCCGGTGGAGGGCGGAGAGTACGTGAAGGCCGCCAAGATCGGTCGGGCGGTGATGGACGCGGACGTGTTCATCTCCCTGACCCACTTCAAGGGCCATGAGCAGGCGGGCATGGGCGGCGCCCTGAAGAACATCGGCATGGGCTGCGGCTCCCGGGCCGGTAAGATGGAGCAGCACAACTCCGGCAAGCCCTTCGTCAAGCAGAAGAAGTGCATCGGCTGCCGGGCCTGCGCCAAGATCTGCGCCCACGGCGCCCCCCAGTTCGGCGAAGACGGCAAGGCCACCATCGACACAGACAAGTGCGTGGGCTGCGCCCGGTGCATCGCCGTGTGCCCCAAGGATGCCATCGAGTGCCTGTATGACGAGGCGCCGACCATCCTGAACAAGAAGATCGCCGAGTACACCAAGGCGGTGGTGGACGGCCGCCCTTGCTTCCACGTGTCCCTGGTGGTGGACGTGTCCCCCAACTGCGACTGCCACGGGGAGAACGACGTGCCCATCGTCCCGGACGTGGGCATGTTCGCCTCCTTCGACCCGGTGGCGCTGGACCAGGCCTGCGCCGACGCGGTGCTGGCCCAGACGCCCGCCTCCAACTCCGCCCTGTTCGACAAGGGCTGCGACTGCACGGACAAGGACTACTTCCACGCCGCCCACCCGGACACCGACTGGGCCGTCTGTCTGGAGCACGCGGAGAAGATCGGCATCGGCACCCGGGATTACGAGCTCATCAAAATCTGAATCCAAAAAGAAGCAGGACTTTTGCAAGTCCTGCTTCTTTTCTGCACGGTGGGCGTCCGCTCATGCGAACAGGGCGTTGAACTGCTCCACCACGCTGTCGGCTCCGGTGTGGGCCACCAGCATCACAAAGTTGCCGTTGGAGACGATGCGGGACTCATTCTTCCACATCTCTGTGGGCGCCGGATACCAGGCGCCGCCGGGGGCCGTGCCGTCGCCCACCTGATAGTCGATCCGGGCCCGGAAGATGTCCTTCACCGCCTGGACGTCGCCGCTGTTCTCCACTTCCACCAGGGCGATCTCATCGCCGGAGGCGGAGATCATGGCCATCTGCACCAGGCACTGCTTGGTGGCGATGGCGGAGAGGCCGGCATAGAAGGAATCCAGGGCCTCTCCCTCCATGGGCATCATACCGGGCCAGGTCTCCTGGTCGCTGGTGACAGAGGCCGCAAAGGCAGTCAGATCCACCTGGGAGGAGGTGCCCTCCGCCGGAGTCTCCGGTGCGGAGCCGGACGTCTCCTCAGCCGGGGGCTGGGTGGGCTGGGATGCCGCTCCGTTGTCTGCCGCAGGCTTCTGGGGCTCCTGCGCGGGCTTTTCAGGTGTCTCCTGGGCCGGCTTCTGGGAGGAGGTCCCCTGTCCGCCGGAGGGCTTTGCGCTGCCGGTGGTATTGCCGGAAGTCCCGGTGCCGGGACTGGACGTGCTGCTGCCGGACTCACCGGCATCTGTGTTCGGAGTCTCCTCCGCCGCAGCCTCCGGATCCTCCGCAGGCGCTTCTTCCTCCTGGGTCTCCTCGGACTCGCCGGCGGGGTCCTCCGTCTGGGTGGTCTCCTGGGTGGTGTCGCTGGTCTCGTCGGTGGGATCCTCCGTGCCGCCGCAGGCGGCCAGAGAAAGCGTCAACGCCAGAGCCAGCAGTCCTGCCAATACTTTCTTCTTCATGTCTCTCTCCTGTTTTGATGGGATTTGCGGCACACCGCCGCGCTTTGTTCTCTTAGACGGCCCCCCTTCCGAAAAAGTTCCCGCTCCGCAGACATTTTTTGCACAGCCGCGGCGCTCCGGCCCAAATGGCGGTTTTCCGGCAGACAACATTGACTTTTCCCGAAATTTCACATATAATCGATTCGCTCAACTGATCAAATACACAGGCCGCGCGGAAAACGCGCGGCTGCTTTGCCCCCGGGCGGCAGATATCCGCCTGCCGCAAAGCAAGGAGGTCTACATGAAAAAACATCTGCAGGACAGCCTGGTCATCGGCTTTGCTCTGTTCTCCATGTTTTTCGGTGCCGGAAATGTGATCTTCCCGCCCTATCTGGGGCTGGAGTCCGGGCCGGATTGGCTGCTGGGATTCTTCAGCTACTATGTGGCGGACATCGGCCTGGCCCTGCTGGCCATGTTTGCGATCCTCCGTCAGGGCAGCCCCGACGGGATCACCGACCGGATCGGCAGGATCCCCTCCACTGCGCTGATGTGCGCCATCGTACTTTGCATCGGCCCCATGCTGGCCATCCCCAGGACCGCGGCCACCACCTATGAGACATCCCTGGCGCCGCTGGTATCCGGGTTCAGCCCGGTCCTCTTCTCCATCCTCTTCTTCCTGCTGATCCTGCTGCTGTGCGTGCGGGAAACGGCTGTGGTGGACATTGTGGGCAAGATCCTGACTCCCGCCCTGCTGATCGGCCTGCTGGTGCTGATCGCGGTGGGTGTGGCGGATCCCATCGGTCCGGTGGGCCGGGTCCCCCTGGTGGAGGATGTGGCTGCCACCGGCGTGGAAGCCGGCTATCAGACCATGGACGTCTTGGCCGCCATCGTGTTCGGCTATATCATCCTGAAAAGCGCCCGGGAAAAAGGCCACACAGAGCCCCGGGCCCAGATCCGGGTGGTCTCCGGGGCCAGCCTGGTGGCCGGCACGGGACTGCTGGTGGTGTACCTGGGGCTGACCTATCTGGGCGCCACCACGGCCCGGTTCTTTGACATCACCGTGGACCGCACCTACCTGGTGGTGGCCATCGTCCGGAATCTGCTGGGCGATGCGGGCATCATCCTCTTTGCGGTGGTCGTGGCCCTGGCCTGCATCACCACCGCCGTGGGTCTGGTCAGCGCCTGCGCCAACTATTTTTCCGACCTCTCCCGCGGGCGGCTGTCCTATCAGCTGCTGGTCTGCATCATCTGTGTCTTCAGTGCCGTGGTGTCCAATTTCGGCCTCAACGAGATCATCGCCATCGCCTCCCCCATCCTCAGCGTGGTCTACCCTCCCACCCTGGTGCTGATCGTCCTGGCTCTGACCGGCCGCCGCATCCGCCGGGACTGGGTGTTCCGCCTGGCGGCCCTGGGCGCTCTGGCCGTGAGCCTGCTGGAGGTCATCCGCACTTACACCGGCGCGGAGCTGGCGTTTCTGGATCTGCTGCCCCTGTCCTCGCTGGGCTTCGGCTGGGTCCTGCCCGCTCTGGCATGCGGCATTGCGGGGGCGCTGATCCCCGGCCGCTCGGACGCAGCAGGCGCTTCAGGCCGCGCCTGACCGCGCGGCGACCCATTTTTCAGGAGGTATCGTTATGCTGAAAGAACATTATCAGGGACTGGGCCACATCGCCGTCTACACGGCGGACATGGACCGGAGCATCGCCTTTTATGAGAGGATCGGCGGCGCGCTGCATCTGCGGGCCCCCGCCTGCCCGCCGGAGCAGCAGAAAGAGCTGGCCCTGGTGGAATTCGGCGGCTTTCTGGTGGAGCTGATCGCCGCCCCGGTGCCCGCCGGCGAGGGCTGCATCCCCCACTTCGCCGTGTATGTGGATGACGTGGACCGGACTGCGGCGGAACTCCGTGCCGCCGGCGTCGAAACATTCCGCACCGATGCCAAGTGCGTCATGCCCAACACCTTCGGCGGGCTGGAGAACTGGTTCTTCACCGGCCCCTCCGGCGAGCAGATCGAGCTGCTCAAAATGCTCTGATGCCGTCATTTGAAAACGGACCGTGGAGCCATGGCTCCGCGGTCCGTTTTCCTCTGCGCTTCCGATCCGGCCCCATGCGGCAGCGGGGAGGAAGGCGCCGCCCCCGGCAGATCCGCTGTAAGATTCACAGGCAGAACTTGTGTATATCAGTGAACGGATGCCGCACAAAAGGGAGGGAATGCCAGATGGATGACGCAGCGATCGTTCGGCTGTACTGGGATCGGAACGAGCAGGCCATCCCCGCCACGGCTGAAAAATACGGGAGCTACTGCACCGCCATCGCCAGAAATATCCTGGGCAGTCCGGAGGATGCCGAGGAATGTGTCAACGACGCCTATATGCAGGCGTGGAACGCCATGCCGCCCCACCGGCCGAGCATCCTGTCCGCCTTTCTGGGAAAGCTCACAAGGAACGTATCCCTCAACCGGTACAAATACAACACCGCCGGCAAGCGGGGCGGCGGAACGGCCCCGGCCGTTCTGGACGAGCTCGCAGAGCTGGTGTCCGATGCCGACCCCGTGGAGCAGGAGATCGACCGCAGGGAGCTGCTGAAGGCCATCGATGGGTTCCTGGCCCAGCTCCCCGCCGAAAAGCGCGGCATGTTCGTCCGCCGATACTGGTACTTTGACAGCGTTTCCCAGATCGCATCCCGATTCGGGACAACAGAGAACCGGGTGTCCGTGACGCTGCACCGCCTGCGCTCAAAACTGCACGACCATCTTCTGAAAGGGGGCTTTGCGCTGTGAGAAGAGAGACTTTCTGCGAGATCCTGGGCGATCTCGACGCCCGCTATGTGCAGGAGGCCGGCAGCGCCCGCGGTGCCGGGCGGTCCCGCCGTCTCAAATGGGGCGCCGCAGCGGCCTGCCTCTGCCTGCTGCTGGTGCTGCCGCTGACCGCATTTGCAGTCGATACGCTGCAATACAACGCAGCCGTGGAGTATCTGACGTCTCTTGGGATCCCGGCCGCGGATCTGCGCGGATACTCCCGCAGCGAGGTCAAGGAGGCCGCAAGGACCATCGACGCCGGAGAGCACACTCCGCTGACCGAATCGCTTCTGGACTGCTCTTCAGGCAGCGGCGGCACCGCTGCGGCGCCTGCACAGGTGACCTCTGACCAGGTCCGGGCCCTGACGCCCGCCATGACGCGGGAGGAGGTCCTCTCCCTTCTGGGGGACACACAGGATCTCGGCTCCGGCATCTATGTGTATGTCTATGAGGTGGATCAGCAATATCTGCTGCGCATCCCCTTTGCCGGCGATGACGCACAGTTGGGTGTTACGGGGGAGGACCTGCTGCGGGCGCTGACCCCCATCTCTGAAGATCCGGCCTCCGGGCGCGGATGACCTGTCTGCGCAGACAAAGGAGGGCAGTCGATCAAATCGACTGCCCTCCCGGCATTCACAAGCACCGGCGGACGGCTGCGCAGGGCCGCATTGTCCGGTCCGCTCAAAAGTCCGCCTGTCTCTGGGGCGCCGCCAGCCGCCGCTTCCAGATGGAGGGAGCGAACAGCAGCAGCATGGGGAAGATCTCCAGCCGCCCCACCAGCATGTCAAAGGACAGCAGCAGCTTGGAGAAGGGAGAAAAGCTGGAGAAGTTGCCCATGGGGCCCACGATCTCCAGGCCGGGCCCCACATTGTTGATGCAGGTGGCCACAGCAGTGAACACGGTCACCAGGTCCATCTGCTCCAGAGAGACCAGCAGACAGGACAGCACGAAGATGGCCATATACACCGCCAGAAACAGATAGACGCCCCGGATGTTCCGCTCGCTGAGGGGCTTCCCCTCAAAGCGGATGGCCGGCACCGCATTGGGGTGGAGCATCCGCCGCATCTCCCCGACGGACGCCTTCTCCAGGATCACCACCCGGGCCACCTTGAGGCCGCCGGCCGTGGAGCCGGCACAGCCGCCGATGAACATCAGTGCCACCAGAATGGCCTTGGAGAAGGTGGGCCAGGTGTTGAAGTCCACCGTGGCATAGCCGGTGGTGGTCATGATGGAGGACACCTGGAAAAACGCGTGGCGCAGGCTGGTGCCCACAGAGTCGTAAAGCTCGATGATGTCCACCGTGATGGCCCCCACCGCCACCGCCGCAATGATGAAGTAGGCCCACAGCTCCTCAGACCGGAACACGTCCCGGAACCGCTTCACCAGCAGGAAGTAGTACATATTGAAGTTGACGCCGAAGAGCATCATGAAGATGCCGATGACGATGTCGAAATAGGGGTTGTTATAGGCGCCCACGCTGAGGTTGCGGCAGCTGAAGCCGCCGGTGCCCGCGCTGCCGAAGGAGTGGATGCAGGCATCATACAGCGGCATCCCTCCGGCCGCCAGCAGGACGATCTCGATGATGGTCATCACCAGATAGATCCCATAGAGGATCTTGGCGGTGTCGCTCATGCGGCTCACCAGCTTGCCCGGGGCAGGGCCGGGCATCTCGGCCCGCAGCATGTGCATGCCGTGTCCATCCCCGCCCATCGGCAGGATGGCCATCACGAACACCAGCACGCCCATGCCGCCCACCCAGTGGGTGAAGCTGCGCCAGAACAGGCCGCCGCGGGTCAGGGGCTCCACCTCCGTGAGGATGGTGGCTCCGGTGGTGGTAAAGCCGGAGACGGTCTCAAAAATGCAGTCCACGAATCGGGGGATATCCCCGGAGATATAGAAGGGCAGTCCTCCGAAGATGGACATGAAGATCCACGCCAGGGCCACCACCGCCAGGCCGTCTCTGGCATACAGCGCCGAATGCGCGGGCTTCCGGAAGCTCAGCAGACCCCCGATGACCGCCAGCAGCGCCATGGGGATCAGAAAGGGGACCGGAGACTCCCCGTATCCGAGGCCCACCGCCATGGGCAGCAGGAGCAGCGCCGCTTCCACCAGGAGGATCCGGCCGATGACAAATCCAATGATTCGATAATTCACAGAAGATACCTGCCTTTACTCCTCGAGAATGTCCCGGAGGTCATCCAGCTGCGTGTCTGTGGTCACCACGATGACGTCGTCATGCGGATGCAGCATGTCATCGCCCGCAGGGATGACGATCTGCCCATTCTGCCGCACGATGCCCGCCAGCAGCAGCCCCCGCTTCAGGTTCAGATCCTTCAGCGGCACATTGACAAAGGGGATGTCCGGCGTCACGCTGAACTCCAGCGCCTCCACCTTCTCGTCCACGATGCGGTGCAGTGTCTTGACCTTGGAGGCAGATGCATTCTTCATGGCCCGGATGTACTGCAGGATCAGCTCGGTGGTCACCGCGCCGGTGGACACCACGCTGTCGATCATGCTCTCATTGGAGACCAGGTCCAGCAGGGACTTGCGGTTGATCTTCGCCACCACCTTGCAGCAGTCGCCGGACTGCTTGGCGGCGCTGAGCGCCATCAGGATATTGGCCTCATCCAGGCCGGTGATGGCCACAAAGGCGTCCGTCTGGCCGATGCCCTCCTCGCTGAGCAGCTCGCTGTCCGTGCCGTCTCCCACGATCACCAGCGCCTTCGGCAGCTTTTCGCTCATGGTCTCGCACCGCTGCTCGTTCTGGTCGATGATCTTGACGGACATGCCCATGTCCAGCAGCTCGGACGCCAGATAGTAACACATCTTGCTGGCTCCCACGATCATTGCAGAGGACGCCCTGGCCCGGAACACGCCCAGGTTTCGGAAGAACTTCTCCAGCTCCCGGGGCGCGGCGGTCAGGTAGATCTTGTCCCCCGCCCGCAGGGTGAAGTCGCCGGAGGGGATGATGGTCTCCCCCTGCCGGGCCACGGCGCAGATCAGCACCCGCACCTTGATGCTCCGGTACAGCTCCGACAGCCGGATCCCATCCAGCGCCGTGTGCTCCGCCACCCGGTACTCCACCAGCTCCAGGCGGCCCTTGGAGAAGGACTCCAGCTTCATGGCGGCCGGGAAGCGCAGCACCCGGGCGATCTCCCGGGCAGTGGCCGCCTCCGGATTGATGGCCATGGACAGCCCCAGCTCGCTGCGCATGAACCGCAGCTGCCGGCTGTACTCCGGATTCCGGATCCGGGCGATGGTGTGCTGCACGCCCAGCTTCTTGGCCACCAGGCAGGTGAGGATGTTGATCTCATCGCTGGAGGTGGTCGCGATCAGCAGCTCCGTGTGCTCCACGTCCGCTTCCTTCTGCACGTCATAGCTGGCGCCGTTTCCGCAGACTCCCATCACGTCATAGATGTTGATGATATTTTCAACCAGGTGTGGGTTCTGGTCGATGACGGTGACCTTGTTGTCCACGGACAAATGCCGCGTCAATGCCACGCCCACCTTTCCCGCGCCCACGATCACGATCTTCATAATGTTCGTCCTTTCTCCTGCAGAGAAATCCCGATCTCTGCACAATCCCAACACATTATAACGGATATGCCGGCAAATGCAATATCCTTTTTCGTCAATTTTTTGAGAGTCTGTCCGCCGGGCGCTGTCACTTCTCTAAATAATGTAAGATGTGCCTGCGGCTGTTTTCTCCCGGCGCCTCCAGACTCTCCCAAAATTTTACTTGACAAACCGGCGCAAACCGCATAAAATCAACCTGAAATATTTTAGTTAAATAATTTTAATTAAAATAATTTCATCATTTTTCGACATAAGGAGTACCAATATGGAATTCGAGCAAGTACGTGATATCATCGTGGAGACTCTGGGCTGCGACGCGGAGCAGGTCACAATGGACGCCTCCCTGGCTGACGATCTGGGTGCTGATTCCCTGGCTTCCGTGGAGCTGGTGATGGCTCTGGAAGAGGCCACCGGCATCTCCATTGAGGACAGCGCGCTGGCGGAGATGAAGACCGTCGGCGATGTCATGAATTACCTGAACGCCCACAAGCAGTGATCCCTGCCCGCCGGCGGGCTCATGCCCTCCGGCGGGTTCACTTTCTGTAGAGAAAGGAATGCGCTATGACCAACCAAGAGATTTTTGATCTTGTCGCCTGCTTCGACCGCAGCACCGCCCAGACGATGAAGCTGTCCACGCAGGAGTTCACCATAGAGCTGACCCGTGGCGGCGCGTCTGCGCCTGCGGCCAGCGCACCTGCGGCCGCTCCGGC
>JABLTR010049294.1_pt1 | contig 15001 bp, 17 predicted proteins | sample 7160071 | NCBI WGS metagenome assembly JABLTR01 (sample SAMN14651230, study PRJNA627086) | human gut metagenome | isolation source: feces | host: Homo sapiens
GTCTCTTTTGCGCCAATTTTTGCAATTCTGGTTTCTTCCCGCTCCCAGCCTTGTTTTCGCATTTTAGGGGGCTTACGGAGTGGACTCTAATTAAACAAAATTGCCATAAAAGCAAAATATGGCAGTGCGGTTGCAAGTTCAGATATAGTAGCTGCGGTGCCTAAAGCTATCAGCGCCGGCGGCGATACCGACTTTATTTTGCTTTTTATTTCTGCTTCGTCGCTGTCACTCTCTGCAGCATTGAGTGCTTTTATCTGTTTTTTCAGCTGCTTTATTTTACTATTTTGCACAATATAGAAAGCCGATATAAGAAAAATGATACCTATTATAAGCTTGGCTGTGAATATGGCTTTGCCGTAGCCGTCAAGCAGTTTGTTAAATATATTGCCGATAACCGTAATGAGACCGAAGTATGCTAAAAATCCTCCTATAAGATTTATAATGCCGGTTGGCAATATAAAAAACCAAATATGTCGAGGCTTTTTAACCATTCCTTGAAGTACAAACTGCTGTGTGATTGCTATTGGGTTAAGACTGTCCGCTGCGCTTGTAAGAATTGTCGGAATTAAAAGCTCAAGCATATAATCTCCTCCTTAAAAAACAAAAAGCCTGGGAGTATTAGTACTCCCAGGCTTTTATCCTTCCGTGTACGCTGATAGTTTAACAGCGCGCTTTCTCTCGGTCCAGACTAATATTGCTATTACGGAACCCTAGAAAGCTAAATAAGTATTTACTTTGCCATCTGATTTTATCAAAAGCAAAAAACGTTGTCAATATATTAAGAATTATAATAAATGATTAATATTTGCACAAGATGTATTTAACAGACTGAACAGATGAAAGCTTTGCGCGTATATTGTAAATGTTTTCCTCTGTTATAGCGGATTTATCTATTATATAAGCGCTTATCTTATTGATAAATATAAAGAAATAGCTGGATGTTTCTATCACTTTAGTAACAGCGAGGTATGAAATGACGCCTTCATCGCTTATAAGGCCGTTCGTCCCAGATATAAGTATCTCGTTGTCTTTGAATGTAAATTCGGTCTTCATATTTCGCAGCTGCTGCTGTGACTTGTACATTATTATCGGAAGACCGAAATATATATACAGCCACATAAACGCGGCCAAAGCTAATAAAATTAGAAGCCATATGCATTCTGAAGCTGGGACGCCAATTAAAATTAATCCGATTGTAGCAGCAAGCAATAAAAGCCACACGGCTGCAAATGCAATCAGGCATTTTTTTGGATTAAATCGCCTAAATGTACTTGCCCGTGCAAAGGCTTTAAAAGCCGCAAGACTGGTGTCAGATGTGACTTTAATCTCCATCGTGATTGCCTCCTTCACATGTCTTCGACATTATTTTACATTATTTTTTCCGCTTTATCAAGCCGTGGACTTATATAGTGCATGTAAAAACAAATTTAAAAAATTATTGTAAAAATACTTGACAAATAAAAAATATCTGATATTATATAATCAAAATCAATCAATTTCAATCAAATTAAATCATTTTAGCGCAAGGCGGGTTGTGAGATGCTCACAGAAGAAAGATACAGCAGGATATTGGAATGCTTAAAAGAACACAAGACGGTTTCGGTAGCCGAGCTTGTTGAGCAGCTTGGCGCGTCAGAGGCGACGATAAGGAGGGATTTAAACTCCCTTGCGTCGATGAGTAAGATTAAAAAGGTGCGCGGCGGGGCTACGGTTATAAGCGATAATTTTGATTTCAGCGAGCATCCGGTAGAGGCAAAGGAAAAAATGTTTGCCGACGAAAAGGACGCTATAGCGAAATATGCCGCCGAGACAATAAGAAAAGATGATTTTATATATATTGACGCCGGCACAACCACTGAAAAAATGATTGATTATATAAAGCAGACGAACGCCACCTTTGTAACTAACGGCGTCTCACACGCTAAAAAGCTTGCAAGGAAAAATCTCAAGGTGTATGTAATAGGCGGGCGCTTTAAGGCGTCGACCGAAGCAATTGTCGGCGCAGAGGGCGTGGAGTCGTTGAAAAAATTCAACTTTACAAAGTGCTATATGGGCACAAACGGCATATCCATTTCAAACGGGCTGACAACTCCTGATGCGGAGGAAGCTGTTGTAAAAAAGTATGCTATAGAGCGAAGCTACATTTCATATGTTTTGGCGGACCACTCAAAATTTAATAAAGTGACGTCCGTTACATTTGCACCAATAGACAAATCGGTAATTATCACTGATTATCTCCCAGATAAAAACTTTCTTGAAAAATGCATAATAAAGGAGGTAGTTAAATGATTTACACAGTTACATTTAATCCCGCTATTGATTATGTCATGAAGCTCGATGATTTAAAAATCGGCGAAGTAAATCGCTCAATTGGCGAGGAGATTTACGTTGGCGGCAAAGGAATAAACGTCTCCATCGTATTAAACGAATTGGGTGTAAAATCAAGGGCTTTGGGCTTTTGCGCAGGATTTACCGGCGCGGCGATTGAAAAGGGCATTAAGTCTATGGGCATAGAGTCCGACTTTGTGCATCTTGAAAGCGGAAATTCGAGAATTAACGTCAAAATTCGGGCCAATGCTGAAACCGAGCTTAACGGACAAGGCCCTCAAATAAGCCGCGAGGCGATAATAAGCCTGCTTGAGCGGCTCGACATGATGAAAGAAGGAGACACGCTTGTACTTGCCGGCAGCATTCCGAATACTCTGCCGGAGAACATATATGAATTGATTTTGGAAAGGCTCAGCGGCAAAAGAATAAGATTTGTCGTCGACGCCACGAAAGATTTACTGCTAAATGTTCTGAAATTCAAGCCGTTTCTTATTAAACCGAATAATTTTGAGCTTGGCGAAATGTTTAACACCACTTTAAAAACTAACGATGAAATCATAAGCTGCGCCAAGGAACTGCAAAGCCGCGGGGCCGAAAATGTGCTCGTATCAATGGCGGGTGACGGTGCAATTTTAGCAGATGCAAATGGAGAAGTGCATGTAATAGGAGCACCTGATGGAAAAGTGATAAACTCCGTCGGAGCCGGCGATTCTATGGTAGCAGGGTTTATCGCCGGATATATGGAAAAAGGAGATTATGCTTATGCGCTGCATCTCGGTACCGCTGCTGGAAGCGCCACTGCTTTTTCCATGGAGCTTGCAAAAAGAGATGAAATATACAGACTGCTTAGAACAATACAGTCGGGTAAAGAATAGAAAGGGGAGTTAGGTTATGCGTATTACAGATTTACTAAAAAAGGAGAGTATTGAGCTGAACGCTGCAGTATCGTCAAAGTCGGAGGCGATTGAAAAGCTCATAGGGCTTCAGATAAACGGCGGCTGCATAAGCGACGGCGAAAAGTACAAAAAGGATATACTTGCCAGAGAAGCGTCGGCTTCAACGGCGGTCGGCGACGGAATAGCTATTCCGCACGCAAAGAGCGACGGGGTAAAAGAACCAAGCCTTGCTGCAATAACCGTCCCTGGCGGAGTTGACTACGGCGCCCTTGACGGCAATCCGTCAAACCTTTTGTTTATGATAGCAGCACCGAACGACGGCGACGTACATCTTGAGGTGCTTTCGCGGCTTATGACAATTTTAATGGATGCAGATTTCAGGCAGAAGCTGCTCAGCGCAAAAACAAAAGAGGATTTTATAGCGGTTATCGACGCCAAAGAAAATGAAAGATATCCCGATGAGGCAAAGGCGGAAGAAAAAGCAAAGACGGGCTACAGAATTTTGGCGGTTACCGCTTGCCCAACGGGCATCGCGCATACATACATGGCGGCCGAGGCGCTGGAGAGAGCCGCAGAGAAGCTCGGATATTCCATAAAGGTAGAAACAAACGGCTCCGGCGGCGCTAAAAATGTGCTTACCAAAGAAGAAATTGAAGCGGCTGATGGTATAATTATAGCGGCCGATAAGTCAGTAGATATGGCGAGATTTGACGGCAAAAGGTTGATAAGCACAAAGGTGTCCGACGGTATAAAGAAGCCGGAGGAGCTTATTCAGAAAATCATAAACGGCGATGCTGGAATATATAAGCACAGCGGTGAAATAGCAAAATCGGAAAGTAGTGAAAAAGAAAGCTTCGGCCGTCAGATTTATAAGCACCTGATGAACGGCGTATCAAATATGCTTCCATTTGTCGTCGCCGGCGGAATATTTATTGCGATAGCATTTCTAATCGACACAATAGCCGGTGCGCCGCAGGACGCAAACTTTGGCACCAATACTCCTGCCGCAGCATTCTTTAAAACAATAGGTGGCTATGCTTTCAATTTCATGATACCAATTTTGGCAGGCTATATAGGCAAGAGCATTGCCGACCGTCCCGGATTGCTTGTCGGATTTGTAGGCGGCTACCTCGCGACAACCGGCTCGACATTTACCGCCATAACCGGCGACATACCATCCGGATTTTTGGGTGCGTTGTTTGCAGGCTTTGTCGGCGGATATCTCATGCTGGGGCTGGAAAAGCTCTGCGACAAAATGCCGAAATCGCTTGAGGGAATAAAGCCGGTGCTGATTTATCCTTTGGTCGGACTGGGACTTATAGCGGTAATCATGTGTGCTGTTAACCCAATTATGGGAATGATAAACACAGGACTTACCAATCTGCTTAACTCAATGGGCAGCTCAAGCAAGGTAATACTTGGCTGCGTACTTGGCGGAATGATGGCGATAGACATGGGCGGCCCGTTTAATAAAGCCGCATATGTTTTCGGCACAGCGGCGATTGCATCGGGCAACTATGATATAATGGCGGCGGTTATGGTCGGCGGTATGGTTCCTCCTATAGCAATAGCGCTTGCAGCCACCTTTATGAAGAAAAAGTTTACAAAGGCAGAGCGCAAGAGTGCACCCGTAAACTATATAATGGGACTCAGCTTTATAACAGAGGGCGCTATTCCATACGCTGCGGCCGACCCGCTGAGGGTAATACCTTCCTGCGTTGTTGGGTCTGCGGTAGCCGGCGGACTGTCTATGCTGTTTAATTGTACGCTTATGGCTCCGCACGGCGGTATATTCGTCTTCGCTGTGGTAGGCAACTGGCCGCTTTATATAGTCTCGCTGGTCGCCGGCTCAATAGTCGGAGCTGTTATGCTGGGACTGCTTAAGAAAAAGGTCGAGGAATAATTTTACAGGAGGATATAATTATGGTATCTAAGACAATTACGCTCACAAACGCCCAGGGCTTTCATATGCGCCCGGCAGGCGTGTTTGCAAACGCAATGGCAAAATATAAAAGCGATATAACTATTAAGTTTAACGGAAATGACGTAAACGGCAAAAGCTTGATGAATATTATAGCCGCCTGCATAAAATGCGGCTCGACCATAGAGCTGGTATGCAATGGTGAGGACGAAAACGACGCACTGCAGGCGGCGGTGGAGCTTATCGAAAGCGGGCTTGGCGAATAAAAGCAAAATTTGCCCTATGGATTTTTCCTTAGGGCAAATTTATTAAAGGAGGAATACGGATGAAAGGTATCGCAACTTCTGAAGGGTATGGAATAGGCAGAGTGTTAGTTGTAAAAGAGCCTAATCTTGAATTCACACCTAAAACCGACTGCAACGCAGAGCAGGAGTTAAAAAGATATAGAAGCGCCGTCGAAAAATTCTGCATAAAAACGGAAAAGGCGGCAGAGCGTGTAAAATTGGCTGCATCTGAAAAGGAGGCTGAAATAATACTCGGACATATACTCATGATAAAAGACCCGTATATGAACGGTGAGATTGAGAAACTTATAGAGGGCGGTCAATGCGCTGAAAGCGCGCTTTCATCTGTTTGCGATATGTTTGCGATGGTGTTTTCCTCAACCGACGACGAACTAACAAGGCAGCGCGCCTCGGATGTAAACGACATAAAAAATGATATATTGTCAATCCTACTTTGCGCCGAAGAGCAGGATATTTTTGACGCACCGGAAAATACGGTGCTTGTGGCAAAGGATTTGACACCGTCAATGACGGCGCGCATAAACAAGGCAAACATCGCCGGAATTATAACCGAGACAGGCGGAAAAACCTCGCATTCGGCAATTCTTGCAAGAGCGATGGAAATACCGGCGGTGCACAGCGTGCCGGAGGCCGCCGAAAAGCTGAAAAACGGAGAAACCGTTATAGTCGACGGCAATGACGGCATAGTGATTGAAAATCCCACTCAAAAGCAAATAGATGAATACACCAAATTGCGCGCGGACTTTATAGAATATCGCAAAGCGCTGTCAAAATATATAGGCAGGGAAACAAAGACAGCCGACGGCATAAAGGTCGAGCTTGCCGTAAATATCGGAAAGCCGGACGAGGCAAGCAAGGCGATTGAATGCGACGGCGAGGGAATAGGCCTGTTTAGAACAGAGTTTTTGTTTATGGACAGAAGTACTCCGCCAAACGAAGATGAACAGTTTGAGGCATATAAAAAGTCCGCGCTGATAATGAAAAACAAGCCGGTCATTATAAGGACCTTGGACGTCGGCGGCGATAAGGGGATATCATATCTTAAAATGCCGAAAGAGGAAAACCCGTTTTTGGGCTTTCGAGCTATTCGCTACTGCCTGAAGAATGAAGATATGTATAAGACTCAGCTTCGAGCGCTTTTAAGGGCGAGTGCATACGGAGACATACGCATCATGCTCCCGTTTGTCACATGTGTGGATGAAATTAGAACCGTACGGAAGCTTATTAAAGAAATAATGTCAGATTTGAACCAAGAAGGCATAGCTTATAGAGATGACATAAAAGTAGGTGTAATGATAGAAACGGCGGCAGCGTGTATGATTGCCGACATTTTAGCAAAAGAATCCGACTTTTTCAGCATAGGGACGAACGACCTTACCCAGTATATAATGTCGGTCGACCGCGGCAACGCCGATGCGGCATATTTGTACTCGGCGTATAATCCTGCGGTGCTGCGTGCAATAAAGCATATAATTACATGTGCAAAGCAAGCGGGAATACCTGTTGGAATGTGCGGCGAGGCCGCAGCAGACAAAAAACTTATCCCACTGCTTATTTCCTTTGGCCTTGATGAATACAGTGTCAGCTCTGCTTCTGTGCTCAGCACCAGAAAAACAATTTCTGAGTGGTCAAAGAGCGAGGCGGATGCCTTAGCCGAAAAAGTTATGAAGCTTGAGACGGTGGAAGAAGTGGAACAGTTTTTAAGTGAGAGTCTAAAATAAAATATTGCAGCAACTGAAAGCCGCGCAAATTCACCTGCGCGGCTTTCAGCTTTTATTAAAAATTCTATTAACATCAAAATACAATTAACATGGAGATTTTGAAAATTATCTTTTATCTTAAAGAGAAAAGAGTGTGAAAGTAGTCTGTATTAAAATTAAGCCTAGTATCGAAAGACAGCAAAAAGATATTTTGCCGTATCAATGTAAACCCGTAAAATCCTTACTCTTATTAATGATATGGATAACTTCGCGTGCACAAAAATAAAAAGCTGAGTCTGAACGAGACCCCGCGTATAGGCTCAGCCTGATGGGAAGCATTGACAAAAAAGATACCCGACGTTGTAAATAGAAAAGCAACTGCGAGTCCAGTGAAACAGGTCGCAGTTGGAAAGGAGGAGCAAGGGAGCGGGCGGATGGTGTCTTTTTTGCCGTGGGAATAAAAAGACGTCGGAGCAAAGCGGACTTTGCTCCGACGTGGTGGAGCGGGTGTTTTCATAGATGAACACTTGTCAAAAGTATATGTATCCCCGCTGAAAGCAGCTTCTATATCTTTCAGCGGGATGTTGTCTATGCTTAACGGATGATTGCTTGCATTTATTATAACCGTAAAGCGGTCATCGTACAAGTAGACAGAATGAACAAAGATATTGATAATCGCTCTGCGCTTGTTTACATCGTCCGCAGGCATATCACATACATAATCAAGAAAAGCGTGAATTTGCGGCTCGGTCAAGCAAATCTTTTTGTTTTGCTCAATGGCAAGCTGTTCTTCAAGTTCTGCCTTTTCTGCTTTTCTTTTGTTGATTCGTTCCGTCAGCATTTCAACCGATTGTCCCTGTTCAATGCCCCGCCAAAGATTTTCGATTGCGGTGTCTACTTCTTTGATCGCCTTTTTTAATTCTTTCACCGAAATGTTGTCGGGGCTTTTATTGCATTCCTCTGCAACCATTTTCGCTATAAAAGCGATGTTTTCATCTGTAAGCAATTTCAGGCATTCGGCAACTACTCTGTCTTCGATATATTGCTTACTGACGATTTTCTTTTGACATTTCTTTTTTCTTGCGTTTTTGCAGTTGTAATAGTGATATTGCCGCCCTGATTTTCCCGTACCACCGTATCCAACCATCATTTCCTTGCAGTAACCGCAAAACAGTTTTGTTGTCAAAAGATATTCTCCCTCTCCGTGTGTGCGGGCGGGTGCGGATTTGTTCTTATTCATAAGTGCCTGCACCCGATAGAACAAATCATCATCCAAAATTCGTGGCATTCCGCCCGGTGTCTCCTGACCTTTGTAAAGATAAACACCGATATACCGCTTATTACATAACAAGCGGCTAAGACTGTTAGTGCTGAACTCTTTACCGAGCGATGTTTTTACCTTTCTCCGCTGCAAATCTCGAACAATTTCAGCTTTCGTTTCACCAGCGGCGTATCGCTCATAAATCTCTCTGACGATTGCCGCTTCGTCGTTGTCAACATAAAAACGGCGCTCGGAATCCACCTTAAAGCCAAGTCCGGGATTGCTGCCGTTTGAAAGGCATTTTTCTGCATTGATTGCCATACCACGATGAATTTTCTGGGAAAGCTCTGCAGAATAATACTCCGCCATACTTTCCAAAACGCCCTCCACCAAAATACCGGACGGATCATCCGCAATATTCTCTTTTGCCGAGATAACCCGCACGCCGTTTTTCTTCAGCTTTGATTTGTTGATTGCGCTGTCGTAACGGTTTCGGGCGAAGCGGTCAAGCTGATAGACAAGCACGCCTTCAAAGGTGTGCTTGTCGCTGTCGGAGATCATGCGCTGGAACTCCATCCGGTTATCCGTTGTACCGCTCTGCGCCCGGTCGATATATTCACCGACGACCGTGTATCCGTTGCTTTTGGCGTATTCATAGCAGACCTTTAACTGTCCCTCGATAGACTGCTCGGTCTGGCTGTGGCTTGAAAATCTCGCATATATGACTACATTCATTTTCTGTTTACCTCCATTTACTCTTTCTAAATTATACCTTCTTGTATTGTGAAAGTCATATGTATGGAAAGCAGCCGGCTTTCGCCGATTGCTTTCTGACTTGCTTCAGGCGGCGTACTCAGGGTGCTTTTTCAGCCACTCCTCGTAATACGCTCTGCCTTCCTCGCTTTGATAAAACTTACAGATTTCCGGCACAAGAAACCTTGCGAACGAAGTCAAAAGCTCCTCCGGAAGCTGTACTTCCTCCTGCTTCCCTTTCACAATACTTTCCATAAGCGTACACCTCATCGGGAACCACGATCCCGCGTTCGCTTACGGTGGTAAGCCTCGCAGAGCTTTACAATAGTTTCTTCCATCTGCGCCGTGGTGAAATCGCTCGGGAAATATTTGCGGATGCGTTCGGCAGGGATTTTCACACGCTCTTTCTGATTGGCTTTTTCTTCGCTCATAACGCTTTGAATAACGGCTTTGGTAAGCAGCCCGTCACGGTCGGCCTTGTGCAGTCGAAACGCCTGTGAGTAGGACGGGGTGCAGTCGTTTATTTCACACTGTTCCAAAACATCGTACTGCGTCTGTTCGTTCAGGTACGAAAGCTCCACGCCAACGGAAAAGGCAATTCTGCCCTCGTCCATCTGTTCAAGGAATTCAGGAATAAGATAAGTCAGGCGAATATACCGCTGAACTGTTTTATAGCTTTCTCCCATATCCTCGCCGATTTTTGCGGTGGTTCGGTTATCATCGGACTTCGGGACAAGTTGTCCCGAAGTTAAATCACTGCGCCATCCCTGATGCTTCATCGCCTCCAGCTTCAGCTTGTAAGCAAAGGCTTTTTCGCTTGGCAGAATGTGCTCACGGTGTAAGTTGCTGTCTACCATCACGATCGCCGCAGCATCACGGTCGAGAGAAACGACTAAGGCAGGGATTTCGGTAATCCCTGCCTTTCTGCTCGCCATAACCCGTCGGTGACCGGATATGATCTCATATTCATCTGGAGTATTTTCTTTCGGTCGGACTATGATGGGAGATAGAACACCGTTCTGCTGAATGCTCTCGGCAAGGCATTCCATCTCTTCATTGTCCTGAACCTTAAAGGGATGTCCCTCAAACGGGAATAGTTTTTCTATTGATATATTTTTTGTTGTGTTTTTGTTTGTCATATTATTGACCTCTTTCTAATTTTCTGTTGCGTGACTTTATTTCTGCGTCACGCTCGGTTTTCAGCAGTTTCCACACCTGCGGATAACGCTCCAGTGCGGATTCTGCCAGTTTTAATTCTTTTCGCAGGGACTTCAGCTTTTTGGAAAGCTCCCTTGCGGCTGTGTTCTTCGCTTGCCGTTCTTCATTGGATTTCGGGCGGCGATTGCTGTTGCGGATTTTTTGCCGATCTGCTTCTAATGAAGCGATTTCGGCGGTGCGGCTATCCATAAATTTCACAATATCTTCTGCTGAGTGCAAGTCATTCGCTTTCAGGAAAGCGTATTCCGATAACAGCTTATTCTCTATCGTCAGGGATTGACGGATAGAGGGTGAAAGCGGCTGATTCCTGCGCTGTAATTCCTGCTCGTCACGTGTTAGATTTAATAGCTGCAAAAGGATATAAAAAAGGACATCCACCAAAACAACGGCGGTATCCTTCGAGTGTGTTATCTCGTAATTCAATTTTTTCTCTAAAATCAGCAGCGGATAAGCCTTCGGTCTAAACGGCGGATTGCTGTTGCGCAGAACATAAAAACGCTCCCTGCTGCGGTTTTCATAAATCCGCTTGCAAAGTACATCATTGGTGTATCCGAGCGAATCCAAGCGGATCGCCCGTTTCCAGCCGGGAGCAATGATAGAAATATGCTTGTAATCTCTATTGCGTGGAAACTGAAAACCAAGCGATACCAAATGACGCTCAATATCGTCCATATTGCCGCAATAGGGTAGAATACTTTCAATATCCCGTTTTAAAATATCTCGGTGTGTTAGACCGCCGTTTTTGTGAATCCAATAGTCTTTCTTTTTACTGCCTGTGAATTTACTCGGCGGCAGTACGCTTTTGCCTCGTTCCAAACAAACTGCGTCGGAAATCTCCCGCAGCTTATAATGGTCGGAGATATGGTTTTCAAATTTCCTGCCCGTTCTGAATGATACCGAATTGACCACAATATGATTGTGCAGATTATCTGTGTTCAGATGGGTGGTCACGACTATCTCATAATCCTTGCCCCACATACGCCGTGCGGTTTCCAAACCGATTTTGTGCGCTTCTTCGGGAGTAACCTCGCCGCTTATAAAACTCTGATAACCGTGATAGGCAACATTCCCGCCAAGCTTGCCGTAACGACGCTTAGTAGCCATCATATATTCGTAAGCTCTTTTGGTAGGACAGTTGATACCTGAAACATATATCGTTTGATCCGTCTTTTTATCATCCTCAACATAACGGAGTGCTGCATATAAATCCTCATCTAAGAATTTTTTATCAGTGGTTTTGTCAGGGTTACGGGCATAGTCGATTACTTCTTTCAGCCTGTTTTTGACAGGCCAGAATCCGGTGGTTGCCATTTGCGCACATCCTCCTTCCGTGGTAATAAAAGTTCCGAATGAATTTTATCAATCAGTGAAAGCAGTTTGTTTTCCGTTTCGGGCGTAAACCCCACTGTGTTGTCAAGCTGACACAATTTGTTATAGAAATCAAAAAAGACATCGGGTTGCACCGTTCTCGGTGCGTAACCCAATGCCCTTTGCACAACATATTCGCTTAACGGTAAATTGCATTTCTCGGCAAGCTGTTTGATTTTTTCTTTCTCTTTTGGCTTTACCCGTATTTCTATGCGGGCAAGTTTTTCTTTTGGATTTCTGTTCATATACATTCCTTCTTTCTATATGCGGGGGTGTTAGGGGCGGCAGTCCCTAAAGAGTAAATCGGCTAAACAGCCGAATTTGAGTTGGAACTTGCCGTACAAGTTCCCTGCTTGTTACAGTATGAGACACGATTACTGTCCCTCGTTTCTCTCAACCTTTCTCAAATAGGATATGCCGTTCTTCGCTGTCTCAAAGGTGAGGGTTAGCATTGCTCCTTCTTCAATTTCAGGGATACCGAGATAACCGGTGTTCTGCCAAGCGGCAGCCATAATTTTACTGCCGTCCTCAAAAGTGAAGTACGCAAGAATATTTCGGTTCTTGCCCCAACGCTTGCAGTCAAGGCGTGCCTTAAATACGCCGTCTCGCTCATTGGTCAGGTATTCATCAACATAAATACCTTTTTCTTCGAGTTGTCTTAATGATGAATAAGCTCTCATAATAAAAATCCTCCTTAATTCTATTTAATGTCAAAATAATGCCATAGGGCATTTTGAAAAATAAAAAGCGGCATCATTTTAATGCCGTCATTCACCGAGAAACATATCGAGGGAATCCATAAGTTCGTTTTCTTCTTCGGACAGTGTTTCGGTGGGCTGTACCGATTCCGTCTGTATTACAGAAAGATTTTGCATGCACTCTCGAATGGTTTTTCTAATAACCTCTGTAATTTCTGTGTGTGGCGCATAAAATTGATTGATTGCAGTAATAACCGCCTTATTCTTTGAATCCGTTACATTTTTCAAATGCTTCCAAGCCTTGCGGTCAGCTTCGTTATCCAAGTTGAACCGCAGGCTCATTCGCTTGATACTCATAACGTACCGCCGCTTTTAATCAGCTTCATTTCAAGCATTCGTTCATAGCCTTTGGCAGTAGCACAAATATCATCGTTTACGGTAATACGACTTTTGTCATATTCAGAAAAGTTACGGATAAGGCAGCCACCGCCGCCGACCACATAAAGCTTCATCAGCTTTGAGTCATAACCGTGTTCACGAAGCCTGCGGAAAATGCCTTCTACATACTTTCTTGCGGTGTCGGTGATTGTTTTCAGATAGTCGCCGTCAATATCCGCTGTGCCGAAGCGAAGTACACGGGTAATCATTTCTTCGGGCGGCTCTGTGTGATGAAACCTCATCAGATTTTCACGGACTTGAAGCATACACTGATGCGTTCCGAATTTTTCGGTAAAGCAACGGCGGGGGTTCGGCTTTTTATCATTGACGAACATAATATTCATCGTGCCGTTGCCGATATCACAGAGCATATTTACACCTGAAAAATCGGATAAGTGATTGACAATAGCGGCAAATCCCTGTGGGTAAACATCTGCGCCGACAATGCGGATATGATAATCCTTGCCTTTGAAATTGAAATCAACTGTTTCGTTCTTCAGCAAATATCGTTTGAATTCTTCTCGCTGCTCGCTTACCCAAGTCAGCGGAAGCCCAGCGGCAATCAATACATCAGCAGAATAGATTTTGGCGATATTCAGCTCTCGTGCGATTGCCGCAAGCGTCAGAACATAATAATCCTCATCCAGCATTTTATCTGCCGAAAACTCCTTATGCTCTGTGCCGATAAGATAATATTTGTTATTCCAAACAAGCAGGTTATCTTTGAAAATTGGTTCTTTATCGTATACGGTCACACCTGCCTGAAAACAGCAGTTTGCCGTTTTCATATTTCCGTAGCCGTGGTCAATACCGATGATATAGGTTTCTTTATATTTTTTCATTGTGATTGTCGTCCTTGATTTTAGGAATCTTTTGTTTGATTTCTGCAAAAACAGGACAGACACCGTCGGTTATCATCAAACAGTTTTGGTGTTCGCACTGCATACATAGGGTGTTCTTAATTTTGATTTGTTCCGATTTTATCGGATTGTACTGCGTCATAAAGTCCTCCTTTTCTGTTTTTGGGCGAAAAAATAACACCTGCCGATTTTTACATCAACAGGTGTTGTTAGATAATTTTCTTTTGGCTGAATCCGAAATCTTCACCGCTGAACTTCTCGTAAGCCAGCCCGATTTTTCGGATGCGCTTGTGAACAGCGCTGTGCGTTTTGAATCCGAGCTTTTCGGCGATTTTCTCAAGCGTTATGCCCTCCATACGCATGGTAAGGATCTGCCTGTCCGTTTCGCCGAGCGAAGCTAAAAACTCGCTTACCGCCATCGGCTCTAAAACAGTATGGCTCATATTGCTGTTTTCATCGGGGATATCCCAGTCCACACCGTCGTTGTTCTCAGCATAGCGTTTCTTGATTTCTTCAAGAGATTCAACTGTAACATTCTTTGCACGGGTGTGATACCACTTGCGGTAAAAATCAATTTTTTGCCGGCTGTTCCGATAATCAAAATCTTCAAAGCAGCGATATTCTGCCGCCACAGCAATGATCTCATTCATATTGTGTTGTGCCATTATTTTAGGAATGAGCCAAGTGAATGTTTCTGAGATTTCTTCTTCGGATATATATCCGAGGTCTTCGTCTACATTGCTGCTTTTTAATATCTCCTGTGACTTAGGGATAACTCCTTCATCTTCCATTCCTTTAATCCAAATAGAAGCTGCGTGCGCATATCTCCAAGACGGCTCATATCCTGAATAAATCTCCCTTTTTGCTCCAAGTCCCATAAAAGGCCACACCATAAAGGCGTAAGCATCAATTATTACAAGCTTAAACAAATCACTTTCTATTATTTCTATGGCACGACGATCTTGAAGCAATTTTCTTGGATTTCTTGGAATACTGTTTATTTCTTCTCCGCACTTATCCAAAATGCTTTTGGGAATGAAGTAGAACGCAGAAATATATTCTGCATTGCGAAACGGCGTGATCTCACCGTTTTTTCTTTTCAATAATATCGGCATATTTTGCACCTCCTTTCCAGAGAGACAAGCTCTCTATATATTAATCGACACGAAAATATTGTATTGTTCCTGAAAATTTAAAAATATTATATCATATTTTAGCGTCCCATAAAACTCCATTTGCATCCATAAACGCAAAA
>JABLTR010033687.1_pt1 | contig 14994 bp, 20 predicted proteins | sample 7160071 | NCBI WGS metagenome assembly JABLTR01 (sample SAMN14651230, study PRJNA627086) | human gut metagenome | isolation source: feces | host: Homo sapiens
AAAATTGTATATGCAAGTATGACAGGAAATACTGAAGCTTGTGCCGATATTGTCGCTGATAAACTTGAAGAATTAGGTTTTGAAGTAGAACTTGATGAATGTACTTCTGTTGATGCCGATGATATGGCTGATGCTGATCTTTGTATCGTTGGAACATACACTTACGGTGACGGTGAGTTACCTGACGAAATTGTTGACTTTTACGAAGAATTAGCTGAGGTTGATTTATCTGGTAAAATTTACGGTTGTTTCGGTTCAGGCGATACTTTCTATGATGATTTCTGTATCTGCGTCGATATGTTTGAAGCACAATTTGAAAAAACAGGTGCAACTAAAGGAGCAGAGCTCGTTCGTGTCGATTTGTCACCTGAAGATGAAGACGAAGCCCATCTTGAAGCTTTTGCAGAAACTTTAGCGGCTCACTTTAACTAATGTTAAAACATAAAAATTACTGACAAGTATGAAAAAAAGCTGACAGAAATTCTGTCAGCTTTTTTATCTACCGATTCAATGCTCACTCTGCCATAGAGAGGTTGCTTTAGCGACCTGACTTCTTGGACAAGCTGAACTCATATCTATGATGTGAGTTTGGGGCTTGGTCGTATTGACCTGTCAGTAATTTTTTATTCTACCATTTCAATTTCACTGTCAAAATACTGTTCTTGAAAATGGACTGCCTTTTCGATTTCTGATTTTGTGAAATTTTCAGTTGGACTGGTCAATACCCATTTGTCTTCAACATCATCTTTTCTGTGAACAATAGCAATGCGTTTTCCAGTGAATGTTTTGAGAGCTTTTTGATTCTCAGGTAAATTGGACAAAATATAGACATCTTGTTCTTCGCCGTCTCCTGCGATAAGTCCCTCGATGTATCCATAGTTTATTGGATAAACTGTCCCATGATGAATTGTTCCAATTGGTCGGTCAATTTTTGCAATGTAGTTTGTCATCAATTTTCTCCTATCAACAGTTTTTTGTCAGTGCTTTAGCTTCTTCTAAAAAATTCAAACTTTGTTCAATTTCTTTTATTCTTTCGATTAATTCTACTTTCTGCTCTTCTAATAACTCTAATCTTTTCTGACGACTTTTTGCACCTAATTGTTTGAGATCAGAAAAATATTTGATTTCAGAAAGTTTCATGCCCGTTTTTTTCATATTTTCGATAAATCTCAGCCAGTCAAGGTCAGAATCATCAAATTCTCGGTAATGATTGGTTTTTCTTTTCGTCTGTAAAAGTCCAATTTGTTCATAATAACGCAAGGTTGCAGTCGTTAATCCTGTTTGCTTTGCGACTTCTGATATTTTATACATGGTATCCAATCTTTTTTACTTGCCTTCAAGTTCACTTGAAAGTTTATACTGAGTATATCACAAAACAAAGGAGTTTTTATGTCACACACATTTTTACAAAAACAGATTAGTTTTGTTCTTACAACAATGATTATCTCGTTTTCTTTATTTTATATCAATCTCAATATTCTCAAACTTGGATTTACAAATTTCCCATGGTTACTGTGGTTGCGCTCCTGGGCAATTGTTTATCTTTTATTGCTCATTTTATCTCGTTTGATTCCACCTCTGGTGAATCGAGTTTTTAAAAAGTTTGGAGGTCAATAATGTTTAATAAAGGAAACAAAGTCGAAAAACCTGCTTATTCAGGTTTACCTTTTTATTTGAATATTTTAGACGACAATCTTTTTGCAATGGTTGAACAGTTGACTTTCCCTATTGGTTCACGAACAAATTGGCACAAAAATCCCTGTGGACAAACCATTTTGGTGACTAAAGGAGCGATGATTTATCAAGAAGAAGGCAGCGTTCCCCGTCTTTTACTCTCTAACACAGTGATTACTATTAAAGAGAATATCAATCATTGGCATGGTGCTATTTCGGAAGAAAATTTTTGTTTATTAATTACTTACAAAAGCAACGGGGATGAATTGGTCACTTTTACTGATTCCGTCAGCGATATTGATTTTAAAAAAGCACTGATAAATGCAAAGTAAAAATTGTAAAGAATAGAATAGGACACAAAAGCTGTCAAAATGAATTGACAGCTTTATTTTTTACTGGGGAAGATTCAGTCCGTCAGCAAGGACAGCCCTATCAGCAAATATAGGTGTTTCTTTAGTATTTACGAGCCAAAATCAATTTCTGTCATAGGATAGTCGTTAGCGCTTGAGCGCTTACGAATATGCTAGGGTTCTCATCAGTAATTTACAATGAAAACATCAAAATCCCAGCTGCTACAGCCACATTTAAAGATTCCGCTTGTCCTGGCATGTCAATATGAACAAGCTTGTCAGCAGATTCCACGGCAAAGTCTGATACTCCAGCTCCTTCATTGCCCATGACCAAAGCAAAAGATGATTCCTCAACAGTTTTATAAGATACAGAATTTGCTGATAGCGTTGTTGTCAAGATTGAAATTTTGGCTTGTTTGAGCGCAGCAAAACATTCTTCTTCATTCATGCGGGCAATCGCTAAATGAAAATTTGATCCTTGCATTGAACGCATAACCTTCGGACTATAAAGGTCTGCCGTTTCACCAAGTAAAATAACAGCTGAAAAACCAGCTGCATCAGCCGTTCTAATCATGGTTCCGACATTTCCTGGATCTTGCACATTTTCTAAAAGTAAAAATTTTGATGCTGAAAAATCAATAACTTCTTCAATTATTGCCACTTCAGCAATCAGTCCTTGTGGACTTTCGCTGTCAGCTAAAGATTTTAGTACATCTTTACTGACCAGATTTACAGATAAGTCTGTCAGTGATTTTTCAGACCCAATCATTGCTGTCAGTTTAGCCAGTTTATTTTCTTCAACAAAAATTTGCTTTATTGAATGACCAGCTTTCAGTGCTTCCTCCAACAAATGAAATCCTTCGATGAGATATGAATTTTTACGGTATTTTTTTGTCAGCAATTTTCTTGCTTCTTTAACTTTTTTATTATCTTTTGAACTGATGATTTCCATTCTCTTATTTTATCAGATTTTTGCCAATCTTGCTTATGCTTATGCTATAATAAAAGAAAACGTTTTAAATAAACAAGTCACTCAATAATTTAACGAATGAAAGGAGCTAAAATGTTCAAAGTAAAAATGATTGTTTCTGGACGAGTTCAAGGAGTCGGCTTTCGCTATTTTGTTATTATAAGTGCCCGTGAATTAGGAATTTTAGGTCGTGTTTGGAATAATGATGATGGTACCGTTGGTATCCTTGCCCAAACTGATGACTCCCAAAAATTAGAAGAATTTACGGCCCTTATTCGTGGCGAAAAATCTTCCAAAGGTCGTCTTTCTCCCTTTGCGAAAGTAACTTATGTCGAGTCGACTCCTACAAGTTTCCCTGATTTTACCGATTTTAATATCAAATACTAAAAAAATACTGACAGATTTTCCGTCAGTATTTTTTTATCAATTTATAAGCGATTGCTTGTCAGTATATTTTTCCAGAAGTTCTAAAACCATCAATAAATTTCTTTTATCAATATGATAAGCCACAGCAGCTTTAACCGCTGGTTTTGCACAAAAAGCAATTCCAAGACCAGCAGCATTTAACATCGGAATATCATTTGCCCCATCCCCAACAGCGACTACCTCAGACAAATCCAACTTATTTTCCTTGGCCCACTGCTTCAATCTTTCCAATTTGAAACTTTTATCGACAATCGTTCCATAAGTTTCGCCAGTCAAATAACCCTCTTGCACAGCCAACCGATTGGCAAAAACATAATCTAGTTTTAAATCTACAGCCAATTTATCTACAATTTCATGAAAACCACCCGAAACGACACCAACTTTCCAACCTCTGCCATGTAAAGTTTCAATCAGCCCAGCCGCTCCATTTGTCAAATGAATTTCTTTATAAATTTCATCAAAAATCGTCGTTGGTAGCCCTGAAAGTAAGTCTACTCTTTCTTTCAAAGCTTCTTTAAAGTCCAACTCGCCTGACATAGCAGCCTCCGTAATTTCAGAGATTTTTTCACCTAAGCCTGCTTTTTCTCCCAAGAGGTCAATGACTTCCTCCTCAATCAAGGTGCTATCGACATCCATCACAAGTAATCCTTTTACTGTCATTTTTCCTCTATCCTACTTGTCTTTCAAAAATATTTATGATCAAATTTAAAATAAATTTGGATTTTCAATTAAACGTACACGCACAATATTTTCAGAAGCTTCAAAACGCGAAACCAAAGCCGCCAATTTTCTTTCGTCTTTTTCATCTAAATCAAGTAATGTATAAGCAAAATCCCCTTGACCGCGATTGACAATGTTAGCGATATTAATATTTTCTTCGGCAACTGCTAAAGAAATTTGCGCCACAACATTTGGCACATTTTTATTGATTAAGGTCACACGATAAGGCGTATTTAACTCTTGCAAAACACGCGGAAAGTTGACTGAATTAATAATCTCACCCGTTTTCAAATAGGTTTGAACAGAATCAAGCGCCATCCGAGTACAATTTAAGCTGGCTTCTGCTGTTGAGCCCCCTAAATGAGGAGTCAAAAAAACTTGAGGGTGATGATAAAATTTTTCAGAACCAAAATCGGTGCCAAAGAAACGAACAATCCCTTCATCAATCGCCTTAAGAATGGCTTCTTTATCTGAAATCTCATCTCGAGCATAATTCAGCAAAATCACTCCATTTTTACATTTTGATAAATTTTTCCAATTAAGCATTCCCTTTGTTTCATCAGTCGCTGGCGTGTGAACCGTAATATAATCTGCTTTCTCAAAAATTTCTGACAAATCATTGACCCGTTTGACATGATGTGACAAATTCCAAGCATGCTCAATTGAGAGATATGGGTCATAACCAATCACTTTCATCCCTAAACGCTGTGCATCATTAGCAACTTTTGAGCCAATATTTCCAAGACCAATCACACCTAAAGTTTTTCCAGAAATTTCTGAACCAGAAAATGCTTTTTTCCCATTTTCAACTGCAACGTCAATAGCCTTATCATTTCCTTTTTGTCCTGTCAGCCATTTATTGGCAGGTTTCAAATTACGGGTCCCAAAAATCATCATTGACAAGACCAACTCTTTGACCGCATTAGCATTCCCACCAGGGGCATTAAAGACAACAATTCCTTTGCTTGCGCATTTTTCAATCGGGATATTATTAAATCCAGCCCCTGCACGTCCAATGGCCAACAGTTCTTTTGAAAATTCATAATCATGAAAAGGTTGGGCACGACAAATAAAAGCGTCCGCTTTGTTTTCTGGTACTTGATTGACAGCAAATTGTTCGACAACTTCATCCAGAGCAACTTGGTCAATATTATTTCCTATTGTTTTAATCTGATAAGTCATTTATTTTCCTCTTCAAATTTCTTCATAAATTTAACCAATTCAAGCACACCTTCTATTGGAAAAGCGTTGTAGATACTTGCTCGCATTCCTCCAACCGAACGATGGCCTTTGATTGATTTAAAACCTTTTTCTTCGGCTTTTTGCACAAATAAAGCATCCAATTCCTTACTTGGACTGGTAAAGACAACATTACATATCGACCGCTCTACTTTATTTAGAACTGGGCTCTGATAAAAATCCGACTGGTCAATTAAATCATAAAGCATCCGAGCTTTTTGGTGATTTATTGCTTCAAGTTTTTTAACTCCGCCCTGTTCTTTGACCCATTTGAATACCAAACCAGCCAAATAAATAGCAAAAGTTGGTGGTGTATTATACATAGAGCCATTCTGAGCCAAAATACGGTAGTCCATCATTGATGAAAGACTTTCTTTTTGATTCAATAAATCTTCACGAATAATGACAATTGTCAAACCGGCAATCCCTAGATTTTTTTGAGCTCCAGCATAAATTAAACCAAATTTACTCACATCATAATCAACTGCCAAAATATTTGAACTCATATCAGCAATTAAAGGAACAGAATTAACTTCTGGTAGATTTTCTGGAAAAATAGTCGTTCCTTCAATAGTATTATTTGTTGTTATATGCAAATAAGCTGCCATTTTCTCATCAACTTTGGACGTATCAATTTTCAAAAGATGATTATAATATTCTGATTGAGTTGAACCCAAACTGATTGCTTCAAAATCTAAGGTCTGACTCAATTTTACTGCCTCATCATAAGCCTTTTTTCCAAAGGCCCCTGAGATTGCATAATAAGCTTTTTTCCCAAGAGCCAAATTCATTGGAATCATTGAGAATTGAGTGGAAGCCCCGCCTTGTAAAAATAATATTTTATAGTTTTGAGGAATGGACATCAAGTCGCGCAAATTATTTTGCGCCTCATCAATGACCTCTTGAAAAGATTTGGATCGATGTGAAATTTCCATCACTGACATACCGCTTTTTTCAAAGTCTAACAGTTCTTCTTGAACTTTTTTCAAAACTTCCTTTGGAAGTACACTAGGTCCTGCACCAAAATTATAAATCATCGATTTCACTTCCTCAAATTATTTATTAAACACTATTATAATATAATTTTCTGATAATTCAAATATAAAAAAATACTGTTCGACAAAAATCACATCAATGATGTGAACTTCTGTCTAAACAGCATCTTACCAATTTAACAAATCAAGTAATAACATGTTCCATTCAACTTCTTTGGCGTAAAAAATATTTCCACCATTAGAATAGAGTTTTCCTTGGTTGTAAAATAAAGAATCAAACGTCAAATGATAATAAGTCTCACCAGTCGTATTTCCTAAACTTGGGGCAACGACATCTTTGGAATATGCTTTTGAAAGAGCAATTGTATTCTTGCCTCCATGGGCCGCAATATAATCAACATAAGCTCTTCCATAGTTATAGGCCTGAACTCCCGTCCAAGCATCAACTTTCTTTTCTGATGCGTATTCTAATACCTTTGAAAGATTAGCAATCCCCTGTTTTATACTTTCTTCCTCTGTGGAAAAGGTATTTGTTTTTCCATTCAAGCTTTCGCTGGACTGCATGATATCAACTTGTTTTCCTTTAGTTTCAGTATAAATAATCGCAAGCGCTAACTTTGTATCCCCGCTTAAACCTTGTGCTTTCAGGGTTTTCTCAACCTCTGCTTCATAAGACATTACATGTTTCACATTTTCGTGCATACGGTAAACGTAAAAACCACCGAATACAAGAAGTATCAGCATTATTAATCCAATTAATTTTTTAAACATATCACTTACCTAAATTTTTCTGACCGACTTTTAATTAATTCTCTTCAATTAATTTTTTCACTAGTACATATCAATATTTTTATGCGGTCATTTTTATATAAGTTCTATTATAACACTTCTCGTTTAAATTTAACTTAATATAAAAAAATTAGACAAAAATTATTGTCTAATTTTTATAAATTATAATGGAAATTGATGTGTTAACTCTAAGGCAGATTTTCTAACTTCTTCAAGTTTTTCTTGGTTGTCATGATTAACCAAGGCTTTAGAAACTAATTGAGCAACTTTTCGAGCTTCAGCTTCCTTAAATCCTCTTGATGTGATTGCTGCCGCACCAATTCGCACTCCTGAGGTTTTAAATGGAGATAAAGTTTCGTCTGGTATGGCCTCTTTATTAAGCGTGATATGAACACTATCTAATAAGTCCTGTGCTTCTTTCCCATTAATTCCAAGATCTAAGACCTTCAAATTAAGTAAGTGATTATCTGAGCCTCCTGCGATCAAACGTAGTCCATCAACCTTAGCAAACTCATCAGCCATTGCTTGAGTATTTTTAATGACTTGTTCAATATATGTAGCAAATTCTGGGTCAAGTGCTTCTTTAAAAGCGACTGCTTTAGCAGCAATCACGTGTTCTAAAGGTCCACCTTGCGTTCCAGGGAAAATTGCGGAATTGATTTTTTTAGCCAAGACTTCATCATTGGTTAAAATCATTCCACCGCGTGGGCCTCTTAAAGTTTTATGAGTTGTTGTTGTGACAACATCAGCATAAGGAAGTGGATTGGGGTGAGCACCAGTAGCCACTAAACCAGCAATATGAGCCATATCAACCATTAATTTCGCACCAACGCTATCAGCAATCTGACGGAATTTAGCAAAATCAATCAAACGTGAATAGGCAGAAGCCCCTGCCACAATCAGTTTAGGTTGAACTTCTTTAGCAATTTTAAGAATTTCTTCATAATCTAAAAGCTCTGTTTGAGGATTTACCCCATAAGGGACAAAATGATAAGTTTTTCCTGAAAAATTGACTGAAGCTCCGTGCGTCAAATGACCACCAGCGTTTAAATCCATTCCCAGAACTGTATCTCCTGGTTGAATTAATGCCATATAGGCTGCAGCATTGGCTTGAGAACCTGAGTGAGGTTGAACATTGGCAAATTTTGCACCGAAAAGTTCTTTTGCACGGTCAATTGCCAAATTTTCCACAACATCAACCGCTTCTGTACCACCATAGTAACGTTTTCCTGGGTATCCTTCGGCATATTTATTCGTCAAAACAGAACCTTGTGCTGCCATCACTGCCTTTGAAACAATATTTTCAGAAGCAATTAATTCAATATTTTGTTGCTGACGAATTTCCTCAGCATGAATGGCCGCCCACAATTCTGGGTCAAAGCTTTCAAAATCTTCTTTATCAAAAATCATTCGTTCTCCTTGTATGTCTATTGGGGATATTTTTAAAAATATAAGTAGAATTTTATAGTCTTAAACGCTATAAACTTAATCAGTTAAATTATGATTTACTTTCGCAAGCAAACTTTTAACTCTAAAACTATTATATCGGCTAAAGCACATTTTTTGAAATATGTTGGCTTAGAAATCTTCAGCTTGCCAAAGATTGTTCGGAAATTTTTAGATTACTTTTTCTCAGCGTATTTTATTCAATTTGTCCAAGTTCAGGAACTTTTTTAAGTAGTTCTGCCTTAGTTACTGCCCCTTGACGTAATAATTTTGGTTTTTCTTGCGTCAAATCAATGATGGTCGTATCTAATCCATAGATGCTATCATCTTGAACAGCGACTGCGGCATTTTCTAAAATTTCAGGACTTAAATCGGCAAAGAAACTTGGACTTTTAGAACCGGTTAAATTAGCGGAAGGTCCGACCAAAACACCGACTTCTTTAATTACTTTTTGGGTCACTGCTATGTTGGGCATTCTAAAACCAACAGTGCTTTTGCCAATATGAATCCATTCAGGGACTTCGCTAGAAGCTTCTAAAATGATAGTTAGAGGGCCAGGAAGAAAAGCATCAACAATTTTACGTAAATAATCTGGTGTGTTGATGGAATATTTTAGAATATCTTCAAAACTTGAAACATTCATATTTAAAGCTTTTTCGGTTGGACGTCCTTTAACCGAATAAAGTTTTTGGACCGCTTGCTCATTCATGGCATCTGCAAATAAACCATAAACTGTTTCAGTTGGTAAAACCACTAATTGTCCATTTTTTAGCGCTTTTACTGCTCTCGCTGTCATTCGATTTTTACTATTATTTTCTTTTTCTGATTGTTTATCTAAATCTTTTTGCAGTTTATTTGCTTCAATAAAAAGATTTTCTCTGATATCTTTCAAATCATCTGGTACTTTATAAGGACGGCGAAAAAGAAAGCCAATAATACCATAAAATCCACCTTCAACTTTTTCAAGTTCATTAGCAAAATTATTGAGTCCGCCTTGAACAAAGTTCAAAGTTTCTTTAGCTTGGCCTATCTTGTTAGATTCAACCAAAGTTTTGACATCTTTTAATTGCACTTGCAAAAAAGAGGACATCGTACGCAAATCATTTTCAACTTTCATTTTAACTTCTTTCTTAAATATATTTTATATTTTAATTGCTGTTTCCCTTCAAAAATGGGTTGGTCATAATTTTCAACAAAATAATTGCTTATTATATGAGTAATTTCAAAACCACATTTTTCATAAAATTCAACATTCCCTGAAACATCATCTGTTCCAAGAATAAGCTCATCAGCTGCTAAATTTTCTTTCAAATAAGTGATAAGTTGCTTCATCATTTGCTGACCAAATCCCTGTCCTTGAAAACTAGTTTCTACAGCGAAATTCTCAATTTCAAAAGTATTTTTTTGTTTTTTTATGACTACAGCACAAGCAACGGTCTTTCCATTTTTTAATGACAGAGTAAATAAATCACCATTTTCCAGATAATTTTCTAAATGCGGACCATCATCAGCTAATAATAATATTGGTAAAAAATCTTTTTTTTGCTGAAATACTTGTTCAAAAATTAAAGAATTCATTTTTCTCCTTAAATATACCAACAGTAGCTTTTATCATTTGACACTAATCATTCTATCTTTTCCAAATATATCCTGGTGAATGCTAACAAGCCTGTCAGTAAATTTTTCTTGAAAAATAGCTTGAACAGCTTTTCCTTGCTTATAGCCAATTTCCAAATAAATTTTTCCATCATCTGTCAGATGGTTGACCGCTTGGTCAGCAATTTTTTGGTAAATTGCTAAACCTTGATTTTTGGCAAAAAGGGCTAAATCAGGCTCATATTTAATGACAGAATCATCCATTTCATAAGTTTCATCAAAAGCAATATAGGGGGGATTGGAAACTATGATATCAAACCTGTCAGTAAGTTCATCCATCACATCTGATTGAATAAATTCCAAATTGACATGATTCATTTTCGCATTTTCAGCCGCCAATTCTAGCGCATTTTGTGAAATGTCAGAAGCTTTTACTGACCAATTTTGCCGAGCTTTAGCTAAAGAAATTGCAATTGCTCCGGAGCCCGTTCCAATATCTAAAATTTTCAGCGAATCATTGTTATTTTCAGTTAAAATCATTTCAACTAATTCTTCAGTTTCTGGACGTGGAATGAGCACTCGCTCATCAACCTTAAATTTTAATTCATAAAATTCTGCCCAGCCCACAATATATTGTGGGGGTTCGTTTTTAATCAAACGTTCTGATAGCTCTGTCAGTAAATTTAACTCTTGGTCAGTAATTTTTTCACGCATTAAATTCAACCAAGATAACTTATTAAGTTCATGTAAATTTCGCCAGATAAACTCTAACTCAAAAGGTTCTTCTAAATCTGCTGACAAAGTTCGCACAGCTTCAATCCAAAGCATTATACTTTTCCACTTTCTAAAACTTTTTATTTTTTCTAATCTCTTTTAAATTACTCTTTCAAGTATAGCAAAAAAGCCCAATAAAATCAGGCTTTATCAACTTATCAGTCCAATGTAAATCCTTGTTTTTTCAAAAAATCTGTCAGGTCCTCACGACGAGGATTCGTAAGAAAATCACTCATCTCCTGTGACCAATTTGTCGACTTTTGATGATGACTGCGATTGGCATAATATTCTGCCGTTTGCTCGTTATAAGTACTTAAGTCAGTCAATGATTCATGATTATAACCATTGACTGACAAAATATTTGCTTTTGGCAAACGTGGTTTTACTTCGTTTCGGCTATTTGGTAGACCAATTGTCAGTCCAAAAAGTGGAAGTGTCAATTCTGGTAAATTTAACAACTCTGCCACTTTAGACGTGTCATTACGAATTCCACCAATATAACAAATGCCAAGCCCCATAGATTCAGCTGCTACTGTCATATTCTGGGCAGCAATTGTAGTATCAACAATGGCAACTGTCAAAGCTTCCATATTACGAAGAGCTTTCACGTCTTTATTCTCCGCCCTTAAAATCTGAGCTTGCCGATACCAATCAGCCACAAAAACATAAAATACACCCGTTTGATTCACATAAGCGTCCGAACCAGAAATTTTAGCAATTTCACGTCGTAAATTAACATCCGCTACCTCAATAATTGAATAGGCCTGTATAAAATTTGACGAAGCACCGGATTGTGCTGCTTTTAGCAGTAAATCTTTTGTTTGAGCTGGCAAAGGTTCAGCTTTAAAATCACGAACTGACGCGTGAACTAACATTTTTTCAATTGTTTGATTCATAATTTTCTTCTCATTCATCAAAATTAAATTCCTCCCTACTGACAGGTTTCATTTTAGAACTAACTTCTATTTTGACTACTTTTATTTCTAAATCAATGGTAAAATTCTCGTCAGAAGATAAGCACATAAGGGAACCTTTATTTCCTGAGGTGAAAAAAGCAAGGCATACTGTTTTCGATTTTGATTTGTTTCATCGACCAGCTCCGCCAAAGTTCCAATCTTTGCTCCAAGTTCTGAAAAAGTCTTACGTATTGGGTTTTTACTGTATTTACCAAACTCTGATAAAGGTAAACTTTTCTTAGTTTGGCTCCAATCTTTACCTTTTTTAACTTCTTGCCAAAGGCGGCAGTAATTATTTCCCTTAAATTTTTCAATGGACATCCGTGTCCTTTGTGCTCGATGCAAATGATGTGAAAGAGACTCTATCTTTTCTGCAACTACCCAGCTATCCCCATTTTTTCCCACACAATAAAGCAAATCAAAAGACTCATTTAGCCCTTTGACCTGAAAAATCGTCACATCTGTTAAGACATTATTCACTTTTTTTGAGGTTTGCATCGTCCGTTGTTCATGACCAACTTCTCGAATGACAAAATCTTCAAATTCAAAATTCATTATTTATTTAATTCTTCTAATTTCTTCGTTTGGTCATAGACAATCAGAGCATCAATCACTTCATCCATTTTGCCAGATAAAATACTATCCAATTTTTGTAAAGTCAAACCAATTCGGTGGTCAGTTACACGGTTTTGTGGAAAATTATAAGTTCTGATTCGCTCAGAACGGTCACCTGTTCCGACAGTTGATTTACGCTCTGCATTTTGTTTGTCCAATTCAATTTGTTGATAGTAATCAAAAACTTTCGTATTCAACAATTTAATGGCTTTATCGCGATTTTTTTGTTGTGTCCGTTCTTCTTGCATCTCAACTTTAATCCCTGTTGGCAAGTGAACCATCCGCACGGCTGTGGCAACCTTATTGACATTCTGACCACCGGCACCAGACGCATGATAAATATCCACGCGCAAATCTTTTTGCTCAATTGTCATTTCGAATTCTTCAACTTCAGGCATCACAAGCACTGTCGCTGTCGAAGTATGCACGCGCCCTTGTGTTTCGGTTACAGGGACACGTTGTACTCGGTGAGCACCAGATTCATATTTCAATTTTGAATAAACAGATGGACCCGAAATCAAAGCTGAAACCTCTTTATAACCGCCAATACCAGTGATATTCGCTTCCATAATTTCAAACTTCCAACCTTGAGATTCAGAAAAATGTTGATACATATTTAATAAATCACCCGCAAAAAGCGCTGCTTCATCCCCACCAGCAGCTCCACGAATTTCTAAAATAATATTTTTACCATCATTTGGATCTTTAGGCAAAAGTAAAATTTTGATTTCTTCTTCAAGAACTTCTTTTTGTGATTTTGCTGATGAAAGTTCTTCTTTGAGCATTTCTTTCATTTCATCATCAAGTCCACCCTCACCAAGCATTTCTTCGCTATCAGAAATTGTTTCAAGGACTTTCTTGTATTCATTATAAGTCGCCACTTTATCCCGTAAATCTGCTTCTTCACGTGATAATTCCATAAAACGCTTTGTATCAGAAACTACTTCTGGGTCAGATAATAGCTCACCCAATTCTTCATATCTTCCAACTATTGACTCTAACTGATCAAACATTTCTTTATTTCCTTTAATTATTTTTTAGTTTTTAATGGTAAATTTTTTGCCATATTTACAAAAGAATCCCATTGTGTCACATCTTGTAGCATATCCTTTTTAAAAATCATCACTTGATTTCTTCCTTGAAAAAAGTGAACACGGTCTGAAAAAATCTCAACATTTCGTACATTCATTTGAGCTTTAATTTGTTCCTCTGTCACATACATGTCAAGCTCTTGTGGCTTAAAATTTTTCAAAAAACGGCTTTTCAGTTGCCAATGTAAAAAAAGATTTCCTAAAACAAGCACAAGCAGTGCAGAAACGACTGGCCAAATCCATTGTCCTTTACTCATCAACAAATTAACAACTAAAAAAACAAGCATGATTCCTGAAAAAACCAGCATCATTCGCTTAGTCATTTGTCCGAGAATTCTTTGATAATCTTCCCCTGTGATTGTTCCTTTAAAATGATAAAACATCTGTTTCCTCCTAGATTTCTGGTTTAAAATAATGCTTCCGGCAAACCGGAATATAAGTTTCATTTCCACCAATCTGTAACTGTTCACCTTCATAGACTGGTTTACCATCAATTGTTCGAATAACCATCGTCGCTTTTTTACTACAATACCAGCAAATTGTTTTAATTTCTTCAATTTTATCAGCAAGTAAAAGCAGGTATTTAGACCCCTCAAAAAGTTCATTACGAAAATCATTTTTCAAACCAAAGGCCATAACTGGAACATTCAATTCGTCGACTACTCGCGCAAAATCATAGACATGTTTTTTATTTAAAAATTGTGCCTCATCAATTAAGACACAAAAAGGTTTAGCAGACAGGCTATTCACATAATCAAAAACAGACATTTTATCATCAATTGCGATAGCTTCTGCTTTCATACCAATCCGACTCGCAACTGTTCCAACACCAGCACGGGTATCTAGGCTTGATGTCATCAAGAGAACTGGCTTGCCCTGTTCCTCATAATTATGAGCCACTTTCAAAATCTCAATTGACTTTCCTGAATTCATCGTACCATATTTGAAATATAATTGCGCCATTACTTTTCCCTTTTATTAATTTTTGCTTCTAAACTTTTGATGCCAACTGTTTTTATTTAAAAATTCTTAAATATATTCTTTCAAATTCACAAAATCTTATCCATAAAAATTATTTGGAGTAAGCTAGTTTTACTTAAAAACTTCCTCATCCTGATTCTACCGAATCTTAAGAGATTTTATCCTTACTTCAAAAAAAGGCATCTATTTTTCATCTTATATTCTTTCTGAATAAACTAGTTATGAATCTAAAAACTACAAGCTTTCTTCTTACTCAATTCAATTTTCATCATCTTTTCTTGGTAGTGTAAAATAAGTTGTGTAAACACAAAAAGGAATAAATCCGTTATAGTAGAGTTGCGAAACATTACTAGAAAGAGATTTATTCCTATG
>JABLTR010036948.1_pt1 | contig 14990 bp, 11 predicted proteins | sample 7160071 | NCBI WGS metagenome assembly JABLTR01 (sample SAMN14651230, study PRJNA627086) | human gut metagenome | isolation source: feces | host: Homo sapiens
CACGGTGGCCATGAGCGTCTGCGAGGAGGTCATCGCCGCGCGGCACGTGGGGATGCGCGTGCTGGGCATCTCGCTCGTGTCGAACATGGGCTGCGGCATCGAGGGCGCGAGCCCCACCGGCCTCGAGGTGCTCGACGTGGCGAAGACGCGCGAGGTGGACTTCGCGCGTCTAATCACGGGTATCGTCGAGCAGCTGTAGGCGCGTCCGTCGGCCTGCGCTTCAGAGAAGTGGGGTGAGCCAGTCGCTATCCGGGCGGCAGATAAGACGCGCATTCATGTACGCCTGCTCCATCGTCAGGACGGTTTGCCCCTGGTAGTTGCCCGATTCGACAAGCTGCACGACAAGGGCGGCGTCCACCCGATCGTCGTCGGTAAGGCACAGGGGGAGCAGCAGGCTCATCGCATTCGCGCGCGGGTAGTATGACGGGATGGCCGTCTTGAAGTTCCAACGCACGCGCTTGCGCGCCATGTCGACGGCGTCCTTCAGACGGGAGCGTAGTCGGCGGAACAGTCGCGCATCGTTCTCGACGATGCGACCCACCCGTTCGAAGCAGGCCGCCCGCTCGGTCGGGTCTGCCGCCCGTGCCGTTTCGAGCAGAGTCTGTGCCTCGTCGTTGCCATGGAGTTCGTCTTCGAGGAAGTCCATGGGGAGCCGTGCCAGGTTGTCGACGAGCACGTGATCGAAGTCGATGATCAGCTCCCTCTCCGCATCGAATAGCAGATCCTCCTTGCGTTCGAAGTAGGAGGCGGGTTCGGGCAGTGGGTTGAACAAGCTTACGAGCCGCTTGCCGAGGCCGCGCGAACCACGCGTGCAGAACCCGGTAAAGCGCCATGGAATGCCGCTCGTGCTCGGCTCGAAGCAGGCGAAGATATCGTCGTAGCGCCTATCGACAAGGCCGGTGTTGAACGCGGCGAATCCGGCTTCCGCATCGACGAACACCTTGCCCTCGAGCTTCAGCCGATAGAACGTTGTGCAGATGTAGCTTTTCAAGATCACGTTGCGATGTCCGTTCGGATCCGGCGTGCCGAAGTCCCAGGACTCGGGCAATGCAAGTGATGCGAGCTTGGGCAAAAAGACGTCCCAAGGTCCTAGCCAGGCGAATCGCTCGAGTTCTTTGCTTGGCGCAACGGGGCGTGGGGAGAGGGTGGGCTTGCTGCTGGCGGCTGTCCAGCCGTCGCGCTCCACGATGGTGACGAGGCGCTGAGGAACGCCGTTGGCCACAATGTCCGTGAAGGTGAGGAAGCTGCCAAGGTCGGATAGGAACGTCTTGAGCTTCGAGTACCCGTAATCCTCTTTGTCGATGCCCGCGCTCAGAAGCGCGGCGCCCACCTTCGCCATGGGAACGTCGGTTGCAAACCCGAATTCATCGACGAGGACGCGGTAGACGAGCTGTCTGGTTTCAAGAGGGATGCCTGTTTCGGAAGGGGCCATGAGCTGTCACCTGCTTTCTGCTTCGGCGATCCAGTATAGCCGAACGCGCGGTTCGTCGGCAGTGCCCGGTTATCGATGGACCGCGCTATGCGCCCTCGATAGACTGCTTATCTTGTGCGATCCGTCGACAGGCATTCCATCGCCTCGCCGCGGGGCTAGTCTTCCAGCTTCAGGTCTCCCTCGTCGATGGCGCCCGCTTTTCGCATGAGCGCGCAGACGGCCCAGCTGATGGCAGCCGGCAGGATGAAGCAGATCGCGATCAGCCCGATCCACTCGAACGCGCCCGGTCCGGCGGCGCCTGCCGCCGCGTCTGCAACCCATCCGGTGTACACGCCGATAGGGCCGACAAGCCCGCATGTTCCCATGCCCGAGGCGATGGCGGGGCCGTTTTGCTGCAGCTGGAACAGGCACGTGGCCACGGGGCCGGTGACGGCCGAGGCGACGATGGGCGGGATCCAGACCAGCGGCTTGCGCATGATGTTGCTCATCTGGAGCATCGACGTGCCTATGCCCTGCGACAGGACGCCGCCCCAGCCGTTCTCGCGGAAGCTCATCACGGCAAACCCTACCATCTGGGCGCAGCAGCCGGCCAGGGCTGCACCGCCTGCCAGGCCCGTGAGTCCGAGCGCTGCGCAGATGGCGGCCGACGATATGGGCAGCGTGAGGGCGATGCCTACAACGACGGAGACGATGATGCCCATGAACAGTGGCTGAAGCTCGGTCGCCCACATGATGAACCCCCCAATGGACGAGGCGACCGCCCCGATCCACGGTGCAAGAGCCAGCGAGAGCCCGCAGCCGCACATAATGGTGACGGCCGGGGTGACGATGATATCGACTTTCGTCTCCTTCGAAACGGCTTTGCCCAACTCGGAAGCGACGATGGCGATGACGAGCACGGCCAGAGGACCGCCTGCCCCGCCAGCGTCGTTGGCGGCGTAGCCCACTGCGGCGAGCGAGAACAGCACGAGCGGCGGGGTTTTCAAGGCGTAGCCGATGGCGATAGCCATGGCCGGTCCGGCCACGCTCTTGGCGAATGCGCCGATCTCGCCGAAAAAGGCGATGCCTGAAAGATCGCCCGCAGTTCCGAATATGGTACCGATCAAAAGCGATGCGAACAGGCCTTGCGCCATGGCCGCCAGCGCGTCGATGGCGTAGCGCTGAAACGATATCACGATATCCTTGCGCTGCAAAAAGCTAGAAAACGACCCTGCCCCCATGATGTCTCCCCTGCATCGGTCTTCTCGTTGAGCCACTTATGATAGCGGAAACGGGTCGCGAGGGGATGAACTGCTCGGCAAACGTCGGTGAATCGGGAGCGGTGCCGCGTGACGGCAGGGTAACGGTGTTCCATGCCCTTGAGCGACGCGTGATTAAATGAGGGTGCGAACGTGGGCTTTCAGGAAGGGGCGGGCGATGGAAGGAAAGGCGTACAGCTTGACGGCTGAGGAGGCGCTGGCCAAGTTGCATGCGGATAGGCAGGGTCTTACGGCCGCGGAGGCGGCTGCGCGGCTCGAACGCGACGGCGCGAACGAGCTGGAGGACTCCGGTCGCAAGAGCGTCGCCGCTGTTTTTCTCAGCCAGTTCAAGGACCTGCTTGTGGCTATTCTTGCCGTTGCCGCGCTGGTCTCGGCCGTCTCGGGCAACGTTGAGAGCACGGTCGTCATCCTGGTCGTCCTCGTGCTGAACGCCGTGCTGGGCACGGTGCAGACGGTGAAGGCGGAGCAGTCGCTGGCCAGCCTCAAGGCCATGAGCGCACCCGTAGCCAAGGTGCGCCGCGATGGCGAGATGGTCGAGGTGCCCGCGCGCGATGTGGTGCCGGGTGACATCCTTGTGCTGGAGGCGGGCGACCTCGTGCCGGCCGATGGACGCGTGCTGGAGAGCTTTTCGCTCAAAGTGAACGAGAGCGCGCTGACGGGGGAGAGCGAGGCGGTGGAGAAGTCCGCCGACGCCATCGAGGAGGGCCAGGTGGGCATCGGCGATCAGGCGAACATGGTGTTTTCGGGGTCGCTCGTCACGTACGGGCGCGCCGAGGCGGTGGTTGCGGCCACGGGCATGAGAACTGAGATCGGCCGCATTGCGTCGCTCATGAACGAGACCGAGCAGCGTAAGACCCCGCTCCAGATAAGCCTTGACGAATTCTCGAAAAAACTCGCGGTGGGCGTCATGGCCGTTTGCGTGCTCGTGTTCGTGCTGTCGGTGGTTCGCAGCGGCACGGGCGTGCTCGATGCGCTCATGTTCGCCGTGGCGCTGGCGGTGGCGGCCATCCCTGAGGCGCTCAGCTCCATCGTGACCATCGTGCTGGCCATCGGCACGCAGAAAATGGCACGCCAGCATGCCATCATCAAGGACCTCAAAGCCGTCGAATCGCTCGGCAGCGTGTCGGTGATCTGCTCGGACAAGACCGGTACCCTCACGCAGAACCGCATGACCGTGCAGAAGCTCTATGCGGCTGGCAGGTTGGTGGATACAGCGGATGTCGATTACGGCGACGGCCCGCAGCACGAGCTCGTTCGCATTGGCCTTCTGGCCAGCGACGCGATCACCGACGAGAACGCGGGCACGTCCATCGGAGACCCCACCGAGGTGGCGCTCGTGCAGATAGGCGACGCCCTCGGCATCGACGAGGTGTCTTACCGCTCGGAGCATCCTCGAACGAGCGAGCTTGCGTTTGATTCCGATCGCAAGCTCATGAGCACGCTGCACGTGCTCGACGGCGTGCCCACCATGCTCACCAAAGGCGCGCTCGACGTGCTACTCGACCGCTCGGACGCGGTGCTCTCGGATGCGGGCCCTGTCCCTCTGGACGAGACTGCGAAAAAAGCCGTTCTACGCGTGAACGAGCGTCTGTCCGAGGAAGGACTGCGCGTGCTCGCCTTCGCGAAGCGGGAGCTTGCCGAAGCGCGTCCGCTCACGCTCGACGACGAGTACGGCTTCACATTCGTCGGGCTCGCGGCGATGATGGACCCGCCTCGGCCTGAATCGGTGCAGGCGGTTGCGGATGCGAAGGAGGGAGGCATCCGTACCATCATGATCACAGGGGACCATAAGGTCACGGCCACCGCCATTGCGCGCCAGATCGGCATCTTCGAGGAGGGGGATCGCGCCATCGCTGGCGTGGAGCTCGACGAGATGGACGATGCGGAGCTCGATCGGATTCTGCCGAACGTCTCGGTGTACGCGCGCGTGTCGCCTGAGCATAAAATACGCATCGTGGACGCGTGGCAGCGCCGCGGTTGCATCGTGTCGATGACAGGCGACGGCGTGAACGACGCGCCTGCGCTCAAAAAGGCCGACATCGGAGTTGCCATGGGCATCACCGGAACCGAGGTCAGCAAAGATGCGGCTTCGATGATCCTCGCGGACGACAACTTCGCCACCATCGTGAAGGCCGTCGTGAACGGTCGCAGCGTGTACGCCAATATCAAGAACACCGTGCACTTTCTGCTGTCGGGCAACATGGCAGGCATCATGTGTGTGCTGTTCGCCTCGATCGCGGGATTGGCTGCGCCCTTTGCGCCGGTGCATCTGCTGTTCATCAACCTGCTCACCGACAGTCTGCCCGCTGTGGCTATCGGCATGGAGCCCGCGCGCCACGATCTTCTGCGCCAGAAGCCGCGCGATCCGAAAGCGCCGCTGCTCGACCGGCGGTTGATCGGGCAGATCGTCGTCGAAGGTGCGCTCATCGCCGTGCCCACGATGGCCGCGTTCTTTATTGGGCAACGCGACGCGGGTCTTCCGCTTGCCATGACCATGGCGTTCGCCACGCTCTCGCTTGCGCGGCTGTTCCACGGGTTCAACTGCCGCGCCGATGCGCCGCTTCCCAAACTGGGATTGTTCACGAACCGCTTTACGCTCCTTGCCTTCGCCGGCGGTGCTGCGCTGCTGGCGGCGGTTCTATTCGTCCCCGCATTGCATCCTCTGCTGCTAGTGGCCGACGTAACGCTTGCGCATGCGGGCCAGATCGTCCTGCTCGCCTTCGCGCCGACGCTCGTCATCCAGTTGTACCGGATCGTGCGAGATCGGGTACACAAGGCTGCCGTCCTGTCGTAGCGAGTATCGGCGGACGTCGAAGGAGTTGCGTCGTTCTTGGCGAACGGCCCGATTTCGCACCCGCTTTCGGGTACAATCGAAGCCGCATCGAGAAGCGGCGAAAGACGGGGTGGAGCGTGCAGCTTTCCTTTGAAGGGACGGTATCACGAGAAGCGGTGGTCGCTTGCAGACGGGCGGACGCCTGCGCGGCGGCATGGACGGAGGCCGACGGCGCCGACGGCTCCTGCGCCATGGGCGCCGGCGGCTTGCGCCTGCATGTGCTGGCCAGCGGCAGCCGCGGCAATGCGGCCATCGTGGAAAACACCGTCACGGGTGCGGGCGTGCTTGTGGACTGCGGTATCTGCAAGCGCGATTTCCTTGCCCGCTGCGACGAGGCGGGCTTCGATCCTGCCAAGCTTGCGGCTATTCTCGTCACGCACGACCACACCGATCACACCAAGGGCGTTGGTGTGGTGCTCCGGGGCTTGGCGAAGCAGGGCGTCGAGCCGACGGTGTACGTAGACGATGCCGTGCGGGCCGCCAGCAAGGAGATCGAATCTGTTGAAGACGCCTGCGATCTGCGAGCCCTGCCCATTGGCGGCATGCTTTCGGTGGCCGGCATGGCGGTGCACGTATTCGGTACCTCGCACGACGCTGCATCATCGTGCGGCTTCCGCTTCGAAGGCGGTGACGACGCGGTAGGGTTCATGACCGACACCGGTAGGGTGACGGGCGCGGCTCATGAGGCTCTCACGAACGTGCGCATACTCGCGCTCGAGAGCAACCACGACGTGCAGATGCTCGCCGACGGTCCGTATCCCTACCCGGTCAAGCGTCGAGTGGGATCGGATGCAGGGCACCTGTCAAACGATCAGGCTGCCGCCGAGCTGGAGACGCTGCTGTCGGACCGCCTCGAGCAGGTGGTGGCTATGCACATCTCGCAGAACAACAACACCTATCGCCTTCCCGTCGATGCGCTGGCTGCGGCGTGCGCCCGGATGAGCCACGGCGCGCGCGTGCAGGCGGCCTATCAGTCCATGCTCGTGAGCATTCGGTAGTTCACGCTCGGCTACGCGCTGCCCTCCGCTATTCGCCGTCGAACAGCGCGGTCGAAAAGTAGCGCTCGCCGGTGTCGGGCAGCAGCGTGACCACCGTCTTGCCAGGACCGAGTGTGCGCGCCAGACGGCGTGCGGCCGCCACGTTCGTGCCGCTTGATACGCCGCAGAGCAGGCCCTCCTCGCGTGCGAGCGCACGAGCAGTGTCAATGGCCTCCTCGTCGGAGACGATGCAGATGTCGTCATAGATATGCTGATCGAGTATGTCAGGGATCAGGCCATCGCCGATGCCCATCTGCAAATGCGTTCCGATGCCCCCTCCCGAGAGAATGGCTGCATTCTCGGGTTCGACGGCCCATATGCGCACCTCGGGGTACAGGCGCTTGAGAATCTGGCCGACGCCCGAGATGGTGCCTCCCGTGCCGATGCCCGAGCAGAATCCGTGTACTGGACCCTCCACGTCCTCCACGATCTCGAGAGCCGTGTGGTATTTGTGGGCGAACAGGTTGTCTTCGTTCTCGAATTGCTGGGGCACGTAGACGTGCGGATCCTCGGCCGCCATACGTTCGGCGATGGCGATGCATTCGGCGATGCACTTGCCGATGTCGCCGTCGTCGTGCACGATGACCACCTCCGCGCCGTAATGCTGCACGAGCTTGCGACGCTCGACCGATACGCTATCGGGCATGATGATGCGCGCGCGGTAGCCGCGCACCGCGCATACGAGCGCCAGGCCGATGCCCTGGTTGCCGCTCGTCGGTTCGACGATGATGCTGTCCGGGCCGATCTCGCCGCGCTTTTCGGCCTCTTCGATCATCTGAAAAGCCGTACGGGTCTTCACCGATCCGCCCACGTTCACGCCTTCGAACTTCACCAGTATCTCGGCGGCGCCGGGTTCGGCGAGGCGGTTAAGGCGGATGAGGGGCGTGCGCCCCATGGCTTCCAGCACATTGTTGTAGATCACGGTCGCATCCTCGTTCTCGCTTGCGGTATCCCCCTGGTCGCGGCCGCAGCCGACAGGCCCCAGCGCGCAAAACGCAACGTATTGTAGCATGCGCCCGCTTGCTCGGGGCCGGCGACGGGCTACCTGATGGCGATGGTCATGCTTGTGGTCGGCAGGTTCGCTCCGCTGAAGATGATGCCGTTCTCGGCGAGGTTGATTCCGTCGTCAACGTAGCCTTCAGCCGAACGGCGGTTGGCTGCGATCTCCTGATCGGTGAGCATGCGACGCGGTTTGGCCGGCATGCCAACCACGAGCGTTCCATCGGGGATGCTCATACCATTGGGAACGAGGGCGCCCGCGCCGATGAGGCAGTTGTCGCCTACCACCGCGTCGTTCATGACGATGGCGCCCATGCCTACAAGCGTGTTGTCGCCGATCGTGCAGCCGTGCAGGATGGCGCCGTGACCCACGGTCGTTCCCCGGCCGACGGTGAGGGTGCGGCCGTATTCGATGTGCAGGCAGCATTGCTCCTGGATGTTTGTTCCTTCGCCAACCACGATACGCCCTCCCTTTTCGGCGCGCAGCGTGGCGTTGAACAGAATGGTTACGTCCCTTTCAAGCGCGATATCGCCCACGAGGGTGGCGTTGGGCGCGATGCGCGCTTCGGGATCGATGCTCAGCCGGTAGTAGTCCTCCATGCTCTCTCCTCCGTGGATGATGGCGCGCCGTGACGATCGGTCGCGGGTTTTCGACGAAGGCCATTATAGGGGCATCGCGCCGATGAGAAAGGCGAGGAACGGCGCGAGCGCGCGCACTGCGCGGTGCGGCGGGCCTAGGAGGCTTGATAGCACCACAGGGCTTTCGACTGCGAGCAGATCTCTTCGAACGACCAATGGCGACTCGAGCGCTCGCTGCTCAGGGGGTCGTGAACGATGAGCATGCCATGCTCGTCGATGTCGGCAAGCACGATATAGGTGCCTTCGTCCCCGAAAGCACCGGGCCCGACTGCGGCGATGACGGGCCGGCCTCCCACAAGAGCGTGCCGGATGGAAGACTCGCTTGCCTCCACCGGTTCGACGGCCAAGCCCAGTTCAGCGGCCCCGTCGGTGAGGAGCGGTGCCGCATCGGACGAGTCGGCGAATCCGCTGCGCTGGGAGAAGGAAGCCACTTCGACCGGATCGGTCTGGACGTCCCCGGTCGATTCGATATACACCATGGCCAGGCATAACGGTGCAGCGCCTGCCGAAGCGACCGTGCCCGAACCATACGGGCGATCAGCCCACTGCGGGTCGTCCTGGTAAAGCGTGGGAACCGATCCCTTCTTCCAGGTTGACTGGGATTCGCTGAGGCTTGCGGCTCTCGTGGCATTGTCGTTGCCATAGGGATTGGCCTCTCCGCCGCCTACGAATCCGGTGATGGCCCGCGCGGCGAAGACGCCGGCGAACGCGCACGCAAGGGCGAAGAGGACGATGGCCGCAATGGCTGCGAGCGCGCGCTTGGGATTTACGCGCTCGAGCTCGAGTTCACCGCGAGAATCCGGCTCCGTTGCAAGAGGCCTTACCGTTTCGGAGGGCGTGAATGTGGCGATGCTCGGCTTGCGACGAGGGGTGGACGAGTAGCGGATGCCATGCGTGCTGCTGGGGAGGCGGCGGTGCTCGCTCGCGTACAGGTCGACGCGGCTGTTGTAGTCGGCTTTTTGGGTGACGATGTAGGGTAGGCCCCGGTACGGCACGGACGCCTCCTTCCGCTCATTCGATTATCGGTACGGTGTCGAGGCTTCGGCCCCAGAGGGGAAAGAAGCCGTTGGTTTGCATTACGTGAGTGTAGGGCGACGTGCGCTGCGCGCTCGCGGCCCCTTCGAGCCGTTTCCCCCTGTAGAGCGAGCGGTCAGGAAGCCGAAACGTTGTCGCGGGTCTGTCGGAAACCCGGCATCGACCGGAAAGGCTCCGGCGGAGTGCAGAGACGGCATCGCCATGCGGCGGCGCGGCGAATCCGCTCGGAGAGCCTCGCATCGCGCGCGCCGACGTGGAAGGCGGCGCGCGCATGGTGGACCGCATGCCGGTGTGGACGAGCTTGTCGGGCTGCGGCTCTATCGAACGTGCGGAGAGAAAAAATCATTTGTCCAAGCGGCCGGCCGGGAAACCGAGGTGAACGGCATCATGACAAACACCAGTAGTCTCCGTTTGTCATCCGCTTACGGAAAAATCCTCAAAAAATTCACCGTTCATCATCCGATGACGTGCCGATCAACTTCGCAAGCCTGCTAAAGAAAATCGCAGGATCGCATCATGGTCGCAGAGAAGCCGATGATCAAACGTCGGTCCGAAGGGAAGGAGCAGCTATGCCTTGGTTCGACCAACTGCCGTGGCTCGTGGCATTGGCGCCGTTCGCGGGCTTTTTCTGCGCGGCGCTCGTCAAGCGGCGCGATCCGATGATTGCGGGGGATCGGGTCTACCGACACGACCCGCCGGCTCGCGTCTCGCACTGGACCCATGCACTGGGCGTTGCCGTGTGCCTCATCTCCGGCATCGTCCTGGGTCTTCGGTTTACGCCCGCGTTCGTGACCGACGGCCCCGAGGCCGTCCTTTGGATGAACGTGCACTTCGTGGCTGCCGTATCGTTTCTGTTCGGGACGTTCTTCTACCTGGGCAACACAGTCATTTCGAGTCATCGCTTCAAGGAGCACCTTCCCACGCGCGATGCCGTGGTCACCACCATCCACCACTATGGGCGCAAACTGGGCTTCAAGAAGCTCTCGCCCGTCGAGGAGGACAAGTACTTCGAGAGCGAGAAGATCGCCTACCTCATGGCGCTGGGTTGCTCGGTGCTGCTGGTGGTGTCCGGCTTAGTGAAGGCGCTCGCGCATGTGGTGCTCACGCTGCCCGATCCGTTCATGAACGTCATCACGTGGACTCACGATGTCGCTGCCGCGCTCATGCTTCTGTTCTTCCTGGCGCACGTGTTCTTCGCAGCCGTGGTGCCCTTCTCATGGAAGACGTTCCCTTCGATGATATTCGGCTGGATGCCGCGCGAGGAGGCCGAGCGCGAGCATAAGATCTGGGTGCGCCGCCTCAAGGAGTCCGGCCGCGTCATCGAGGATCCGCAGGGTGCCGAGGCGCCTGCCGCGCCCGCCGTGAACACGCCCATCGAGGACGGAGGTGCACGATGAACACTGAGGATGCAACGGTTCCGGCCGTGGACGAGACCGGCCTGGGCGAGGATGCTTTCGAGGTTCCCGAAGCCGACCGCTTGTTCGCCCCGCCCACGCCCGAGGAGGCGGAGCATGCTTTGCGCGACCTCGTCTGGGGCGAGCATTTCGTGTGCACTCGCATGGCGGCGGCCCGTGGAAACTCGACGATGTACCTGTACAGTCTGCGCGAGGCGGCAGCGTTCCTTCTCGACGGCAACAGCGGCAGCGCGAGCTTGGGCTCGTCGGGGTCGTTCGCGTGGGTGGAGTTCGACCGGTTCGTCGCGTGGCTGCGCGACGTTCTTGGAGACACCGCGTTCGCGAACGTGCTCGAGGAGCGCCTGGGTGGGTGCGAGACCTACAACGACAAGATAGAAGTGCTGCGCCAACTGCTCGACCTGCGCATGACGCAGTATCGGCCCTACCTGCCTTCCGACGAAGGCGAGGGCGCGGGCGACGAAGGTGCGGACGAGGACGAAAACGAGGAGGAGCAAGCATGACGAACACCGAACAGAGCGCGACCGAGGGCATGCCGCAGCCGCCCTCTCCCCAGATCGAGCCGAGCGGTCTTTCCCGCCGCCAGTTCCTCGTCGGACTGGGCGGTTTGGGCATCGGCGCCGTCATCGGCGGCAGCATCGTGGGCCTGCTGCTGCCCGACGGCGTGTACGCCATCGAGGCGTCCGATGGCTACCTGCTTGTCGACACGAAAAAATGCGCCGGCTGCCAAAGCTGCATGCTGGCCTGCTCGCTCGTGCACAGCGGCAAGGAGAACCTATCGCTGTCGCGCATCCAGGTGAGCAAGAACGTTCTGAAGGGCTTCGGCGAGGACATCTTCCAGTACCAATGCCGTCAGTGTCCCGAGCCGTCGTGCGTAAACGCCTGCCCGACGGGCGCCATGCACGTCGATCCCGATACGAACGTCCGCACCGTGAACGAGGGCAAGTGCATCGGATGCGAGCGCTGTGTGGAGGCGTGTCCGTTCACCCCTTCGCGCGTTCAGTGGAACTTCGAGGAGCGGCACGCACAGAAGTGCGACCTGTGCAAGAACACGCCGTTCTGGAACCACGAGGGCGGCCCGAAGGGCGAGCAGGCGTGTGTGAAGGTGTGCCCCATGGACGCCATCAAGTTCACCAACGATATTCCCGTGCAAACCGACCAGGGCTATGACGTGAACCTACGCACCGTTCACTATGCGAGGATGGCGTTCCCTGTCGACGACGAGGCGAAGATTCCCGCCCAAGTGTACATCGACTCGATCACGCCGAGTCCGCAACCTCAGGCCTAACGGGAAGGAAGGACCACGATGTCTGATACGAAATACGGTTACGCGGGGGGCATCCTCGTCATCAACCTCGCCGACGAGAGTTACGAGATCGTCGACAGCGCCCCCTACGTCGACGAGTGGATAGGCGGGCACGGCCTGTGCTCGAAGCTGTTCTGGGACTATTGCGAGGACAAGAGCGTGCAGGCCTACGACCCGAAGAACGTCATCGTCTTCTCGTGCAACCCCTTCTCCGGCACGCTCGTCCCGGCGTCCTCGGCCCGCATCGAAATGACGGGGCTCGGGCCCTTCGCGTATCCTGAATGGTACACGCGATCGAGCATTGGCGGGCGCATCGCAGGCTCGATGAAGGCCGCCGGCTTCGACGCGTGCGTCGTCCTCGGCAAAGCCGAGCGGCGCATATGGGTGAGCGTGGTGAACGACGAGGTGACCTTCCACGATGCCGAAGGGCTCTGGGGCAAGGGCACATGGGAAACCCAGGAGCTGATCTGGAGCGAGGTGACGCACCAGACTCCCGACGGCGGCTGGTTCGAGTTCACCCGCAGCCGCGACGGCGGCCGCTCGACGGATAGGCCCTCGGTTCTGGCCATCGGGCCGGCTGGCGAGAATCTCGTGCGCACGGCCACCATCACGCACGACGCCGGCCACGTGGCCGGCCAAAGCGGCTTCGGTGCTGTGTGGGGCGCGAAGAACCTGAAGGCGATCAGCTTCCTCGGATCGAAGAGCTTCGAGGTGGCCGATCCTGCGACCCTCATCGACCTGCGCATCGAACTGCAGCGCGATTATGGCTACCATGTGGACAACCCCACTGCCGAGCTGGCGAGCCTGTCGTTCGGCGCCATGGGCGAGATCATCCGTCAGCCCGGTTTCAGCACGTTCAACCTGACCCTCAAGGACACCACGGGCCGTCCCGAAGGATGCCTCGGCTGCTTCCGCAACTGCCGCATCAACGTAGCGGGCCGCGTCGGCAATGAAGCCACGTGCAACTCCAGCCTGTACTACACTGCGAGCGGTAAGACGGAGGATCAGCTGTACGTGAACACGATCCTGAACGACCTGGGCATCGACGCGTTCGAGGTCGATTTCCTCCCGTATCTGCGCAACCTCAACAAGATGGGCGTTTTGGGCGAGGGTATGGAAATAGACACCGATCTACCCTTCGACCGGTTCGATAACGTGGTCTTTCCCGATACGCTGATCAAGCGCATCGCGTACCGCGAAGAGATCGGCGACGATCTGGCCGAAGGCTTGGCGCGCGCGGCCATGAAGTGGGGACGCTGGGAGGAGGATACCGCTACGGGGCTGCTCGAGCGCCCGTACTGGGGCTACTGCATGCACTACGACCCGCGCGTCGAGGCGGAGTGGGGCTACGCCACCATCCTGAACGAGCGCGACATCAACGAGCACGGCCTCAACTGGATCATCCATTGGACGCCCATGCTGTGGAAGGGCCTGGGAGGCGACTGGCTCTCCGCCGAGGATTTCGTGTCCGAGATCACGGGACTCGTGGGGCTTTCGGATCCGAAGTGCCTCGATTTCAGCGAGGAGGGCATGTACTCCGACCTCATGGTGGAGACTACCGAATGGTACCGCTACCACGGACGTTTCTGGATCCAGAGCATGGGCATGTGCGATTGGGCCTGGCCGAACCTCGTGAACTTCGTGAACTTCAGCCCGGACGATTACGGCGGCGCATCCCCGCGCTTCGAGCTGGGATTCTTCAAGGCGGTCACCGGGCGAGAGCTGACATACGAGGAGAGCTTGGACTACGGCCGCAAGTTTCTCCTCCTCGACCGCGCCATCTGGATCGAGCAGGGCCGCGAGCGGGAGGACGAGCAGTTCGCGAAGTACATCTACGATGTGCCCACGAGCACGCCGTACTTCATGCCCGCCGTCGAGAACGGCGAGTGGGTGTACAGCACGAACATGGGCCGCACGCTCGACCGCGACAAGTTCGAAGAGGTGAAGACGAAGCTCTACGCCCATGACGGCCTGAACGAGAAAGGCTATCCGAAGAAGTCAGAGCTTGAGAAATATGGGCTCGACAACGTGGCGCAGCGCCTGCAAGAGCTCGGCAAGCTCGGAGAATAGGGGAGAGGATGGGACTTCCCACCAACCACAACACCTTCCCCGAGAGGAGCTCGGCGCCGCGCCCGGCGGCGAGCTCCGCCTCGGGGGGCGCGGGCTCGCTCGACGTGGCGGCCGTGCGCGCGCAGTTTCCGCTCGTGGAGGCGGGGCAGCAGCTCAAGCGGCCGCTCGCGTATTTGGACAACGCCGCCACTACGCACAAGCCCGAATGCGTTCTGTCGTCGCAGGAGTACTTCTACCGGTGTGCGAACGCGAACGCCTCGCGTGGCGTATACTCGCTGGCGAAGACGTCGACGAAGCTCTACGAGAAGGCGCGACGCATGGCGGCCGCCTTCATCGGCGCGGCCGACGATGAGATCATATTTACGTCGGGAGCGACAGCGGGGCTCAACCTCGTGGCCTTCTCGTACGGCGCGAACCGCCTGGCGCCGGGCGACGAGGTGGCCATCACCATGGCCGAGCACCACAGCAACCTCCTGCCCTGGCAGGCCGTGGCGAAGCTCACGGGAGCGAAGCTCGTGTACCTGCTGCCCGACGAGGAGGGCCGCATCTCGGACGAGGAGATTGCGGAAAAGGTGGGCCCGCGGACGAGGATCGCGGCCGTGGCCCACGTGTCGAACGTGCTGGGAAGCGTGCAGCCTGTGCGGCGCATCGCCGACGCCGTGCATGCGGTGGGCGGCGTGCTGGTGGCGGATTGTGCGCAGAGCGTGGCGCATCTGCCGGTCGACGTCTCCGCGCTCGGGGCCGACTTCCTGGCTTTTTCCGCGCATAAGATGTTCGGGCCTCTGGGTACGGGAGTGCTGTACGGCCGTCGCGAGCTCTTTGAGGGCATGGAGCCCTTGCTGCGAGGAGGCGGCATGATCGAGAGCGTGTTCGAGCAGGACGCCGCGTTCGCGCTCGCTCCCGCGCGATTCGAGGCCGGCACGCCGAACATCGCTGGAGCCGTGGGCCTGGCCGAGGCCATGCGGTTC
>JABLTR010055920.1_pt1 | contig 14969 bp, 7 predicted proteins | sample 7160071 | NCBI WGS metagenome assembly JABLTR01 (sample SAMN14651230, study PRJNA627086) | human gut metagenome | isolation source: feces | host: Homo sapiens
AACCCTTTTTTAATAAACCCCTTTTTTATAAACCCTGTTGGGCAATAATCATATGGGATATGAGGAGGAGGAAGTCACTGTGAAGTGGTTTTCTCCTTTTCGTTTTCATGTCTATGGATGTTTGAAGAGCGTTCTTTTTAGACAGAATTCTACTAATATAAGTTAATGTTTATAATTATGATTTGTTTCATGTAAATAAAGCCTATCTTTATCACCCAATACAACATAGGACAAATAAAATGTCATGAGCATAATTATTAAGAACCTTAATAAGATTTATCCCAACGGAAATCATGCTTTGAAAGATATCAATCTGGAGATTCCTGCAGGGATGTTTGGCTTATTAGGACCCAATGGCGCCGGCAAATCTACTTTGATGCGTATTCTAGTAGCCCTCATGGAACCAACTTCCGGGCAAGTAGAAATTTGCGGTTATGATTTGATGAAACAGCGGAAAGAAATACGCGGTATTCTGGGGTATCTCCCTCAGGACTTTCGTTTCTTTGCCAAATACAAAACGTATGAGTTTCTTGATTATGCGGCACGCTTATCCGGAATGACTCATAGCAGGCAGAGGAAACAGGCGGTAGATGAAATGCTCGAAAACGTTGGCTTGTTTGATGTTCGTGAACGATATGCCAATAAATTATCGGGAGGTATGAAGCGGCGGTTAGGAATCGCACAAGCGCTGATACATCATCCTAAAGTAATCATTGTTGATGAACCTACTACCGGACTTGACCCCGAGGAACGTATCCGTTTCCGCAACCTTCTTTCGGAGGTCAGCGAGAATGATGTGACTATTATTTTGTCTACTCACATTGTCGGTGATATTTCCAGTACCTGTAACAATATGGCGTTAATGAATAGGGGACAAGTTTCCTTCAACGGTTCTCCCCAGGATATGTTGAAATTAGCCGAAGGTAAGGTGTGGAGAATCAGGGCTGCCGGTGACCAGTTACATGAAATCGATAAAAAATATCCGGTAATCTCTACTATTCCATCGGGGACAATCTGGGAGGTACAAGTGGTTGCCGATAAAGTGGAGGGATACGAAGCGGAACCATTTCCTCCTAATCTGGAACACGCCTATGTATATTACATGGAGAATCAATTAAACCTTTGGACAAACGACTAAACACGATATGCTGATATGACCTTTATATCTAATATACAATCGGTAGCAAAATATGAAAGCAAATTATTAATAAGAAGCTGGTTCTTCAGAGTATTCACGGTGCTCGCCGTAGCTATCATTACTTTTTTTAATTTCATGTTATTCGTATCGGAGGATAGCGGAGGTATTTGGATTGCAACAGCCATTCCATCCAATATTCCTTATCTAATCTTGTTATTGCTTAATACAGGACAGGCAGTTATAGCTATTTTTCTGGCCTCCGACTTTCTGAAAAGAGATAAAAAACTGGATACATCGGAAGTCTTTTATGTCCGTCCGTTGAGCAATGCTGAATATGTCATAGGTAAAATATGGGGAAACCTGCGTGTCTTTTTGCTGCTGAATCTTATTATTATGGCTATTACGGCAGCATTCAACCTGACATTGGGAGAAGTAGACTGGGTGGCTTATCTGCTTTATTTTTTCCTGATCAGTGTACCTACGTTGATTTTTATCATCGGATTGGCTATCTTTTTGATGCTGGTGCTTAAAAATCAGGCATTGACATTTGTATTGCTGCTGGGATATATCGGCTTGACGGTTTTCTATATTGAAGATAAGTTTTATTATCTTTTCGATTATATGGCCTATAGTCTTCCTTTGGTAAAGTCCAGTATTGTCGGCTTTTCCAACTGGGAAGTGATCTTGAATCATCGTGGCATTTACTTACTTGCCGGATTAGCGTTTGTCTTTTTCACTATTTCTCTGTTTCGGCGCCTTCCGAACTCATCGCGTAGTAATTATCCGTGGTTAGTTCTCTCTTTCTGTACTCTTATGTTAGCCTTCGTATGTGGTTACTGGCATATACATTCAATTTTGTATCAGAGTGATATACGGGCTACATATACGAAGATCAACAATCAATATGTTTCTACTCCGAAGATGTTCATTCATGAATATGATCTTTCAGTAGAACAGCATTCAGATGATTTTCTGTCGGAAGTAACAGTAAAAGGCGTGGCATTGGATTCATCTGCCGTATTCACTTTCTGTTTGAATCCGGGATTAACCGTGCATTCCGTCCGGTCGGGAGAACAACCGCTCAATTTTAAACGTGACAAGCAAATTGTGTTAGTGGATTTCGGAACAAACCTTGCCAAAGGAGATACGGTTTCTGTAACCTTCAGGTATGACGGGCAAATAGATAATTCATTCTGCTATCTGGATATTCCCCCCGAAGTATTGCAAGCCTCCAATAAGAAGTTTCTGTTTAACATAGACAAACAGTATAGTTTTCAGACAAAAGATTATCTGATGCTTACTCCTGAGACTTATTGGTATCCCCGTGCAGGAACAAGCTATAGTGACAAAAATCCTGATTGGCAACAAACTTATTTCAGTAATTATCGGTTGAAAGTCAAGCCTCTTCCGGGATTAGTGCCTATTTCCCAAGGTGAAGGAAAATGTGATGAGGAAGGAGTTTATTCGTTTAAAGGAGATTTTCCGTCTCAGACATTATCTTTATTAATAGGTGATTATCAGCAAAAAAGTGTCTATGCGGACAGTATTCTTTATAGTGTGTGGCACCTGAAGGATCACGACTATTTTACAGCGTCGTTCGATTCCATTCACGATACTATTCCCTGGCTTATACGTAATGTTAAAGATCAGTTGGCACGGCAATATAAACTGGATTATCCTTTTAAGCGATTCTCTATCATAGAAGTTCCGGTACAGTTTGCCAGCTATGAACGTGCCTGGTCTCAGGCCCAGGAAACGGTTCAGCCGGAAATGGTATTGTTCCCTGAAAAAGGAGCCATATTCTGGGAACTGGATGTAAAAAGGCAGGTTAAGAATCAGATCCGGTGGTCGGGAGAGAATGAGATCACTGTACAGGAAGCCCAGATGCGTACATTTAGTAATTTTGCCTGGATGTTTATGCGGACAGAAGGTGATTATAACTTTTCAACAGGTAGTAGGGGACGGGGAAATCTTTCGTCTGTGGCAAATCCTTATTTCCTTTTCCCGCAGATTTATAATTTCCGGTACAATATTTATTCCTCGGAATGGCCTGTAGCCAATCGTGCCATTGAGTTGTATCTGCAAAAGAAGTCAGAAAATGAAGGATGGGAGCGCCAGATAAATGGACTTAGTAATAACGAGAAGGCCAATCTTCTGCTGGAAAAACATACATTCAAGGAGTTGCTGGCTGATGTGGAACAGCGTAATCTGCAAAATAATATCGTAGGACTGGAGGCGAGCCGTATTTTCGCCCGATCAGAAATCAATATGGGGGTCGATGCTTTCAGAGATTCATTGTATGCGATGCTGAAGCGTAATACTTTTCTGAATATTAAGTTCGAAAATATGCTGGATACGCTAGGACAAATGAGTCGCACGGATATCTATTCCTCTTTGAAAGAATGGGAACAACTGACTCCTCTTCCTTTTTATTCGATCGGAGAGCCCGAGTTGACCAAAGTTGTCAATAAGGGGGGAGAAGAATTCTTTGTATTGAAAGTGCTGGTGAGCAATAACTCTGATTACGACGGAATAATACAGATGAATGTTCTTCAGAATGGCTGGTGGTACCAACCTCTGGAAGATCCCAGAGCCAGAAAAAAGGTTGAGATAGCTGCCCATACAACTAAAGAGTTTGTATCTGTCTGGGAAGAACAAATCCGTGAGGTAGAGGTCAACACGATGATTTCCGGAAATCTTCCTTATATGATCCGGCAATCCATAGGCAACGTAAAACAAGAACGAAATAAAATAGTCAAGGACAGTATCTATACACTACCGGAGTCGTCATTAGAAATGCCGGGAGAGATTATTGTGGATAATGAAGATTCTACTCTCTTTGTACTTTCTACTCCTCCTGTTGTAGGGCTTCTTCCTAAATGGCTGGATGAAGTAGAGGAAACTCCTTTTAAATATTCGGGTATATCCTGGTGGCGTGCGCCTTTACAATGGACGGCTACTACCAATGCTAAATATTATGGTAAATATATCCGTTCGGCTTATGTGATAAAGAGTGGAGACGGTAGTCAGACGGCTACATGGAAAATACCTGTGCCGGAAGCCGGTCAGTACGAACTCTATTATTATGTATTCAAGAACGATGAGCTGAGATGGAATGACCGCCTTCAAGGTGAATATCATTTCAGGGTGGCGTATGACAGTGAGGTAGAAGATGCCTATATCAACCTGAGAAAAGCCAATGAAGGTTGGGAACAGCTTGGTACTTATTATTTTAGTGCCGATACGGTTCGTGTCGTATTGACAGATGAATGTAAACTGCGGTCTGTGACGGCTGATGCAGTGAAAATAGTGAAACGATAATTATTAAAACAGCAAACTATATGCAAAGTGACTTACTACTATTTAAAAGAGTGCTGCTGACAATCGTAACTTTTACCGGGATTGCCCTGACATCGCAGGGGCAAATTCCCTTGACGATTGACAAGGCAATGGAGATTGCGCAGGAGAATAGTCCTTCTCTTCGCCGTTCCTATATGAATCTGGAGAGATATAAGCAGAATCTGCTGGCGCAGAAGGCTTCTTTAAAATCTCGATTTTCATTAAATTTGAATCCGGTGGACTATAACAAGAACAGGCGTTTTGATAATCGTTTGTCACAATGGTACACGAACGAAACATTCAACACCAGTGGAACTTTTCAGGTTGATCAGCCTATTTTATGGACAGACGGTACTATTTCTTTAATAAATCGTTTCGGATGGCAGGACAATAGTTCCATCATAGAAGGCGATAAGACCAGTAACCGTGCATTCAGCAATGACCTTTATCTGCAGTTGACTCAGCCTATTTTCACTTACAACAAGCGTAAAATGGAATTGAAGCAGATAGAGTATGATTATGAAAATGCCAATATTAGTTATGCTTTACAACAGCTGAATACGGAAAAAAGTATAACCGATCAGTTTTATTCGGTTTATATGGCACAAAGTAACCTGGAAATCAGTCGCGAAGAATTGGTCAATGCCCAGCAGAGTTATGATATTATAAAAAATAAAGTAGAAGCGGATTTGGCAGCTAAAGACGAACTCTTTCAGGCCGAACTGAATCTTGCTACGGCTCGTTCGTCTGTAGACGAAAGTCAGGTGAATCTGGAGAATGCGAAAGACAAACTCAAACAGACTCTCGGAATGAGGCTGGATGAAGATATTCTCGTATTTGCGGAAGTGGAGATTAAACCGATTCAGGTAAATCTGGACCAGGCCATATCGCATGGATTGGGTTCGCGTCTGGAACTTCGTCAACGTGAAATAGAGAGCAAGGAACTTGAGTTCGATATGATTAAGACAAAAGCGCTGAACGAGTTTAAAGGAGATGTATCTATCTCTTTCGGATTGATAGGAGATAATAGCCACCTGAATAAAGTTTATAATAATCCGACACAGAATCCGAGGGTTTCTATCAGCTTTGCTGTTCCTATTTTCGACTGGGGTGAAAAGAAAGCAAGGATTAAAGCACAAAAGATGGCCCAACGGATTAATGAACTCGAGTTTCAAGAGGATAAAGTGGATATCGAGCTGAATATTCGTCAGGTATGGCGTAACCTCGAAAACCTCCGGACTCAGATTAAAATCGCCGAGCAAAATGTACAGAATGCACAGTTGACCTATGATCTGAATCAGACTCGTTATCGGGAAGGTGACATAACCGGTATGGAAATGAGCCAGTTCCAGACTCAGCTTTCGAATAAGAAGATTACTTATACGCAGGCGTTGATTAATTACAGAATAGAATTACTTAATCTTAAAATCCTTTCATTGTATGATTTCGACAAGAATATCCCTCTTGTTCCTATGAAAGACATTATTGATAAAAAATAAGCAGACCATGAAACAGTATCAAATTTTTATTGCATCTTCTTTGTTAACAACCTTATTGTTAACCGGCTGTGGCAACAAACCACAAAACGCACCCAATAATATTGCAACTCCGGTATCTGTCGTGGAGCTGAAGAAAGGTTCTATCAGTAAATTAATAAATACAACAGGAACAGTGCAGCCGACTTACGGTGCATCTCAGAATGCGGAAATGAGCGGATTTTATAAACTTCAGACTAATCCGAGAACCGGAAAACCTTTCAAAATGGGAGACAGGGTAAGTAAGGGGGAACTGATAATCCGTCTGGAAGACAAGGAGTATGAAAACGGAATCGCTATTGACGCTAAAAAACTAAGTCTTGAAATTGCCGAACAGGAACAGTCAAAGCAGAAAGCTCTCTATGAAAAAGGAGGGGTGACGATGAGTGAAATGCGGAATACGGAAGTAAAAGTAACGAATGCCCGTTACGATTATGAAAACGCAAAACTCAATCTGGAGAAGATGAAAGTGAAAGCTCCGTTTGATGGTGTGATTGTTGATTTGCCTCACTATACGGCCGATACAAGAGTGGAACAGGGAAAGGCTATGGTGAGTCTGATGGCTTATGATAAAATGTATATGGATATCAATCTGCCGGAAAGCAGCATTCGTTATGTCAAGGAAGCGCAACCAGTATATATTACTCATTATACCATCCCCGGGGATACTTTAAAAGCGAGAGTCGGTGAGTTGTCTCCTGCAATCAGTACGGAGACACGTACTTTTAAAGGAAAGATTCTGATTGATAATGACCAACTGAAGTTGCGTCCGGGTATGTTCGCCAAAGCAGATATTATCGTTGACAGAGCTGATAGTTCTATCATTATACCTAAAGACGTAATCTTGTCCAATCGTCGCCGGAAATACGTATATATCGTCGAAAAGAATACGGCAAAGATACGCAATCTGCAAACAGGTCTGGAGGATGAATATAATATCGAAATTCTATCCGGACTTAATGTAAATGACAATTTGGTAGTGAAGGGTTTTGAAACACTGAAAGAAGACGCCAAAGTCAAAATCCAAAAGTAAATCATGGATGCGATATATGACCGCATCTTTTGAAAATAGGAAATACTTATGAAGAATATAATCAAATTTGCAGTAGGCAATCCGGTTACGATTTGTATGGTAGTATTTGCCCTCTTATTGCTGGGAAAAGTATCATACGATCAGTTGAGTGTGGATTTATTGCCCGATCTGAATAATCCCCGCCTGTTTATTGAATTAAAGGCGGGTGAACGCCCTCCCGAGGAGATCGAAAAGCAATTCGTTAAAAATATGGAGTCTATGGCGATCCGGCAGAGTGATGTTACTCAGGTCTCTTCTGTGATTAAAGCCGGGACGGCACGAATTACTGTAGAGTATACCTGGACAAAGGACATGGATGAGGCTTTTCTTGATTTGCAGAAAGCCATGAATCCGTTTGCCCAGAACAAGGATATCACTGAACTGAAGATTACGCAGCATGATGCGAACTTGTCTCCGGTAGTTTTGGTGGGAATGTCTCATCAGAGTATTACAGATATGGCGGAATTGAGGAAAATTGCTGAAAGCTATATCCGTAATGAGTTGATTCGTCTGGAAGGTGTGGCTGAAGTTACGCTTTCGGGAGAAGAAGTCAGCACTCTTACCATTCAGACTGATCCTTATAAACTGGATGCTTTTCAACTGAAAATAGAAGATATCGCTTCGCGCATCGAATCGAACAATCAAAGCATATCTGGGGGACGGGTCAGTGAACTGGGATTACAATATCTGGTGAAAAGTTCGAGCTTGTTTGCTTCAGAAGATGATTTTGAGAATCTGATTGTCGGATACAAAGCGATACAACAAGAGGAAGCATCTGGAAACAATGCTACGGGTACAGCAACCGCCAACAGTAATAAAGCTCCTGTTTTTTTGAAGGAAGTGGCTACTGTGCAGTTTTTGAACGCTCGTCCGGAGAACATTGTACGGATTAACGGGAAGCGTAGTATCGGACTGTCTATTTATAAGGAGATGCGCTTTAATACTGTAAAAGTGGTGGATGAGGTAACCCGCCAATTGGCAGTGATAGAGAATGCATTGCCCGGTTATCATTTTCAGGTGATTTCGAATCAGGGTACTTTTATAAAAAGTGCGATCGGAGAAGTAAAGAGCAGTGCTGTTTTGGGTGTTATCCTCGCTATTGTAGTCTTGTTTGTATTCCTTCGCCGGATGGGGACAACACTGATTGTCAGCCTTGCTATTCCAATCTCCATTGTAGCTACTTTCAATCTGATGTTCTTTAATGGGCTGACGCTGAATATTATGACATTAGGAGGACTGGCGCTCGGGGCGGGTATGCTGGTGGATAATGCGATTGTCGTCATAGAAAGTATCTTCCGAAATCAGGAAAAAGGATTGAGTATCAAAGAGGCTGCTATTAACGGGACAGCAGAAGTTGCCAATGCGGTAATTGCTTCTACTCTGACTACTATTGTCGTCTTCCTGCCGATTGTTTATCTTCACGGAGCTTCGGGCGAACTGTTTAAAGATCAGGCATGGACGGTAACTTTCTCACTGGTCTCTTCTTTGTTTGTGGCTATCCTGGTGATTCCGATGTTATATATCCAGCTTTCCGGCAAGAAGGTTAAGCTGGAAGAAGTGAAGTCCATTCGTATTGCGGGATATAGCAGAGTGCTTCGCAGGCTGATTCAGCGACGTTGGCTGGTGGTCGGTATGGCAGTGTTGCTTCTTATCGTGACTGGGTTACTGACTCCGTTTATCGGAACTGAGTTTATGCCCCGTGCGGAAAGCAAGACGTTTACGGCTGTAGTCAAAATGCCCGAAGGTACACAGATGGAACGTACTTCCGCTGCTGTAGGCAATTTGGAAGAATTGTTATATACCATTGTTGGCAGTGATTCTTTATGTACGGTATACAGCCATATCGGAGAGGGAAGTGGTTCGGAAAATGCGATATTTGAAGGAGAAAATACAGCAATGATGAAAGTGATCCTTTCACCGGAATGTACACTTTCACCGGAAAAGGTGATTGCGTCTTTCGTGGAATCGGCCAAGAATCCTGACGGACTGGAACTGACGATTCAGCAGGATGAGAATTCTCTGAGTTCACTGTTAGGAAGCGAAGGGGCTCCTATTGTTGTGGAGGTCAAAGGAGAGGAGTTGGATGAGATTGCTCAGTTGACTGAAGAGGTGAAGGAACGGATGATTGGCGTAAATGGAATCTATGATGTTATTACTTCCGTGGAAGACGGTGCTCCGGAAGTTGTGATCTCGATTGACCGTACGATAGCCGGTATCAATAATCTGAGTGTGGCTATGGTAATCGAACAATTGAAGCAGCAATTAAGCGGTAAGGAAGTCGGTAAAATGGAATATCGCGGTGAGATGCGTGATATCGTCATAAAGGTGCCGGATATCCCGTTGAGTTCTCTTGGTGCTCTTGTCATCAAAAGTGGAACACAGGAATTTGTATTACAAGAGATTGCTACCATTACTCACGGACAAGCGCCCAAGGAGATTCTGCGCCGCAATCAAAGCCGTATCGGTAAGGTGATGGCTAATATGGATGCGAGTAAATCACTGGATAAAGTAGCAGCCGAAGTGCGTGAAACGGTGAAAGGTATTGAATTGCCTGCTAACTACAGTATCACAGTGACAGGAGAAGAAGAAAAACGACAAGAATCAATGAACAGTCTGTTGTTTGCTCTGATGCTTTCTGTTGTACTTGTCTATATGGTGATGGCTTCCCAGTTTGAATCCTTGCTGCATCCGTTTACGATCTTGCTGACTATTCCTCTGGCTGTAGTAGGTGCTATCTTACTTTTCTTCATTACTGGAACCACTATCAATATGATGGGAGTCATCGGTATTGTCATGCTGGGAGGTATTGCCGTCAATAACTCTATCATTCTGGTAGACCGTATCAATCAGCTTAGTCAGGCGGGAATGGAGTTGACTGATGCCATTGTAGAAGCAGGGCAACAGCGTATCCGTCCGATCATCATGACTACTTTGACTACGATTCTGGCCATGCTTCCGATGACATTCAGTTTTGGTGAAGGTGCTTCTTTACGTTCACCAATGGCTATAGCTGTGATCGGAGGATTGATAACTTCTACTCTGATGAGTTTGATGGTTATTCCTTGTGTCTATTATGTCTTGGAGAATATCAAAAGACGTATAAATCGCCGAACTAAAAACAGCTGAAGATGAACTTTTTACTAAATAGGAGAATAACGATTTGTATGCTGTTTATTGCACTCAGCCTGCTGGGCTATGTGTCGTATAAACAACTTCCGGTGGAGTTGCTGCCCAACGCAGAACTTCCGGTTCTGTTTGTCCAGGTGTCGTCACAGCAGGATATGGACCCTTCGTATGTAGAGTCGGAAGTGATTATTCCACTCGAAGGAGCGGTCAGTGCGATAGGTGGAGTAGACAAACTGCAATCCTACATTGACAGGAGGCAGTCCAGCATACAGATTGACTTTAAAAAGAATATCAACTTCAAGATGACCAGTCTTAAACTGCAGGAGAAAGTGAATGAAATCGCAGCCTCCCTGCCGACCGGTTTTACTGTACAGGTACAGAAAGTGGATATTGCTCAGATGAATAATAACTTCATGGTGCTTCAAGTGCGTGGTACGGGAGGAACTGACCGTGTCCGGAGTCTGGTAGACGAGGATGTTCGTTCTGATCTGGAGAACATAGATGGAGTAGCTTCCGTCAATATCTACGGAGGACGGCAGAAAGCCATTGAAGTGCGTCTGAATCCGGAGGCTTGCAAAGCTCTGAACCTCACAGCTTCCAAAATAAGCGGTTTGCTTTCGCAGAATACCCAGGAAAAGACATTTGTAGGCTTCGCAGATGAACCCGACAGCAAGAATTTTGTCCATGTCAATGCGATGTATACCAAAGTCTCTGATTTGGAGAATATAGTTGTCGCTCCCGGTCCTATTCTGCTGAAAGACGTGGCAACCGTCTTTTTTGACTTGAAAGATGAAACCACTTATAGTCGTGTGAATGGAAAAGAAGCCGTCTCGGTTGCTTTGATCAATGATTCACAGGCTAATCTGATTGAACTTTCACACCGTGTATCCGATGTGATTGAAAAGCTGAATGAGAAACTGGCTCCGCTCGAACTGGAAATTGTCATTCAGGAGAACAAGGCTGAAACCATGGAAAATAATATCAACCAGATTATTAATCTGGCATTGGTAGGGGGATTATTGGCTGTGTTTGTTCTTTGGCTTTTCCTGAAGAATATGCGGCTGGTGTTTTTTATCGCACTTTCCATACCGATTTCTGTCTATACGGCTTTCAACTTCTTCTACGCTTTTGGTATTACTATCAATAGTCTTACCTTGGTAGGAATGGCGTTGGCCATCGGAATGCTGCTGGATAATAGTGTCGTGGTGCTTGAGAATATTTATCGTTTGTCGGGAAACGGCTATACGCCCGAACGTTCGGTAACGCAGGGAACAAAAGAAGTGTGGCGCTCCATTGTGGCGGCTACCCTGACTACCATTACTGTATTCCTGCCGTTCGTTTTTTCTGATAATTTCCTGATAAAACTGATCGGGCACCATATCGGAGTATCCATTATATCAACTTTGACGATCTCGCTGTTTGTAGCTTTACTTTTTATACCGATGATTACTTACCTTCTTTTGAAGAGTAAGAGTGGGAACAGTGTCGTTTATGAAAAAGTATCGATCGTTCAGCGTCCGATGCAGGTCTATCTGGTCTTATTGAAGACTTGTATGCGTAATCCGGGAGTGACAGTCTTTGGAGCTGTGATCTTGCTTTTTGCAACGTTGATTTTGTCATTGACCTTGAATGTGCAACAGATGAAAGAAGTTGCTTCAGACCGGTTCAACATCAGTGTCGTGATGCCTACCGGAAGTACGCTTGAAAATACGGATAAGATTGTAAAGGTACTGGAAGAACGTCTGGAGGATTTTCCGGAAAAGAAAGATCTGATTTGCCGTATTCGGGAAAAAGAGGCGACTCTGACACTCGTTTTGCAGGAAGATTACACAAAGATCGCCAAACGGAAAATAGCTGATATAAAAGCGGATGTGCAGACTAAAGTTGCCAATATCAATGGTGCGGAAATCTATGTTTCTGATGCTATGGGAGGCGGAGGAGATAACTCGGCTCTGAGCAGTCTGGGCGGATTCATGCGTTTGTTGGGCATAGGTGACAACAGTGAACGGGTGGTGATCAGGGGATCTGATTTCGAAATGATGCAGATGGTGGCAGAGGAAGTGCGTTATTTGTTGGACGAACAGGATTTTGTACAGCATACTCATGTTTCGTATACTCCCCGTCAGGCGGAAATAAGTCTGAACTTTGACCCTATTCTGCTGACTGCCTATGATATTAACCGTGGCAATATTACCACCGGATTAACTGCGCTTAATAATGAATACTCTTCCGAAGCTACTTTCAAGGTGGGAGAGGATATTTATGATATTATTATCCGTGACGAAATACCGGAAAAGGAAATTGAAGAAGAGGCACAGGAAAAAGCTCAGAAAGAGAAAACTGTGGATGACTTGCGTGCTATCCGGATAGAAAATGCCAATGGCGGTATGCACAATCTAGAAGATATATCGTCTCTGAATTATGGACGTGGGCGTTCGCGCATCATCCGTGTCAATCAAGATAAGCAGATTGAGGTATACTATGCTTTTCCGAGAGATGTTCAGTCTTCGAAAGATTTATTGGGAGGATATCGTTCCGATATCGACCAGTTGATTGCCAGTTATAATCTTCCGTCCGGAGTCGCTGTGCAGGTATTCCATGAGGAGGATGAATTCGGGGATTTCAAATTCCTTATTCTGGCAGCTTTTCTTTTGATATTTATGATCCTTGCTTCAGTCTTCGAATCTGTAGTGACGCCTTTTGTGTTGCTTTTTACCATTCCGTTGGCTGCTATCGGTTCTTTGCTGGCATTATTGCTTTCGAGCAACAGTCTGATGAATGCGAATACACTGACAGGGTTCCTTATTCTGTTGGGAGTAGTTGTCAATAACGGAATCATTCTGATAGATTACGCCAACATTTTGCGTAAACGGGGATACCGCCGGAACAGGGCGTTGATGACTGCCGGTATGTCACGTATTCGTCCCATTCTGATTACTTCCATCACCACAATTGCTGCCATGCTTCCGTTGGCTATGGGAGATACGGAGTATGCAGGGGCTATCGGTGCACCTTTTGCCATTACAGTGATAGGCGGACTTTTCTTTTCCGCCATGCTGACGCTGATTTTAATTCCGACAGTTTGTATGGGACTGGAAAATGTGCTTCAGTGGTATCGTTCGTTATCCCGTAAACTATGGACCATTCACCTGATTCTTTTTGTGTCCGGTGTAATCTGTATCTGGCTATACACTGACGGAATCCTTTGGCAGTCAATCTATCTGGTAGTACTGATTGCAGGCATACCGGGGATGACATACTTTGCGCAAACCAGTCTCCGTAGAGCTAAGGCGGAGGTTATCAATCCGGATGAAGAAATTCGTATTTCTGTCCGCAATCTGGTTAAGATCTACGATTGGCCTGGACACATCAGCCGTCAGTGGAACAGTGGTTTGCAATTACGCAAACGTCTGGGATTGAGCAATGAATACCATTCTCTGAAGGACTTTATCAATGTGCTATGGCAGTTTGGTATCTTACTGTTTGCCATTTATTTCACCTATTTCTTCATTCATAACAGGCTTTGGATATTCCTGTTCTCGTTCGCTATTTATGCAGCGATACTGTATTTGTGGAGAAAGGTACGTTCCTATTTATATTATCGATACGGAGATAATCGGGTAACAAAGATCGTAAACCGGGTGATATTCTGGAGTCTTCCTCCCCTTATCCTGTTTCAGTTATTCCGGAAACTGGATAATAAGGGGCTGGTCATCATGATCGGATTGTTATGGCTTGTGGGTATTGCCATCTATGTCACTTCCCAGTATCTGTATGATCATGATGTAAATATTGAGCGTGTCACCGGACGATTTGCAGGGCTTCGCCGTTCCTATTTCCGCATGGCGAAGAGTGTTCCTATGATTGGAAAACGACGCAAACCTTTCAAAGCATTGCGTGGGGTGTCATTCGAGATTCAGACAGGTATGTTCGGACTACTGGGACCCAATGGGGCAGGTAAATCGACCTTGATGCGTGTCATCTGTGGTATCTTTGAGCAGAGCTATGGTAGTATCTGGATCAATGGTCTGGATACACGTATCTACAGAGAAGAGCTACAGAGTCTGATAGGTTTCCTTCCACAGGAATTCGGAACTTATGAGAATATGACTTCGTGGGAGTTTCTGGATTATCAGGCTATACTGAAAGGGATTGTAGACGGTGAGTTACGAAAGGAGCGTCTGGATTATGTACTGAAAGCGGTACATATGTACGAGCGGAAAGACGAAAAGATAGGTTCTTTCTCGGGAGGTATGAAACAGCGTATTGGTATTGCGCTTATTCTGCTTCATTTACCGCGTATCCTGGTTGTGGATGAGCCTACAGCGGGACTCGACCCTCGCGAACGTATCCGTTTCCGTAATCTGCTGGTAGAGTTGAGTAAGGACCGTATCGTTATTTTCTCCACTCATATCATTGAGGATATATCCAGTTCCTGTAATCAGGTAGTGGTGATCAATAAGGGTGAACTGAAATATTTCGGTGATCCTTCGGACATGGTGGAAATGGCTAACGGGAAAGTATGGCAGTTTAATATAGATAAGACAGAATTTGAAAAAGTACTGGACAAATCGTTGGTAATACATCATATTCAGGAAGGCGATACGATTCGGGTGCGCTATCTTTCTGTCGGACAGCCTTATGAAGGGGCTGTAGAGGTAGAAGCTAATTTCATATAATCCCATAATAATCTGGATCTAAAATAAATTCTCCCTCTGTTTCATCAAGCCACTTTTTTGCCATATTTATAGCATCAACT
>JABLTR010005482.1_pt1 | contig 14965 bp, 15 predicted proteins | sample 7160071 | NCBI WGS metagenome assembly JABLTR01 (sample SAMN14651230, study PRJNA627086) | human gut metagenome | isolation source: feces | host: Homo sapiens
GGATTCAAACCAAGTTAACGCAATACTAAAGGACATATTTCCTTGCCTGATTTATTGCAATAGATCCCTTGCGTTGAGTTTTGCAATTCAACAAAGGATAAAAACGATCAAATTACAGTTGCGTATTTACCGTGGCCTTGGTATAATGTATGAGCACTTACTTTGGACCCACCAGAGGTCTAAGGCGGAAGGAGAGTATGAACATGAAAAAAGGAATTCATCCAGAGTACCATCGTGTGATGGTAAAATGTACTTCCTGCGGTGCTGAGTTTGAGACCGGATCTACGAAGAAGGAACTGCGTGTGGACACTTGCTCCAACTGCCATCCGTTCTTTACCGGACGTCAGCGTTTTGCGGCAGCTCAGGGTCGTATCGAGAAGTTTAACAAGAAGTACGGACTTAAGTAAAAAAAAACAGCGAAAGCTGTTTTTTTTATCGTTTCCTCATCCGGTGATGAAATTACCGGCACGCTGTTTCCATGGAGGGGAAGAGCTGTGCTATAATGGGAAAGAAACGAAAAGGAGCCATGCTATGTATCAACAGTATCAGGAAGGATGGATCGAGGTCATCTGCGGCTGTATGTTTGCCGGAAAGAGCGAAGAGCTGATTCGCCGGATCCATGTTTTGAGCTATGCGAAAAAGAAGATCCAGGTGTTCAAGCCGATGATCGATGACCGGTATGCGGCCGATGCCATCGTCTCACACAATGGCCGGCAGATCCCCTGTTATGCGGTAACGGACGCAGATGCGCTTGCCGCGCTGGTGGAAGCGGACAGCGAGGTCATCGCCATCGATGAGGTGCAGTTTTTTGACCATCGCATCGTGGATCTGTGTGAACGCCTCGCCGATGAAGGCCGTCGGGTCATGGTGGCCGGTCTGGATCTGGACTTTCGTGGCGAGCCGTTTGGAGTGATGGGCGAACTGCTGGCCAGAAGCGAATTTGTCACAAAGCTGACAGCGGTCTGTGCCTGCTGCGGAGCGCCGGCAACACGCACCCAGCGCCTGGTGAACGGCAAGCCGGCCGCATATGAGGAAAACGTCGTTTTGATCGGCGCAGACGAGTGTTATGAGGCTCGCTGTCGTCGACATCATGAGGTGCTTTCGATACAGGAACAGAAGAAAGGCGGGGATCGACAGCGATGAAACGAGCAAAGCGGATGGAGTGCTTTCGGCCTTCGATATTTACCAGGTTGGAAGAAGAGAAGCAGCGACAGCAGAAGCTGGGGAAAACGATGATCGATTTTTCGATCGGATCACCGGATATCGCTCCGGCAAGGCATATCATCGATGCGCTGTGCACAGAGGTCGCGAAACCGGAAAACTACCGGTATGCGATCCATGATCTGCCACAGCTGCAGACAGCGATTGCTGCGTGGTATGAGCGGCGCTATCAGGTATCGCTGGATGAACAAAAGGAAGTACTGACCCTGCAGGGATCGCAGGAAGCGCTGGCCAACATCGCGCTGACCATCTGTGACCCGGGCGATTATGTGCTCGTGCCGGATCCCTACTATCCGATCTTTGCGGACGGGCCCCGTCTGGCAGGGGCGAAGGTATGGTTCATGCCGATGCGAGAGAAAAACGACTTCCTGATCCGTTTTGACGAGATCCCGCAGGAGATCGCCGAAAAGGCATCCCTGATGATCGTGTCTTATCCCAACAACCCGACCGGAGCGACGGCCGATGATCGTTTTTATGAAGAACTCATCGCATTTGCCCGACGGTATGACATCGCCGTTCTGCACGACAATGCGTACAGTGAACTGGTCTTTGACGGTCCGCTGGGCAAGAGCTTTCTGTCCTATCCGGGCGCAAAGGATGTCGGTGTGGAGCTGAACTCTTTTTCAAAGACGTATGGCATGGCCGGTGCCCGTCTGGGGGTGCTCGTAGGCAATGCACAGCTGATCGAAGGCTATAAGATCCTGAAATCCAACATGGACTACGGCATCTTCCTGCCGATCCAGAAGGCGGGCGTGGTCGCTCTGAATGAAAATCAGAATTGTGTGGAAACGACACGGCAGACCTACATCCATCGCCGTAATCTCATGGTGCGCTGTTTTCAGGAGGCCGGATGGCAGATTCGTCCCAACCGGGCGACGATGTTCTTATGGGCGCGCATCCCACAGGGATATGCGGACAGTGAGGCATTTGCACTTGCGCTTTTAAAGCACTGTGGCATCATCGTCACACCGGGAACGTCCTTTGGCAGGGAAGGAGAGCGTTACGTGCGGATCGCTCTGGTCGTGGAGGATGCGCAGATCGAAGAGGCTGGCCGGCGTCTGAAAGAGAGCGGGCTGTTTCGGTGATGCACCTGAGTGACACAGGGTGCAATTTGACCGGGATGATGCTATAATGCGGTGTAGGATACAGGGTGAGAAAGGAAGAAGATCATGAAAATTTTGGTCACCGGAGGGACCGGGTTTATCGGTTCCCATACATGTGTAGAACTGCTGGATGCCGGCTTTGAGGTCGTCATCATCGACAATCTGTACAACTCACAGCGAGATGCAGTGGATAAGATCGAAGCGATCAGCGGCAAGAAAGTGGTGTTTTATGAAGAGGACTGCATGGATGAAGCGGCGCTGGAGCACATCTTTCAGGCGCATACGATCGATGCGGTCATCCATTTTGCCGGATACAAGGCAGTGGGAGAGTCGGTTGCCAAACCGATCATGTATTATGAAAACAATCTGATGACGACGCTGGCACTGTGCAAGGTGATGGCAAAGCATCACTGCAAACGGCTGGTGTTTTCCTCCAGTGCAACGGTCTATGGAGATCCGCAGCGCATTCCGATCGATGAGGAGTGCCGTCTGGGACCGACGACCAATCCGTATGGAACGACAAAGCTGATGATCGAACAGATCCTGCGGGATCTGTATCATTCGGATGAAGAGTGGAACATTGCGCTGCTGCGCTACTTTAACCCGATCGGTGCCCATAAGAGCGCACTGCTGGGAGAAAGTCCTAACGACATTCCGAACAACCTGATGCCGTATATCGTAAAGGTGGCCAACAAAGAGCTGCCAGTGTTACATGTCTTCGGTAATGACTATGATACGCCGGATGGGACCGGGGTACGGGATTATATCCATGTCGTCGATCTGGCCAAAGGTCATGTCAATGCCGTACGCAAGCTGCTTGATGCGCACATTGGGGTCGATGCCTATAATCTGGGCACCGGAAAAGGATACAGCGTGCTGGATGTCGTCCGCACGTTTGCCGCGGTGAATGACGTCGAGGTGCCATATCAGATCGATCCGCGCCGTCCGGGGGATATTGCTGTCTGCTATGCGCAGCCGGACAAGGCCTGGAAGGAACTTGGCTGGAAAGCGGAGATGGATCTGGAAGAAATGTGCCGTGATGCCTGGAACTTTGTAAGAAAGGCAGCAGATCGATAAGATCGTCAGAGGAAGCCGGGACATCGAGAGCGTTGCATCGGTGCATCCCTCATATACGAGAACAGAAAACCTGTCCGGGAATCGTCGGTCGAAAGTGACCGGTGATGTGGACAGGTTTTGATTTTTTTGTGGCACACCGAAGAAATTGCTTCTGTTTATCCAGGTGAGGCTAAAGTCGTGTAGGCGTGCTCGGCTGGATGTGATTTGAAAGAGAAACTATCAATAATCGTTCCTGATGAATGCCTCCGCTGGAGGTGACAGGAGACAGGAAAACAGAAAGAGAAAGCTCTGCAAAGGCAAAGCGAAATTCATGGAAAAAGTAAATGCAACTTTGTCCCCTTTAGAGTTGCATTTACTTTTTCACTTCACCCTCTGGATCAAAGATTGCTCATCTTTAAAACAGAGTCTTTTTTAACTTGTATTGATGATCTGTCTATTCCAGGGTACTTAGAACTGTTTTCTCAATGTGAATAAAAACAGAGGAAAACTTAGGGGAATCGCCGCATCTGTCGTATAGGAAGGGTGGAGGGGGCTTTTCATGCGACAGAAGATGCGCTGTCCGCGCTGTGGGAATGAAGATCGGGATCTTTTCTTCCATGATCGGGGCAGCTGGTATTGTCGGCGCTGCATCGCTTTTGGCAGGATCGATGTCAATGAACGTCTGTGTACGCCGAAGTGGGAACGAAGGAAGATCGTCTGTGCGTATCATCTGCCGTATGCGCTGACGGATCTGCAGCAGCAGGTCGTAACAGAGGTCTGCGGATATCTGGAAGAAGGGGAGGATGTGCTCATCTATGCGGCGACCGGTGCCGGCAAGACCGAGCTGACGATGGAAGCGATCTGCCGTTATCTCAACCGGGGGAAACGGGTCGGCTTTGCGATCGCACGCCGACAGGTCGTATTGGAGATCGCGCAGCGTCTGCAGGAAGCGTTTGCGCAGCTGAAGGTCTGTGCGGTCTGTGAAGGGCATACCAGCAATCTGTGGGGCGATCTCATCGTCTGTACGATGCATCAGCTGTATCGTTATCACGGCTGTTTTGATCTGCTGATCATGGATGAGGTCGATGCGTTTCCGTATCGTGGCAATGCGCTGTTGAAGACGATCGCGATGAACGCCTGTGTCGGACAGCTGCTGTATCTGACGGCAACTCCGGATGCGGAGATGCTGGAACAGGTGCGGAACGGGGAACTGAAGCAGGTCACGCTGTTTGAACGTCCGCACCGCCATCCGCTGGTCATCCCTGAAGTATGGCGGACACCGGCCTGGCTGCTGCACATCGGGCTGTTACAGTTTCTCGTGCAGAATCATCGTGCCCAAAAACAGACGCTCGTGTTCGTACCGACGATCCGCATGGCACAGGGCATGGGATTCTGTTATCGTCTCTGTTTTTCCTGCGCTTCGCTCTCTTCCAAAAGCACGGACCGTGATGCGCTTCTGGAACGCTTCCGGAAGAAAGAGCTGGAGGTGCTGTTTGCGACGACGGTGCTGGAGCGCGGCATCACCATCCCTGATGTGCAGGTGGCGGTATTTCACAGTGAGCATCCGGTGTTTACGGCTGCCAGCCTGATCCAGATGATCGGCCGTGCCGGTCGCAAGAAGGAACATCCGGATGGACGGGGACGTCTGCTGTGTACCTATGTGACGAAAGAACAGAGCGCGTGCCTGCGGGAGCTGGAGGCGATGAATGAATCCCTGCGCCGGCGTCTGGGAGGGAAAAGGTGAAACGCTGCCGCATCTGTCTGTGCGAGCTGTCAGCACATCAGAGCATCGGACAGTGGCTGTGGATGACGGATGTGCTCTGCAGAGACTGCCGTGCCCGTTTTGTGCGTGTGAAGGAACCCCTGCAGATCCAGGATCTGTGCGTTCATGCGCTGTATCGGTATGACGACTTCCTGGAAGGGCTGCTGTTTCAGTTCAAGGAAGGCAGGGACATCGCCCTGGCTCCTATCTTCTTTGCGCCCTGGATGCAATGGCTGGAGCGGTATCGTCATCATCACTGGGTGCTCATGCCGAGCAGTGATGAAAAATGTGAGGAACGCGGGTTTTTCTCACTGCGGGAGATGCTGAAACAAAGCGGACAGGTGCTGTATGAGCCACTTTACAAACGCACGAACTTCAAACAGTCCACACGCTCGGGAAACGAGCGAAGACAGGTCATGAATGAAATCGAACAAAAGCAGGAGTATCCGCTTCCCCGTGGCGATCTGCTGCTGATCGACGACGTCTGTACTACAGGTGCGACGCTGCAACGGGCATATCAGCTGCTGCGGCCGCATAGTAATACGATAGAGGCAGTTGTTCTCTGTGTACATCCGCTGCTGTTGGCGCACAGAGAGGAAAACAGGCTTCAATGGTTCCAAAGGAGGGGAAGATCATGGAAGGAACGGTAAAATGGTTCAACAAAGAAAAGGGCTATGGCTTTATTCGCGATCAGGAAGCACAGGATGTGTTCGTACACTATTCACAGATCCAGATGGATGGCTTTCGGGTATTGGAGGAAGGCGAGCGGGTCCGTTTTGACATTTTGCAGAGCCCACGCGGTCCACAGGCGCAAAATGTAGAAAAAATTGAATGCGGGAAGTAGAAATCTCGCATTTTTTATATAGTGCAAACGGATGGCTTATGGTAGAATAATTGTATCTCTCAAGGAGGTGCATAGACGATGTTAGAAGAAAAAAACAATCACGAGCAGGATTCGACAGATCAGGAACTGGACGATTTACTGAAGGATTTTCGTGAACAGGATGATCTGCATGCGCGCATCCAGCAGTTCAAGAAAAAGAAAGCCGCTGCCGATATACGACAGGAGGAGGTACCGTTTTCACAGCCGCTCCAGCAGCCAAAGAAACCAACCCCGACCCCTGCGCTGGATCAGCTGAAGACGATTCACAGCGAAGAAGAAGCGGGCGATACGACCGTCATTTCCGTGGAGGAGGAAGAACTCGAGAAAACGAAGGTGATCCCGACAGAACCGGAAGAGAGCGCAGATGCCAATGCGACCCTCATCATCAGCGAAGATGACATGCGTCAGCTCGTAGAGGAGGAAGAGCGCAAAAAGCAGCAGAAGAAGCAGGAGAAGGAACAGGGAGAAAAAGCACGCAAGAGCAAGATGGAGAAAAGCTCCCTGAAGTCCGTGCGCAAGGAAGAGGAGGATGAAGCGAGCAATGATCGTCTCAATAAGATCATCACTTACGTCATCATCGGCCTTGTTTCGATCGCGTTGCTGGTCGGGATCGTCTTTGCGGCATATTCGTTCCTTTCTTCTGATTCGGCACCGCAGGAAGATCCGCAGCAGGAAACGGATCAGACATCGACAGATGAAGAAAAGGATACCGGAAGCGAAACGCAGATCACGACAAATAACGATAAGGAGATCTCTGAAATCAACGGACAGATCCAGTCTTATCAGGATGAGATCTCACATTATCAGAATCTGATCAGCCAGGAGAATACGAAGTTGGAGGAAGCGCGTACAGCCTTTACAACTGCAGATTCCAACTATAATACGATTCTGGCACAGCTTAATCCCATGCAGTCACAGCTCGATCAGCTGAATGACCAGCTGAAGAATGCAAGTGAGGAAGAAAAGGCATCCATCCAGGCGCAGATTGATGTTTTGAAACCACAGTTGACATCCATCAATTCGCAGTTCGAGCAAGCCGGGTATGCCCGTCAGAATGCACAGCGCGAGTATGAGTCCCTGCAGGGTACGACCAGCGCAAACATAGAGGATTATAATGCGCGCATCAGTGAGCTGAATTCACAGATCAGCGATCTGCAGAACCGTCTGGCACAGCTGCAGTGATCCAAAAACCAAACCGCCATCGGGCGGTTTTCTTTTGACCGATGCACGTATGGAGGTAGCGGAAATGGTCATGCTAACAGGGGAAGAGAAGCATCTTTGGCGATACGAATGCCGACAATTTTGATGCGTTCCTGTATTTTACTGGAGTTTACCTTTTTTTTGCCTACCTTTTTTGTTAAAATATACAATGTACAGTACAGGTAATGGAGGTAATGGGAATGCGTTCAGCAATCGTACTTGCCGCTGGCAAGGGAACCAGAATGAAGTCTTCTCTGAACAAGGTCATGCATCCGGTTTCCAACAAACCGATGATCGGGCATATCGTAACGAACCTGCGCAAGGCAGGGGTCGATCAGATCGTCGTCGTTGTCGGACACGGAGCAGAAAGCGTAAAGAGCTATCTTGGGGACCGCGTTCAGTATGCTCTGCAGGAGCCTCAGCTGGGAACCGGACACGCGGTCATGCAGGCGAAGTGCCTGAAGGATGTGCAGGGAGATACATTGGTTTTGAACGGAGATGGTCCATGCATTCAGAGCGAAACGATCGAAGCCGCATTTGCTGCGAACGCAGACAGCGAGATGACGGTCGTTACCGCCGTGTTGCCGGATGGGGAGCGTTATGGACGCATCGTACGCGATGCGGCTGGCAATGTGGATAGGATCGTGGAAGCGAAGGACTGCACGAAGGAGCAGTTGGAGATCAGAGAGATCAACACCGGTATCTTCTGTTTCAAGAATCAGCTGCTGTTTGAAAACCTGCAGGAAATCGGTAATGACAATGCTCAGAATGAGTATTATCTCACCGATCTGGTAGAAATCTTCAATCGCAAAGGGATGCGGGTGAAAGCGATGGTCGTCAAAGATCCAGAAGAAACGATGGGGGTGAATGACCGCATCGACCTGGCCAGAGCGCAGAAGTGGATGACGCGGCATGAGTGCGAGCGCCATATGCGTAACGGTGTGACCATCATCGATCCGGATACGACGTATATCGATGTGGATGTGGAGATCGGACAGGATACGGTCATCTATCCGAACGTCATCATTCAGGGTGAAACAAAGATCGGGACCAATGTGACGATCCTATCGAACTCTTTCTTGCGAAATGCGACCATTGCCGATGAGGTGACGATCGATTCCAGTAAGATCGTGGAAAGCAGTGTCGGTGCGAAAACGACCATTGGTCCGATGAGCCATCTGCGCAATCACACAGCCATTGCAGAAAACTGTCGGATCGGTAATTTCGTCGAGTTCAAGAACTCTACCTTTGGCACCGGCAGCAAGTGTGCACATCTGACCTATGTAGGGGATGCGGATGTCGGCAGCGGGGTCAACTTTGGCTGTGGTGTCGTTACGGTCAATTACGACGGTAAGAACAAGTATCGTACGACGATCAAGGATGGCGCCTTCATCGGCAGCAATGTCAATCTGATCGCTCCGGTAACTGTCGGGGAGAATGCACTGCTGGCAGCCGGATCCACCATCACGGATGATGTGGAAGACGGTGACATGGGCATCGCCCGCAGTCGCCAGCAGATCAAGGCTGGCTATGGAACAAAATACAAAAACAAATAAATGAAGAGAGGATCGTAAAAAAATGGAGAAAACATTGGTATTTGCACTGAGCTCAAGCATCGAACTGGCAAAGGAGATCGTAGCGGAACTGGGACTTCCGCTGGGTGAATGTGAGGTCAAGCATTTTGCGGACGGCGAGATCATGGTCGAACTGGGACAGTCTGTCCGTGGCAAACATGTCTATATCGTACAGTCGACCTGCAATCCGGTTTCCACCAATCTGATGGAAGTGCTGATCGCAATCGATGCCTGCAAGCGGGCAAGTGCAGCGCACATCACGGTCATCATGCCATACTTCGGCTATGCACGTCAGGACCGCAAGGCAAGACCGCGTCAGCCGATCACTTCCAAGCTGGTCGCTTCTCTGCTGGAGACGGCCGGGGCCAACCGTGTGATCACGATGGAGCTGCACGCTACGCAGATCCAGGGCTTCTTTGACATTCCGGCGGATGACATCAGTGCGATGAGCATCATCGGTAATTACTTCCGTTCACTGGATCTTGAAAATATCGTTGTCGTTTCTCCGGATCATGGCGGTGTGACGCGTGCCCGCAAGCTGGCGGAAATGCTGCATGCGCCATTGGCGATCATCGATAAGCGTCGCCCGAAACCGAATGTGGCCGAAGCGATGAACCTGATCGGTGATGTTGACGGCAAGACGGCGATCCTCGTAGACGATATCGTCGATACGGCCGGTACGCTGGTGTCCGGTATTCAGATGTTGCGTGACAAAGGCGCAAAAGCGATCTATGCCTGCTGTGTGCATGCAGTATTGAGCGATCCGGCGATCGAGCGTCTGCAGGCGGCTGATCTGGCTGGCTTCATCTGCACCAATACGATCGATCAGAGCGAAAAGCTCAAGCGTTATGATCGTATGAAGGTTCTTTCGGTCGGCCCGGTACTGGGCGGTGTCATCCGTGCGATGGAGCACGATCGTCCGGTCAGCGAGGTACTGGCGATCTTTGCAAAATAATGAAGAAACAAAAAAAACAGTTCGATGAGCGAACTGTTTTTTTTGATAGGGCAGTTTTTTCGAGCGGGCTGTGCACACAGATCAGTTCAGATCGAAGATCGTTTCCACGAAGTGATGCCCGCCCTGTGTACAGAACGACTGCAGGCCATCGCTGCCCGTACTGCGATAGAGATCGTCGAGGTAAAACAGCGAAGCGCTCACCCAGAATTGATTCCAGAAGGGGATGTCAGACGGTGCGGAGAGGATCTGTTCCTGCACTTTGGCATCTTCGATCTGGAATGCGTGATACAGCAGGCCAAACGCCTGTTCTTTCTTCTGCTCATAACGATCCGTGTAAAAACGATAGTCTGCTGCGTTTTCATTCCAGGCGAGATAGGTCGCAAGGCCTTCGACAAAACAGAGATGATCGAGCCGTTCATGATAGGAGCGGCCGCCATCTGGCCAGTGGATCAGCAGACAGTGTCTGGCAAATTCATAGTGAAGCGTATGAAGGATGAGGTACATCATCTGTGAAACGATGCGCGTGCGGTTGGCAGCCTGGATCAGGTCGATGAAGACATCGAACGATGCATCGCTTTTCGCCGTGCGGCAGAGGTCAGAACTGCCGACGAGAAGATGGACGTGCAGCCGTTTTTGGCAGATGCCCAGTGCAGGAAACAGCGCCTGAAAGAGCGCCGGGTTGAATGAGGGGAATTGCTGCAGAGAAGCGAGCGTGCGTGTTTTCAGTTCGGCGACGACCTCCCGTCGATCCATCACCAATGCACTTTGATCAAGCGGTATCCGATCTTCTTCATCGGTCAATAAAGGTTTGCCGCTGAGATAGCGGTCAACGATCTGTGTATCGATCTTCATGACATCCTCCATTTCGCATACACTGCGGTCCGTGCCTGGCAGGAAGACCATCCGGCTCCTGCCGTCTCTATGTATCATTATAATGATTTGATAAAAAAAGAAAAGCATCTGGCTGAAAGGGAACAGCGGGGATGATGGCGGATAGAAAGGGGAGCAGATGCAAATACTAGCAGCGAGGTGATCAGATGCAGCGTTCTGTCAAGATCCGGCTGTTGCTGGGCGGTATTGCCCTTTGTTTATTTGCCTGGCTGATGTTGGGAATGCGCACACAGGAGAGATCGGCGATCCGCTTAGAAAGTGAACCGGTGCTGGCAAAAGAGGATGCAGGGAAGAAAGTGATGTATCTGACGTTTGATGATGGACCCAGTCAGAATACAGAGCAGGTGCTGGACATTCTGGATGAGCATGACGCAAAGGCGACCTTTTTTGTCACGAATGAGTTTCCGGATTATGTGTCCCTGTTGAAGGAAGAAGTCCGCCGGGGACATGTCATCGGTGTGCATACGTATTCACATGATTACGCGGAAATCTACCAGAGCACAGATGCCTATTTTGCGGATATCGAGCAGATGCAGGCGGTGATCCGGGAACAGACCGGTCGTGCGACGAAGATCCTGCGCTTCCCCGGCGGCACCAGCAACACGGTGTCGGCCCGCTATTGTGATGGCATCATGCATACGTTGAGCGAAGAAGTCACCAGACAGGGCTATGCGTATTATGACTGGAATGCGACCAATGGGGACGGGGATACCGGTCTGTCGGCAGATGCGCTGGTGGCACAGGCGAAACGGGAGATCGGATCACAGGAAGTGGTGATGTTGCTGATGCATGATGGCGCAGGGAATGAAGCGAGTGTCGAGGCACTGCCGGAGATCTTGCGCTACTGTCAGGAACAGGGCTATGAATTTCGTGTGATCGATGAGACGACCCCGCAGTTTCACCACCACATCAACAACTAAAACGAGATGCACAGGGACGCGCATCTCGTTTCTCTTTTATTCACTGTCGTGAGCGATCTCAACACGAATCTTTCGGTTTTTGATCGTCCGCTGCTGCAGGGCAGAGAGGACCGTGGTTCCTTTGCCGTTGAGGATCTCCACATAGGAGTGATGTTCCTGGATCTTGATGACGCCGATGTCTTCGCCGTCCACACCGTCGATGCTGCAGATCGCACCGACCAGATCGCCGGGGCGCAGCTTTTTGCTTTTTCCGGCAAAGATACAAAGCCGCAGGACATCCTGACGGACCAGTTCTTCCCGACGTACCGTTCGTACCAGCGGCTGCTGCAGCTCCTTTAGCGGATAGCGGGCGCTGAGTACAGGAGAGTCGATGGTGACGGAGGGATCCATATGTTGTAACTGTTCAAAGACGGTCATGTTGGATGGATCGACGAAGGAGATGGCCAGACCGGCCGCTTCCATGCGCGCCGTACGGCCGACCCGGTGGATGTATGTTTCCAGGGTCAGCGGGAAATCGTAATTGACGATCAGGGACACTTCCGGGATATCCAGCCCTCTGGCCGCGACGTTGCTGGCGACGAGGATGCGGGTGGTTCCGTCACGAAAATGCCGCAGGGATGCGAAACGCTCCTCCTGGCGCTGTTTGCCATGCAGCGCTTCGACCGCCAGCGAGCGTTCGCTCAGAAACTGTGTCAGCTGCTCGGCCTGTTCGATCGTATTGACAAAGAGGATGCAGCGGCGGATCGGCCAGGCCTGCAGGACGGCCAACAGCAGCTGCGGCGCATCCGCCGGTGCACAGGAGAAGAAGCGCTGTGTCAGTTGTGTCGGCAGCTCCTGCTCCTGCTGTTCCAGAAACTGTGCAAAAGGAAAGCGTTCGCTCAGATAGCGGCGGATGGTCGAAGGGAACGTCGCAGAGAAACAGGCGCACTGCAGACCTGCGGGCAGCTGGGCCAGGATCTTGTCCAGCGTCGAACGAAATCCCAGACGAAACATCTCATCTGCCTCATCCAGCACGAGCATGGACAGGCATTCCAAGTGGACGGTGCCTTCATGGATGTGCTGCAACAGCCGTCCCGGGGTCGCAACCAGGACATGAGTGCGCTGTTTCATGTCTTCCCGCTGAAAGGCGAAAGACTGTTTGCCGACCAGCATCTGATGATGGGTGTGCAGAAAGAGGCCCAGGGCATCCAGCGTCTGTGTGACCTGCTGGGCCAGCTCCCGGGTCGGTACGAGGATCAGTGTCTGCGGATAGAGGGAATCAAAGGTGATGTGCTGCAGGATGGGCAGCGCATAGGCCAGCGTCTTGCCGCTTCCGGTCATCGACTGTGCGATCAGGCTCTCGCCCTGCAACAGCCGGGGGATGACGCTCTCCTGTATCGGGGTCAGCGTTTCATACTGCATGCGTGCCAGCGCTTTCTGTAATGGGGCAGCCAGCGTAAGTTCCTGAAATTTCATGAGGTTCCCTCCTTTGCGCTGTCTAGTATACCATGAAACGGCTTTGCGCAAAAGCGTATTTTGAACGGAGGACGGCCCTGGGGAGGAGCGGGAACCGTGCAGTCCGCGTCGCCCTATGGTACAATAAGGAGGAGGTGATGACAATGGCAGTATTGATCTGGTATCCGAAGTGCTCGACCTGCCAGAAGGCAAAAAAGAAGCTGGAAGCGCTGGGCGTAGAGGTGGAAACTCGTTCGATCGTCGAACAGACACCGACGGTCGAGGAACTGCGCCGGTGGATGGCGATGGGAGATCTGACGCTGAAACAGCTTTATAATGTGTCCGGTAATCTTTACAAGGAGTTCAACATGAAGGAACGACGCCTGCAGATGAGCGAAGACGAACAGCTGACGCTGCTGAGCGAACATGGGATGCTGCTGAAGCGTCCGCTGCTCATCGGCAGAGCGAACGTGCTCGTCGGCTATCGTGAGGCGGCCTATGAAGCATTTGCCGAAAAGGAAAAATAAAAGGGCGTTGGATCCAACGCCAGGGAAGGACCACGACGGCCGGTGTCAGACACTGACTGCGTGGTTTTTCTTTGCGGTTTGAGAGCCGCTGCCCGTTTATTTGAGCGGCTGTTTCAGAAAGCGGTCATAGTTTTTCATGATCTGTTCACTGAGCGTTTGCGGATCTTCCTCACGCAACGCACAGAGCTTTTCAAAGGTGTAGCGGACGTACATCGGCTCATTTTCTTTCCCCCGGAACGGAACCGGCGTCAGATACGGGCTGTCGGTCTCCGTCAGCAGCCGATCAGCAGGCACGGCCTGTGCGACCTGTGGCAGTGCGCGGGCATTTTTGAAGGTCAGCGGACCGGCAAAGGAGATGTATCCGCCCATGCGTACCGCCTGCAGCGCCGTTTCCACGCTGCCGCTGAAGCAGTGCAGGACAAAGGGAGTCTTGGCGCATGCCCGTAAGATCTCCATCCCATCCTGTGTGGCATCCCGCATGTGGATGCTGACGGGGAGGTGACAGTCGGCTGCCAGCTGCAGCTGTCGGCGAAAGGCTTCCTTCTGCACGTCTTTGTCGGTATCCGCATAATGATAGTCCAGACCGATCTCGCCGATCACATCGATGCAGCCGCTTCGACAGACGTCCTCCAGCCGCGTATAGTCCGCTTCGTTCAGCGCATAGGTATCGCAGGGATAAAAACCATAGGCGATCTGCAGATGCGGATGGCGCTGTTTCAGATCCAGGGCACGCTGCAGTTCTTCATAGGTACAGCAGATGACGAGCAGCCGGTCCACCTGGTTGGTGCGACAGTTCTCCAGTATTTCTTCCACACGGGGATATAAACGCTCACAGGTGATGTGACAGTGAGAATCCAGATAACGGATCATGTGATCAAGTCCTTTCTATTTGCCGAGGCAGAAGTTCGCAAAGAGCGTATCGATCAGATCTTCGCGATGCACTTCTCCCAGAATTTCCTTTAAAGAGGTATATGCTTCCTGCAGATCGATCTGCGCCAGTTCCAGTTCCAGCCCCTGTTCCAATGCAGAGATGGCGCTGGCCATGGAGGCGTGTGCCTGCCGCATCAAAGCGATCTGCCGTTCGTTGGCCAGGCTGGGTTCGCTGAGCGCGATGCGGTGATGATCGAACAGGCGGTGGATCTCATCGAGCAATGGCTGGATGTCGCCCTTCGCCGCGCTGATGGCGATGCCTTCTTCAATCGGTCGTGCCAGGTCGGCCTTGTTGTAGACGACGATGCGGGTCTTGTCGGCGCTTTCCGCCAGCAGCCACCGGTCTTCTTCCTGCAGCGGGACACTGCCGTCCAGCACCAGGATGACCAGCTGTGCGCCCTCCATGATCTGATAGCTTTTTTCAATGCCTTTTTGTTCGATGATATCCTGCGTGGTGCGGATGCCGGCCGTATCGATCAGGTTGAGCTGCAGTCCGCCTTCCAGCCGGA
>JABLTR010003441.1_pt1 | contig 14961 bp, 12 predicted proteins | sample 7160071 | NCBI WGS metagenome assembly JABLTR01 (sample SAMN14651230, study PRJNA627086) | human gut metagenome | isolation source: feces | host: Homo sapiens
CCGCAGTAGATGGAGGAGCTCCCCGGCATTACCGTCCCCAACATCCGGGCGGTGCTGTGCGTCCAGAACAAGGTGCTGGCAGACCGCAATAAAATCCGCAGCGGCAAGCTGGTGGAGGCGCTTCTGAAAGAGGCGAAGGGAACGGAGGTACGGCCATGAGCGGAGTGCATATCCTGGACATCCTGGCTGCCCGGCGGGGTTGCTTTATCTCCGATCTGAACCTTTCCCCCATCCTGCGCCGGGCGGCACTTTTCGACTTGTGCCGGATGGATGAGGACGCACACCCGTTATCCCAATGGCAGGACGCGGTGCGCTACTTGACGGGCAACGAAAAGGATTTTGCCAGCGTGAGAGAGATGAAGGACTTTATTTTGAACGAATTGGAGGTGTAATGCAATGGAAAAACAGATTTTTAAGTATGGCGGCTATCACTTTATTCCAGAGAGGCGCTTTACCGGAAAAGAAGATAGTTTTGCCGCCATCTCGCGCAGGCAGCGCATAGACAGGGAACTCGGATTTTGCAAGCCGGAATACAGCTATGAAAGCAAATATCCCTATTCCCATGACAGCTTTTATGCGGCGTCACCGGATAAGGAGTGCGATCTGTTCCGCTGTGTGGAAAACGGCAAGTTGTACCTGCCATGCGAAAATGATTTGCAGGAATATATGGAACCGCCTCAAAAAAGGAAAAGCAAGGAGCGTGAGCGATGATGGATTACAGAGAAAATGCAGGATATTTGATAACTGATTCCTGTCATGTGGGCGAAAGTGAATTTGTCCTGGGCGTCCATTTGACGGAGCCTCATCAGTTCGTCACCTGGAAATGCACAAACCAGACGGACTACTACTGGGGCCACTATTTCAGCGACCTGTTCTCTGCGCAGAAGGACTTTGTGGCGCGGGCGCAGGAGGAGGTTCAGTACCTGGAGGAATACCGGCAAAACGTCACTGCCTTTCAAACGCCTTCCGATTCCCCGTGGGGCGAAATCCAGGAGTGCAAAACGCTTTGCCCCGGCGCTTATTCCGTCAGCACGGAGGGCCATGGCGGTATTATGGTCAGCCGGAAACTGGCGGAAAAGGTATTCCGAAAAGAAGCGGAAAGCTGTGGATTTACAGAGGGGGCTTACCTTTGTTTTGAGGAGGACTGCGACGCACAGGTGGCGCTCCGGGAACTGATGGACAAAAAGCTGTTTCAAGCGCCTGTCAATGAGCACTTTTCTCCTGGCCAGTACGAGGCTATCATCAATGAAAGTGTGCGCACTTTTCACCCGGAGTATTGGAAAGTGCGGGAAAAGGGTATGGAGGGAAAAATCAGACAGACGAAACAGAGAGACAAAGGTAACGACCGATGAAAAGGTAGGTGATGGAAAATGGCAGGTTTGCCGCCTGTAAAGCTGGAAACGCATACCACCTGGTTCAATCTTCTGCTCACGGTTCTGCATGAACATGCGGAAAGTAATCCTTATGAGGAATACCGCCAGATGGCTCAAAAGTTGATTGCCAAGTGCATGGCCTATGGAACGCCTTTTACGGATGGATATGGCGCGTCCTGTGTGGATTTGCGGATGTACCCCAGCGAAGCCGGTGATACCATCTGGCTTTTGCTGCTTGCGCTCTGCGGACAATATGACCCGGCCAGGGATTACAGCGCAGAGCTGAAAAACGTCGAAAAAGAATAAAAAAAGGAGGTGCCACCGATGGCGATACGATACAAAGCGTTGACAGAGCTGTACCGGGAAATCCAGCGCAGTGTGACAGCCCCGGCACGGTGGCAGGAATTTCTTGCCTCAGCCTGCCGCAACTACCGGCTTTCCTTTGACGAACAGCTTCTGGTCTACGCCCAGCGCCCGGACGCTACCGCCGTCCTGGAAATCGAGAGATGGAACAAACGGTTTGGGCGCTGGGTAAACCGGGGTGCGAACGGCATTGCCGTTTTTGACGGGGAATCCGAAAGGCCCCGTCTAAAATACTACTTTGACATTTCCGACACCCATGAGGGGCGTTTTCCCCGGCCCGTCCCTCTTTGGGATGTGAGGCCGGAATATGCCCCGGACATCATCGAAACGATGGAAAACAGCTTTGGGGAGCTTTCGGAAAAGGAGGATTTGGGAGCGGCCCTGCTTTCTGCGGCAAAGAACGCCGTAGAGGACAACATGCCCGACTATCTTTCCGAACTGAAAACTGTCACAGAGGGCAGCTTCCTGGAAGGGCTGGATGAGCTGAACCTGGAGGTTATGTACCGCGAAGCGTTAAAAAGCAGTATTGGATATATGCTGCTGGCGCGCTGCGGCCTTGACCCGTCCGAATATTTTGAGGATGAGGACTTTCGGGATGTTCTGAACTTCAACACACCGGAAACCCTAAATGCGTTGGGCGTGGCCACCGGGGACATCTCCCAGATGTGCCTTTCGGAGATTTCCCGCATCGTCCTGGCGCTGCAAAGACAGCCTCAAAAAGAAGATCGCACATTTGAAAACCGGCAGAAAATCCAGTACCCTGTAAGTGAACAGGAAAACACACAACCGGAAAGGAGTTTTGAGAATGGCCGAGATCACATACACGAGGCAGGGCGACTACAATCTGCCGAACCTTCTGCCCCCGCAGGAGGAGCCGGTTCCCCATGGGAAATACGCATTGCTTCGGAGGAAGTTTCTGAAAGAACACCGCAGGATCACCTACACGAACCTGTTGACCAGCGGGAAACTGAACAGCTATCTGGCGGAAATCCAGCAGACCGCCCAGCGCCGGATGGAGCAGATGGTGGCACAGATGGCCAAAGAGAACGGCGTGACGGAGGAACTGAAGGAGCGCGACCAGATGAAGTGGGTGGGCCTGATGAACAACCTTCAGAACGCAGCCGAGGAAGTGGTGCTGGCGGAACTGATCTACAACTAACCGATACAGAGCAGGCAGAAGTTTCTGCCGTGGAAGAAGCGGACAGCACAGAGCTGCCCGCTTTTTTAGATGAAAAGCAGATCATGGCCATCATCGCCAACAAGGATGACGACCTCAAGTACAAGAAACAGCAGATCGAGCTTTTCTTCTCCGTCCATTCCGATACGCAGGAACGGGCCGACTATCTGAAATCCGCCTATCAGGACAGATACACCGAGATCATGGCAGATGGGCAGCGCCTGGGATATAAGCCGCAGGAGGACGGGCTTCTCATGTGGGAAGGTTCCTATTTGTCGCGCACAAAGGAATCGGTATTTTCCTGGGAACTGGTGGCGGAATGGACAGCGCAGCTCATTGACAAAAAGGAATACTTTATCCAGACGGACATCCGCAGTCTCCCCACACAGGAGGGCCAGCAGATGTCCCTTTTTGATTTTGCGGCCTTTCACCAGTCAAAGCCGGAGGACGGGAAGCAACTTCCTCTCTTTTCCCATACGCTGCCCCAGCAGGTGATCGACGAGGCGCTCTGTCTGGGAGCCAACGACCGGAACAGCCGCCTTGCCATCTGCGCCTATTTCAAAAAGGATAAGCCGGACAACGCCCGGTTCCTGGCGGAGCATTATGGGGAGAACGGCGCGGGCTTCTATCTGGGTGGAAAAAGATATGCCCTCTGGTACAATGCCGAGGGAATCCGCATTGCCGAGGGCGAGAGTGCACAGCGTTCCAGCGCCACGCTCCTTTCATGGGAGCAGGCGGCAGCCCGAATCCGGGAGTTGCTGGATTTGGGCCGGTATATGCCCCAGAGCGAACTTGACCGGGTAGATCACTATGAAGTCCATGAGCTGGCCGACCGGCTGCTGCTGATGTTCCGTGACATTGAGGATGAAGAAAAGCGTTTTTTCCCCTCGTTGCGCGCCATCTATGATAAACCGAGCGGATTCCCGGAGGCAGCGGAAGAAATCGCAGGGCTGCTTAGCCGGGAAGATGGCTTACAGACCATCCTCTCTGAATATGAAGTGTTTGCCGCAGCCTACCAGGAGAACCCGGACATTATGCGGTTCCGTTTTTACCGTCCGCTTGCGCTCCAGGCACAGCTTGCAGATTTACAGCGGGAGCCGCTGCACTTTACCGCCGCCGAAGGATACGACCCACAGCGGCGTTTCTTCATTTCCGGGGATGAAATTGACCATCTTCTCCGGGGCGGGAAACGCAGCACCGATTACCGTCTGGCCGTGTATTCCTTCTACCGCAATCATACAGACCGCAAGGAACGGGAAGATTTCTTAAAGAACTACCACGGGGAATACAGCGGATATGGCGGTGGGAACGATGATGTGACCTACCAAAAAAGCAAAGGCGTTTCGTTCAGCCACGGCAGCATTTCAGAGCCTTATGCCAAGGTGGAGCTGAAATGGAGCGCGGTGGAAAAGCGCGTCAGCGCCATGATCGCTCAGGGGCGGTTCTTATCCGAGGACGACCGGGCCGCCATGCCGCAGTATGAGAAACACCACCTTGCCCGAAACATCCGCACCTTTTTTGAGAATGTGCCCCAGGAGCAGCCCCATCCGTACCCCTATGGCTTTGATTATTGGGACGCGGTAAAGCTCATCGAGCCGCAGCTTGACGACCCGGCCCGCGTGGAAGAAATCTATCAGATGATGGTGCCTGTGTGGGAGGCGACCCCGCAGGATGACCGGATGTATGAGTGGCGGAAAACAGCTTTTGAAAACCTCTCTGCTTTCCGCCAGGGCACCTTTACACTCTTTGCGGAACACAAGGAGCCTGCGGCCCCCGCTATGCACCCAGTGAAAGCCTACGAATTGGGCTACGGCCATCTGGGGAACGGTCTTACCGTGTGGAACCGCCTGGAGGAAGAACACGGGGATTACAAAACAGTGGCCCACATCGCCCCCGACCGCACGGTGCAGATTTTCGATGAGGAAATGCCCCAGACGGTGCGGGAGGAGATTCAACGGATTGCCGACACCTCGGAAATGACCATTTCCGCCACCCAGGACGCGCCTGTGTTTCACACGCCGCCTAAAGTGCAGGAACAACCTCAAAAAGAAGAATCCGCAGACCCCTACCCAGCGTTGGCAGCCCAGGTGCTGCGCCTGATCGGGGAGTTTGACGGTTCCCGCATGGGCTATGGCGAAGATGACGCCCAGGCGGTGGAGAACATCGCCCGGCAGCTTCACAATCTTGCGCAGCGGGAGGAAATCCGCAGGCTGCTGCAATCTTTCCTCGACCATGCCGACCCGGAAGAAGAAATCGCGGCAGACATCATCCTCTGTATGGAGCAGATCGGGGAGCTGCCCCCGGCGCTTACCCCGGAGCAGGCCCAGCAGGAAGAAATCGCAGGGTATCTGGAAGAAGCCGGGTATGCGGTTTCGGAGGAATTGATTGCAGATGGCATTGCCGAATACCAGGCCCATGGCGGCAGAGGTAACAGCCAGGATATTGCCGACTTCATTGAGCGTGAGTTTTTGGACGAGGAACCGAAACAGGATTCATTGGACGCGGCCAAGGAACTTATCAACCATTTTTGCGAGGCGGAATATGGCAGCCCAGCCGATTTCAGCAACCTGGAAACTGTGGGCCTTGCCTATACCACCGTCACAGACGAGGAAATCCCCATCCAGGTCAATGCCGACTTGGTAAATTACCGCATAGAGCGTTATCTGGATGGACAGTTTCTGGAGCGCAGGCAATATGAAAACCTGGAAGGGCTGATCCAAAATGAACTGGAGGGGCTGGACTTTGACAGCCTCATTTCCGTTTCAGAGGAAGAACTGGAATCCGTCCGTGTTTCCCAGGAGAACCCGCTTTCCCAGGGTGATTACCGTCTGCTGGGCCGCTTAAAATCCGACTGCGACTACTTTCTGGGCGCTGGAGGACGGGCAGAAAAGCACCTGTGGGCCGGAAACGTGCGGGAACAGATCGCTAAAATGCGGGAACTGTATGCCACTCTCCCAGATAAACCGGAATGGCTTACCCCGGAGGACATCGACCGTTACGCCCGGCGCATGGAACCGCCTTATGAGGTGGCCGTGTACCACCATTTTGAAAACGGCTTTGATGAAAAGCTGGACTACCAAACGCTTGCAGAGGCGGAACAGGTTGCGCAAAAGTATGTGGATGGCACCATGGATGGCGAGGATGGCTTTGCCTATGATGGCGCTGCCGTTTATGACCTGCAAGAAAACAGATGGCTGCGTGTTTACGGGGATTTCCCGGATGAACGGGCCATGGAACAGGCCAGACAAGCCCTTTCCGGCGAACAGCCAGCCAGCCCGGAGCAGCCTGGAACACAACCCCAAGAAGAACCGGCCCGCCTGCCGCAAAAACGCTCCCGCCGCGAGCGTGTAGCCTTTGCCACTCTGCACCCGGAAATCCCCAGGGAACAGCGCCATGATTTCCACATCACCGATGACACCCTGGGGCACGGCACCCCCAGCGAGAAATATGCGGCCAATGTTGCCGCCATCCGCACCTTGAAACAGATCGAAGCCGAGGAACGGCTGGCTGCCCCGGAAGAACAGGAAGTGCTATCCCGCTATGTGGGCTGGGGCGGCCTTGCAGACTGTTTTGAAGCAACCAGCCCCCACTACCAGGAGCTGAAAAGCCTTCTGGATGAGGATGAGTATGCGGCGGCCAGGGCCAGCTCCCTCACCGCCTTTTACACGCCGCCCGTTGTTATCCGGGGAATCTATAAAGCCCTCTCCCAGATGGGCTTTACGCAGGGGAATATCTTAGAGCCATCCTGCGGAACGGGAAACTTTCTGGGGCTTCTCCCTGCGGATATGGCAGGCAGCAAAGCCTACGGTGTGGAGCTGGACAGTATCAGCGGCAGAATCGCGCAGCAGCTTTACCAGAACGCCAGCATTTCCGTGAACGGCTTTGAAAAGGTGCAAATGCCCGACAGCTTCTTTGATGTGGTGGTAGGCAACGTCCCCTTTGGGGATTTCAAGGTAATGGACAAGAGGTACGACAAGAACAACTTCCTCATCCATGATTACTTTTTTGCCAAGGCCATCGACAAGGTGCGTCCCGGAGGCGTCCTGGCGCTGATCACCTCAAACGGGATCAGCGGCGGCACCTTTGATAAGCGCGACAATAAAGTGCGCAAGTATATTGCCCAGCGGTGCGACCTCATCGGGGCCATCCGCCTGCCCAATAACACATTTTCCCAGAACGCGGGCGCCGACATCACCACGGACGTGCTGTTTTTTCAAAAGTTAGACCGGCAGCGCAGCACCGATGTGGAAACACCGGACTGGGTGGATGTGGACATCATCCATGAAAATGACCATGTAAATGCCGCCGGGGAAACCCGCCACCGGACGGTGAGCCTCAATCGGTATTACCAGCAGCACCCGGAAATGGTGCTGGGAGATTTGGAGATCATCTCCGGGCCGTTTGGCCCCCAGCTTGTGTGCAAGCCCACCCCAGGAGCCGACCTGTCGGAGCAGCTTTCCAAGGCCATCCAGTTTTTACAAGCAGAGATCAAACCCTATGAACTGGAAGAACCGGACGAGGAAGATCTCTCCATCCCCGCAGACCCTAACGTAAAGAATTTTAGTTATACCATTGTGGACGGGCAGGTGTACTACCGGGAAAACAGCCTCATGCACTCTGTGGAGGTATCTGTCACCGCAGAAAACCGAATCCGGGGCATGATCGAGCTGCGGGAATGTGTACGCAGGCTCATTGAGTACCAGACCGAGGGCTACCCCGACGAGGACATCAAAGCCGGGCAGGAAAAACTCAATAGCTTATACGACAGCTTCACAAGGAAATACGGTCTTATCAGCAGCCGGGGCAATAATCTGGCCTTTTCGGAGGACTCCAGCTATTGCCTTTTGTGCTCTTTGGAGGTGCTGGACGAGCAGGGCAGCCTAAAAAGAAAAGCCGACATGTTCACCAAGCGCACCATCCGGCCCCATGTGGCAGTCACCAGCGTGGACACCGCCAGCGAAGCCCTGGCCGTTTCGATTGCGGAGAAAGCCTGCGTAGATTTGGACTATATGGCCGAGCTGTCCGGCAAATCCCCGGAGGAACTGGAGAGCGAGCTTGCCGGCGTGATCTTCCGCAACATTGAAGGCCCGGAAAACCCAGAGCAGCTAAAGGAAACGTCCCCAAGCCTGCAAGCCTTTTCCCCCGTGACAGCGGACGAGTACCTTTCCGGAAATGTGCGCCGCAAGCTGCGGATGGCAAAAGCCTTTCTGGAGGCAGCCCCGGAGAGCCAGAAGGAAGCCGCCCGCAGACAGGTGGAGGCTTTGGAGGCTGTCCAGCTACAAGACCTGGGCGCTGGGGAGATCGGTGTGCGCATTGGGGCCAACTGGGTGCCCATCGACGTGTACCAGCAGTTTATGGTGGAGCTTCTTACCCCCTACGGGCAAGCCCGGAGCCGCATAAAAATCCTGCGCTCTGAGGCCACCGGCCAGTGGGCCATCACGGAGAAAAACTTTGACCGGGCCAATGTCAAAGCCAATACCACCTACGGCACCAAGCGTATGAGCGCCTACCACATCCTGGAGCAGACGCTAAACCAGAAAGACGTGCGGGTGTTCGACTATATCGAGGATGAGAACGGCAACAAAAAGGCGGTGCTCAACAAAAAGGAAACCGCCATCGCCCAGGACAGGCAGGAACTGATCAAGCAGAAGTTTTCCGAATGGATATGGAAAGACATCAACCGCAGGGAGCGGCTGTGCGCCATCTACAATGAGATATTCAACTCCATCCGGCCCCGCGAATACGATGGACAGCATATCCGCTTTGAGGGCATGAACCCGGAGATCGCCCTGCGCCCCCATCAGGTGGGTGCCATCGCCCATGTCCTCTATGGTGGGAATACCCTGCTGGCTCATGAAGTGGGCGCGGGCAAAACCTTTGAAATGGTGGCGGCGGCCATGGAGATGAAGCGCCTGGGGCTATGCACCAAATCGCTTGTGGTGGTGCCCAACCACATCACCGAGCAGTGGGCGGCGGAATGGCTCCAGCTCTACCCCAGCGCCAACATCTTAGTTGCCACGAAAAAGGATTTTGAAACCCAGAACCGCAAGAAGTTTTGCAGCCGGATTGCCACCGGGGATTACGACGCCATCATCATCGGCCACAGCCAGTTTGAAAAAATCCCCATGAGTTTTGAGCGCCAGCAGGCGATCTTACAGCAGCAGATCGACGAAATCCTGTTTGGCATTGAACAGGCCAAAGCACAGAAAGCGGAACGCTACACCATCAAGCAGATGGAGCGCACCCGGAAATCTTTAGAGGCAAAGCTGGCCAAACTCAACGACCAGAGCCGCAAGGACGATGTGGTGACGTTTGAGCAGTTAGGCGTTGACCGCCTCTTTGTGGATGAGAGCCATTATTTTAAGAACTTGTTCCTGGCAACAAAAATGCGCAACGTAGGCGGGATCGCCCAGACCGAAGCGCAGAAAAGCTCCGACCTTTTTATGAAATGCCGCTATCTGGATGAACTCACTGGCGGGCGCGGCGCAATCTTTGCCACCGGCACCCCTATCTCAAACAGTATGGTGGAGCTTTACACCATTCAGCGTTACTTGCAGTACCGCACCTTACAGGAGATGGGACTGAGCCACTTTGACGACTGGGCGAGCAACTTCGGTGAAACCGTCACCGCCATCGAACTGTCCCCGGAGGGCAGCGGCTACCGGGCCAAGACCCGGTTTGCCAAGTTTTATAACCTGACGGAACTGATGAGCGCCTTTAAGCAGGTGGCGGACATCCAGACAGCAGATATGCTGAAACTTCCTGTGCCAAAGGCCAATTTCCACACGGAAGTTATCAAACCGTCCGAACTTCAGCAGGAAATGATAAAAGGGCTGGCGGAACGGGCGGAAAAAATCCGGGCCGGAGGCGTTGACCCCCACGAGGACAACATGCTGCGCATTACCAACGATGGGCGCAAGCTGGCCCTGGATATGCGGCTCATCAACCCGCTGGCCGCCGATGACCCCAATGGGAAAGTGGCGGTCTGCGCCCGAAACGTGTATCGAATCTGGGAACAGACCAAAGAAAAGCGTTCCACCCAGCTTGTGTTCTGCGACCTGTCTACGCCCACCAAAGACGGTTCTTTCAACGTATATGACGATCTGAAAAAGAAGCTCATGGAGCAGGGTATCCCGGAGGATGAGATCGCCTTCATCCACGACGCCGACAGCGAGGCCAAAAAGAAAGAACTGTTTGCAAAAGTCCGCACCGGGCAGATACGGGTGCTGATGGGCAGCACCCAGAAGATGGGCGCGGGTACAAACGTCCAAGATAAGCTCATCGCCCTGCACGACCTGGACTGCCCCTGGCGTCCTTCCGACCTTCAGCAGCGGCTGGGCCGCATTGTGCGCCAGGGCAACGATAACGAGGAGGTGGAGATCTTCCGCTATGTAACCGAGGGTACGTTTGACGCTTACCTCTACCAGCTTGTGGAGAACAAGCAGAAATTCATCGCCCAGATCATGACCAGCAAATCCCCCGTCCGTGTGGCGGACGATGTGGACGAAACGGCGCTGAGCTATTCCGAGATCAAGGCGCTGGCCACCGGAAACCCGCTTATCATTGAAAAGTGCAACCTGGATATGGAGGTGGCAAAGCTGAATATGCTCAAGGCCAGCTATCTGAACCAGGTGTACGCCCTGGAGGAATTGGTGCTGCGCAAGTACCCGGAGGAAATCACCCGGCTTACGGAACGGATCGCGGGGTATGAAAAGGATGTGGCGCTGGCAGCCGCCCACCCGAAAGCTAAAGAAGGGTTCTGCGGTATGGTGATTGAGGGCAAACAGTATGAGGAAAAGGAGGACGCAGGTAAGGCCATCATCGACGTTTGCACCAGGATGACCGGCTCCGACGCGGTTCTTTTGGGCAGCTACCGGGGCTTTTCCATGGTGCTGGCCTATGACAGCCACAGCAACGAGTACCGTATTACCCTAAAGGGCACCCTCTCCCATACGGTGACGCTGGGCGCAGACGTATTCGGCAATATCACCCGTCTGGACAATGCCCTGGAAAACCTGGCGGGAAGTTTACAGGCAGAGCAAGGCCGCTTAGAGGAAACGAAAGGCCAGCTTGAAAACGCCCGCACCGAGCTGCAAATGCCCTTTGCCCGTGAGGAGGAACTGGCGGAGAAAACCAAACGGCTCAAAGAGCTGAACATCCTGCTAAATATGGATCAGAAAGATAAGACGCTCATCGACAGCGCTCCCGACGAGGGCGAAGAACCGCCTGCCCGGAAAGTGGTGGGCCTGGAACGATGATCGCACATTTGACGCTGCGCTGAGGGAGGATTATAGTGGATTCAAAATAATCGGAACAGGAGGTGACGAATGATGGGTGACAGTTATTGTCCATTCCCGGAGCGCCTCTCAGCGCAGTTTACGGAGATTGACAGCGACGTTATGATGAGCTTGTCAGAAAGCAACCCGGAATATGCGGCATTAAAAGACCAGATGGAAGATTTGAAGCGCCAAAATCCCTGTATTACCACATTGATGGAGGGCGATGGGGAACTTCATCTTTCCACGGAGGAGCATGAAACCCTAAAAGAATTTATCCGGCTGTATATGCAGGCAGATAACCTGGAACGGGAGCAGCTCTATTTCCAGGGCCATGCAGACGGATTTGCTTACTTGAAAATGATCGACGCTTTCAAAAGAGAATAGCGGATGACGGTGCGGAGCAATCTGCACCGTTTTTACATACTAAAACAAGAAATGGCTCCCGCAGGAATACACAACCTAATATTGATTTTATTGACTTTGTTGTGTATAATAAAGATGGGTGATGAGGTTGAATTTGATTTTGAGTACTATCTTGCAGGAGAAAGAACGCATCGACCGTATGCTGGCAAAGTACCAAGAGGAACTGGGGACGCTCCCCAAAGGCACTATTTCTGAAAAAAAGGTCAGGCAATCCACATATTTTTATTTGAAGTACCGTGAGGGGAAAAAAGTGATCTCAAGATATATCCCCCAAAAGGATGTGGAGGTAGTTCGAGAGCAAGTGGAAAAACGCAGGCATATCGAAACGATGATCCGATCTTTGCAGGAGGAACGTGCGATTGCCGAGAAAGCATTGGAGGGACAATTATGATTTTATATCATGGCAGTAATCTGGTCGTATCGGAACCAAAGCTGATCCGGCAAAATCGCTTTTTAGATTTTGGATTTGGTTTTTCATTTACAACCAATAAGGCTCAGGCAATCAGCTTTGCTGATAAGGTGACGAAGCGCCGAAAAAACGGCCAAAGGGCAGTCAGCATTTATGAGATTGACGAGAATATCGCTTTTTCAGAGTGCTCTATCCTGCGTTTTGACGAGCCGGGAGAAGCGTGGCTGGATTTTGTATCAGATAACCGATCCGGCAGTTATGAGGGTGAAGCCTATGATTTTATCTTTGGGCCGGTTGCCAATGATGATGTGTACCGCACATTTACCCTCTATACCGCTGGCGTGTTGACAAGGGAACAGACCCTGGAACAACTCAAAATCAAGAAGCTGTATAATCAGTTGGTGTTGACAACGGAAAAGGCTCTGTCCTATCTGCGATTTGTCGGCACCGTGCCAGAGGAGGAATTTTGATGGCGGATAAAAAATTTGAAGCAATTTTGACTTTATTGGTTCCCCAGGTTGTTCAGTTGATTCATGAGAACTACTCTATGGATGAAATGGCGGCGTCCAAAGAGTTTTATGAATCCAAGGTGTACGCTTTGCTGGAGCAGGAGGACACCAAGTTGTGGCATTTCAGCCCACTTACCTTATTCAATATGTATGACGAGGAAAAAAAGACAGGAAACTTTGAGATACCGGAGGAGGCATAAATATGAGCAGGCAAGGAGATTTTCTCATTTATTGCGTGGAAACCTACAAAAACGCCAGGCACTTGACCGGTAAGCAGGTGGCGGAACTCTTTACCCGTTACCGTGTGTGGGAATATGTCTATTCCTGTTTTGAGGCCCTGCATACCACTGGGGCTAATTATATCGTGGAGGACATCGACCTCTATATTGAAGCACGGAAACCTGCTATGGTTTAGCTCAAATGTGAAGTGACATGAACTGCACATGCCCGATTATTATCTGCATATAAATTGTAAAGGTATATGCAGGAAAGGCCGATTGGAGCGATCCAGTCGGCCTTTCCTGTATATCCGAAGAATACAGCCCCCTTTACATAGCCAGCTACCCCATGCGGGCAGCTAATTTACGGCTATGTGAAGGGGGCTGTATTTTTATGCCTTTTTACGACCAGGACATGATCGAAAAAGCGCGGGAAGTAGATTTGTTTTCTTACTTGCAAGCCTGTGAGCCGCAGGAGCTTGTCCACGTTTCCGGCAACGCCTACTGCACCAGGGAACACGACAGCCTGCGTATTTCCAATGGCAAATGGTGCTGGTTCTCCCGTGGGATCGGCGGTCACAGTGCGCTGGACTACCTCATCAAAGTCAAGGGCTGCTCTTTCCTGGAGGCGATGGAAGCCGTTGTCGGCAGGGCCGCTATCCCGACGTCTGCCTTTACACCTGTTACCAGGGAGGAAAAACCCAAGCACCTGCTCTTGCCGCCGCCCGCCCCGGACAACCGGGCGATGATGGATTATCTCAGAGGCCGGGGCATTGACCAGGAGATTTTGGACTACTGCGTCCAGACCGGGCGCATTTATGAGAGCCGGAATAAGGGCCATGGAAATGTGGTGTTCGTCGGTTTTGACCAGACCGGCAAGGCGCGGTTCGGTTGCCTGCGCGGGATTGGCGAAGCCCGGTTCCACGGGGATTTGAGCGGCAGCGACAAGCACTATTCTTTTTCCCTGCCCGCCTGTGTGGAAAATCCGGCTGTCCATTTGTGCGAGTGCGCCATTGACGTCATGTCCTACGCCACCCTCTGTAAGCTGGACGGAATTGACTGGCGGCGGCACAACCTGCTGTCTCTGGCCGGGGTGTACCAGCCGAAGAAAAAGATTGCGGAGAGCAAGCTGCCGGTGGCCCTTACCCGCTTTTTGGAGGAAAACCCTCATGTGAAAACGGTCTATCTCCATCTGGATAACGATACGGCTGGCAGGCTGGCGGCCCAGGCCATCCAGACGGTGATCCCCAGGGAGTATGAAGTCAAAAACCGCCCGCCGCCCAGGGGCAAAGATGTGAACGACACCCTCTGCCACCGGCTGGGTATTCCCATCCGGAGTGGTCACCGCAAAGAGTTGGAGCGTTGAGCCGGATTTCATCTTCCCTCTTGCAGTTTGTTATCTTATATGATAACATTATAGACGAGAGAGGTGATAACATGGATGAATTGCAGCAGCGGCAGAAAATCATATCCCAGCTTGTGGAGGCCCGGCTGGAACAGGGGATTTCTCAGGCGGAGCTTGCAAGGCGGGTAGGAACCCAGCGCTCCAACATCTGCCGCCTGGAAAGCGGTGCGCAGAACCCCACACTGGATATGATCCTAAAAATTGCGTCCGCGCTGGGGAAAGACGTTTCCCTTCTTTTGGACGACAAGGAGGAACCTATGAGCAACATTTACAGTCTCCGTATCTATGACACGGAGCTTATGCGCTTTTCCATGGAGAAGCAGGGATTGTCCGGTCTGGTGGCAGAAATCCTCTATACCAATGAGGAACAGGCCCATTTATTGCCCCTGGACATGGAGCGCACCGGCGAGGGCGTCATCCGCTGGTTGGAGAGGCGGGTGATCCCGAAAAACCGCGCCTTTGTGGACGAGATTCTGAAAACCCTGGGGCTGAGCCATAATGACACGAAAGGTATCATCGACGTGTGCAAAGGGCTGTCTTTGAATGACAGCTACTGGGTGGTGCCGGAAGGATTTGAGGGGAAGTTTTCAGAGTATAACCTATACGAAAATCGCTTTTCTGAGATACTTGCGCTGGTGGCCTATACCGGTGCGGGCGGTCGCCGGCAGGCATTTACCACTTCCCCGGAGCTTACCACAGGCGGTATGCTCCCCAAGGCGTGGCGTTATGTGGAGCACGATGGGATTTATCTCTACAAGGGCGGCACGACCGGCGCGTCCAATGCGGGCCGGGAGCCGTACTGCGA
>JABLTR010025100.1_pt1 | contig 14961 bp, 12 predicted proteins | sample 7160071 | NCBI WGS metagenome assembly JABLTR01 (sample SAMN14651230, study PRJNA627086) | human gut metagenome | isolation source: feces | host: Homo sapiens
GAGGTCAAGGCCGGTAAGATCGAGTACCGCCTGGACAAGACCAACATCATCCACTGCCCCATCGGCAAGGTGTCCTTCGGCCCCGAGAAGCTGACCGAGAACTTCAACGCCCTGATGGGTGCCATCGTGAAGGCGAAGCCCGCCGCCGCCAAGGGCCAGTATATCCGCAGCTGCGTGGCTGCGTCCACCATGGGCCCCGGCGTGAAGATGAACACGGCGAAGATGATCTAACATCTTTCGGAGGGGAGCAGGCTCCCCTCCGAACCACCCCACTCGGCTCCACCGTTGCGGCATTGCGATTCCCGGCCCTATTTGGGCCGCCAATCGCGCCGCTACCTCGAAACAGCCTCACTTTTTCCGCCACAGGCGGCGTTTCGGCTGTTTCCCAGTGACGTCGGTCACTGGCGTGCGCGCCCCCGGCGCGCGGGTCGATGGATTTTCGCCACGCACATGTCGCGGCGAAAATGATTTGATTTTCTTCTTCCGCCTTGCGGCGGAAGAACCGGAAAAAACCGCAGGCTTTTTCCTGGCCCTTTTTCCCGGATTTGCGGAAATTGGGGGAAAACTGTTATTTAGTTCTTGACATTTTGGCAAGAATTAAATATAATACCAGATGCGTTCCAAAGACAGCAGGTGGCGTGAGCCGTAAATCCTGCCGAGGGCGGCAAACTTGCTTTGCTATCCGTCCCTGTGTCTTTGCGCACAGGGACGGTTCCTTTTTTGAACGCACCGACAATTTTCCTGGAGGTGAACACTAGAATGCCTAACGCAAAGGTCTTATCCGAAAAGCAGGCCATCGTGGCCGAGCTGACTGAGAAGATCCAGAAAGCTTCCGCCGGCGTGCTCGTGGACTACAAGGGCATCACCGTTGAGGAGGACACCGCGCTGCGCAGAGAGTGCCGGGAGAACGGCGTCGACTATGCCGTTGTCAAGAACACCCTGCTCCGCTTTGCCTTCAACAACACCGGCCTGAACGAGCTGGACGGTCTGCTCAACGGCACCACGTCTCTGGCTCTGTGTGACAGCGATGTGGTCGCTCCCGCCCGCGTGATGAGCGACTACGCCAAGAAGCTGAACGACAAGTTCGAGATCAAGGGCGGCTTCATGGACGGCAAGCCCGTCTCTCTGGAGACCATCCAGTCCCTGGCTTCCATTCCCGCTCTGCCCGTGCTGCAGGCCCAGTTCCTGGGCACCATGCTGGCGCCCATCACCGGCCTGGCCGTGGTCCTGAAGCAGATTGCCGAAAAGGGCGGCGAGCCCGTGGCCGCTGCCGAGGAGGCTGCCCCCGCTGAGGAGGCCGCTCCCGCCGCTGAGTAATTCACGGCACCGTTTACTTTTTTAAATTTTACAATTAGGAGGCTATTACAATGTCTGAGAAAGTTACCGCTATGATCGAAGAGATCAAGGGCCTGACCGTTCTGGAGCTGAACGAGCTGGTGCACGCTCTGGAGGAAGAGTTCGGCGTGTCCGCCGCCGCTATGGCTGCTCCCGCCGCCGGCGCTGCTGCTCCCGCCGCTGAGGAGAAGACCTCCTTCGACGTGGTCCTGGCTGGCTTTGATGCCGCTGCCAAGATCAAGGTCATCAAGGTCGTCCGCGAGATCACCGGCCAGGGCCTGGCCGAGGCCAAGGCTACCGTCGAGGGCGCTCCCAAGACCCTGAAGGAGGGTGCTTCCAAGGAGGATGCCGAGGCTCTGAAGAAGCAGCTGGAAGAGGCCGGCGCCAAGGTCGAGCTGAAGTAATCAGCCCTTCAGACGCTCCTGTCCGCCGGGTGCGGACAAGATATCTCTGCAAAACGGTATCAAAGGACCCGAGACAGCTTGGCTGTCTCGGGTCCTTTTCTGCGCATCTCCCTGCCTGGAGCGGAGGTCTCGGCAGGGCACAGGCCAGATCGGGGCTTTTCGAAGCCAAACACTTGTTCGAAAGCGGGGCCTGTGGTATACTGAGAACAAAAGCTCCGCAGGAGAGGCGGCGGGGAGCAGGATGCAGCGGACGCAGCCCGATCTGGCGGCAGATCCCGGCAGATCAGAGAAGGCCATCTGCCTGGGGCCAGTCCATTACCGAAACCGTGCGGCATCCCGGAGAGAGCGCGGCCTTTTGTGGCGACCCGGTGGATGGCGGAAGTCCGGCGGAACGAAGGCAGCGCATTTCCGGCCATGCCCTTCTGCGTGGCGGCTATGACGCCGCCGCTGCCCGCAGGCTCTGCAGCCTGCCGGACCGCCCCCGGACAGCGGCCCATTCCGGATAAAGCGGTGCTGCCCGCACCGGAGATCCGACGTTGAGGATCCGCCCCGATTCTGTTATCATGGAAGAAACAAATGTTCGACAGGAGGATGCCGCTATGACCGATCTGCTATCCGGCCTCAACGATGCTCAGCGCCGGGCCGTTGCTACCACAGAGGGATATGTCCGGGTCATCGCCGGGGCAGGCTCCGGCAAGACCCGGGCCCTGTCCCGCCGCTTTGCTTACCTGGTGAACGAGCTGGGCATCCTGCCGGGGAACATCCTCTGCGTCACCTTCACCAACAAGTCGGCAAATGAGATGCGCCAGCGCATCCACCAGCTGACCGGAGACAACGACACCGGGTACATCAACACGTTCCACGGCTTCTGCGACGCCGTGCTGCGGGAGGACAGCCATGCCGTCCAGTACCCCAGAAGCTTTCTGGTGCTGGACAATTCGGACATCGACGCCATGCTTCGGATTATCTACGAGGAGCGGGGGCTGACCCTGCGGGACATGACCTTTTCCGCCGCCCGGGACATGATCGAGATCCAGAAGCTGTTCAAGCGCCCCGACTACTATCAGGACATGATCACCATGTCCCTGGACACCCTGAAAGAGAAGTACGACCGGGCGGACACGCCCGCGGACATCATCTTCTACGGCTATCTCTACCAGGAAAAGAAGTGCTTCGGCCTGGACTACAACGACTTGATCAAATTCTCCCTGTACATCTTCCGGCAGCGGCCCGACATCCGGCTCAAGTGGCAGCAGCGGCTGGAATACATCATGATCGACGAGTTTCAGGACATCGACCAGCTGCAGTATGAGCTGATGGAAGTGCTGTGCGGCTACCACAAGAACCTCTTCATCGTGGGGGACCCGGACCAGACCATCTACACCTGGCGGGGCGCCGACGTGAAGTACCTGCTGGACTTTGACAAGAAATTCCCCGGCACCCAGACCATCTTGATGGTGGAGAACTACCGCTCCACGCCGGAGATCCTGGCCGTGGCCAACTCCCTGATCGACAAGAATCGGAATCGCATCAAAAAGGAGCTGAAGCCGATCCTGCCTGCCGGGACTCCGGTGGTCTGCCACTTTGCGCAGACCCAGGAGGCGGAGGCCCGGTGGATGGCGGGGGAGATGCGGCGGCTCCACGAGGCGGGCACCCCCTTCCGGGATATGACGGTGCTCTACCGGGCCCACTATGTGACCCGGGCGGTGGAGGAGGTGCTGCTGGAGGAGAAGATCCCATACACCATCTACAGCGGCGTTCAATTCTTTGACCGTATGGAGATCAAGGACGCCCTCTCCTATCTGCGGATGATCGCCTATAAGGATGACCTCTCCTTCCGGCGGATCGCCAATGTGCCCAAACGGAACCTGGGCAAGCGGCGGATGGAATTCCTGCAGGAGTACGCGGAACAGCGGGGCTGCCTGCTGTATCAGGCCCTGTTGGACAACCTGGAGGATCCCATCATAAAAGGAACCGGGGCCGGAAAGTTTATCAGCCTCATCGAGTCCTTCGCTGTCGGATATGAGGGCCGGCCGGTGTCAGAGGTGCTTTCGGCCATCCTCAACGAGAGCGGCTATGAGAAGATGCTCCGCACCGAGGGCAGCCAGGAGCGGCTGGACAACCTGGCGGAGCTGAAGCAGTCGGTATACGAGTACGAGACCACCTGCGGAGAGGAGGTCACCCTGGAGCACTATCTGGCCCGTGCGGCGCTGTTCACCAATGCGGATACCGCCGAACAGGGGGACAGGGTGAAGCTGATGACCGTCCACGCCGCCAAAGGCCTGGAGTTCCCCTGTGTCTTCCTCTGCGGCATGAACGAGGGCGTATTCCCCTCCCGGAAGGTGCGGACCCGGCAGGCTATGGAGGAGGAGCGGCGGCTGGCCTTCGTAGCTGTGACGAGAGCGGAAAAGGAGCTGTACCTCTCTGAGGCGGATGGGCGGAACTTCGACGGTTCGCCCCGATACCCCTCCCGCTTCCTTCTGGACATTGACGAGAAGCTGCTGGCCTTCACCCGCCCGCCGGAGGAAGGACTGATCCGGCGGGCCCGGGATTACATCGGGCACAGTCAGGCCGGCCTGCCGGAGGCGGATGGGCAGACGGTGTTTCCGGCAGGCCAGCGGGTGCGGCACGCCCTGTTCGGGCCTGGGACGGTGCTGGATACGGATATGGACAGGGGCGCCCACGTGGTGCAGTTCGATGAGATGGAGACGCCCCGAAAGATCTCCTTCCGGGCAAAGCTGGAGCGGATCTGAACAGCTGCACCCACGGAAGAGGATTCCCCGTCCGCCGGACGGGGAATTTTTTCAGAAAATTTTGCAGTGCATGGGATATTCTCCCCTGTGCTCTCGTCTTACAGACGAAAAGCTTTTCAGGGATGAGGGAGAGGCGCGATGACAGAGCGGGATTTCACGGCCGCGGCGGAGCGGTATCTGGATATGGTGTACCGGCTGGCGCTCAACTGTCTGCGGGTCCCCGCCGACGCAGAGGACGCGGCCCAGACGGTCATGCTGCGGCTGTGGCAGCGGGCAGAGCCCTTTTCAAATGGTGATCACCTGCGCCACTGGCTGGTGCGCGTGACGCTGAACGTGTGCAAAGATACCGCCCGCAGCCCCTGGCGCCGGCGGATGGTGCCCCTGGAGCACTGCCGGGAGCCGGTCTTTGACACGCCGGAGCACCAGGCGCTCTACGCCGGGGTCATGGCCCTGCCGGCCAAGTATCGTCTGCCTCTGTACCTCTATTATTACGAGGGCTGCACCGTGGCGGAGGTGGGGGAGCTGCTGGGACTGAAGCCCTCCACCGTCCAGACCCGGCTGGCCCGGGCCAGAGAGAAGCTGAAGGCACAGCTGAAGGAGGAATGAGCCATGCGGAACATCTATCGGGAGACATTTGAACAGGTCCGGGCACCTGAGGATCTTTGGCGGGAGATCCGGGAGATCCCGGCAAGGGAGCAGAGGCCTGTCCGCCGGCGCAGGGTTTCCGGGGGAGTTCTGGCAGCAGTCTTGATCCTGGCCCTGACCGGAACGGCCCTGGCGGCGGTATATCGCGTGGAGATCCGGAACTTCACGCCGGAGCAGCTGGCGGAGACCGGGGCGGATCACGCATACAAGGTGCTCACAGACGTGGAGCGCACACCGCTGGAGGCATTTTCCCAGGAGGCTCTGGATGCGGCGGCCGGTGCGGAGCGGTTTTGGGAACAGAAGTTTGACACATGGGCGGAAGCCGAGGACTTCCTGGGCACCCGTGTGCCGGGTGTGGAAGCGCCTGCGGCGCTCCAGCTCAAAACGAGAAACGGAGAGCTGGCGGAGGCGGAGCTGAGATCCTACCCGCTCCCCCTCCAGACCCCCACGGATCGGCTCAATATCGGTGTGCGTGCGACCCTCTACACCGAGAACTACGTGGAAGAGCCGGGGGACAACACATTCCTCTACTACGGATTACCGGACCCAAATTACAGCATGGAGCGGGAGGATCTGCGCTATCAGCTGCCGGATGGGGAAGAGGCCGTCATGGTTTCCACATGGGATGACGACTCAGGCGGCGTAGACGCCTTCCTGGTCAGAGGAAATATCCGGTATTGGGTCTATGCAGCATATGTGCTGTACGATAGAGAGACCGTTCTGGAAGAGGTGGAGTTCATCCTGCAAAATCTGTAAAAGGGCGGTTCTCCTCAAAGAAGGAAAGGCCCCGCCGGAGGGCGGGGCCTTTCCTCTGCGCCCGGACCTCCCTGTAAAAGCCCCTGTTCACAAAATGTTTTCAAAAAAGAGAAAACTGTTTCCGATTTGTTGTTGAGTGGGGGATCCGCATCCCGTATAATGGGCAAACGGTCGCGCGCGAGGCCGTACAAATTCTCAAAAAAGGATGGAACCACACATGAAACGAACGATCACTGCATTGCTGGCGGCGCTGATGCTGCTGACGCTGGCGGCCTGCGGCTCCAACAGCGATCTCTCCGGGAACGGGGACGCCGCGGTCAGCGGCACGACGGACAGCGCGGAGGAGGCCACCGCCACTGTCAGCGGCGTTGTGAACCGGCTGGATGATTATCTGGTGCTGCTGACAGAGGATGAGACCTATGCAGTCTTCGACTTCGGCGAGGACGTGGACCCGGCAGAACTGGAGGAGGGCGACTCTGTGACAGTCACCTACACTGGAGAGCTGGGCAGCGAGGATCCGGCGCCTGTGGCGGTCTCGATCACCAAGTCTGAGACGGCCTGACAGTCTGCGGGCACTCCTGCTCCATAACAAAAGCAGCCCGCTGAAAGCGGGCTGCTTTTGCGTCTGCGGTCAGAGGGCGGCGATCAGGTCCCGCACCACGGCGCTGCCCAGCAGCAGCCCTGCCGTGGCGGGCACCCAGGGGTTGCTGGCGGGCACGCTGCGGCGGCCGGGAGGCGGTGTCTCCGGCTGGGCGGGGGAGACGGGCTCCTCCGGGCTGAACACCACCTTCAGGTGCTGGATGCCACGGGCACGCAGCTCCTTGCGCATCACCCGGGCCAGGGGGCAGCCGTAGGTCTTGGAGATATCCGTCACCTGCAGCAGGGTGGGGTCCAGCTTGTTGCCGGTGCCCAGGGCGGCGATGAGCGGGATCTGCAGCCGCAGGGCCGTCTCCGCCAGATCCAGCTTGCAGGACACCAGGTCGATGGCGTCCACAATGTAGTCATACCGGCAGCCCTCCGGGAAGAACCGGTCCCGGTGGGCGGCGTCGTACAGGCCGTGGATGGGATGGAGCACCGCCTCCGGATTGATGTCCCGGAGCCGGGCGGCCACCGCCTCTGCCTTGGGCTGACCCAGGGTGGAGTGGAGAGCCTCCAGCTGGCGGTTCAGGTTGGTGAGGGCCACGGTGTCGCTGTCCACCAGCGTCAGCTCGCCGATCCCGGACCGGGCCAGGCACTCGGCGGCGTAGCTGCCCACGCCGCCCAGTCCCAGCAGCAGTACGTGGGCGGAGCGGAGCCGGGCCTGGGCCTCCGGGCCCCACAGCATCTCATTGCGGAGAAAAGGATGTTCCATAACAGACCTCCATACGGAAAAGGATGAAAAATGTCCGGCTTTGAACACGCAAAGCCGGACATTTTGGTGCAGGGAGATCAGCCCACAAAGCGCATGCCGAAGGAGGACTGCTCAGCAGTATAGCCCTCGGTCTTCTCTGTGTAGAAGCTGTCCACAGCGTCACTTACCAGAGCGTTGGTCACCCGGATCTGCCAGTAGGGCTTGTCATAGCCCACGAAGTACATCACATGGTAGCCGGTGGAGTCGTTGTGGATGATGCCGGTGTCGCCGGGCTGCCGGGCGGGATCGAAGCACCAGTCGTTGAACTCCGTCACCATCTGGCCCTGATAGACCTGCTCATACAGGCCGCCGTTGGTGTTGGAGCCGCCGTCTGCGGAGTACTCGTTGGCCAGCTCGGCGAAGGAGTCCTCCGTGGCGGCGCCGGCCTCCCACTCGTCCAGGATGTCCTGGGCCTTCTGCTGGGCCTCGGCATCCTTGGCGGCCACGTCGTCCTCATAGCCCTCGTCGTCCTCAGAGAGCTCGGAGGCCTCCGGCTGGATCAGGATATGCCGCACGTTCACCGTGTTGTAATCATCCCGGCCGCGGCTGTTGAAGACCACCACATAGTAGGCATCGTTGTCGGCATCCTCCAGCACGGCGGAGTCGCCGGCCTGGCGGGCGTCGTCATACAGCCACTCGCCCAGGACGGAGGTGTTGTAAGTGTAGCTCTCGGAGTTTGTATAGGAGGCGGTGGACTCATATTCGGCCGCGGCATCCTCCAGAGAGGTGCCGGCCTGATAGGCGGCGTAGATGGCATCGGCAGTGGTCTTGGCAGTGGCCATGGCCTCGGCGGTCATCTCGTCCGTGACCTCGATCTCATTGCCCTCCTCATCCGTGTCCGCGGCGGCGCCGTTGACCCGGACGAACTGGCAGGTCACGTGGTCATAAGTGGTGCGGGCCTCCTCATAGGCGGCCTCCAGCTCCTCGTCGGTGTAGGACAGGCTGTCCTGATAATCCTGGAGGTAGGCGGTGGCCAGCATGCTGCGGCGGGTCTGCTCCTCATAGATGCTGCGGGTCATGGTGCTGCCGTAGATCAGGCTCAGGTACTGCTGCTCCGTGTAGCCGTAAGTGCTGGCGGTGCTGGACAGCGTCTCCATATTGGCGTCCAGATCAGCCTGCAGCTCGTCGGTCCAGGTGAAGCCGTCGGCCGCGGCGGCATCATTCAGCGCCTGGATGCCGGCCATCTGATCCAGCGCCCCGTTCAGGAAGTAGTCGTACCAGGTCTCGCCCTCGGTGGCGTCGGTGACGAACATGGCGCCGGTGGCAGAAACGGTCTGGCTCTTCAGGGAAGAGCCGGTGTCCAGGCCGATCATGCTCAGATAGTTGTAGTTTTGGTTGAGGAAGTTCTGGTAGTTGTTCTCGAAGTAGAAGTTCACCTCGGCGGCGTTGTACGTCTCACCGTTGATGGTGACGGCAGTGGCCGACTTGGGGATGATGTTGGACTTCCAGACAACGGCGGCGATGGCCACCAGCAGGAACACCACACCAATGGTGCCGTACAGGATGTTGGTGCGCCGCTCCTCTTTCCGCTCCTTTGCTTCGCGGGCGGTCTTGGGATCGTTCCAGCCGGAGCCGGTCTGCTCCTGGCGGGATTTCTTTTCTCTTGATGCGCTCATGTGTGTTTCAGTCCTCTCAAGTAATCAGGTGCGAGGTTTCCCAAAAAACCGGAATTTACGCACTTTGATATTATACTGGATACAGACGGATTCTGCAAGAGGAATTTGCGGGAACCCGCGAGATTATCTGGAATCCGTCCAGCGCCCGGGGCCGGCAGGCAGAAAAAGGGGCGGCCTGTGCCGCCCCTTTCTGATTCCAAAGCGTGCCCCGCAAAAGCCGTGTAGATCCGTTATAACCTGCACCTTCACGGCCAGGTGGGTCGCCTCCAGCGCGCTTTACCACTTCCAACTTCCAGCCGCGGACGGCAGCCGGGAGGCCTGCGAACCACGCACTGATCTGGCGTCCCGTATAACGAAATGTGGGTTAAAAAAAGATCTATCACAAACCCCGCAGGGCACATATTCAACGTATCACATCCCGATGCGGGATGCAAGGGGATCTGCGGAAAAGCCGCAGAGAAATTTTTCGGGTCCCCGGCCTCAGGAGGGGTCGTCCTCGTCGAACAGGGACTCCATGAACAGGTCATAGACCGCGTCCAGCTCTTCGTCGGAGTCCAGGGTGGACAGCAGATCCTCTCCGTCCTCGTGGATCACCTTCAGGATCACCAGGCCGTTGTCGGGGTCATCTTCGTCCTCTCCCTCCGTCTCGGCGGGGAAAAACGCCTGATACTGCTGCCCGTTGTACTCCAGCGCGTCGATGAATTCCAGCACGATCTCCCGGCCGTCCTCGTCCGTGACCGTGATGAAAGTGGGGCCGTATTCCTCTGCCATAGGGGATCCTCCTTTGCGGCTGCGTATATGCGTATTGTAACCGACTTTCCGGAAGATTGCAAGGGGGCGAAGTTTTGGAAATCTGAAAAACTCGGCTCAGGGAATGACCTTATCCTGCCCGGAAAACGAAAAAAACATGTAGATGGGGAACTTTTTTTCTTCAAAATACGACATTTTCAATATTGACAAGGGATGGTACAATAGAACATATTATGGAGGACTCTGCGCCTTCGCGCCCGCGGCATGCGGCGCGGTGACTGCTTTCAGCAGCAAATCCAATTTCGAAAAAAGGAGGTGCTCTGCATTGGAACATAACAGACGGACCGGCGGCCATGAGATGGTCCCCCGTCGGGAACCCCAACAGCGGAAAAGCACCAAACGCACAGGACATAAAGTCGCCTTTATTCTGGGGACGGTCCTGCTGGTGGGCATCTGCACGACTGCGATGCTCGCCGGGATCTTTATGATGTACGTCAGGACGACGCTGGCGCCCACGCTGGACATCAACGCCGATGACTACACCATGAATCTCAGCTCCATCATCTATTATCAGGACAAGGACTCCGGAGAGTGGGTGGAGTACCAGACGGTCTACGGCGATGAGAACCGGATCTGGGTGGACTTTGATGAGATGCCGGACGCCCTGTGGCAGGCGGCCGTGGCCATCGAAGACCACCGGTTCTTTGAGCACAACGGCGTGGACTGGACCCGAACCGCCTCGGCGACGCTGAACTTCTTCACCGGCAGCCGGGCCACCTTCGGCGGTTCCACCCTGACCCAGCAGGTGCTGAAGAACATGACCGGCGACGATGGCAACACCATCAACCGCAAGGTGCGGGAGATCTTCCGGGCGCTGGAGTTCGAGAAGAACTACACCAAGTGGGAGATCCTGGAGATGTACCTGAACACCATCTATCTGGGCCAGGGCTGCTACGGCGTGCAGACCGCCGCGGAGTTCTACTTCGGCAAGGATGTGTCGGAGCTGGACGTGGCGGAGTGCGCATGCCTCATCGCCATCACCAACAACCCCTCCATGTACGGCCCCATGTCCACCATCACCATCACCCGGGAGGACGGCACCACCACAACGCCCCGGGAGGCCAACAAGATGCGCCAGGAGATGATCCTGGACCGGATGGCCGGCGGCAATACGGACGTGGGCGAGACCGGCCTGGACTATCTGACACCGGAGGAGGCGGAGGCCGCCAAGGCGGAGGAGCTCCACTTTACCGACGGCACCACCTCTGCCACGGACATCGTGACGGAGGCCACCGGCGGCACCAACATCAACTCCTGGTTCGTGGACCAGGTGCTGGACGACGTGTCCGCCGATCTGGCGGATCTGTACGGCATCACCACGGAGGAGGCCCGGATCCGCATCTACAACAGCGGCTACAACATCTACACCACCCTGGACCCGGAGATCCAGGAGATCGCCGAGTCCGTCTACGAGGACCGGGGGAGCCTGAACAACCTGACCTCCGCCAACGGCCAGCTGATCCACTCCGGCATCACCATCATCGAGCCCTCCACCGGCAACATCGTGGCCATGGTGGGCGACATGGGGGCCAAGGAGGGGAACCGGCTGTGGAACTATGCCACGGATATCCAGCAGCCCGGCTCCTCCATCAAGCCGCTGACGGCCTATGCCCCGGCACTGGACGCCGGCGTGGTGTCTCCGGCCACCACCTTTGACAACTACCCGGTCCAGCTGCTGAACGGCAGCCCGTGGCCCAAGAACTCTCCCAACACCTATACGGGCTGGACCTCGGTGAGCAACGGCGTCAAGGCGTCCATCAACACCATCGCCGTGCAGACCCTGGAGAAGGTGGGCGTTACGGAGGCGTTCCGCTTTGCCACGGAGAACCTGAACCTCCCCCTGGCGGCGGAGGACATGAATGTCAGCCCCCTGGGTCTGGGCGGCCTGACCTACGGTCTCAGCACCGTGGACATGGCGGCGGCCTATGCGGCCTTTGCCAACAACGGCGTCTATAACGAGCCCAAGACCTATGTCAAGGTTCTGGCCAACGACAACACCACCGTGATCCTGGAAAAGGAGACGGAGCAGCATGTGGCCATGAAGGAGACCACCGCCTATCTGATGACGAACATGCTGTACCGGGCGGTCAACGAGTACGGCGGCACCGGCGGCGGCGCCCGCTTCAGCGGCATGCACATCGCCGGCAAGACCGGTACCACCAACGACAACTACGACCGGTATTTCACCGGCTACACCCCCTATTACTGCGCGGCCGTCTGGGTAGGCTATGCCAAGAACGAGCGGATCAGCTACTCCGTGAACCCGGCGGCCTCCCTGTGGCGGCAGGTGATGGAGAAGGTCCACGCCGACCTGCCGGACAAGTCCTTCAGCAAGCCCAGCAGCGGCCTGACCACCGTCAAGGTTTGCGCCGACAGCGGCCTGCTGTGTACGGAAGCCTGCCATGCTGACCCAAGAGGAGACCGGGCCGTCAGCTATACGGTAGCCAGCGGTACGGAGCCCCAGGGCGAGTGCACGCTCCACAAGATGGTGGACATCTGCACCGAGGGCAACTGCCTGGCAGGGGAGTTCTGCCCGGAGGAGTCCATCGTCCAGCAGGGCTATCTGGACTACGTGCGGGAGGACTATGGCGAGAGCATCACCGCCTCGGACGATGCCTACCTGATCAGCACGCTGGAAGAGGCGGTGGCCGCCACAGAGACCAGCCCCGGCGGCTGTCCCGTCCACACTTCGGCCACGACCACGGACCCGGATGACCCCAACGCCGGACTGGATCCCAGTGATCCCAACTGGCAGCCTCCGGATCCCAATGACCCGGGCACCTCCACAGATCCGGGCACGTCGGGGGAGGATCCCTCCGGCAGCGGAGAGGAGCCTACGGAGCCGGATCCTACGGATCCCACCGGCGGCTTCGGAGACGCCGGCGAGGACTGGTGGAGCGGCTTCTGGGACAGCAGCACCGGAACATGAGCAGCAGCGGCCCGGCAGATGCCGGGCCGCTGTCCTGCTTCCGGCGGCGTCCCGCCGATCCCGATGGAAAAGAGCGACAGGCTGTGGTATCCTGTTGCTGGGGGCCGCCGGAGCCCCAGAGGGCCGGGACACGGGCCGGAGGAGGCGCAGAGCCGATCGGCAGGCACCGCCGGACGAGGCGGAGACGTCCCGGCCGGCTGCAGGCGGGCCCCGGCCCGGAAAAGAAAATACTGAAAAAGGAGTTTCATATGGAGCAGAGATTTACCGGAGGAAACGAATATGTGGCCTCCGCGGAGCTGATGAATGCCGTCAACATTGCCATCACCCTGCAAAAGCCCCTTCTGGTGAAGGGAGAACCTGGCACCGGAAAGACCATGCTGGCCCAGGCGGTGGCGGACGCTCTGGGCAAGCGGCTGATCATCTGGAACGTGAAATCCACCACCAAGGCCCAGGACGGCCTGTATGTGTACGACGTGGTCCAGAGGCTGTACGACAGCCAGTTCGGCGGCCACGGGGTGGATGACATCAGCCGGTATATCAAGCTGGGGAAGCTGGGGGAGGCGTTTGCCGCCGAAGAACAGGTGGTTTTGCTGATCGACGAGATCGACAAGGCGGACCTGGAGTTCCCCAACGACCTTCTCTGGGAGCTGGACCAGATGGAATTCTACATCCCGGAGACCCGGGAGACGGTGCGGGCCAGGCAGCGGCCCATCGTCATCATCACGTCAAATGCGGAAAAGGAGCTGCCGGACGCCTTCCTGCGCCGCTGTGTCTTCCACTACATCGAATTCCCGGATCAGGAACAGATGGAGCGGATCGTGCGGGTCCATCTCCCGGATATCGAGGAAGCGCTGGTGGAGCAGGCCCTGGAGGCCTTCTACTGGCTGCGGGGTCTGCGGGACATTGAGAAGAAGCCCAGCACCTCCGAGCTGGTGGACTGGCTGCGGGCCCTGGCGGCCGGGGGCGTGGACCCGCAGCGGATCACGGAGAAGATCCCTTACGCCGGAGTGCTTCTGAAAAAGGACAAGGATCTGCGGACCCTGGCCAGAAATCAGCGGTGAGATCATGTTCGCTTCATTTTTTTACCTGCTTCGCCAGCGAGGACTGGACGTCTCCCTCAACGAGTGGCTGACGCTGCTGGAGGGCATGGAGAAGGGGCTGCATCGCTCCACGCTCACGGGATTTTACCAGCTCTGCCGGGCGGTGCTGCTGCACAGTGAGTCGGAATATGACCGCTTCGACCAGGTGTTTCTGGAGTTCTTCCGGGATGTGCCTTGGGAGGGAGAGCTGCCCCGGGAACTGATGGACTGGCTCGATCACCCGACGGAGGACCTCCGGCGCACCCTGGAGGAGCTGAGGCGCCGCCGCGGAGAGGACAAGACCCTGGAGGAGATCCTGCAGATGCTGGAAGAGCGCCTCCGGGAACAGACCGAGGAACACAACGGCGGCAATTACTGGATCGGGACCCAGGGCAGCTCCGTCTTCGGAAATTCCGGATGGCGGCCCAACAGCCTCCGGGTGGGCGGCGAGAGCCGGCGCAGGGCGGCGCTGGCGGTGGCGGGAGAGCGCAGGTTCCGGGACTTCCGCAAGGATGCCACCCTGGACACCCGCCAGTTCCAGATGGCCTTTCGCCTGCTGCGGCAGTTTTCCGCACAGATCAGCGATGCGGAAAAGGTGCTGGATGTGGAGGGGACGATCCACGACACCTGCGACCGGGCGGGACTGCTGAAGATCCGCTACAGGAATCCCAGGAGAAACGCCGTCAAGGTCCTGCTTCTGATCGACAGCGGCGGATCGATGGACTACTACTCTGACCTCTGCAGCACCCTGTTCCAGGCTGCCACCAAGTCCAACACCTTTCAGGAGCTGCATACCTACTACTTCCACAACTGCATCTATGAGTCCGTCTACCGCCATCCCCGGATGCGGCAGGAGGACAGGGTCGAGACGGAGTGGCTTCTGAAAAACTTCGACGGAGTCTATAAAGTGATCGTTGTGGGAGATGCGGCCATGAATCCGGGAGAACTGCTGTCACAGCAGTATGACTGGAAGAGAAGGGTCCCCATGCCTTCCGGGCTGGAGTGGCTGCAGCGGATCCGGGCGCACTTCCCCTATCTGATCTGGCTGAATCCGGAGCCGCTTCCCGCCTACGCAGGCTTTTGGGGGCAGACCCATATGCATCTGGCAAAGCTCTTTCCCATGTATCCGCTCTCTGTGGAGGGGCTGGAGAGCGGGATGCACCGCCTGATGGTCAAATGAACTGTCGGCTGTGGCCGGAAGAAGTGCAGCACCGGAATACGAACAGCAGCGGCCCGGCATTTGC
>JABLTR010038546.1_pt1 | contig 14961 bp, 19 predicted proteins | sample 7160071 | NCBI WGS metagenome assembly JABLTR01 (sample SAMN14651230, study PRJNA627086) | human gut metagenome | isolation source: feces | host: Homo sapiens
CGGGCGGCGGTGCGCTCGGGCACCGGCCTGGTGTTCCTGGGAGTGCCCGAGTCCATCTACACGGTGGCCGCGGTGAAGTCCGACGAGGCCATGCCCTCGCCCCTGCCCGCCGGGGAGGACGGCACCCTCTCTGAGCAGGCGCTGGTGCCCGCCCTGGAGAAGCTGGCGGGCTGCGACGCCGCCCTGATCGGCCCCGGCCTGGGCCGCTCCGATGGGGTGCGCAGGGTGGTGGAGACGGCCATGGAGACCGTCCAATACCCCCTGGTGCTGGACGCCGACGGTATAAACGCCATCGCCGGGCATATGGATATACTGTACCGGCGCCGGGACTGCCCCACCATCGTCACCCCCCACGATGGGGAGTTTGCCCGGATGGGGGGAGACCTGTCCGACGGGGACCGGGTGACCGCCGCCCGGAAATTCTCCATGACCTACGGCTGCCTGCTGGTGCTCAAAGGCCACCGTACCATCGTCAGTCTGCCTGACGGGGAGGTGTTTGTCAACACCACCGGCAACTCTGGCATGGCCAAGGGGGGCAGCGGCGACGTGCTGGGGGGCATCCTGCTCTCCCTGCTGGCCCAGGGGATGCACCCGGTCAAGGCGGCTGCCTGCGCCGTGTGGATTCACGGCCGGGCCGGTGACCTGTGCGCACAAAGCCTGGGGGAGCGGGGCATGACCCCCAGCGACATGATCCGGGCATTGCCCAAAGTCTTTCAAGAATTGGAGTGAAGCCGAGTGCGCCTGAAGCTGGGTGCACTGATGATAACCCTTCTCCTGGTGCTGAGCGCCTGCGGAGAAGGCAGCGAATCGGCGGGATTGGACGCCCGCTTTCGACAGTATTATGCGGCCCTGACCAGCTTTACCGCCCGGGCCCAGGTGACGGCGGATTACGGGGAACGGGTCTATCAGTACGAACTGGCGATGAGCGGGGATCTGACCCAGGGCTCTTTGGAGGTGCTCTCGCCGGAGAATATCGCCGGCGCCGGCTTCTCCTGGGCTGAGGGCGGCGGGAGCATGAGCTATGAGGGCGTCTCCCTGGAGACCGGCGCTCTGTCGGAGGACGGACTGTCTCCCGCGGACGCCATGCCCATGATTCTGGAGACCCTGGCCACCGGCCGGCAGATTTCCACTGGAGGGCAGAAACTGGATGGGGAGGATACCATCTATCTGGAACTGGCCAACCCCGCCTATCCGGACGAGTCCAGCACGGTGCTGGCCTGGCTGGCCCGGGAGGACGGCGCGCTGCGCCGGGCGGAGGTGACCAAGGACGGCACCACTGTGGTGACCTGCCGCTTCACCGAATTCACCTATACCTACGACGATATCAATCAGGAAACAGAAGGTTGACTACGCTATGAACGATTTGCAAAAGAGAACCTGGGCGGAGATCCACCTGGACCGCCTGGAGGAGAACTACAGAGCGCTGAGGACCCTGGCCCCCCGGAGCAAATTTGCCGGACTGGTCAAGGCCAACGCTTATGGGCACGGGGCGGTGCCGGTGGCCCAGAGGCTGGAACGGCTGGGGGCGGACTATCTGGCGGTGGCCTGCCTGGACGAGGCGGAGGAGCTGCGCGGGGCGGGTGTCACCGCGCCCATCCTGATCCTGGGCAACACTCCGCCGGAGTACACCGGTGAGCTGTTGGAGCACCACATCACCCAGACGGTCTATGACCCGGCCCAGGCCAGGGAGTTCTCTCAACGCGCCCAGGCGCTGGGTGGGCGGCTGTGCTGCCATTTGAAGGTGGACACCGGCATGTCCCGGCTGGGGATCCTGTGTGATGAGGCGGACATGGACGAGGGAGTTGCGCTGCTGGAGGAGATGGCCCGGCTGCCCGGCCTGGACTGCGAGGGCATCTTCATGCACTTCGCCGATGCGGACAGCAGCCCGGAGTACACCCATATGCAGCTGGAGCGGTTTCGCCAGGTGCTCCGGAGGCTGAAAGGGCGGGGGATCGGCTTTTCCATCCGCCATTGCTGTGCCGGCGCTGCGGCGCTGAACTATCCGGAGGCCCACATGGACATGATCCGCCCGGGCATTCCCCTCTATGGCTGCTATCCCGCCGCCTCCACCCTGGACAAGATTGCCCTGGAGCCGGTGATGGAGCTCAAGACCCGGATTGTCTCCCTGCGGCGGCTGCCCAAAGGCACCTGCGTCAGCTATGGCCGCACCTATACCCTGGAGCGGGACAGCCTGGTGTGTGCCGTGCCGGTGGGCTACGCCGACGGACTGCACCGGGGTTTAAGCGGGCGGATGGAGATGCGCCTGCGGGACAAGATGGTCCCCCAGATCGGGCGTATCTGTATGGATATGTGCATGCTGGATGTCACCGATGTGCCCGGTGTCCGCGTGGGGGATGTGGTCACTGTTTTTGGAGACGGGGCCCCGCTCCAGACCCTGGCGGACACCCTGGGCACCATCACCTATGAGCTGCTCTGCGCCGTGGGCCCCAGAGTGCCGCGGCTCTATCTGGGATGAGAACCTGGGGAGAGGTTGTCGCATAAGCTGTTATGGGAGGCAAAACTGTCGGGAGAAAAGGCGGCGGCCCATTCTCCCTCCGGGTATAATGGCCGCCGCCCCGTGGGAAAATGAAAGTGACCTCGTTACATAACCGTAACGAAGCCTACTTTGACCGCGGAGTGTGAATTTGCGTGGATAACAGCGTCAGAAGAGGAGACATTTTTTACGCCGACCTCAGTCCTGTGGTCGGCAGCGAGCAGGGCGGCGTGCGGCCTGTCCTGATTATCCAGAACGATATGGGCAACCGCCACAGCCCCACAGTCATTGCGGCGGCCATCACATCCCAGATGAACAAGGCGAAGCTGCCCACCCACATCGAGCTTGTGGGCCAGAACTGCGGCCTGACCAAGGACTCGGTGGTGCTGCTGGAGCAGATCCGCACCCTGGATAAACGCCGCCTGCGGGAGCATATGGGCCGTCTGGACGGCCCGCTGATGGATGAGGTGGACCGGGCGATTGCGGTCAGCTTTGGCCTGAAGGCCAGGCAGGTTTGACCGCAGGTCCGTTTGATCGCTCGCTTTGCCGGGCGTGCCGCGTCGGCTTTGACGCAGCACGCCCGGCGTTTTTATGGACGGCAGACGGGGCTTTCCCCGGCGGTCAGGCTGGGGACGGAGTTTCGCAGGATGCTTTGACGGAACAGGCCGTGGCGGCTGCAGTACCAACATAAGAGGCCCGCTCCCCGATTCAGAAACCGGGCCTGAGCGCTGCCCTCTGGATACAGTTTTACCAGCTCAAAACGGCCGCTGGTACAATAGGCCATCCAGGAAATGAAATGGGATTTTTCCATGGGATGGGCCAGGGAGAGGCAGTATTCATCCTCTGCCGGGACGCAGACTACATGGTGTGCAGCGTCGGGAGCTTCCGGCTCCAGCGGCGGCAGGGTGATCCCGCAGCAGGCGGCCGGTGCGTTCCCGGTGGGATGAAAGAGGTTGCCGCAGATGGGACGGACATAGAGCTTGGATTTCAGCATATTTGCGCTCCGGTTGTCGTTTGCCATCAGCTCCCCGGATAACAGCGCTGGGACAGACACCTGCAGGGCGCTGGCCGGCGGCTCCAACAGGGAGAGGCCGGGCAGTCCCCGGCCTCTCTCCCAGCGGCTCACCGCCCGTCACCTGAAGTTTATGCGCCAGTTCGTTTTGCGTCATATGATTATCCCTGCGGCACGCCGCGATGCATTTTCCAAACTTTTCTGTATCCACATCTTTCACCGCCTTTTGCCTAAATATCAGCACAAAGCGGCAAATTTATAAACCGGCAGATCGTTTGCCTCCTATTTAAAATACCTGTTGTATTCCCTGAACATATGATTCTTTCTCACATTGCCCGGCTGCTGATACAGGTCGCGGAATCTGCCCGCGATCGCCACGGAAAGCAGCCCTTTGCTGATATAGAACTCATATTTGCCCGGGGCAAAAGGAAATTCCCTTACTTCAAATTTTGCGCCGTCATTGTTCCTGACGACGACCTCGCCGAAATATACGGACATGGCGCGCTCAAATTCATCTCTGGAAAGGCCATTCTCCCTGAAGCTGCCGGCCTCGTAGAGATCGAAGTATGTTTTTTCCAGCTTTTTCAGGCTTTCCACCGAATAATCCGGAGTAAAAAAGCTGTATTGCTCGCACTTCTTTTCAAATTTGCCCAGCAGTTTGTCTTTACGGGCGAAAAAATATTTTTCCGCCTCTGCCATGCTCTTAAATTTCGGGAGCTTTTCTCCGTACTTCAAAGCCGCTTTTAGGCCGGGCCTTGTCATATGATCCTGTCCTCCTGTATATACTGCCGTCCTCTATTCGCCCTGTGCTTTCAGATTTTCCATGGCGGATAGGTTATTCATGACGATGGCACCGGCCGTCGGGCAGGTCTCTAGCTCAGGACAGGTGCCGCAGGTTTCCATGTCCCTTTCGTAATTTTCCCAGCGCATCCCGCGCCTCCCTCTGGCGGTAACTTTGCTTTTCATCTTGCTATCACCATAACCTCTTGCCCTGTTATTGTCAACATTTTGTGCAGGGTGATGTGGCGTATGAATCAAATGTGATCATGTCTTAGTATAACACACCCTTGTCTTCGGCTATATCCTTCCCACCGCCGGGCGGATTCGGGACTTTCGCCGGTTAGAACTGTGCGCCGCCGGGCGCACCAAGAAAAGGCGGTACGCGACCCCTCCGCGGGGCGCATACCGCCTTTTCTTGTTATCCATCTCTCCGGCAGTATCGGTTGAGCAAAAGTCAGCGTGGGATTGATGCGGGATCTTTCTCTTTGGGAAACTCCGGTCTCCCATTTGGAGATGGTCTTGTCGCTGACGCACAGTTTTGCCGCCAGCTCCGCCTGGATCATATGTCGCTTTTTCCGCAGGGATTTGATGGTAGTGCCTGTAATATAGTGATTCATGGCTGCCTTATGCCCCTTTCCTGCAAAGAATGCCATGTTGAGGCCAAATCCACAACCTACGAAGCGTAAAGTGAGGAGGGGAGCGGAAATCAGAGATGCCGGAGACAGACGCTCCTTTTCGCCAGTCCTGTTGTGGATTTGAGAACAATGGACTGCCCCCGGCAGAACGTTCTGCCGGGGGCAAAAGAGGGTAATTCCGGTTTGCTGCTTTGGGTGCGGAATGGCCGAGCTGAGGCCCGGAACCAATCCCACAGGTCAGCCGTTGTCCCCGACCGCCCGGCCGGCGCCGTCCACCACATCCCGGGCCACGTCGCCCACGCCGTGGGTGGCGTCCCGCACCGCGTCAGTGGCGTCGTCCACCACGTTCTCCGCTGCGTCCATGGTGTCGTCGGTCACTTTCTTGGCGGTGTCGCCCACATTTTTGGCCTGGTCGCCCACGGCGCGGCCGGCATCTCTGGCGGCCCGCCTGGTGTCCTGGCCTGCGTCGTTCCAGCCCGGGTGCTGGCCGTCCTCTGCGGGGCGGCTTCTCTGCTGTACAGCGCCGTTGTCGTCCGCATAGTAGCCCGCGTTGGGCATGCTGCGGCTGCGGGCGTTGGCGCCCGCATCTGTAGAGGTGCCGCAGCCGGTCAGCGCCAGCGACAGGGTGAGCGCCGCCAGGCCGACGGTCCATATCTGCTTTCCGTTCATCCGATTCTCCTTCTCCCTCTGTAAAAATGCTCCGCGCCGTTTGCGGGCGGATATTGTCATTATGTGCCGCAGACATCAAAATACCCCCGGAAAAAAGCGCAAGGAGAACCAAAAGCAGTCAAAACAGCACAGTGGCAGTTGCCAACAAAACCTGCGTGTGTTTTATGAGAGATTCAGCTGCAATGAAGTTAGATAAAACTGACTGTAGAGAGAAACCCATATACGCAGGTACGATAACGAGGTTTTAACCCAACGAACGATATTGTTCTTTGGGTTATTTTGTGCTATTATTGCCCTCAACAGATCAATCATAATTTGTAAAGGAAAAATATTAGATGTATCCAAATAGAGAAGACGCGTTAAATTTATTAAAAGAAGCAGAAAAATTAAATCCAGGGCCCTGGGGAAATCACAGCAGAACGGCTGCGCATTGCGCTGAAAGAATTGCAGCTTTATCCGGTATGAATCCAGACAAGGCATATGTACTTGGATTATTGCATGACATAGGCAGGCGGTTTGGAAAGAGACATTTAGGGCATGATTTTGATGGATATACTTATATGATGTCTTTGGGATATGATGATGTGGCAAGAATATGTCTTACGCATTCTTTCAATGAACAAAAGATAGAAGGATATGTAGGTGATTTTGATACGACAGAGGAGGAAACCAAGGTTATAAGAACTAAATTACAGGAAGTGCAATTTGATGATTATGATAAATTGATACAGCTTTGTGATGCAATATCTGGTGCAGAAGGTGTAATGAATATTATTGATAGAATGAATGATGTCAGGATGCGCTATGGCGCTTATGATTTGGACAAATGGAATACAAATTTAGCATTAAAAGTTTATTTTGAGCGAAAAATGGGCGAAGACTTATATGAGGCAGTGGAAAAAGATCGCTTTCAACCATATTCGGAATAATTGACAACTTCCAGCTTATTGCGTCAACCGTAAATATGATATTGTAGCAAGCATCGCAGTTTGATATACCAATCTATATAAAAAAACCACGAACAAAAATGTTCGTGGTTTACTTCGCCTTGGGACATGGGTTTGTGCAGCTCATTTTGACGCTGGCGGCCGGACTGCGCACCGGCATCGGCAACTGTATTGCCTCTACCCGGCGACATACCAATCAGAAATTTCTCTCTGCCAGCCTGGGGCTTTCCGCCGGTGTCATGATTTATGTGTCATTGGTGGAAATGTTTATGACGGCTCGGGATTGTCTGACGGCGGAGCTGGGGGAGCAGCCAGGCAGCTGGGCCACAGCGGGCGGAAATTTGCTGATCGCGGTCATTCATTTCCCTGAAGGAATTGCCGTCTCGGTGCCCCTCTGCCATGCCGCCGGCTCCAGGGGCAGGGCCTTTCGCTGTTCCTTCCGGTCGGGCCAGGCGGAACCGGCTGCAAGGTGTAAAACAGGAAAAAAGTGAAAATAATGATTGCAAAGGGGAAAGCGCTTTGCTATAATAGAATAAAAGATAGGAATATTTCTTAATAAGGAATGCGCTATGGAACAGAAACGATATTCTCGTCAGCGTGAGCTGATTTACCAGTGCTTGCAGGAGATGAAGGTGCACCCCACTGCGGAGATGATCTATCAGACCCTCAAGCCGGACCATCCCAAACTGAGCCTTGGAACCGTCTACCGCAATCTGAATCAGCTTGCGGACTGGGGACTGATTATCCGGATGCCCTTTCATGTGGAGCGCTATGACGCGGATCTCTCGCCCCATGCCCACTTCTGCTGTGAGGGGTGTGGACGGGTGTTTGACCTGCCCATGCCGGAAGGGGAGGATATGACCCCGTTTTGCGCGGAGCACGGCTTTCACCTGCGCCGGGAGGCGCGCCTCTTCTACGGCCGGTGCCTGGCCTGTGGGGAAGAGACCTGAATTGGTGCATTTTCGCCGGATGCGGCGAAAAGCGATATCAAATTTTAGCATGGAAAAGGAGTGTTACTACAATGGAACTGAAGGGATCGAAGACCGAGGCCAACCTGTGGACCGCCTTTGCGGGGGAATCTCAGGCCCGCAATAAGTACACCTATTTTGCCTCCGCTGCCAAGAAGGCGGGATACGAGCAGATCGCCGCCATTTTTGAGGAGACCGCCAACAACGAGAAAGAGCATGCCAAGATGTGGTTCAAGGAGCTGGGCGGCATCGGCGACACGGCGGAGAACCTGAAGGCCGCCGCCGCCGGCGAGAATGAGGAGTGGACCAGTATGTATCCCGAGATGGCCGCCACCGCCCGGGAAGAGGGCTTCACCCGGCTGGCCTATCTGTTTGAGGCTGTGGCCGCCATCGAGAAGGAGCACGAGGAGCGCTATCTGAAGCTGCTGGCCAACCTGGAGGGCGACCTGGTCTTTAAGACGGACGACGAGAACACCGTCTGGATCTGCCGCAACTGCGGCCATATCCACGTGGGCAAGGATGCCCCTGCGGTGTGCCCTGTCTGCGCCCATCCCCAGGCCTATTTTGAGCGCCGGAAGGTGAACTACTAATCCTATGGAGACCATTCAGTACCGTCCAAAGGGCGTCTGTTCCAGCTATATGGAGATTGACGTGGACAACGGCGTCATCCAGGACTGCCGGGTGAAAGGCGGTTGCAGCGGCAACCTGCAGGGCATCTCCGCTCTGGTGCGGGGCATGCGGGTTCAGGACGCCATTCAGCGCATGGAGGGCATCCGCTGCGGATTTAAGAGCACCTCCTGTCCCGACCAGCTGGCCCAGGCCCTGAAGGGGTATCAGGGCTGAAGCGCGCAAGATCTGATTTCCCTGAAAGGCCCGGCCTGGATCAAATCCATGCCGGGCCTTGATTTTGGTTGCGGGCAGAGGCGGAATGTGTTATACTCAGTTCAACAAAATAAGGCCGGCAGGCCGGACAGAACGGGATGTGTCTCTTTGAAGAAAGTCAATGCGTACCTGATTCAGCGCCCCAAGATGCTGCTGACCATGGTATGGGTGTTCACCTTGCTTGCGATAGGGCTGGGAGTCACGCTGATTATTGCGTTTCCCAATATGGGAATTTTGCCATTCTGGGGTTATTTGATCGTGCCCGCCGCCCTGGCCCTCTATACCAGGCTGCTCTACAGCAAGGTGCAGGAGCGCCGCAAGGAGGAGCGCCGGGCCCAGAAGGAAGCGGAGAACGAGATCCGCTATCCGCACAAGAAGAAAAAACGCTGATTGCAGCAAGAAAACGAGAGCGGCCGGAAGCACGAATTCCGGCCGCTCTTTTGCGTGGCAGGCAGGCGTTGTAAAAAGAGGACCGCTGCATTGCAGCGGTCCTCTTCTGTTTGAGGGGAGTAATGAGTTACGGATCAGCCGCGGTCGGCAGCGTTGGCATCCTTCATCTTGAACATGGGGATGGTGAAGATGATGCCGATGGCAAGCACGATGAGGCACATGATCCAGGCGCTCATGGGGTTGCCGCTGTTGATCATAGCGGCCATGATCTGAGCGGCAAAGGCGCAGGGGATCAGCTGGATAGCCATGATGATCCGGTTGGCAGCCTGATACTCCCGGCGGCCGAAGGCGAAGGAGATGGAGGCCGGGTGCATGGTGGGCACACCGCCGGTCATGCAGGAAACGCCGAAGCCCCACAGGATCAGCAGAGGCACGTTGCAGGCGCCGGTGGTGGCCACGAAGTGCCACTGGCTCATCAGGCCGATGATGGGCAGGAACTCGGTAATGCCCAGGATCAGGCTGGCCACGGGGGTGCCGCACTTGTCGTCGATGACGCCGAACAGGAAGCTGGTCAGGATGCCCACCAGGGCGCCCACGCTCAGCCAGCGGGTAGCCTGGTTGACGAACAGCACCATGGCACCGCCACCCTCCAGGCCGCCCATGCCGGTGAAAGCTGCACCGAGAGGACCAGCAGCAACAGCGTCAGCGTTCAGGATAACCAGACGGGTGAACCACACCACCATGGAAGCCATGCAGGCGTTGATGATGAACTGATAGACGCCATAGTTGACAATCATGATCCAGCTCTTCTTCTGCTTCAGCACGTCGCCGATGGACAGCTTGGTCTCTTCCTCGGCTTCGCTTTTGGGAGGAGTATCAGATCCGTCGGGATACAGGCCCACATCCTCAGGCGCATCGCGCAGCAGCAGAGCGGACAGGACGGCGATGATGACCAGCACCACGCACACGCCGGTGTAGAAGGGACGATAGTCGCCGCCCAGATAGGTGCCGATGAAGTTGTTCATCACAGAGGTGCCCACCACGGAGAACAGGGGGGAACCCAGGGTGATAATGCCCAGCACACGGCCGCGATAGCGGATGAACCAGGTAGCGGCCAGCTGGAAGCCGGCCATCTGGAAGCACATGCAGGTGACGCGGATCAGGAACAGGGAGATGGCATACAGCACGTAATTGCCCACCACATTGGGATCGCCGATGGCGGCAGAGGCCAAAGTTGCATTGGGAGAATTGCAGGCCAGGCCGTTGGCGGCCGCCAGGCCAAGGCAGCCCAGGGCGGAGACGGCGATGCAGGGAATCAGGGTCTTGCGGACGCCGAACTTGATGAAGCAGGTGCCATAGACCAGGGTCAGCACGATGCACACCAGGTTGCCCACGGTCATGGGGATCAGGGTGGCGTTGTTGTTCCAGGCGGAGTAGGCCTGAATGATGTTGATGTGGTCATTCTGGAGACCGGAGTAGAAAAACATGAATACGATGCCCAGAATGTTGAATGCGATCGCATAGCGTGCGAACTTTTTGTTTTTCAGCACAATAGTTCCTCCTCTATACTCTTCAATTGTCAAGGGAAGACAACGCCCGCCCCAGCGGCTCGGCCCTGCAGCCTCCCCCTCTTTTACTGCAGAATTGGGCAAAACGGCGATGCCGGAGAGGGCGATTCTCTTCCAATCGTCTCAAACGAGACTTCTTAACGTAAAAATTATACTACAAAAGACCAAAAAAGCAAACTGTATTTATGCAAAAATGCATTTTCGTTTTTTCGCCCAACACCAGTTTCTGAAAAACATTTTCAGAAATTTTTAGCACTGAAAAAGATTTGACTACGCCAAACTGGTGTGGATTTGTAACAATGCGGAGTAAAAAGTCAAATGGGGAAAAGCCGGAAATACCCGCCGGATTTGGTCACCCGCCATTATTCTCCGCCGGCGGCGGAGAGGGGGCGGCGGCATCCTGTGAAGCGGAGCGCCGAAACCGGACCGGCGGGGGCCGGGCAGAGGCGGAAGGGATACATTTTATAATAATGCCTGGCCGCGTATTCCGGCGCACTGCGGCCGGAGGGGCATCTGGTGCTGAAAAAATCGAAATTGTGTGGGAAAATCTGCTTGACGCAGTAGCACTGTCATGCTATAATGCTTAATTGCTTGGTATGGGCGCATTGCGCGCTCTTTTAGGGAAGGCCGGTGACTCAAAGTGATCTCCCAACTGCAAACGGAACATAAGGTAGTGGGGGTCAAGCAGTCGCGCAAAGCAGTCCAGCGGGGCGCCGCCCGGCTGGTGTTCCTGGCTCAGGATGCCGACCCACAAGTGACCGATCCCATTCAGGACCTGTGCGAGCGCACCGGAACCCCGGTGGAGCTCATCCCCCACATGAAAGACCTGGGCGCCGCCTGCGGTATCCGCCTGGGCTGCGCTGTGGCCGCGGTCCTGACAGATGTGGAATAATTTTTGGTTTTGACGAATATTCCCTGGGAAAATTCGTTAAAATAGAATTCATCAATCTGAGAAAGGAGGAACCAGTTCATGCCTACTTTTAACCAGCTGGTGCGCAGCGGAAGAAAGACCTCTGTCTACAAGTCCAACTCCCCCGCCCTGCAGAAGGGCAAGAACACCCTGAAAGACAAGGAGACCGACCTGCCTTCTCCCCAGAAGCGCGGCGTGTGCACCGCGGTGCGTACCTCTACGCCCAAGAAGCCCAACTCCGCCCTTCGGAAGATCGCCCGTGTCCGCCTGTCCAACGGCTATGAAGTCACCGCCTATATCCCCGGTGTCGGCCATAACCTGCAGGAGCACTCCGTGGTTATGATCCGCGGCGGCCGTGTCAAGGATCTGCCTGGTGTTCGTTACCACATCATCCGCGGCACTCTGGATACTCAGGGCGTCAGCGGCCGTATGCAGGCCCGCTCCAAGTACGGCGCCAAGCGGCCCAAGGCCTCCAAGAAGTAATTCTGCTTCCTGAGACCAACCTGAAATGCATTGCGCTCTGATCGCGCAAGGCGAAAGCCTTGCCAAGAGTTTATTCATAGATTTTATGGGTAGACCTCTCGGCAGGCACCGGACAAGCCCGCCCCGTGCGGAGCGGTCCGAACAGTACGGGTGCTGAAATACTGCATTCGAGTACCTATGAAATCATTTTAAATGAAGGAGGGAAGCAAAGTGCCCAGAAGAGGAAATGTACCCAAGCGGGAAGTTCTGCCCGATCCTATTTACAATTCCGTACTGGTGACTAAGCTGGTCAACAGCATTATGCTGGACGGCAAAAAGGGCGTGGCCCAGAAGGTCGTCTATAATGCCTTTGACACCATCAAGGAAAAAACCGGAAAAGATCCCATGGAGGTCTTTGAGGCCGCCATGGAGAACATCATGCCTTCCCTGGAGATCAAGGCCCGCCGTGTGGGCGGCGCCACCTATCAGGTCCCCATCGAGGTGCGGCCCGCCCGCCGTCAGACCCTGGGTCTGCGCTGGCTGACCAACTATGCCCGCTCCCGCAGCGAGAAGAACATGGCCGACCGGCTGGCCGGCGAGATCATGGACGCCGCCAACAACACCGGCAGCGCCGTGAAGAAGCGCGAGGATACCCACAAGATGGCGGAGGCCAACAAGGCGTTTGCCCATTACCGCTGGTAAGTTTTTCAAAGGAGTATTTGACTTATGCCTAGAAAAGTCTCTCTGGAAAGAACCAGAAACATCGGTATCATGGCGCACATCGACGCCGGCAAGACCACCACGACCGAGCGTATTCTCTACTACACCGGTGTCAACCACAAGATCGGCGAGACCCACGACGGCGCGGCCACCATGGACTGGATGGTGCAGGAGCAGGAGCGCGGCATCACCATCACCTCTGCCGCCACCACCTGCTTCTGGTCCGGCTCCAAGAATCAGTATGATTCCCACCGGATCAACATCATCGACACCCCGGGCCACGTGGACTTCACCGTGGAGGTGGAGCGCTCCCTGCGCGTGCTGGACGGCTCTGTCACCGTCATGTGCGCCAAGGGCGGCGTGGAGCCTCAGTCTGAGACCGTGTGGCGCCAGGCCGACACCTATGGCGTGCCCCGGATGATCTATGTCAACAAGATGGACATCATGGGCGCCGACTTCTACCACGTTCTGGACATGATCCACGAGCGTCTGAAGGCCAACGCCATTCCGATTCAGCTCCCCATCGGCAGCGAGGACAGCTTCAAGGGCATCATCGACCTGGTGGAGATGGATGCCGACATCTATTACGATGAGATGGGCAAGGACATGCGTGTGGAGCCCATTCCCGAGGATATGGTGGAGCTGGCCCAGGAGTACCGCACCAAGCTGCTGGACTCTGTGGCCGATCTGGACGACGACATCATGATGATGGTCCTGGAGGGCGAGGATGTCCCCGCCGACATGATCCGGGCCGCCCTCCGCAAGGGCACCATCGAGAACAAGTGCGTCCCTGTCACCTGCGGCACCTCTTACCGCAACAAGGGCGTCCAGAAGCTGCTGGATGCCATCATCGATTACATGCCCGCCCCCACCGATATCCCCGCCATCCGGGGCACCAACCCCGAGACCGGCGAGGAAGAGGACCGGCATGCCAGCGACGACGAGCCCTTCTCCGCTCTGGCCTTCAAGATTGCCACCGACCCCTATGTGGGCCGTCTGACCTTCTTCCGGGTCTACTCCGGCACCATCAACGCCGGCGACAGCGTGTACAACTGCACCAAGGGCAAGCGGGAGCGCTTCGGCCGTCTGCTGCAGATGCACGCCAACCACCGGGAGGACATCGAGACCGTGTACTCCGGCGACATCGCCGCCGCCGTGGGCCTGAAGAACACCACCACCGGCGACACCCTGTGCGATGAGAACCATCCTGTGGTGCTGGAGTCCATGGAGTTCCCCGAGCCCGTCATCCGGGTGGCCATTGAGCCCAAGACCAAGGCCGGTCAGGAGAAGATGACCGTTGCCCTGGTGAAGCTGGCTGAGGAGGACCCCACCTTCAAGGTGTACACCGACGAGGAGACCGGCCAGACCATCATCGCCGGCATGGGCGAGCTCCACCTGCAGATCATCGTGGACCGCCTGCTCCGGGAGTTCAAGGTGGAGGCCAACGTGGGCGCGCCTCAGGTCGCCTACAAGGAGACCATCACCAAGAAGGTGGACCAGGAGACCAAGTACAAGCGCCAGTCCGGCGGCTCCGGCCAGTACGGTCACGTCAAGCTCATTGTCGAGCCCAACGAGTCCGGCAAGGGCTATGAGTTCGTAAACGCCGTGGTGGGCGGCGCCATCCCCAAGGAGTATATCCCTGCGGTGGACGCCGGTATCCAGGGCGCCCTCCAGGCCGGCGTGCTGGCCGGCTATCCGGTGGTGGACGTCAAGGTCACCCTGTATGACGGCTCCTATCACGAGGTCGACTCTTCCGAGATGGCCTTCAAGATCGCCGGTTCCATGGCCTTCAAGGAGGCCTGCCGCAAGGCCGGCCCCGTCCTGCTGGAGCCCATGATGAAGGTCTCCGTCACCGTGCCCGACGAGTATATGGGCAACGTGATGGGCGATCTGATTTCCCGCCGCGGCGAGATCCGCGGTCAGGAGGACCGCGGCGGCGCCGTCCAGATCGACTCCTTCGTGCCTCTGGCTGAGATGTTCGGCTATGCCACCGACCTGCGTTCCCGGACCCAGGGCCGCGGCAACTACACCATGGAGCCCAGCCATTACGTCCAGATCCCCAAGTCCATTTCGGAGAAGATCATCGCCGGACGCGGCAAGAATAACGACTAAATTCGGCCTGAAAAGCGGGAAAATGCGGTTGCATTTTCCCGCCCGATGGAGTACAATAGCACCAGAATTCTGTCGTTCCATTCCAGTCCATTTTTTTGAATTTAATTTACTGTTAAGGAGGATACTCAAAAATGGCTAAAGCAAAATTTGAGCGTACCAAGCCCCATGTTAACATCGGCACCATTGGCCATGTTGACCACGGCAAGACCACTCTGACCGCTGCTATCACCAAGTGGCTGGCGCTCCAGGGCAAGGCTGAATATACCGACTACTCCAGCATCGACAAGGCTCCCGAGGAGCGCGAGCGCGGCATCACCATCAACACCGCCCACGTCGAGTATGAGACCGAGGCCACCCTGTGGACCGCCTTTGCGGGGGAATCTCAGGCCCGCAATAAGTACACCTATTTTGC